>Ga0187870_1003704_pt1 | contig 11512 bp, 12 predicted proteins | sample June2016WEW_13_1_3_FD_132974 | JGI IMG/M metagenome (GOLD analysis project Ga0187870, IMG submission 132974) | Peatland microbial communities from SPRUCE experiment site at the Marcell Experimental Forest, Minnesota, USA - June2016WEW_13_150 | ecosystem: Environmental > Terrestrial > Soil >... | reverse complement strand
TGTCGAGTAGGCGCAGCGGGTTACCCCGCCGCGCCTCTCACAGAACCGGACTTGCGGGCCTCGCATCCGGCTCTTTGGATCGTTGCCTCAAAAGACCAGACAAAGCTGGTCAGAGACTTCCACGGGAGGATTCGCTATGCACCAGAGGTCATATAAGGAAGTCCACTGGGTCGCGAACCACGTATTGGGGTAAGCCTTGGTCATCCCAGGCCTGTTGCTGCGATGCCAGATACCCCGCCGACTGTAGGCGGTTCCGGCTGCCTGTCGAGGACTGGCTCCCCGTTTCACAAGGTGACGGTAAAGAAAACGTGCCCGTTTCTTTTGATGAATGATGATCGCCCGCAGCCTTCGCCGCAGGTGGGCATCGAACTCGCGGAATTCCGACGCGCCTTCCTCGGTGCAAATCCGGAAGTGCCCCATCCAGCCTCGGCAGTATTCGTTTAGTTCTTCGAAGCAGGCTTCCAGCGATTGCCCCCAAGAGCGCGGCGTCAGCTCGCGAATCTTGGTGCTCAGTCTCGCCTTGGTCTTGGTCGACAGCTTGACCTTGACATGGTTGCCGTCTCCGATACTGAATCGAAATCCCAAGAAATGGAGGTTCTCCGGAGAAGTGACGGAGCTCTTCTCTTCGTTGATTTGGAGTCGTAGCTTGCTCTCCAAAAATCGTCGAGTCGATTCCATCACCCTCTTTCCAGCCCGTTCGCTGCGCACGAAAATGTTGCAGTCGTCCGCATAGCGCACGAACCGGAGACCACGACGTCCCAGCTCCTTATCCCACTCGTCCAGGACGATGTTGGATAGCAGCGGGGAGAGCGGACCACCTTGCGGCGTTCCCTGAATCGTGGCTACCTTGGTACCGTCAGGCATGACCACCTTTGCCGTCAGCATTCGTTTCACCACGCCGAGGATGCGCGAGTCGTGCACCTGTTGTTTCAATCGGTTCAGCAGGCGTTGATGATGGACTCGATCGAAAAATTTCGATAAGTCGAGATCCACCACTACTCGGTATCCTTCCTTGAGGTGTTCTTTTGCTTCGGCAATGGCGGTATGCGCGCCCCGGTTCGGACGGAATCCGTGACTGCTCGGGTGAAAGGTCGGTTCAAAGATCGGCTCCAATATTTGCAGCACGGCCTGTTGAACCCATCGATCCACCACATTCGGAATTCCTAAGCCTCTCTGCCCGCCTCCTGGCTTCGGAATCCATACCCGCCGGATTTCACCCGGACGGTATGTTCCCTGGAGGAGTGTGGCTTGTAGCTTAGGCAGTAGATGCGGGGCCTTTTCGACCACTTCCTCTACTGTTTGTCCGTCTGCACCGGATGCTCCCTTGTTTCGTAATACGTTCAGTAACGCCTGCGCCAGATTGGCCCTTGACGCTACCGACTCCATCGTCCGCTCGCTCTTCGCAGCGGTTGTGCAAGTGGCTGGATCCGTTCGGCCGTTGCCCTTCGCCGTGTGCAACAGGTATCGCTTTCCCCGGGATTCGTCCCGGGGCATACGATCCTTGTCCCCTTTTGGGCTGTCGGCGAATGCGAAGGTCAGTTGCCGTGGTCCAGTGCTTCTCAATCCATCTCCCCCTTTGCTCCACCGGCTTTCGCCAGTTTCATCGCTAGTATGAGGAGATCCGACTTCTCCACAGACGTTGGGCCGTCGTCGTTTCCTTCTCCGACCCTACCGCCAAAGCGGATCTGTGGAGATCTCTTGAAGTAAGAATGATCAATGTCCTGCCGCCGCCTTCCCCAATACCATTCTGATCGCGGTTGGATATTAGGCGTCGCACTGGCGGGCATGCTGGCCTTGATCAGATCGGCCTTACGGGGATTCACTCGCGTTAGGTGCTGCAGTATGCCTCCGGCTTCCTCTCCACATGCCCTCACGGGATCATGCAGTTGCCTTTGGCTCACAGTTGCCTCCATCAAGCTCTGTAAGGGACTTGCACCCTCAATCGATCATTCATGTTCAACGTACCCACTCGCCCTCCGGGCTCCCTCCGGGCCTCCCGAAGCTGATTCTCTCTCCTTGCTCATACACACCTCCTCGTGATCTCTGATTCATTTTCATCACAATTCGGTGTCCAAACAAATCCTAGGGCGCGGGAAGTACAGGAACTGGAGAAGTCTTATCCCTTTATCGGGCACTGGATCGCGCTTCTCATTCACCTCTTTCAGTATCCTGAGAGAAGAGATGCAGTGGTTGGGAGGAAGCCGACGACGCCTTGTTTCCAAGGCCTCGTCCCCAGTTTATGCTGTCCGCAGCCACGCTTGACTCTGACGCAATTGGTCCTTTTCAGGTTCTAGCGGAATGTGCCGAATAGTTATGGAACCGTGCATGAGTTTTTCTTACTCGATATTGGTCCAGGCGCTGCTGTATTTTTGACTCTGTCACTACCTGTTTGAGAAACGCCAAACTCGAAGGGCTCTTATTGTCAGTCTTTGGTAGCCCGATAAGTTTAACCTTCAGATACTGCTCGATCGATGAAGAACCTTTCCTTATTGTCCTTTATGCCCCTGATAGCAGAACTTAGTGCTTCGTCATTTAAGAAACGCCCTGAACGGCAGAAGAACCCCTGATGGACGCAGAAGCCAACGACTGTTAATTAGTGTTATAATACCGAGACGCTTAACAGAAAGAGAATCCATTTTGCCGACCTGCGTATTTCTGCCTTTTAGGGCCGGCATAACTTTGTAAGCGTCACAGAAATTGCGGCACCCACATCAATCTTTCGCTATCATCCTGTGGGTTTGCGTCCTGAAGTTTCGTCGCTCCGCGTCCAACCCAGTTGCACGAATCACCGATTCGCCTAGGGCGCCAACTTCAAAAATGAATGCTATCCCGCGAATCAAAAAAGTCAAGCACCGGTGCTACGTGGCAGAGCCTACTCAGATCGTATCCCTCTGGCATGGTTGAAGTGTTTGAGCGAGAAGAGATGGAGGGAGCTAGCTGCCCGGCTGGGGGAAGAGCCGGGCTGCGCGCCGCTGTCGAACAGTCTCGCGTTATCGGACATCTTGCGCCTAGTACGGAGCCTTCTCCGCCCTCAGGCCTGGCGACCTACTTTTCTATTTCCTCAACGGGGTGAATCTCCCACCAGTGCGTGCCGACTTTGGCGTCGTATCGGGTGATGCCCTTTACTGTGATAGGCCTACCGACTTGCGGAAGATCGCAGGGGATTTTGGGTATGCACTTGGCCACGATGCACCGCGCGCGATCCATGCCTTCTACCTTGGGATTTTCGCAGATGCGAATGTCCGTGTCGCCATCGTCTCCTTTGGCTACCTGAGTGATGAAACCTCCCACGGCAGCACGCGTGGCCATTTTTCCTGACCAGCGATTCGCGTCTTCGGCGATCAACTCACCAATGGTCAGTTCCGCATACATGGTTTTCGGGGGCTGCTCCACAGGCTTAGCCGCCGTGTTCGCCGATTTTGCCGAGGAGGTCGAACTCTTCTTGGAAACAGGCTTGGGCTGTGCGCCCTGCCCGGCACACAGTGTGGGAAGAGCCAGAAGGGCACCCGTCAGGACGAGAAGCGAACCTTGCATTTTGCACCTCGCGAAACTCTTTTCAGGGCAGACACTAAAACCATGATAGAAGGTTCGGTGCGGGCAAGCCAGCGCATTGTGGCGCGGGCAAATCCCAAAAAGTACCCGGATCTTAGGACAGGGGGAAGGGCCGGCCCTACCCGAAGTCTGCTACAGACGCGATTGCTGAGTGATTGTAGCCAAGTCCCGATAATTCGCTAGCCTTGATCGGAAAAGCCTCGGGGCAGGATGCGGTGCCAGGTGTCAGCTTGCGCTCTTTGAGCAAATAGGCTTGATAGCTTCGAAGTTCGTTCGGTCCTAGCTTGTCGGGAGACTTGCCGAAATACCGGGCGAAGTCCGTCACCACCCGCAGGTACTTGCGAGTGGTGATCTCAGAGTAGTTGCGACGCTGGAGTTCCTCCAGCATTATCTTGCGTAAACGGGTCACAGGAGTCTCCTTTCTCCGTGACCCAGACTATGTCAGCTACTCCACACCTTTCCGCTCGCCTCACGCGTACGATGTGGCCGCCGGCCATGTGCGGCGCTATTCGATCCAGATGTTGCAGGAGAGTGCGGGCGGAGCCAGTTGGAAGTTGCGAGATGGACGTATTGGGGGCTGCCACTCGTGCCGACGCTGCTGCTTCGCAAAATGTGGCTCCTGGGGAGGCACGATCAGGGCAAGATTATCACCAGTGGATTCCATACGCGCACGCAGGGCCTCAATAACGCGCTGGGATTGCTGGCCAAATGCGAACCCATTCCATAGAAGCTTCTGGGCACGTCCTTGATGGCGGTTTTGCAGATCGAGAAAAATTGAGGGATGGTGATGATCTCCGACAAACTGTCTGCGGGCAAGTGACATGGTTCACCCTTCTTCCTGCGCATCCTAGCGCCTGTTTGGGTGCCAGCGCTGGTCTTGCTCGTGAGGCGAAATCAAGCTTCTTGGCAAGTTTGTCTTTCCTGATCGCAGAACGGATAGCCGGTTATCCTCTGAAGGTTTCCGCTCGGCGGACGTAGTGCCGCTCGTAGTATTTTAGATATTCACCGGAGCGGGCGTGCCCAAGCCAAGCCGTGTTCTGAATGTACCAATCAATCGTCCGGCGAATCCCCTCCTCGAACAAAACTTGAGGTTTCCAGCCGAGTTCCCGCCGAATCTTGGAGCTATCGAGCGCGTAACGGCGGTCATGTCCCGGGCGATCCTTCACATACTTAATCAGGGAATCCGGCTTGCCCAGATAAGCGAGGATCGTTCGAACGATTTTGAGGTTTGCCTGGGGAAGGCCAGCGGAGACGTTGTAAATAGCGCCAGGCTTTGCTCTTTCAAGGGTCAAGGCAATGGCGCGGCAATAGTCCTCGACGAAGAGCCAGTCGCGCTCCTGCATCCCATCCCCGTAAATGGGAAGTTCTTTATCCTCGCGGGCATTCGCGATCGTCAGGGGAATGAGCTTTTCGGGGAATTGGAACGGTCCGTAGTTGTTCGTGCAGCGCAGAATGACTGCAGAGATGCCGAAGGTGTTGGCGCAGGCGGATACAAAATGGTCCGCTGACGCCTTACTCGCAGCGTAGGGGCTGCGAGGGTCAAGGTGAGTCTCTTCCGTGAAGCTGGCACCGGCAGGAGCGCTCCCATAAACTTCATCGGTGCTTATGTGGATGAAATGCTTCAAGCGGAAAGTGCGTGCGGCGTTAAGCAGGCAATGTGTGCCGAAGATATTTGTCATCAAGAAGGGAGAGGCATCCTCGATGCTGCGGTCGACGTGGGTTTCTGCGGCGAAATTGATGACGGCGTCGAGACCTTTCTGGAAGACATCCGTCACGGCCCGGAGATCGGTGATATCTCCACGAACGAAGGAATAGCGCGGGTTCGCTGCGACGTCGCTAAGGCTTTCAGGATTGCCGGCGTATGTCAGCTTATCGAAATTGATGACTTCTACATCGCTGCGGGTAAGCAATAAATGACGGACGAAATTGGAACCGATAAATCCAGCCCCACCCGTGACCAGAACTTTCACGCTACTTCTCCCTTCCGTTAGACGGAAACCAGCTAGTTTAAATTAGCTTACTCTGCGTGCTTCAGTTGCCGGGGCGGCGCGCCACGGCCGGGCATTTTGTTTGCACCGGTTTCGGCGGCCAGGTTCGTAGCGCGAAGAAGAGACTCAAAGGTCCCTGCATCAGTCCACCAACCATCGAGAAGGCTATGGGTTAGCGTACCTTCATGTAGATACATATTGTTGACGTCAGTAATTTCAAGTTCATTGCGCCAACTGGGTTTGGTGCGGCCGATTTTCTCGAAAACCGTGGCATCGTAAAAATAGATGCCCGTGACGGCGAAATTCGATTTCGGGACTTTGGGCTTCTCTTCAATACCCAAAATTCTGCCATCGGAGATTTCGGGACAGCCGAAGCGCTCGGGGTCCGGCACTTCCTTTAAGATGATGTGGGCGCCCTTTTCCTGTTTGTCGAACGCGATTTTAGAGGCGCAAATATTGTTTTCGATGATGTTGTCGCCAAGAACCACGCAGATCTTCTCGCCTTCGACGAACGGTTCGGCAAGCCGCAGTGCATCAGCAATGCCCCCTTCGCCTTCCTGATAGGTGTAATGGATGCGGCGAAGGTCGAAATCCTTACCGTTGGAGAGGAGGCGGAGAAAATCGCCGGAGTTTTGTCCGCCGGTGACGACGATGATGTCGCGTATGCCGGCGTCCACCAGAGTCTGGATCGGATAGAAAATCATGGGTCGGTCATAGACTGGCAGGAGGTGTTTATTTGTGACCCGAGTGAGGGGTGAAAGCCGTGACCCTTTACCACCAGCAAGCACGACACCTTTCATATGGAGCGATTCTCCCTTCGAGCCAGAATGACTTCAATGGTCATCCGAACCGAGGTCTTTGGACCTGTGAACTTACTCTTATGCCGACCAGAAACCGCATTTGCAAACTAACTTCCATTGAGTGCCTGATGGTCTCTTTCGTAGATTGCTCTAACTTATTCATACGGAAATAAGCTACCAAAAGGGATGGTCTGAAAGATATAGGCTGTAGTCGAGTCCGCCCCAGAGTGGTTCCACCTAACGGCACTAAGTTACCCTGGATCTGGCCAGCCTGCAGAGAGAAACACCCGAACACATTTGTTTTCAAAGCGATATGTATCCCTTTGCTGGCGACATCTCGTGCCCTGGCCTCGCGGCGCTGCAAGTTGAGAATCCGGCCCGGTACGCTTCAACCATTCACCATTTCATGATTTCCACCTTTACTATTGCTCTCGACTCGGAGGTCGGTCTGTAAATGAGCGCTTGGTCCCCGCGCTTAGCTCCCACGGCGCCTATGGAGGTGGTAAGCTTTCATTGGTTGCGCCGATTTTCTGGCCAGCATCCTTCCCACAGAGGAGAACCTAGCCCCCTTGGAAAGAACCGCGACATCTCTGCCCGGTGTTTATGAACTCCGCCCGAAGGTCTTCACTGATTCGCGCGGCTTCTTCATGGAAACCTATCATCGCGGGAAATTTGCAGAACTTGGAATCAACGATTCTTTTGTTCAGGACAACCACTCTTTCTCATCTAAAGGGACCCTCCGTGGGCTTCACTACCAACTGCATCACGCGCAAGCAAAACTCTGCCGGGTTATTGAAGGGGAGGCGTTTGACGTGGCCCTGGACGTCCGGATTGGCTCTCCAACTTTCGGCCGGTGGACTGGCTTGCTTCTTTCCGCTCGCGAGCAGAATCAGATTTATATTCCCGTTGGCTTTGCCCATGGGTTTCTCGCCCTCAGTGAAAGGGTTCAGTTCCTTTACAAGTGCAGCGCCTTCTATAATCCCGCAGATGAGCGCGGAATCATCTGGAACGATCCAGCACTCCATATTTCCTGGGGAATTGCCAATCCTTTGATCTCGGAAAAGGATGCGAAGTATCCAGCACTCTCCGCTGCCTTGCTTGGAGATCTTCCTCGGTATCCAAGAAAATGATTACTCCGGCTACGATCCTATTAACTGGCAAGAATGGCCAGATCGGCTTCGAACTCGAACGACTTCTTCCGCGGTTAGGGAAACTGATCGCCTTGGATCGTAGGGATTTGGATCTTTCCAATTCCAGCGAGATTCGCCGCATGGTTCAGGAACTCCGCCCGCGGATCATTGTGAATGCCGCTGCTTATACGGCGGTCGACCAAGCCGAGACGGATCAGGATGCCGCTCGCGCCGTCAACGCAGAAGCTCCTGGTATCCTTGCCGAAGAAGCAAAGAAACTCGGTGCGGCGCTGGTGCACTTTTCAACCGATTATGTTTTTGATGGATTGAAGAAGTCCCCCTACGTCGAGGGCGATCCGACGCGCCCTGCGAGCGTCTACGGGCAAACGAAACTTGCCGGCGAAGAAGCCGTTCGTCAAATTGGAGCACCGCACCTGATTTTACGCACCGCTTGGCTTTATGGAACGCGAGGACGAAACTTCCTTCTGAACATTTTGCGCCTTGCTTCGCAACAGGAAGAGTTGCGAATTGTGAATGATCAGGTCGGTGCGCCAACTTGGTGCCGTGAAATAGCCAACGCGACCGCATCCATCCTTCAGAATCTTTCGATAGTCCCAGATCTTGTATCTTCGCTCTCAAACGTAAGCGGTACTTATCATATGACGGCTTCTGGAACCACGACATGGTTTGATTTCGCACAGGCTATTCGCGAGGAAGCTTCGCGTGCTCCATCCGATCTTTCCTGGATTGTCGCCGCAACCGCTGGTCGGCCCCTGATCGTACAGCGCATTGTTCCCATCACGACCGCCGAATATCCAACGCCCGCCCAGCGCCCAGCCTATTCCGTCCTCTCCAATGAACATCTCTCTCGGACTTTCAATGTTCATTTGCCCGGTTGGCGCATTCAATTGCACTCGGCCTTCTCTAACCTGTGATTGTCACCAAGGGACAGTGGCAGAGCCAGAAATAACACTGCCGACCGTTTTTCCGCAGCTCACTTGGTTGATTTGAGGAGGGCGGCGGAGCGGGTGGCGATGGCGGGCCAGGAGAAATGCTCGCGGTAAGCGAGGGCGTTGCGCCAGCGGAGGCTAGCGCGGAGTTCGGGATCGGATAGGACACGTACGAGGGCGTCGTGGAGTCCGGTGGGGCTGCCGGGCGAGGCGAGGAGTCCACCGGCATCGGTGACCGGCCCGAGAATTTATTCCAGGAGAGGTGCGAGAGTTCTTACATGTCAGCACCAGACGGAGGGCCCCACTTCGTACCTTTTGCCCGAAAAAAGGACCCTAAATTGACAATCTCTTCAAATGTCAATTCGCAGATTCTAGAAGGCTTAGCTGAGTACGTTTTGTGATTCTAGTTGACTGTAACAGCCATTTATAGACTATAATCGCGTCCATGAGAGACGCGATCACGTTGACGAATGCGGAGCTTAGGGAACTGACTCGGCGAGCCCATAGCCGGACGGGTCGGGCGGAAGATGCCCGACGGGCGCGGCTGATCTTGCTGCTGGCCGAGGGCCATACCTGGGATGAAGTGTCCGAGCGCATCGACTGCAGCCGGGGTTTTGTGGCCAGCTGGAGCAAACGATTCACCGAGCAACGCATCGCGGGACTCTACAGTCGGCATTTGGGGCAAGTCGCCACCGTGCTCACCCCGGGACTGGAAGCACGGATTCTGGAGGGGACACGGCGTGCGCCGAGGGGCGGGGCAACCCACTGGAGCACGCGCAAACTCGGAGCGCATCTGGGCGTCAGCCACATGATGGTGGCACGGGTGTGGCGTAAGCACGGACTCCAGCCGCATCGCATGGAGCGCTACATGGCCTCAAACGATCCGGATTTTGAGACCAAGGCGGCCGACATTATTGGGTTGTATCTGAACCCGCCGGCGCATGCCGCGGTGTTCAGCGTGGATGAAAAGACCGCCATCCAGGCCCTGGATCGCAAGGATCCGGTTCTGCCGCTGTCCCCGGGACGCGCAGAACGGCACGGCTTTGAGTACTTTCGTCACGGCACCTTGTCACTGTATGCCGCCTTCAACACCAAGACCGGCGAGGTACTCGGTAAAACGGCTGCCCGGCACACCTCGGCCGAGTTCGTCGCGTTCCTCACCGACATTGTGATCGATCAGCCCCGCGGCAAAGAGATCCATGTGATCGCCGACAACCTCTCTGCTCACAAGAGCAGGCCGGTCACGGACTTCCTGGCGGTGCATCCTAAGGTTCACTTACACTTCACACCGACCTACTCTTCGTGGCTGAATCAAATCGAGCTGTGGTTCGGCAAGATCGAGCGCGACGTCATTGCGCGAGGCGTATTCACTTCCGTCTCTGATCTAAAGAGAAAGCTCTTGCGATACATCCGTCAGTACAACAAATCGCCCCGTACCGTGAAGTGGAAATATGCCGATCCATCGCGCCACATCAGTACACAATCAGTTGGTACAGGCCACTAGAATCAGGCGGTGCCTTCGCAGATTCTCTGCGTGAACAGCAACACTCTATTTGAACTTAAATGACAAATGAAAGTCATAAAGCACTGGCACTATCCTGCCGTCTGCGTCAGCTGCAGGCCTGAGCTCCCACTCCTGCGTGGCTTTCACATACTGTTCATCAAATCCATACCCGACTGGTTGGACGACTTTGATATTCTGGGCGTGCCCTTCTGGTGTGACGACGAATTGCAACCAAACAGTCGCGCCTTGCGGATGGTCACGCAGCATCCCCTGTAGATCAATATCTGGGACCTTCATCCCTGGAACAGGACACTTAAGACAGGTAGGTATGCTGACTCCACCATACCCTGCGCGATAAACACCGTCCTTTGGTCGCAAAGAGTCGAGTGGCACCTTCAGATGGCTGCTCACCTCTTGTGTTAGCGGTATTTTTCCAAAGACCATGCCAATCATGAATTTCGTCGACTGGGCGATTCCGTATTCGGAAACACGAAACGCGGCTAGGCTCATGCCGATTCCGTTTTCGGCTGCTCCGTAGCTACCAACGACCACCGTGGTCGCACCTATCGATTTACCTAATGCAATCGCGTTCTTCACATCCGATTCGTCGCGGGGAGACAGGTGTTGTACCTCAAGTGCCGCTCCGAGCCGGTGCCTGTCGATCACTTCAACCGTCGGCCCTTGGCCTGCAAGCGAGGCCGATATCTGATCCGCGAGCCAAGGCCCGAAAGAGTTCGCCTGGCCCACGGCAGGTTCCAGATCCATCACAACGACGCCCTTCTTATCTGCCTCCGTGAATTTCTCTATTAGTTGACGAGCCAAAGCATCGGTTTCATTCCTCTTGCTCTGTGGCGCGGAGGGGCTCGCACCGAAGGCGGCAATAGAGATGAACGCAGTAACGAGGAGTTTCAAAACCACTTGCTTGCCACTGGGTCTGTGATCCATATTCCAATATCTCACCGTCAAATGCGATCATGCTAAGACGCCAGCGTTTTCAAGTCAACGCGACTTTTGATTAACGCCGTGGCGCACCTTTTGTGCGCGGAAGCCTCCTGGGTGCCCTTCGATATGAGCGAAGGCGTTGTCAAGACACAATACTCCCTTGCAGTGTTTTGTCACCGCGTGGTTCCCAGAGTTGGTTGAGGACCGAAGCCCTGGAACTCTCTCATGAATCTAAGAAAATGGCATCCGTGGACAATTCGGCAGGAGTTCGATTTAGAATACGAGGGAGTCTGCGGAATTATTCCGTGTACCCCGCGTGTACCTCGGTTCGGCGTTTTTGCGGTTTTTCTCTCTTTTGCAGTCTCATGCGATCAACAAGTTACGTAGTATCAATCCCCCCGAGGGGTTCGACTCCCACCCCGGGCACCATCGTTTCCCCTTTAGTAATGGCATTTTTTCCGGACAGCCACTGATCTGTAGCAGAATTGTGGTGCTCGAAAGTGCTCCGCACGCATCCATCCAGTTGTTGCTGGCGCGATGCGACCCAAGGCGCCTAGTTTCTCTCGGTGATCGCAACACGTCTTGCTGACTTAGAAACTTCCCCGCGTTTTATGCAAGCCTCCTCCTGCAATCCTAACTACACTTC
>Ga0187870_1003700_pt1 | contig 11523 bp, 10 predicted proteins | sample June2016WEW_13_1_3_FD_132974 | JGI IMG/M metagenome (GOLD analysis project Ga0187870, IMG submission 132974) | Peatland microbial communities from SPRUCE experiment site at the Marcell Experimental Forest, Minnesota, USA - June2016WEW_13_150 | ecosystem: Environmental > Terrestrial > Soil >... | reverse complement strand
TTGATCCGCAGCTATCTCTCGACGATCCGCAAGCGTAAGATGAATGTCATCGATGCAATCGCTGCGGCTTTCGTCAGTGGACCTTCACTCGCTGCTACCCCTCAAACATGCTGAATAAATACCATTTACGTTTGAATTCGCCGGCACCAACCGATCGGGATCTTCACTTGGACGTAGTTCCATCATATTGCTTCTTGGTATTGCGCGTTCGCTTGGGCGACCCCGCAAGTACCATAGCTTTGGACCGATTTTCCCTTCCGCATTGCTCATGCCTGGCTTATCTGTCATCTCTTTTTACTCTCAACCGTTCAGCAACTTCACGATCTCGCAATTCGCCACCTCTATTCCAACTTTCTGCTTGAGTCTACCATAGGTCGACTGCACCAAAAAAGCCTCCCAATCTAGGCGCCTGAAGCTGTCATGATTGCTCACTTATCTGAGGGCGGAACCCGTTCGGCGCGGATCCGGGAAGACAGGCAGGAATTGATCGAGTCCGGGGAGATCGCCGCCGCCGGGGCCCTTATCGCTTATCCAACCCGCGTATCCTCGGCGTTGTCAGCCCGATTGGCACGCCACCACCAGGTTTCCGGAAGTGGTTTGAGAACCGCTTTCAAGTCCAAAGCAAATACGCCGAAATCATCAATGACTTGAAAGATCATACTATTCTGCTTACTGTTCTGTCGTACCATACCTCTGCCGGATGCCGCGGTCGTTATCGCTTGTGGGCTCCATACAACTCGTCGATCGACCGAGCGTGTGAACCACTTAACCTTGTTAAACAAAACATCGAGCGCTGCCTGTTCCATGCGCGCAATGATGGGACGTACATCGTGGTCGAAAGCCAGCTCCTTCGTTGCCTCTCCATCAGCGTGAGTCATGGGATGTCGGAGAGAGCACCAGTTTCCAATTTCGGCTCTGGTATATCCCATCGCCGGCGCCAAGAATCGATGGAGGATCTTTCCTTGATTGACAAAGCGCAGCGCGAAAGCAGCTTCAAAGAAACGGACAAACTCTCGATACTTTCCAGCGCTCGTGTTTTGACTGAATGCTTCCGCCATGATAGCAACGCCGGCGAGTCGATCAGTCAGGCTTTGAATGAGTGAATTGTCTTGAGGCATGGGGAATTGAAACCCGCCCAACATCGCTGATACAGAACAGATCCCTTTGGTCTGATTAAGGCGTTCGCGCTCTTCTTGGCCGTCAGGGACCAGGGCCCAGCATGGAACTGGCGACAGTACCGAGCGTGAACTCCTCGAGAAGATCGCGATGAGGTCCGCCGAGAACTGTAGCGCTCTCTCGCACTCTATTCTTTTCTCAGAAGGGATGATCAGGAAACCTGCCGCGTCGATTGTTGGAAAGGGAATATTTATCACGGCTTGCACAAGAACTGACGAGGGAGAGGCATTAGCGACTTTGATCGTTGATAAATCGACCCCCTCCATCTTGATTTGCCATGAGGACCAAGTCTCACTCGGCGGCGGCGTGAAGTGCAAGCACGCCAATCTCGCGAATTGCGTAGCAAACCTCCCGTGGGGCTCAAAGAAAGAGCCCGAGATGGCCTGGCGCCAACTTTCCAATAGACGCGAGCTTGTTGAAGTATGTGATGAATGATTCTCCCGCGCAAGATAATCCTTGCTTTGTTGGTCTGAGCAAAATCCTGAGCAAAACGCGCGCACAGATAAGATAACACCCGCCCAAAGAAGCCGAAAGAAGATTGACATATCTCCTTGCCAGTTGTAGACTTGTGCTCAGAAACGACGACGAAAGCGCAGAAGGTATGAGGTGACGTGAGCCTTTTCCCAAGCTGGTGTCGGCGTTTGATTTCCCTCGCTCGCTTAACGATTTCCAAGTTTTGGCTCGCCCGCGCATCGGCCCCTGGGGACCTGCCGTACAATTCAACATTCGATTCGTCCACGGCCCGCCACGCGAGGCTTGGGGCAATTCTCGGGCATCGTCCCCGGGTACCTCTACGCGGCGATGAAACGGCAAAAACGCAAGGAAAACAGGCCCGACTCGCCGGGTACGTCTATGGGTACCTCTACGAATGAAAAACCTATACAAAGCAGTATGAAGCGATATTGACAAAAAGCCCATAAAAGCCTTTATATTTCTCAATCAGGATGAAGTGGTCGAAAGCGGTAAAAGGGTCTGTATTACATTGAGGGGCTAGTGCCCGAAAGGGTGTGCTGGTTCAAGTTCAGCCCGCAGCATTTTAAAACTTTGTATTGTAAGGACCTGCTAAACTATCGTTTCGGCCGTCTTCCCCAAGAACACCGATAGTACCAAAACTGGAAGAAGTTTGTCTGGTACCTTCCCCTGGCAGTTGTACGGCTGCCCGCCTACGGGGAAGTCCCCGCTCCACATAGCGCGGATATTCCTTTCGCTGAATAGCTTACACCTGGACCCCGAATTGATGATCAGGCTCTTGAAGGCCAGCGCCGACGTCAAAGCCCGGGACAAGGACGGCAGGACCGCGCTAATGTGCGCTACCGCAAATCGGCGACATTCTATCAGTAATTGATCGCAAACCCCAGAACCACCATAAACATTTGTGAGAAACTGATTTCAAAACCTTGACAGATTGGAATGGCGGGATAATAATCGGACACAGAGGAGGAGACAATCAGGGAAGACTGACCCATATTTGCTTCTCCAAACAATATCTCATTGAGGAGGTTTGCATGAACCCAAGGCGTATCGTTTTTCTGCTGGCTGCGATCGTTGCGCTGCTCATTGCGGCTCCGACGTTCGCAGGTGGTACGAAGGAAGCGTCGCAGGCAACCACGTCGGCGATGCCATATCAGGGAGTCACCCTGAATGCCCTGATGGAAGGCCATCCGACCACGGATGCGATCAAAATGCTGCTGCCTGAATTCACAAAAGCTACCGGGATCAAGGTCAATCTGGAAGTGCTGCCCTTTGAAGACATGACGGCGAAGGCTTTCTTGACGCTCAGCCAGAAAAGCTCGCAATACGATGTCTACTTCGACGACTGGTCAGCGCATGGGATAGGCTTCGCCTCGGCAGGGAACATCGAACCGCTCGATGCCTCTATCTCCAACGCGAAGATCAATAAGTACGTCGATATGAAGGATTTCGTAGATACCTATGCCAACTTCGCGCGCTTTCAGAATCAGCAGTTCGGGTTGCCCGTCTACGGCGAAAGCACATTTCTCATGTACCGCAAGGACCTGTTCGACCAGTACAACCTGAAGGTCCCGACGACGATGGATGAAATGATGAACGCCGCGAAGACCATCTTTGAGAAGACGAACGGCCAGACCTTCGGCGTGACCCTCCGCGGCCAGCAAGGCATCCATGCCGTGTACGTATGGCTCGCCTTCCTCTGGGGCTTCGGCGGACATTGGTTTGACCAGAGCGGGAAGCTCGATCTGGACACTCCCGAGGCCATCGCCGCAACCGCATTCTACCGCGACCTGCTGACGAAATACGGTCCTCCGGGATTTGCGAACTTCGGCTGGACTGAGAACCGGGTGGCGTTTACACAGGGCCGCGCGGCAATGACGATCGACGCAACAGTAAACGGTGCGTTCAATGAAGATCCCAAAGAGTCCGCAGTCGTCGGCAAGGTTGGCTATGCACCTGTTCCCCAGGCTGCCGGTGTGACGCTCAAAGGCGGTCAGCACTCCCTCGCCGTGCACTGCCTCTATCTGAACAAGTACGGCAAGAACAAGGAAGCGGCTTTCCTGTTCATGTCATGGGCCACGTCAAAGGACATTCAGACAAAGGGGTTCGAGGTGGCGCCGAACAGCGGAGCAACATCCAAGGGCGCTTTGTACAGCGCCGCGTTCCAGAAAAAGTACGGCGCTTTTGTCGACGGAATGCTTGCGGCTCTGGGGAAGGCCAATCCTGGCTACCTGCCGGGGGTCCCGCAGGCGAACGAAATCATCAACAAGGTGGGCGTTGCGTTGTCTCAGGTTCTGGCCAACATGGCTACCCCTGAAGACGCTTTGCGTCAGGTCAACGACGATATCAACACCAACGTCCTCAAGTAGATACCAAGAGCTCATGAAGGCAGGCGGGTGGCGCGTGGGCGTTGCCCGTCGCCTTCTGGAGAGCGAGCGGGGAAGTGATCCGTTGAGCTGGCAATGAAACGCGCAAAAACTGACTCTCGAAGAATGAGCCGCACCGCCTATTCCTTCCTCCTGCCCGCGGTTGTTGCGATTTTCCTCGTCATCATTGTTCCGATGGTTCTGGCCATTTTCATCACTTTCCATGACGTCAACCTGGTGGAGACGGGCGGAGCAATGATCCCGAACGGGGCGAGGAACTTCGTGACGCTCTTCAAGGATCATCGCTTCTTCCATTCCATCGTCATTAGCCTCCTTTACGTCGTGACGGCCGTGAGCATCGAAACGGTCTTGAGCGTCGCTATTGCGCTCTTGCTCGACCGGAAGTTCCACGGCCGGAATCTCGTCCGTACCCTCATTATCATTCCGATGTTCATCACACCCGTCGTTGTCGGCCTCAGTTGGCGCATGTTCTATGATCCCACCTCCGGCATTATCAATTATTTGCTGGGTGTCCTGGGCCTCGGGACGCGTCATGACTGGCTTGGCAACGCGGCCATTGCGTTACCGGCGATTGTCCTCGCGGATGTGTGGGAATGGACGCCCTTCATGATCCTGATCGTGCTGGCGGGACTGGAATCCATCCCGCAGGAGCTGTACGAGGCGGCCGTTGTGGACGGGACGACCCGCATGACGGCGATCCGCTACATCAGTATCCCGCTCGTCCTGCCCGCCATCGTCGTCGCGATGATTTTTCGCGTCGTCGACGCGATGAAGGCTTTCGATCTCATCTATGTAATGACCAAAGGAGGCCCTGGGCTCGCCACGGAAACCACCAATCTGTACGCATACACGATCGGATTCCAGTATTTCCGCATCGGTTACGCGACCACCGTCGCCCTCGTTTTCACTGTCATCGCGACAGCGGTCTCGAGTGCATTCGTCAGTCGCCTGTTCCGGCAGTCAAGGGCGTAGCAGGAGCTCGTGAGCATAATGAGAGAGGCGCATCGCGGAGCGCAGGGGCTTCGCGCGACAATATTCTGGCTTGTCATCGTCGCGATCCTGCTGTTCTTTCTTTTCCCGCCGATCTGGCTTTTCATGACCTCCATCAAGACATTCAGGGATGCATTCGCAATACCGCCGAAACTGCTTTTCACGCCGACGATCGAGAATTATCTGAACGTGTTTGCGACCAAGCAGATACAGGCATTCCTGCTGAACAGCATCATCATTTCGGCTTCCTCCACCGCGATTGCACTACTCATCGGCATCCCGGCAGCCTATGCGCTCGCGCGATTCGAGTTCGCCGGAAAGAAGAACCTGTCTTTTTTCATCCTCAGCGTCAGAATCGCTCCCCCGATCATGACGCTCTTTCCGCTCTACATCCTGTTCAACCGGCTCAATCTCATCGGCACCCGGCTGTCCGTCATTGTCATGTACGTTGTCTTCAATCTGCCCCTCGCCGTCTGGATCATGCAGATTTTCTTCCGTGACATCTCCGGTGAGCTGAGAGATGCCGCGCTCATCGATGGTTGTTCGGAGTTGCGGGTCCTGCTCCGTGTCATGCTCCCGCTCGTGCGCTCGGGTCTTTCCGCAACCAGCATACTGTGCGTCATACAGGCGTGGAACGAGTACCTGCTCGCGCTTGTCCTCACGAGCCAGAAGAGCCAGACGATGCCCGTGGCGATCACCTCATTTATGACGTACTCTGGAATCGAGTGGGGACCCATATCCGCGGCCGGTGTCGTTGTCATGGTCCCTATGATTGCATTCGGGTTGATGGTTCAAAAGAACCTCGTTCGCGGCCTGACTCTCGGAGCAGTCAAGGGATAAACCGAACCCCGTCCGTCAGTTCACGGGCGGGGGCGAAACGATGTATGCAGAGGATATCGATGTTCGAGCAATACCCGCGCATTCAGCGAGATCAGACAAAACGCATCCTGCGCATCATGCTGAAACACGCAAGGGTCACGCGTGCGCGGATTGCCCATATCACCAGGCTCAGCAATTCGTCCATCGTCGCCTATACAAAGGCCCTCATCGACATGGGCGTCATCCGCCTGTGCCCGCCATCGTCCCTTCACTCCGGGCGGCGCGTCGAGTACCTGGAGTTCAATCCCTCCCTGGGAGTGAACATCGTCGTCGTGCTGACGATGCGGCGCATTCACGTGTCCCTCGTCAATCCGGCCGGTGGGATCGTAGAGAGCCAGGAGCGCCAGATTTACAAGGGCATCCCGAAGTCTGAGCTGCTGACCCAGCTCCAAGAAGCAATTCAGTGGGCAAAAGATCTGGCAGAATTAAAGTTGAAGGTGATGGTTTTCGGCATCGGAATCAGCCTGGGGGGGTACATCGATCCGCTTCGGGGAATCTCGCACGAGTATCTGTTTTCCAGCGATTGGAACGAGGTCCCTCTCACGGACATCATGAAGGATCGGTTCAATCTTCCCTGTCTGATTCTGAACGACGCGAATGCCGCAGCACTGGGCGAGCTGCACTACAACGCGGCGGAAGGGGTGAGCAACTTCATCTGCATCTGGATTGGTGAGGGAATCGGCATGGGGATCGTCGTTCGCGGCGAATTGTACGAAGGACAGACCAGCTACGCGGGTGAGATCGGCCACACGAAGGTCCGCGGCAATGACCAACTCTGCTATTGCGGCAGGCAGGGATGCCTCGAAACGATAGCCTCGGAGGAATATATCGTGGCCACGTGCAGAGAAGGTTGCCGAATGGGCGTGCACACGGAGCTGCTCCAGCTCTGCGACGGCAAGGTTGAACAGATTGCCATCGAGCACGTGAAAATGGCGGCCGCACACGGGGACCGGTTCACTCAGAACATCCTCGACCAGGTGGCTGACACTCTTGCCATCAAGATAAGCGACGCGGCAAACATTCTCGATCCAGAGATGATCGTACTTCGAGGGCCTGTCATAGACGGCAACCCATACCTGTTCGAAAGCCTTCGCAGGGTCGCTTTGAACAACACTCTGCGGCCGATTGCTCAGCAGCTCACGATTTCCTACGCGGAGGGAAGCGATGATAATCAAGCCAAAGGCGTGAGCAGCTACATCCTCTGGCATTACTTTTCGTGATCCTGGGAGAACCGCGCATGACACCAAGAGAAAGGGTGCTGAGAGCAATCAACCATCAGGAACCGGACCGGATTCCGATCAGTTTCGGCGGGACGATGTCAAGCGGCATCCTCGAGTGTCCTCCCACCGGCCGTGCGTACTCGAGGCTGTGCACCCATCTCGGGATTGTGCCTCACGAGCCACCAGATTTCGGATTCATGAACAACTATGTCTCGAACATCGACGAACGGATCCTTTGTCGGTTCGGTTCAGATTTCCGACGCATCGATCCCAACGGACCCGACCTTCTGACATCGAAGGATGGATCCAGAACTGTATTGGGGATCTATTGCGGCTTGCGCGTCAAAAATGGTGGTGTGTACGACGACGTGTTCGAATACCCCCTGTGGCACGCCGAGACTCTCCGGGACATTCGCGATTACCCGTACTGGCCGCAGAGGGGTGATTTTCAGCGTCTCGCCGCGGGCAAAGCCGAGGAGGCGCGGCAGCTGCAGGCCGGCGACTACGCCGTTGTCGTCGACACCTTTCTCGTCTTTCCGTTTCTCATGTATCCGATGCTCACAGGATTCGAGAAATGGCTAATAGACATGAAATCAAATTCGAGCTTTTATTTTGCGCTTGCCGACAGACTGCTCGAAGTCGGATTGGATATCATCGGCGCGTTTCTGGGCGCAGTCGGGCCGTGTGTGAACGTCGTCTGCACGTATGACGACGTGGGCACCCAGCGCGGCCTTACCTGTTCGCGACAAGACTACATGCAATTCATTCAGCCTTATGAAAAGCAGATTATCGACCGCATAAAAAAGGTCACGGACGCCGTGGTCTACCGCCACAGCTGCGGCTCCGTCTACGAGCTCATTCCAGATTTCATCGAAATGGGCATCCAGATTCTCAATCCGGTGCAGCCGCTCGCCTGGAACATGGAGCCGTGCAGACTCAAACGGGAGTTCGGCAAGGACTTGTGTTTTTTTGGAGGTGTGGACACCCAGGAGCTCCTGCCGCACGCAGCACCGCCGGAGATCGAGCATTCAGTGGTCAACCTCATTCGCGACTACGGATCAGGCGGCGGATTCGTGCTCGCACCATCGAGCAACATAGAGCCCGACACTCCGCCGGAAAACGTTGTTGCGCTGTACGAGGCTGCGCTGAGGCACGGAGCCTATCCACTACGCACATCTGAAAATCCTTAAAGGAGGCGACTGAGATGAGCATGGGAATCAAAATTGGAGTGATAGGGTTGGGGCGCGCAGGCGAGAAGCATGCGCTCACCTATCACAAATTGCCCCTCGTCAACCTTGCCGCGATCTGTGACCAGGACGAAAAGCGGCTGAACTTCTACTGCCAGAAACTCGGGACGAAGGGGTACCGCGACTACCGCGAGCTGCTTGCCGATGAGAGTATCGACGCGGTAAGCATCGTCATGCCGGACACTCTGCATCTCGATGTCACACGCGCCGCCATCGAGAAAAAGAAGCATATCCTGCTGGAGAAACCGATTGCGTCAACCCTGGAAGACGGGAAAAAGATATGCGAGCTCGCCGAGAAGAGCGAGAGGGTTTTCATGGTCGCGCACATCCTGCGATTCATGGCGGCCCATTCTCTTGCGTACAAGAGCATCTCCGCTGGCGAAATCGGAGACATTGTCCACATCTGCGCCCGCCGAAACAGCACGATTGCTGGCGCGGAAATGTACAGCTCCCATCACACCGATACCCACATACATCTCATGGTCCATGATATCGACTACATCAACTGGATCACCCGGAGCCGTGCGAGGAAGGTCTACGCAAAAGGCCGGCAGATCCTGCTGAAAACGCTCAACATGAGGGATGCAGTCCTTGCGACGGTGGAGTACGAAAACGGCGTCGTCGCTGTAATTGAGGCATGCTGGATACTTCCTGCAAACTCGCCCTTCGAGCTCGATGACAGGATGGAGATTGTCGGGACCAAGGGAGCGTTATACCTCGATGGCATATGCAGAGGCCTCGACATTGTTTCACAGAACAAGGTGACAAGACCCGATACCGTTGCCTGGCCGGAAGTGAATGGCGTCGTCGGCGGCAGCATTTTTGAAGAGCTTACTGCATTCGTCAACTGCGTTATAAGCAATCAGAAGCCGCTGATCGGAGCCCGCGAGGCGTTGGAGGCGCTCGTTGTGGCGGACGCCATCGATCGGTCCATCAAGGAAGGCAGAGAGATAATCCTGTGACAGGGTCGAATGATCTGGGGTGCCTGCTGATCTGATGGCATGCAGGGCCGATCCGAACACCTGTCCTTTCGATGATTTACCGGGCCTTCGTCCCGTCTTTTACCATCGCCGGGGTTGTGTAGTCTATGATGCTCCGGGCCTTTTGTTTGTTGTAGTCTGTGGCCCTCGCGGGAATCTGGCATGGATTTCTTGCCTTGCCCGGTAGATTCAACGCGCGGACTGTCTGCCGCATGATTTTTTCACGTCTGATTTGTCTACGGCCCGCCACGCGCGACTAGGAACGATTCTCTTGGTCGCAAAACATGCCAGGGTACCAAGCAGGGTACCAAAATCTCGGAAAAGCCAGTAACAAGCGGTAGAAGCCAGTATTGACGAAAAGCCCATAAATACCTATGTTTTTCTCAATCTGGATGAAGAGAGGATAAGCGGTAGAACGCCTGCAATAGGTTCCCAAGCTGGAGTCGGGAGTTCGATTCTCCTCGCTCGCTCTCATAAGGACTTTTTAAGTAAGGAATTGGAGAGCGGTCGAAAGACGAGGCATCGAAAAACTCCCTGCTCTGAGCAGAATCCTGAGCAAAAATCCCGGCCTGTGCCCGTCGTCCGAGTACCGTCCATAAGACCTCCGTTCTCACGAAGAATCATGGAATCGCCCTCCAAGAGAGCTTCGAGTTGTGCCAGCTGTTGATCGTCGTCGCCGGTCGTAACCCCTTCTTCGACTCATGGATCGCGCAGGCCGTTTTCACGGTGGCGCTGATTCCGACGCCGCCTCTCCGCAGCCGCCTACTCCTCGCGGATACTCTCCTCGCTCGCATCCTTCCAGAATCGCCGCTCCGCAAGGTACGCCGCGCCCACCGCTTCCTCGCGCGGCTGCGAGGGAGCGATCTCCATGGCGAGATCCACCAGCATTTCCGGGATGACCTTCTGCCTCACCTTGATCCACATTGGCTCGTGCAAATGCTCCCCGAGCACGCCCACGGGCCCGCCGATGATGAGCGTACGCGGGTTGTACAGCTTGATGATCTTGCTCATCGCGTCTCCCAGCAGGGTTCCCAGCTCGAAGAGCGTGGATTGGGCAAGGCGGTCACCCGCGGTGGCGGCGTCCCGGATCACCTCGAGGGTGAGCCTGTCATCAGCGCGGTGCTTCTGGAGGGACGAGATCACGCCCTCGGAAAGCCGTCGCTGGAACCGTTGTAGGATGCTCGAGCTGGAGACGACGGTCTCGAGGCATCCGATGTTGCCGCAGGAGCAGCGGGCCCCCTCTTCTTCCACGACGAGATGGCCCACCTCCCCCGCCATCCCGTGGCTGCCATGGTACGGTTCCTGGCCGATCATGATGCCGGCGCCGACTCCGGCTCCGAGGTAGAGGCATCCATGAATACAGCAAAGCCTCGAAAAACCTGGCTGCGGCCCGCTACAAGCGAAGCTCGTCTGGTCTTCATGGACAGACCTTGCTGTTCTTACGACCGCGCGCCAGAAACCAGAGAGATCGCCGAGCTGGAGCCCGCGGCGGAGCCAGTGCTGCGGGCGGCAATCCCGGCAATGGCGAGAGCCGGGCTGCAGGTTGGGGCGCTGCCGGTGTTGACGATCCGCGGGGAGCGCTACACGACCGTGAGCAAGGGCAAGGAGCAGGCCGGCACAATCCCGCGCCCCCATGAAGCCGGCAGGTGTCCAAGCGACTCTTTGATGAGGGATTCCCCATAGTGTGATGCGCGAAGCGTGTCAGCAGGCGGACCCGCCGCCGAGCAATTTCTGAACTTTTTCCGTGAGGATCTTCAGATCGAACGGCTTTTCCAGGATCTCCAACGCGCCCTCCTTGAGAAGCTCGAGCGCCGAGTCGTCGACCGTGAAGCCAGTCGCTACCAAGACCTTGATGTCCGCGTCCGCCTCGAGAAGCCGCGCAAGGCATTCCCGGCCGCCCATATCGGGCATCACCATGTCCAGGATAACGAGGTCGAAATCCCCTTCTCGGGAGAAACGTGAGAGGGCGTCACGTCCGTTCGTAGCCGAGATAACAGCGTACCCGCACGCCTGCAAGGCACGGCAAACCACCTCGCGTACCTGCGGCTCATCGTCTACGACCAGGATCTTCCCCCGGCCCCGGGCGAGTGTCGGCACAACGACCTGCTCCTGCTGCACCTCGACCTGCTCCTGCTGCACCTCGACCCCACGAGCCGTCACTGGAAGAAAGATC
>Ga0187870_1003699_pt1 | contig 11523 bp, 9 predicted proteins | sample June2016WEW_13_1_3_FD_132974 | JGI IMG/M metagenome (GOLD analysis project Ga0187870, IMG submission 132974) | Peatland microbial communities from SPRUCE experiment site at the Marcell Experimental Forest, Minnesota, USA - June2016WEW_13_150 | ecosystem: Environmental > Terrestrial > Soil >... | reverse complement strand
TTTTTCTGCCTCATTTGGCGGCTGGCGCTGGTTGTGCAACTCGGCGCTCCACGTGATGGGGCAGGCCAGCACCAGGCTGATGATTCTTTCCGGGTAGCTCAGGGCCATCTCTTCAACGATTCGCGCCCCCATCGAGTACCCCATGAAGTGGGCTTTGGTTACGCCGATGACATCCAGCAGTCCGGCGCAGTCGCGGGCCATCATCTCCAGCGAATAAGGTATATCCGGCTTGTCGCTTTTCCCCACCCCCCGGTTATCATAGCTGATGACTTTGTATTCACGGGCGTAAAGCGGGATATGCTTGTAAAGTAAATTGTGGCACATGTTGCGGCCGTCGATAATCACCAGCGGCTCGCCCTTGCCGTGGATTTCATAGTACATGTTGATATCGCCGACCTTTACCTTAGGCATTTTACCATTCCCCCTTTTTTACCTTATGTTAAAGCAACCCAGTATATTCTCCGTTACTTGGCTCTGTCAAGAATGATTGAATAATATAGGGCGGTTTTGTACTCAACTTGAATGTGCGTCTAATTGACACTCCGATATCACCAGTGTAGACTATTTACTGTATCCCACATCCCCTTTTAGGAGTGTTTTTTATGAGTTTCTTGGAAAAAGCCGACCCCGAAATCAGTAAAGCCATCGAGTGCGAAAAGAAGCGGCAGAAAGAGATCGTCAACCTGATCGCCTCGGAAAACTATACGAGCCCGGCGGTGCTGGAAGCCCTGGGCTCTTTCCTCACTTATAAATATGCCGAAGGTTACCCCGGCAACCGCTACTACGGCGGCTGTGAAAATATGGATACCATCGAGAACCTGGCCATCAACCGCGCCAAGGAGCTCTTTAAAGCCGAGCACGCTAACGTCCAGCCCCACAGCGGGTCGCAGGCGAACATGGCCACTTACTTCGCGCTGCTGAAATACGGCGATAAAATCATGGCGATGGACCTCGCCCACGGCGGGCACCTCACGCACGGCTCGCCGATTACCTTTTCCGGTAAGTCCTATAAATTCATCCATTACCACGTCAACTGCGAGACGGAGCGCATCGATTTCCCGGAAGTGGAAAGATTGGCCAAAGAGAATAACCCCAAAGCCATTTTAGCCGGGTACACGGCCTATCCCAGGATCATCGATTTTGAGCGTTTCAAGCGCATCGCGGATTCCGTCGGGGCGAAGTTCATCGTGGACATGGCGCACATTGCCGGGCTGGTGGCCGCCGGGCTGCATCCCTCCCCCGTTCCGTACGCCGATGTGGTGACAATGACGACGCATAAGACCCTGCGCGGACCGAGCGGCGGGTTGATTCTCTGTAAGGCAGAGCTGGCGCACGCTATCGATAGGGCGGTCTTCCCGCAGGCACAGGGCAAGCCCCTGATGCACGCCGTCGCTGCCAAAGGGGTGGCGCTTTATGAAGCGATGCAGCCTTCCTTCGTGGCCTATCAGAAGCAGGTGCTGGAAAATGCCCGCGATCTGGCCGCCGAGCTGCAAAAGCTGGGTCTGCGGCTGGTCTCCGGCGGCACGGACAACCACCTTATTCTGGTCGACCTTACGGCTACGGGGCAAACCGGGATGCAGGTGGAAAAAGCTCTGGATAGCGCGGGGATAGTCTGTAATCATAACGCCATACCCTTCGATACCCGGCCGCCGCGTGTCACCAGCGGCATACGGTTGGGGACGCCTGGCGTTACTTCCCGCGGCATGGGTAAAGAAGAAATGAAAACCATCGCCGGATTGATAATGAAAGTCATTAAGAATATCGATGATAAAAAAGTCGCCGAAGAAGTCCGTCAGAAGATAATGCAGATGTGCCGCCGCTTCCCGGTGCCCGGCATTGCGGAATAAGCCGGACGGCGAGGTAAGATTATGAAAAACGGCAACAGGAATGTTCTGGGCGCCATCGGCAACACGCCGCTGGTAGAGCTGGTCAATCTTAACGGCAAGTCCGGGGTGAAAATCTTCGGCAAACTGGAAGGCAATAACCCCGGCGGCTCGGTGAAAGACCGCCCCGCTTTTTACATGATCAAGATGGCGGAGGAGTCCGGCGAGCTAACCAAAGACAAGACGATTATCGAACCGACCTCCGGCAATACCGGTATCGCCATTGCCATGATCGGCGCCGCCAAGGGCTACAAGGTCAAACTGTTCATGCCGGAGTGTGTCAGCGTGGAGCGGCAACTGATTTTACAGGCTTTCGGCGCCGAGGTGGTAATGACGCCGGCCAAAGAGTCGACGGACGGAGCTATCTGGCGGGCGCATGAGGCTTTAAAGGCGGAGCCCGGCAAATATTATATGCCCAACCAATTCGATAATCCTAACAACATCCTAGCCCATTACGAGACTACCGGCCCGGAAATTTACGCCCAGACGAAGGGCAAAATCGATGTCTTTGTCTGTGCCATGGGCACCACCGGCACGCTGATGGGCACCGGCAGGTACCTGAAGGAAAAAATACCGGGCATCAAAGTCGTGGGTGTTGAGCCGACGGTGGGGCACACCATCCATGGGCTGAAGAACCTGACGGAGAGCGTCGTCCCCGGCATCTATGACCCAGATGCTTTAGATGAGAAGATAACGATAGAGGACGGCGAAGCTTTCGAGACGGCGCGGCTGCTGGCGGTGAAGGAAGGGCTTTTCACCGGCATGTCCAGCGGGGCGGCGGTGGCGGGCGCGCTAAAAGTTGCCGAAGGCATGAAGAAAGGCACCATCGTGGTCATTTTGCCGGACCGCGGCGACCGCTATTTAAGCACCACGCTCTTCCGCTCCATCTGCGCCAAGTGTCCGCCTTAGTATCACGTCCTTCCGCTTTACCTCTCCCTCGAGGGGTTCATCCTGAAGGTTCACCCTGAAGGGAGAGGAATGAAAGGTGAGGGTGAAAAAGAAATAAATCTCCCTCTTATCCCTCCTTATTAAGGAGGGAGGGTCATTGGAAAAAATCAATAATATCTGCTTTGCCCTGACATTCTCTCCCTTTGAAAAAGGGAGAGTTAGAGAGGGATTTTTTGGGGGTGAGGTTCAGTTTGGCATCTGCCCGTCCGATACATACCGAAGCTTATATCGATATCGAGACCACCGGCCTTGCTTACGGGGCGAGTGAAATCACCGTGGTGGGTATTTACCTCTGCCGCGGCAAGAAGACCGAGTTCGTCCAGTTCGTCGGCAGGGATATCTCCGCCGATGCCATCATCGAAGCCCTGGAAGGCGTGGATATCATCTACAGCTACAACGGCAGCCGCTTCGACCTGCCTTTCATTCGCTCGCAGCTCGGCGTAAACCTGGAGGGGCGCTTTCACCACCGCGACCTGATGTACGATTGCTGGCGGAAAAACTTGCGCGGCGGGCTCAAGGGCGTGGAAAAACAGCTGGGTATCCCCCGCAACCTGCCGGACATGAACGGCTGGGAGGCGGTCAGGCTCTGGTGGAAATACGTGGACACCTTTGACCTGGACGCCCTGAACAAGCTCTGCGAGTACAACAAGGAAGATGTAGTTAACCTGAAAGTTTTAAGGGATATGTTGCTTTAGGATTATTCTGTCTTTCCTCCTCCTTCATCCCTCATCCCTTCTCCCTCCTCTCTCTCATTCGTGCTATAATAAAACTGCGGGAACGCTGGCATCGGAAGGAGATTTTTATCCATGGACGAGTTAAAGGTATTCAGCGGCAACGCCCACCCGGCCCTGGCCAGGGCGATTACCGACTATCTGGGCATTCCGCTGGGCAATTGCGAGGTCATGCAGTTCAGCAACGAAAATACCTTTGTGCGCGTCCTGGAAAACGTCCGGGAGCGGGACGTCTTTCTCGTCCAGCCCATTTCAACCCCGGTGAATAGCCACTTGATGGAACTGCTCATTATGATCGATGCCATGAAAAGGGCCTCTGCCAAGCGCATCACGGCGGTCATTCCTTATTACGCTTACGGGCGCTCGGATAAAAAAGACCAGCCCCGCGTCCCCATTACCGCCCGCCTGATAGCCGACCTCCTCACCGTGGCCGGCGCCAACCGCGTGCTCACGGTGGATTTGCATAAGGCACAGATTCAGGGCTTCTTCAACATCCCCGTCGACGAACTGACCGCTTTTTACCTCTTAAGCGACTATTTTATCCAGAAGAAAATTAAGAATATGGTCATTGTGGCCATGGATTTTGGCATCACCAAGCAGGCCCGCGATATCGGCGAGCGCATGGGCGCGCCCCTGGCGATTATGGAAAAGCGGCGCATCGGCAACGAAGACCGCACCGAGACGCTCACCGTCATCGGCGATGTCAAGGGCAAAACGGCGCTCATCGTCGATGAAGAGATCGATACCGCCGGCTCGCTCGTGGGCGTGGTTGACGCCCTGCTGGCGAGGGGGGCCAAAGAGGTCTATGCCTGCGCCACCCACCCGATACTGTCCGGCCCGGCGGTCAAGCGCATCGCCGAATGCCAGGTTAAAGAGCTGGTCGTTACCGATACCGTGCCGGTCCCGGCGGAAAAGCGGATCGACAAAATCAAGGTTTTAAACATTGCGCCGCTGTTGGGCGAAGCGATACGGCGCATTAATACCGGGCAGTCCGTGGGGGCGATGTTTGAAAAGTAGCCAGCCAATGGTGGAAGTGTATGATGCCCGCAACGAGATGGAGGCGCAGGTCATCCGCAGCCTCCTGGAAAGCTTTAATATTCCCTGCGTCCTCAAGTCTAATGCCGCTCACTCGGTACATGCGTTCACGATAGACGGCTTGGGCGAAGTGAAAATCATGGTTCTGGAATCCCAGGCGGCCGAGGCCAGGGACCTGATTATGAATGGTAAACAACCGATGGTCGGTGATGGCGAAGAACCGCCGGGAGAAACATCACCTTCCCCCTTTAAAAAAGGCCTGCCTTGAGCCCCTGTGGTGAGCCTGCCGAACCATGCTGAAGGGGGATAAGCGGGGGATTTTAAAATAGACCTCTCCTCCTGACCCCCTCTCCGTCGACGGAGAGGGGGGAATTGAAGGGGGTGAGGTTGAAAATAGTGAGAGGGACAAATAAAAGAGTATTACCATGCCTAAGTTTTTTGGTTTATTCGATTCCAATGAAAAAGAGATAAAGCGGCTACAGCCCTACGTCGACAGCACTAATGCTCTGGAACCCGAGTTCCAAAAGCTGACCGATGAAGAGCTCAAAGCCAAGACCGCCGAGTTTAAAGAACGCATCCGGCAGGCTCTGGCCAATATCCAGCCAAAGGTTGAGGAAGCGCAAAAAGAGCTCGATGAAGCCAGAGATTGCCAGCTCAAAGCCGAAAACGATTACCAGAAAGAAGACGCGGATAATCAGTGCAAGCGCGCCCGGGATAAGGTCAAGCAGGTAGAAAAAGATCGCCTCAAGGTAGAAAGCGAAGCCCTCAGCGAGATTCTCCCGGAGGCTTTCGCCGCTGTGCGCGAGGCCGCCCGGCGCAACATCGGCCAGCGGCATTATGACGTGCAGCTTTACGGCGGTGTCACTTTACACCTGGGTAAAATCGCCGAGATGAAGACCGGCGAAGGTAAAACGCTGGTCGCCACTCTTCCCCTTTACCTCAACTCCCTGACGGGGCGGGGCGCGCACCTGGCCACCGTCAACGACTACCTGGCGCGGCGCGACCCTTACTGGATGGGGCCCATCTATCACGCGCTGGGGGTCAGTGTGTCCAGCATCTACCCCATGCAGAACCCGGACGATAATAATCCCGCCCGTCTTTATGACCCCTCGTTTGATACCGGCAAAGAGAAAGACCCGTGGGCGCATTTCCGCCCTATTTCCCGCAAGGAAGCCTACCAGGCGGACATCACCTACGGCACTTCCTCCGAGTTCGGGTTTGATTTCTTACGCGACAACATGGTCTCCGACCTTTCCCAGTGCGTGCAGGGCCAGCTTTACTACTGCATCGTAGATGAGGTGGACAACCTGCTCATCGATGAAGCTCGGACGCCGCTTATCATCAGCGCCCCGGATACCGAGTCCGGTCTGCTGTACCAGAAATTCGCCATGCTGGTCACCCGGCTCAACCGCGACCAGGACTATGACGTTAAGGAGAAAGAGCAAAGCGCCGACCTCAATGAGGCGGGCTGGGACAGAGTGGAGATAATGCTCAAGCGGGACGGGCTTTTGCAGTCCGGCGACTCGCTTTATAACAACGGCACGCTGATGCACCACCTGCGCAACGCTTTGACCGCCAAGGAATTTTATAAGCGGGACCGGCGGTATGTCGTGGAAAACGGCGAGGTCATCATCGTCGATGAGTTCACCGGGCGTAAAATGTACGGCCGGCGCTATTCGGAAGGGCTGCACCAGGCCATCGAGGCCAAGGAGCACATCAAGGTGCAGCAGGAAACCAAGACCTACGCCACCGTCACCATCCAGAACTACTTCCGCATGTATGAAAAGCTCGGCGGCATGACCGGCACCGCCGCCACCGAGGCGGAAGAGTTTTTCAAGATTTACAAGCTGGAAGTCACCGAGATTCCCACCAATAAGCCCATGATACGTGAAGACCTGCCGGACAAGATTTATAAAACGGAAGAGGGCAAGTACCGGGCGGTCGCTAACGAGATTAAAGAGCTCCACGAAAAAGGCGTGCCGATACTCGTCGGCACTGTATCTATTGAAAATTCGGAAAAACTAAGCGGACTATTAAAAAGGCAGACGGGCATCACTTGTCAGGTTTTGAATGCCAAGGAGCACCTCAAAGAGGCGATGATTGTCGCCAGGGCGGGGGAACCGGGGGCTGTAACAATCGCCACCAATATGGCCGGCCGCGGCGTCGATATCATCCTGGGCGGCGCGCTGGATGGCATCAGTCAGGAAGAATGGCAAAAAAGGCATGATAAAATCGTCGAGCTCGGCGGTCTGCACATTATAGGCACGGAGCGGCACGAGGCCCGGCGTATAGATAACCAGTTGCGCGGCCGCGCCGGCCGCCAGGGCGACCCCGGCAGCACGCGCTTTTATGTTTCCCTGGAGGACGACATCATGCGGCGTTTCGGCGGCGACCGCATGAAAACGGTCATGGGCTGGGTGGGCCTCGATGAAGACACGCCCATCGAAAACAGGTTTATCACCAACGCTATCACGGATGTCCAGAAACGCGTCGAGGGTTACCACTTCGATATCCGTAAAAACCTCGTCGAATACGATGACGTTGTTAACAAGCACCGCGAGCTGATATATGAAGAACGGCGCAAGATTTTAAGCGGCGCTGATCTTAAGACCAACATTCTGAGTATGGTCAGGAAAGAGCTGGCGGGCATTATCGCCGCCAACGCCCCCAACCGCCTCGGCGAAGGCGCCGATACCGCCGCCATGCTGGCGGAAATCAACCGCATTTTACCCCTCCCCCGCGAGTTCGATGCTAAAGCCGCGGAAGAACTGGGCGCCAAAGAGTTGGAAGACAAGTTATATGAGCTTGCCGAACAGGTTTACGATGCCCACGAGAAGGAAATGGGCGCGGAGAAAATGCGCCTACTGGAGCGCCTGGTGATGCTCCAGATAATCGATAGATTGTGGGTGGAGCACCTCACAGCTATGGAAAATATGCGGCTTCAGGCGGGGTGGGAAACCATGCGGCAGGTGCGCTCTGTGGACGCTTACAAGAGCACCGGCTTCCAGCAGTTCCAGACGCTTTTGGAGACCATCCAGCATGACGTCGCCGGCATGATCTTCCACGTTACCATCACGGAAAAGCGGCAGAACAAAGCGCCGCAGTCCCCCATGGAAAAAGCCGGGATTGGTTCTAAAGGCGACAACAAACCCAACACCAACGCCGGCGCCCGCAAGGTGGGCCGCAACGAGCCCTGCCCCTGCGGCAGCGGTAAGAAATACAAGCACTGCCACGGGAAGTAGCCCCTATGACCAATCAGGAAATCTCTTTCATCTTTACGGACATCGCGGAGAGGCTGAAGCTCAAGAAGGAGAACATCTTTAAAATCAGGGCTTACCAGAAGGTGGCACGCTCTATCAGCGAGCTTCAGGAGCCGGTCAGTAAATTGGCGGCGGATGGGCGGCTTAAGGAGATACCGGGGGCGGGGGAGGCCATCGTGAAAAAGCTTACCGAGCTAACGGCCACCGGCAAGCTGGCTTTCTATGAAAAGCTCAAGGCGGAGGACGCAGATAAAGCGCCCACCGCTGATTCCTCTCCCTCTCTGTAAACGGAGAGGGAGACCGAGAGGGTGAGGTCGGACCACACATGGCGCAGGAAGAAAGCAGATTAGTCGCTACGGAGACCGTCGCGGCCGGTGACGCCGAGGCTGTAGCCTATCTCAAGGAAGCTATCGGCAGCGGCAATCACTGGTACCGGGCGCTGCTCGGCGCTATCGGGCTTTGGGCCAGCGCCAAAGAAGAGTATGACGGCCGCACCTATGTTTACCTCATCGACGGCGAGGCTTTCGATTGGCTCCTGCTGGCGGAGCGGCTCTGCGCTACTGTGGCCGACCTCCTGCCGGAAAAAGAAAGAGACAGCCTCCTTTTCCACGGCATTCCACCGCTCGCGTTCGATGCCGGAGAAGTTAAAGAGTTCATCGGCGAGAAAAAGTACGGGCAGTACCTTAACTATTTCTACGGCGTCACCGTCGAGGAAGCGCTTTTGCTGGCGGTGCAGGAGGAGATCGATAAAGAGCGGCACGCCCAGCTGCTGCGGAGCCGGAACCAGCCCCCCGACGAAGCCTTCCACCGCATCTACGACGCGGAAAAGGACGACCTTTTAAAGCAATTCCGGCAGGAAAAACAGCACCCGCAGCGCAGCTCCATCACCATCGACGAAATGAAGGAGTTCACTTACTGGCTCTTCAAATATCGTCTCAAGCGTTGCGAGAAGGCGAAAATCGCCAGCGATACCAAGAAAGCGCTGGATTTCTTAAGGCGCCAGTGGCGGCATAAAGGCGTTTCCCGCGTTCTGGGCGGGGATGTTAAGACGGCGGTGGCGGAATAACGATTTCCTCTCTGCGGCCTCACCTACCTTAGTCTCAATTAGCTAGGTGAGAAGAAAAAGCTAGCGGAATCAACCCATCCCGACGAAAGTCGGGATCCAGGCAGCCAGAGATAAAACTGTTTAGGGCTAAATTAAGCAAGCCTAAATTACTGGATTCCGATTTACATCGGAATGGAATTGAATTAACGCATAAATTCATTATTCTATTCGTTTGCCGTCCCCTCCGGGGCGCGCACCATCAGCACCGGGACGTGTGACCGGTGCAGCACTTTGTCCGTGATGCTCCCAAAGGCCATCCGGCGCAGGCCGGAACGCCCGTGCGTGGACATGGCGATCAAGTCCGCTTTCACCGCGTCCGCAGCCTTGAGGATTTCATCCGCGGCATTCCCGGAGCTGACGATGGTACTGACCGAGACGCCGGGCCTTTTAATAGACTCGCCGACTTTTACCAGGTAGTCCGATACTCTCTCTTTGATGATTGTGAGCTCTTCTTCCGTATAGGAGACCGGCGCGCTAGCTTCGCCCACCACCACCCAGTGCCGCAATATGGAAACTACCCCGATGAGCGTCAATTCCACTTTTAACCCGGGGGCCATTTTATCTACCAGCTGGCTGATGAGCGGCAGCGCGGCCTCACCCACTTTGGAACCGTCCAGGGGGACCAGCACTCTCTGGAACATGCTTCACCTCCTATAGTCCGGATATCTGGGTCTTAAGCTTCTCCAGTTTTTCGGTAAGAGTATAAAGCCTTTGTTTTTCCTTTTCAATCACCACGGGAGGGGCTTTGGTCAGGAACGCCTGGTCCTGCAGCCTGGCTTCGAGCCGGCTTGCCTCGGCTTGAGTCTGCTGGAGGTCTTTCTCGATTCTTTTTCTTTCGACATCGAGGTCGAGCATGCTGGACATGGGAATCACTACCGTGGCGTTTCTTAGTGAGAGCACCAGTGTTTTATCGTCGGCTTTCTCGGTCGGTTCGCCGGCCAGGAAGGTGACAGGGTTCGCCCTGGCGAGCGATTTCACCGCTTCGGTATAGCGGGAAACTGCTGCTAATTCGGCTTCCGGGGTATAGATATTGGCGGCTATCCAGCGGGCGCTCTCCACTTTATATTGCGCCCGCGCATTGCGGATAGCGCGGATAATTTCCATGATGGATTCCAGCTCCGCTTCGGCGGCGGGGTCGAAAGCTGCTTCATCGGCGGCCGGATATGGGGCGATCATGATGGATTCGCCTTCCAGTCCCTGGATATGTTTTTTCAGGTGCTGCCACAGCTCCTCGGTGATGAAGGGCATAAAGGGGTGGAGGAGGCGTAAAGCTGCTTCCAGCACTTGCGCCAGCACCGGCAGCGGGGAGCTATCGCCGGCCTGGAGTCTAATCTTGGCCAACTCGATATACCAGTCGCAATACTCGTTCCAGATGAAGTCGTGCAGTTGCCTTTCTGCTTCGCCGAACTGGTAATCTGCCATCAGGGTATTTACGCTCTGGATTGTCCGGTTCAGGCGCGATTTTATCCAGCGGACTTCCACCGCCGTCTTTTTCGCCCCGGTCTCCGGTGAAATGGTCGCCCCGTCGAAGCTGCGGATGACAAAGCGCGCCGCATTCCAGAGCTTATTGGCGAAGTTACGGCTGGCTTCCATTTTGTCCGTCGACAGCCGCGAATCGTTGCCTGGTGATGTACCGGTCGTCAGGGCAAAACGTAAAGCGTCAGTGCCGTAAATTTTCATCATAACGAGAGGGTCTATAACGTTGCCCATGGACTTGCTTATCTTATCACCGGTGTCATCGCGTATCAGCCCGTGTAAATACACAGTATGGAAAGGTATTTCACCCGTGTCCTCGATGCCCAGCATTATCATCCGGGCTACCCAGAAGAAGATGATATCATAGCCGGTTTCCATGACCGAGGTAGGATAAAAATAGCGGAAGTCTTCGGTTTGGTCCGGCCACCCCAGGGTAGAATGTGGCCAGAGACCGGAGCTGAACCAGGTATCCAGCGTGTCCGGGTCCTGCTCGATATTTTTTGAGCCGCACTTGGAGCAAACGGTCGGCGTATCCACGGCTACTGTCATCTCGGCGCAATTTTTGCAGTACCAGATAGGTATGCGGTGTCCCCACCAGAGCTGGCGACTAATGCACCAGTCCCGTATATTCTTCATCCAGTTGAGATAGACCTTGGTGAAACGGTCCGGCAGGATAGTTATCTGGCCGTCTTTCACCGCCTCGATGGCCGGTTTGGCCAGTGGTTCGATTTTCACGAACCATTGCAGGCTGGCAATAGGCTCGACGATAGTCTTGCAGCGGTCGCAATGCGCGACAGCATGGCTATAGTCTTCTATTTTCACCAGTTGCCCGGCTTTTTCCAGGTCCTCCACGATTGCCTTGCGGCAGGCATAGCGGTCCAGGCCTTTATATGGCCCGGCGTTTTCATTCATTGTCACATCCAGGTTCAGGATGTTGATGAGTGGCAGATTCTGCCGCTGCGCTATCTCGAAGTCCACCGGGTCGTGGGCCGGAGTCACTTTTACCGCGCCGGTGCCGAATTCGGTGCTGACGGCCTCGTCCGCCACAATAGATATCTCGCGGTTGACTCCAGGCAGTAGTACTT
>Ga0187870_1003694_pt1 | contig 11531 bp, 10 predicted proteins | sample June2016WEW_13_1_3_FD_132974 | JGI IMG/M metagenome (GOLD analysis project Ga0187870, IMG submission 132974) | Peatland microbial communities from SPRUCE experiment site at the Marcell Experimental Forest, Minnesota, USA - June2016WEW_13_150 | ecosystem: Environmental > Terrestrial > Soil >... | reverse complement strand
GAAGATGCTGGCCCCTGGCACGCCCTTGCGGGATGGGCTGGAAAGCATCCTGCGGGCAAAGATGGGCGCCCTGATCCTCCTGGGAGACAGCCCGGAAATCCTGGAATTGGTGGAGGGCGGCTTCATGATCGATACGGAATTCACGCCGCCGAACATCTACGAGTTGTCCAAGATGGACGGAGCTATCATCCTGAACCAGGATGCCCAGCGGATCCTCTATGCCAACACCCAACTGGTTCCGGACCCCATGCTGCCTTCGGATGAGACGGGGATCAGGCATCGCACCGCCCATCGGTTTGCCACCCAGACCGGCGCCGTCGTGATCGCCATCTCCCACCGCCGGGGCGTGATCACCCTGTACAAGGGGCACTTGCGCTATATCCTCAGGGAGATCGAGGTGATCCTGTCCAAGGCCAACCAGGCAATCCAGACCCTGGAGCGGTACAAGCGGGTGCTCGACAAGGCCATGGTCAACCTGACCGCCCTGGAGTTCGATGAGTTGGTGACTGTCTTCGACGTGGCCAAGGTGGTACAGCGCGGGGAGATGGTGATGCGGATCGTGCGGGAGTTGGAGGGCTACATCGTGGAGTTGGGGGTTGAAGGCCGCCTGGTGACCATGCAAGCGGAGGAGCTGGTGGCCAACGTGGAGGAGGAGCTCTTATACGTGATCCAGGACTACCACGCCAGTAGCGACAGGTCGGTGGCCGAGGTCAGGCAGTACCTGGGCAATTGCTCTTCGGAGGAACTGCTGGAGCTGTCCAACTTTAGCCGGGCTCTGGGCTACGGGGCTGCGGCAGGCATTCTCGACCTGGCGGTGTTCCCTCATGGCTACCGGATCCTGCATAAGATCCCCAAGCTGCCGATCCTGATCATCGAGAACCTGGTCCAGAAATTTGCCAGGCTCCAGAACATTGTCAAGGCCTCCATCGAGGAACTGGACGCTGTGGAGGGGATCGGCGAGGCCCGTGCCCGGGCGATCAAGAGCGGCATGCGCCGCATCCAGGAGCAGGCCATGCTCGACCGCTATATCTAAGCAAAAAAGTAATAAGTAAAAAAGTAATGAGTAATGAGTCCTCCGCATCCGGGCTAACGCCCGGCCTGAAGAATGCGGAGCACAGGTCGGCTGAAAGCCCGCCGGCACACCGGGAATGCGGAGCACAGGTAAAAAGAAGAAGTGATGAGCATGCTCATCACTCATCACTCATTACTCATCACAGGGTTTATGTCAGGTTAAAGACTCTCAGGGTGGTGCACTTTTTGTGTTCCTTGAGGAAGATGTCGTAGAGGTTCAGGTCGAGCAGGTTGCAGAGGGCCGTCAGGTAGAAGAGGGATTTGCCGACCTCGGTCTCGACGATTTCCCGGCAACTGAGGCAGAGTTCGCCGCGCAGGTGGCTTTCGAAATAGTCCTTGAGGTTGAGGAGCGACACATCAGGAGGGATTGATTTCTTCTTGGCATCGACCTGGATACAGCCACAGCCGGTGACTGATTTTACGGTAGCCCGGTTGATGCGGGATGAGGCTTCCTGAAGTTTCGAGAGGACGTCCAGGATACTGTGGTGGCGCATGAGCAGTTCGGACACTGTATTCTGGAATTCATCACAAATCAGATCCTTCAATTATGCCAGGCCTCCTCTTCGTAGATAAACCGTTAAGTTCATTATAGTGGTCTGTCGTCTCCGTTGTCAATTCTGTCTTGATCTCCGACTTCCGTTCAGGCTCCAGCCAGGAGCCTGGGGATAGTCATCTGTTGAAAAATGGGGGTCCTGCCCTTGCGGTAAAGGAGTATCTTCCGTATAATGGAGTCGGGGTTTATCCAAAATAAGGGTATATCAGTATTTATGGAAAGGAGGTGAAAAAATGGCAAAACGTATCTTTCAGATCGTTTTTGGTTTGATCGGAGGAGGAATTGGATTATCAATAGGCTTACTGGTCAGAAGCCTGTGGAGCTTCATGCCAACGGCCGGCTATCCTTGGTACCTATTACTTGCAACAATCGCGCTCGTCTTTGCATTGGCCATATTCTTACTCGCTCCCTGGCTGATTCGGGTCATGCTACAGATGATCAGGTTTTTCGAAAGCAGACTGCAGCGAACCCCGATGCAAGATCTCATTGGCGGTGCTTTTGGAATCATCGTAGGTCTTGTAATTGCCAACTTGTTAGGAGCTTCCCTGGCCCGCATTCCCGTGGTTGGACCCTACGTTCCCGTAGTGGCCAGCCTGCTGTTGGGTTATCTTGGGCTGAGCGTGGGTTTGAAGAAGAAGGACGACGTGAATGGCCTGTTCTCCCTCTTCAAGACGAGTAAGACGAAGAGTGAGGGCGCCCGAGGAAGCTATAAGGTACTCGACACCAACGTCATCATTGATGGACGGATCTCCGATATCTGCCGGAGCGGTTTTCTGGAGGGGACGCTGATCGTGCCCCGCATTGTCCTGGAAGAACTCCAGCACATCGCCGATTCCTCCGACCTGCTCAGGCGCAACAAAGGGCGCCGCGGTCTGGACATCCTCAATAAGATGCGCAAGGAGCATGGGATCAAGATTGACGTGCGGGACTTCGAGAGGCCGGAAAACAGTGAGGTCGACGCCATGCTGCTGAAGATTGCCAAGCGCCTGGATGCCCCTATCGTCACCAACGACTACAACCTGAACAAGGTGGCCGAGTTGGAAAACGTCAAGGTGTTGAACATCAACGAGTTGGCCAATGCTGTCAAGCCGCTGTACCTGCCCGGCGAGGAGATCGGAGCGGTTGACGTCATCCGGGACGGCAAGGAAGTGGGGCAGGGGATCGCCTACCTGGAGGACGGCACCATGATCGTGATCGAAAACGGCAAGCGCTACATCGGGCAGAACATTCCGGTGGTGGTCACCAGTGTGCTGCAGACCTCGGCGGGGCGGATGATCTTCGCCAAGCCGAAGATCATGGCCAAGGATGCTTCTTCGAACCCCCGTCGCTATCATGAGGTGAAAGTGATTGGATAAGGTCGGCGGCGTGATCCTGGCGGCCGGTCGGGGCGAGAGGATGGGAGCCCCCCTAAACAAGGCCTTCCTCCTTCTCGGCGGCCGACCGTTGCTTTTGCACAGTATCATCACCTTTGAGGCTGCGGCTATGGTGGGCGCCTACGTAGTGGTGGCGCCCCCGGAAGAGGCGGCCTTCTGCCGCGTCCTCCTGGCGTCCTACGGCTTGCAGAAGTTGGCCGCTGTAGTGCCTGGCGGCCTCTCGCGGCAGGATTCGGCAGCGGCCGGAGTGCGAGCGCTGCAAGACTTTGGCCTGGTGGTCGTGCATGATGCTGCCAGGCCATTGTTATCTGTCGGGCTGCTGGAGGGGGCGGTAAGGCACGCCGCCGGGCACCCGGGGGCGGCCCTGGTGGTGGCGGTCCCGGTCAAGGACACCGTCAAAATGGTGGATTCATCAGGGATCGTCAGGGAGACTCCGGCCCGGGACGGGTTGTGGATTGCCCAGACCCCCCAGATCTTCCGGCGCGATCTGCTGCTCCGGGCGTATGCCGAGGCGGAGCGGGATGGCTTTTCGGGCACCGACGACGCCTCCCTGGTGGAGCGCCTGGGAGTGCCGGTGGAGGTCTACCGGGGGAGCTATGACAACTTCAAGGTGACCACCCTTGAGGACTTGCGGATCGCCGAGGTGATCCTGGGGCAGGGCGCGGGGCATTCCGGGCGCCCCGCACCGGCGCCGGCAGCACTGATGGCCGGGGCTTCATCCCCTGTAACTGTACCGGAAATACCGGCTCCGAGCGTGCGGGTGGGGATCGGCTACGACGTGCATCACTTCGACTCCGGTCGCCCGCTATTCCTGGGCGGCGTGGAGATCCCCGGCAGCCCCGGCCTGGCCGGCCATTCAGATGCCGATGCGGCGTTGCACGCCCTGATGGACGCCTGCCTGGGCGCCGCCGGGCTGCGGGACATCGGGCACCATTTCCCTCCGGGCGACCCGCGCTGGTGCGATGCCTCCAGCCTCGCCCTGCTGGCCGACGTCAGGAGTATCCTGGCTGCAGCCGGGTATGCAGTCTGCCAGGTTGACCTGGTGATCGCCGCCGAGATGCCGTGCCTGTCGCCCTACATCGATGCCATGCAGCAGCGGATCTCAGTTGTGCTGGGGATACTGCCGGGCAGCGTGGGGGTCAAGGCGACTACCACCGAGGGGCTGGGCTTCGTCGGGCGCAGGGAGGGCATCGCTGCTTGGGCGGTGGCCACCGTTCAAAGAAGTGATGAGTGATGAGTGGAAAGTGATGAGTGATGAGTGGAAAGTGATGAGTGATGAGTGGAAAGTGATGAGTGGACTTATTGCTGTAGTATTTACTCATTACTCATTACTCATCACTCATTACTTCGTTTGGATCTGGCGTTCCAACTCTTCCAGGTAGGCCAGGCGGTGCTTCAGGGACGGGTGAGTGGATGACAGTTCGGCGAGGAACCCCCCGAGCCCTTTCAGGGACGGGACGATCAGGAAGGCGTTGACAGCGTCGGCCTGCCCCAGCGCCGGCTGGAGGGCCAACTGGGTGTTGCTGATCTTGATCAGGGCGCTGCGCAGATTGGCCGGCGCTCCGGTCAGGTAGGCGGAGCCCCGGTCGGCGGCGTACTCCCGGTAGCGGGAGAGCGCCCTGATCAGGAAGAAGCTGACCACCCAGACCAGCAGCGACACCAGGTAGACCAGCACTATCCCTCCACCGTTGCGGTTCTCCCGGTCGCGCCCGTAGCCTCCCCCGAGACCACCGCCAAAGAAGAAGAGAGAGCGCATCAGGAATGAGGCCACCGTGGCGAAGAAGGTGGCCAGGGTCATCACGACCATGTCGTGGTTGCGCACGTGGCTCATTTCGTGGGCCAGCACCGCCTCGATCTCCTGCGGCTTGAGCCGGTCGAGCAGGCCCTGGGTCACCGCCACCACGGCGTGCCCGGGGCTCCTGCCGGTGGCAAAGGCATTGGGCGCCGGGCTGGGGACCACGGCCACCTTCGGTTTGGGCACCCCGGCCTGGGCCGCCAGGCGGTAGACCATGGCGTGCAACTCGGGCGCCTGCTCCGGGCTGATCACCTTGGCGCCGGTGGAGAGCAGTACCATCCGGTCGGAGAAATAGTATTGCATCAGCAACATCGCCCCGACGATGACGAGCATCCAGGTGAAGCTGACGCCGGCGTTGAAAAGCACGAGGGCGAATACCAGGTAGAGAGCGGCCAGCAAGAACATGGTCAGGAACATCCTGGCCGACAATTCAAAGTCCCCGGGGATCTGCCTCATTATTTCACCTTCTGTTTAGATATGTGAGGTCTGAGTTTATGGGTATTTTATGCTTCATGAGGATGCGTGTCAAACGTGACAGGTGCTTTCCGCCATAGTATGCAGGCGCATTAAGCCGCCTGCTGGCCTGACAGCGAGGAAAGTGGAGAGAGACGGGCTTAACTGGTGACGGAGCCGGTCGCAATGGCGGCAATCGCTGCGATGATGGCGACGATGATTACGATGATCATGATCAGCACGAACACGGCCGCCACGGTGATCAGCAGCACGGCAATGGACTGCCCGGTGTCGAGGCGCTGGCTCTCCCTGATCGCCAGTACGTCCAGCACCAGGATCCAGACCCACGCTACGAAGCCTGGTACGTAGCTGACGAAGATCCAGGCCCGGCCGAGCAATAGAGCCAGGGCCGTGAGCGGCGCGCTTACAAGCGAAGGGGTCTCGGCAAACCCCAGGCTGGCCAGCATGCCCGGCAGACTGCCCTGACCCTTGAACAGCCTGCTGAATCCGTAGTAGATGGCTCCGGCAATGAACCAGCTTAAAATGCTGCTAAGCAATATAAAAGGAAGAAAAAAAGCCGGGGAATAGAAAGTTGAGAGGAAGCGCGCAAGCGTGGGGTCAGATGATAAGTTAGAAGTTGCAGCCGGGTTCATCTTGAGGGAGACGACACTGACCGCTCCTCCGATCAGGGTGATCACCACGACCAGCAGCAGACTCTCTCTCCACAACCGCTTCTCGGCAACCTCGCGCAGAGTTCGCACCGGCTCATTGATAATGCCTACCAGGTATTCCCACATTCCACCAGGCCCTCCCCTAAAATTTCAGCGTGGTATAGGCGGGCGGCAACTGTTGCAGATCATTGCCCTGCAACAGCCTGGCCGCGGCCACGAAATCCTGCACGTTCCCCAGGGATGACAGTCCCCCCAGGCCTCTCAGCAGGTCTGTCAACCCCGGCCGGTGGTATTCCACCGCTTGTGGTGATGCAATCCCCGCCATCTTGCCGGCCAGGGCCACTGCTTCATGCAGCCCTCCCAATTCATCCACCAGCCCGAGTTGCTTTGCCTGGTCCCCTGTATAAACCCGCCCGTCTGCCAGTTTCCGGACCTGGTCAACCGGAAGGCCGCGGCCCTTGGCCACGACCTGCACGAACTGTGCGTAGGTATCGTCGATGATCCCCTGCATGATCTGCGCCTCTTCAGGGGTGATCGGGCGGCTTGGCGAGAGCATATCCTTGTGGGGGCCGCTCTTGAAGACCTGCTCCTTGTAGCCGATCTTACCGTAGAGGTCCTGGAGGTTGGGGACGGTGGAGATCACCCCGATGCTGCCGGTGAGGGTGGCGGGATCGGCGACGATCTTGTCTGCCGCCACTGCTACGTAGTAGCCGCCCGAGGCCGCCAGGTCGCCGCAGGAGACGACCACCTTCTTGCCGGACTCCTTCAGGCGCTGCACCTGATCGTTAAGCTCCTGTGAGGCCGCCGGACTGCCGCCGGGGGAGTCGATCCGCAGCACCACCGCCTTCAGCCCCGGGTCATCGGTGGCCCGCTCCAGGTCCTGCATGGTCTGATCGGCGCTGGAGCCGCCGGTGAGCGAGGACGAGCCGCCAAAACCGATCTCGCCGGTCAGGTAGATCACCGCCACCTCGTTGCTGCTGCTGCGCCCGGCCCCGACCGAACCCGCCTGCTGTGGCGTCCGGTAGCTGGCGACCACCACGGCGATCAGGGTGACGGCGATGGCCGCTATAAAGATGATCATTCCGGTATGCTTGGAATTCAAATAAAAACACCCCCCAAATCGGATGCCGGATGCCGGATGTCGGATGTCGGATGTCAGACTGTATCTGTGGTATATATTATGAGCAGGTCCAGGCGGCAAATACCAACTGAAATATTCCCAACTCAGAACGGCGCCATCCAAAACGGATATCAGATGCCAGAGGCCGGATGTCAGAATATTTCTAGCCTGGCACTAAGTAATTTCAGGTCAGTCCATGGGTAGAAAATCGCGCAGCAGCTTTTGGCGGGACATCCAGATGTACTTGAGGGTAAGATCCTGACGTCCCTGCCATAACCGGAAGATACCTGCCGGATGATAGATGACGAGCAAAAGCCCCTCTCCCAGGGTGTACAGCCAGCGCTGCACCCGGTTCCCAAACTCCCGATCCTCGAAGCCCAGGACTCGTGCGCCGTGGTACAGCATGGTGATGGAATAGAAGGCCTTGACCTCCGCCATGCCCGGTTCACGCGCCATCCATGCCGCCAGGCAGACCAGGTCCCGCATCAGCGCCTTCCTGGTGGCGATGGCTGCCTTGACCCGGCTGCTGTACTTGAGCTGCAGTTTCAGGGCGTCGGGGCTGGAAAGGTGTATCTCGCCCACCAGGTCGCCCGGCCTGACCGGGGCGCCATCATTTAGCTCCAGCGCAGGCCCGTGATAGAGGTGAGTGCTCAGGCGAAACAGTCCATCGGGCCGGATTTTCTGTATATGGTTCAGTTCACCGAAGAACCTCTCCCAGATATCCCAGACCGACAACAGTTGTTTGCGCCAGAATGACAATTCCATGAGGACACCTTCTTTGTCAGATGTCAGAAGCCGGGTGCCCGCTTGAGCGGGCGCGTCAGAGGCCGGAAAAAGACAAAAGCAATATCCGCAATAAAGAAGGGGAATCCAGTATCCGACTTCCGATTTGGCCAGGCGCTGAAGCTTCGCCGGGTATCCCGCAGGGGTGGGCTGCGGGTGCCCTCTTTGTGGGCGCGCATGTCTGTACTTGGGCAATAATACCCTAAAAAACGACAGCTTGTGACTCGTTTTCCAATCTTCCGTATTCGTTGCTCTGAGGCCAAACTCCTGCTTTTAACGGCGGTCAGCAAAACACCGGCCGAAAATTCCAGCCGGTGCTTTTGTACGCTCGGATGGCCGTTGGTCATGGGAAAAACTTGGTCATTGGGCATTGGAATACAACCACTGACCGATTTTTTGCCCATCCAACCATCAACCACTAAGCACTAACCACCATTACTGCCGTTCCTGGGGAGTTTTTTGCGACTGCCTCATGATGTCCAGGAACGGGGCGATCAGATCGAGCGGCAGTGGGAAGACGATGGTGCTGGACTGGTCGGAGGCAATCTCCGTCAGGGTCTGCAGGTAGCGCAACTGCATCGTTCCCGGTTGCGAAGAGATTATCTGCGCTGCCTCGGCCAGTTTCGCCGACGCCTGGAATTCCCCTTGGGCGTGGATCAGCTTCGCCCGCCGCTCCCGCTCCGCCTCGGCCTGGGCGGCCATGGACCGCTGCATGGCGGGCGGCATTTCGGCGTCTTTCATTTCCACCAGGCTGACCTTGATCCCCCAGGGTTCGGTGCCCTCATCGATGATCTGCTGCAGCCGGTGGTTGATATCGTCCCGCCTGGCGATCAGTTCGTCCAGCTCGAACTGGCCGAGCACGCTGCGTAGCGTGGTCTGGGACAACTGGGAGGTGGCCCTGATGTGGTCTAACACCCTGATCACCGCGTCCACCGGGTTGACCACCCGGAAGTAGACCACGGCGTTGACCTTGACAGTCACGTTGTCCTTGGTGATGATCTCCTGCGTGGGAATGTCCATGGTGATCACTCGCAGGTCGATCTTCTGCATCCGCTCGATGCCCGGGATCAGGATGATCAGACCGGGCCCACGGGCGCCTACGCAGCGCCCCAGGCGGAAGACGACGCCCCGTTCGTATTCCTGAACGATTCTGATGGCAGCGGCCAGTAAGATCAGGATAATGACCACGATCGGAAACCATAGCATAAAGTTCCCCATTGAAGAGCTGAATATTGGGAAGTGGGAAGTGGGAAGTGGGAATAGAGGGTATTGGCTTAGCCAATACTAACAAAAGATCTCACCTCCTCCGCATCCGGGCTTACGCCCGGCCTGAACGCCGGCTCAAGGCTCCGCCTTGGGAAAGCCCGCCGGCACACCGGGAATGCGGAGCACAGGTCACCTCACGCATCTCACATCACAACGGGCAGCCTTCGCGGGATTCACCCCTTTCTGTTACCGTTTTGCTTATTATATCCAGGATCAGTATTGCCAATCATTTTAGATGTCAGAAGCAATGTTGGTTCTGTCCACCGGACCGTATGACATTGGGGACGGTTGTTTGATTCAATTGATGACAACTATGTATGACAACGAGAACCGTCGCCTTGGCAATGTTTTTATGAGTGTCTTAGCGGTCAGAAGACCGTCTTTCCGCATCCGATATCTGTTTGAAAGCAACATCACCTCTGGCGCACCCTCAACCTCAGCCCATCGACTCCGGTAATCACCACCTCTTTTCCCCCGGAGATGTTGCCTGATTCGGAGACTGCCTTCCACAACTCACCAGATACAAAAACCGTACCGTCAGGGTGGAGTTCCGTTCTGGTGACTGCTGTCTGGCCCAGCAGGCCCTCCTTGCCGGTCATGACCGCCTGCAGCTGTCCCCGCACTACCAGGGTGACCAGCAGCGCTAGCAACAGGGCGAAGACGAGAGCGGTGACGGCGATCAGCCAGGCGCTCACCCTGGGCCCATAGGGCTGGTTGCTGAACAGCAGCAGTGAGCCGATAACCAGGGAGATCACGCCCCCGGCCCCCAGAGCCCCGTGAGTGAAAGTAAAGGCCTCGGCGACGAAAAAGCCGAACGCCAGGATGATCAGCATGATGCCTCCCCAGTAGGCGTTCAGCGTCCCCAGAGCATAGAGCCCCAACAGCATGCCGATGCCGCCGGCAACCCCGGGCAGGATGAGGCCCGGGTGGTAGATCTCCACCATCAGGCCGGCCATGCCGATGATCAGCAGGAGGTAGGCCAGGTTGGGGTCGCTGAGAACCAGCAGGAGTTTTTCCGGGCCGCTCATGGGCAGGTTGACCACCGGGGCGCCCAGCGTCTGCAACTGAACCTGGGCACCGCTGCTCAGGGTCACCGTCCGGCCCTGCAACTGGCTGAACAGATCGGGCAGGTCCTTGGCTCGCAAGTCGATCAGGTGCTGTTCCAGGGCCTCTGTGTCCGAGAAGGATCTGCTCTCCCGCACTGTCTGTTCCGCCGCCACCGGGTTGCGCCCGTGGGCCTCGGCCAGGGAGCGCACCCAGGCTGAGGCGTCCTCGGTGATCTTCTCGTAGGGAATGTTCTGAGCAGTGTCCGTAGGGCTCTGTCCCGACTGGTTCAGAATCGGATTGCCCTCAATGACCGGGTGGGCAGCCCCGATCCGGCTGCCCGGGGCCATGGCCGCCACGTGGGCGGACAGTGTGATGAAGGTGCCGGCAGAGCCGGCCCAGCCTCCCGCCGGGAACACAAACACTACCACCGGCACCCGGGCGTTGGAGATGGCGGTGACTATATCCTGGGTCGCGTTATAATCCCCGCCGGGTGTGTCCAGCATGATTATCAGGGCATTGGCCCGGTTCTCCTCAGCGACCCCGATCACCCGGGCGCAGTACCGGGCACTGATGGGGGCTATCTGTCCGGTCAGGTTGGCCACGTAGACCGGGGCCGCCTGTGCCGTTGTTGCTGCAGACAGCGTTCCAGCCACGGCTGGGTCTGGTGCGGGGAAGATCCATGGGCAAACGAGAATGGCGGCCAACAGGACGGCCACGAGGAAAAACGCCTGGCGGGCGCCAGGTCTGCTGTGGCGGTTGTGTTCCGCACCCTTGTTACCTGTGCGCCGCATTCCCGGTGTGTCGGCGGAGAAATGCTTTCTGATCATGCCCATGTCCTCCGCTCCCATGTTTTGCTGGGACTCAATACAGTTCGCGCCGGGCTCGAACCCTGTGCGCCGCATTCCCGGTGTGCAGGCGGGCGGGTAAATAAATACCCGCCGGGCTACGGCGGGTCACTCTGCCGAACGGGAAGGCTGCTAACTGGTCTTAGCCGGGGCTTCCTTCTGCTCAGAAGCCTGTGCGACCTGGTCCTGAGCCGGCTTGGTTTTCTCCTTCAGGTCATCCATGGTCACGCCGCTCGAGGCCTGCCGGAACTCTTTGATGGTTTTCCCCATGGCTTTCCCGATATCAGGCAGCTTGCCGGGCCCGAAAATGATCAGAACAATGGCGAGAATGATAATCAGGTGCCATGGCTCCAAGGCGCCCATGATGTTACCTCCTCTGTTGGCGTTCTTGCCGTAATTATATCACATATTGTCCACGTCAACCAGAAAAAATTTAGAGATATGGGGGAGCCTGAGGGGGCTATAATCCCCCTGTTTTCAAACAGGGGATACATGGACCCCCTCAGTTTTCCCTTGAAGAACACCTGTGTCTATGCTATGATTATCATATACAG
>Ga0187870_1003687_pt1 | contig 11558 bp, 8 predicted proteins | sample June2016WEW_13_1_3_FD_132974 | JGI IMG/M metagenome (GOLD analysis project Ga0187870, IMG submission 132974) | Peatland microbial communities from SPRUCE experiment site at the Marcell Experimental Forest, Minnesota, USA - June2016WEW_13_150 | ecosystem: Environmental > Terrestrial > Soil >... | reverse complement strand
TGTCGTCTTCGCAAGGGCTGTCGTCTTCGCAAGGGCTGTCGTCTTCGAAGAGGAGCGGCGTGCCTCTTTGATGCGACCGACGGCGATGTTGTAGATATCGGGGTTTATCTCGCACCCTAGCCAGCGCCGTCCAGTCCGTTCGGCCGCTATTGCCGTCGTGCCGGTACAAATCATGGGATCTGCCACAAGTCCGCCAGGAGGACAGATTCCGTCGATCAGATAAATGGCTTCAGGCAGCGGTTGTTGCCACTCGTGGAAGACTTTCTCCGGCCCGCATCGCGGCAGCACGTCGTACAGCACTTTTCCCCTGGGTGCGATGTAGTTGCCTTTCACGTACCAGACCACACAACGCCACTTGTTGACAATGCGATATTTGTCTGCTCGGTTGAAAGCCCGGCCGTGTTCTCTTGAGGCGCCGAACATCCACTGATACTTGAGGTGCTCCCGAAATGCTGCCATCGCATGATCAAGTAGCATCTGCCCGAGGTAGCAAACAAGTGATCCACCATCCACCAGCTTTTTTTCTGCGAACACCGCTAGAGCAGCCAGGAGCTGGAAAGTCTCCTTGCTCGGTGCCCACGGCGGGTCTGTGAGAATCATGTCCAGCGAGTTGTCTGGAATGCTCCAGCCGCGGAAGTCGCCTTCGTGGATCGCGTCCAGGGAATCTGGCTCAGCGGCGGCGCGTTGAGCATCTCGTTTCGCGACGGTGTGGGCAAGCCGCCTTTCGCTCGCGAGATGATGAAAGGTCGTTTTGTTTTGATTGAGACTTTCAATCTGTTCTGGAGTCAGATGCGGTTGGATTGTGCGGTAGTCTTGAATTGTGCGGGGGCTGACGTCGGCGATTCGGGCAAGTATCTCCCTCGTCTTCACTTGTGGCAAATTTGCCACAAGTGATTTTCTTCCCGGTGCTGTTCCGCCGTGCACCCGCTGCCGGTCTTTTGCCTGCGCTGCTATGATCGGTTCCAGCTGTAGAGCAAGTCGGCACCGACCCTCGGTTCGGAGGTTGCGCTTGCCGAGTTGGTTCTTGATAATCCACTCCTTGACAGCCTCACGGTCTGGTAGCCTTATCTCTTTTGTCGTGTAAGTGATTCCCCGGTCCTTGCAGATTTTGTACCTTGCATGGCCTTCGACGAGAATGCCCCGCCAGGTCACGAGTGGATCTCGGCAGAAGCCTTCCGCGACAATGAGTTCTCTAAGCTGTTGAAGCTCTCTTGACGTAGGCGGCGGAAGCAGCGTGGAGAACTCATCATCGATTCGTAAATTCGCTCTTCTGCTATCACCCTTGATGCGGTGGTCTTTGCGAAACTTGCTGCTCATGTTTCTCCTCCCTAAGCTGAGACGATGCTCTCTCAGGACTCGCCAACAGCGGTCTTTGCCGAGAGACTCCGAAGTAACTTAGGGAGGTAGTGCTATGTCATGAGGGGTTGTATTTCTGTCTGAGGATTGTTCGGCGCACTTTGATTGGTAGTGACGGCTGAACGCGTTTCGTGCGGCTTTTTAGAACTCGGGCCTTGCGTTGACCGCTCAGCGATGCATCCTCTAAGGCGGGAAAACCCTGATATCCTATTGACGCCAGCACAGACTCAATATCAGGAGGCAGATGGACACCGCGCATTTTGCAGACCTCGTTTACCTCGCCATCGACCTGCCTGCGCTCAAGAAGCAAGCTCTGGACTGCATTGATCCCATCAAGATTCGCCACGATGATCTTGATAGTGAGTGCTTCGAGAAGGCTCATGAGCATTGTAGCCCACCCTTTGGGTGCAAATAGAAACATCGAGTTTCTCAGCCTTTTGAGTTCTTCCCGAACGCTCGCTTCATCATCTCCCCATACTTCAATATCCGAAGATGGGAAAAAGTGATGCTCCGTCAATGCACCGGCGAGTTTCAACATGATCTTTGCAAGCGGATACCAGGGGCGGTCGCAGGTACCCTCCATCGGGACATGACTGGTGCCGCCCTCGATATCGTCGCCATCGGAAATGATGTCGGCAGCGAGAGTTTCAAAACCGACCGCACATCCCACAACGATATGACCGGCCTCGTGAAAGGCAGTGTATTTGTCTCTCGCCGTGGTCTTCTTGGCCATCTATTCGGTTCCTTGCCAGAACGCCGCCGCCCACTCGATCTGAGCCTCCTTGCCCCAGTGGGCAAGGTCGCGTTGAAGAGAATGCGGATTGACGGGCAGACCGGCATTGGATAGTGCCTGTGCGAACTCCATCAAGTACTGCACGAAGTATTCGATTGAGTCGCATTCGAGCAACCTTGCAAGACGCTGTTCAATCATGGGGCCTTTTAGCATTCGGATGTTGGCTCCGAAATTTCCTGTCGAACCTCGTTGCAATCGCTTCTTCGTGTTGAACAGCATGGAAACCACGCCGCTCGCTTCTTCTTCCGTGAATGTCAGCATCTTACGCCCCCTCCTTCGCTGCGAACAAAGCAGACTTCTGTCGATACGTGGCGCTCATCACGAAGCCGTATTGTTCTGGAGTGAGATGGGTTCCATCTTTGAGAATTTCACCGCTCTGAAGGATCTTCGTCACTTGGTCGTCGAACCACTTTGCCAGCCCAGGGTTGTAACGCTGGGCTATTTTCTTTTGCAGAGCAGAGTGAGCCTCAATCAGCTTTTTGAACATCTTGAGGGGTCGCAAATCGAAATACAGTAAGACTTCTGAAACCCGATAGGGCCTTGGGAACTTGTGTTCCTCCGCCTCGACCACTGCCAAGAGCCTGCCGAATGTGTCGTAGGCATTCTGGTCGATCGATAATTCCTTGGTCTTCATCCGGATTCCTCCTGGGGCTTGCCGCTATGTCGGTAGGAACTCTGGAATGCTTCCTGCACTTCCGCGTTCTGGGACGACTCTCGCCGTTGATGAGCGACCGCCGGTTCAGTTTCCATTTCGCGCCCGTCGCCTTCACAAGCGTCAAGATTTCTCATTCCGGTTTCTCCCTCTGTCGCCGTTTGTAATCCGCCATGTTGATAGGCGTTCCACAGTAGGGGCAATAGATGACGTTGAGCGGTTCTCGTTTCGGTTCCTGCGGTGTGAGTCTGTGATAGTGTTGTTTCACCATTTCATATTCTTCCATCGAGATGGCGGCCGATGGGTTGCCCTTTTTCCCTGACCACACTTTGCCGGGAGTGATGCCTATCTGATGGAGCATTAGGTGTGCTGAACTGCGGAGGATGCCTAGCTCTTGGCCCAACTCTTTGACAGTGACGTAGGCCCGTTTGACGTTCTCTTTGTCTTTCCGGATGTCTGCCCAGAGTTTCGAGAGTTCATCCCAGTATTGATTGATGACGGAAAGCAGATCTCTACGCGTTTTACCTGCTGGGCGGTAATACTTGTCCACATCAAGGATGCTTAAGCCCGAACCAGCTACAGGGTCTAATATCCGGTCTGTATCGGGGCGAATGCGTCGGGGCGATTTTAGCGGACGGCGCGTTTCTATTGTCAGCACCGGCGCGAGATTCGGGTTTCTATCAGGATTCCGTTCAAGCAGCCACCATTCGGTTCGCGATTCCATGACCATAACATATACCAAATAATCCCAAATTACAATATCATTGGAAAATAATAGATATTTTCATATCTTTCGAAATAATCTTTATGTTGACGAAATAAACTATGGTACAATCTGGTACAACGAATTCTCTGCATTCCATCGATGGGCTTGCTTGACCAAGAATCCGTAAAGTGTTATAGATGAGGTACTTGGGCAACCCGGGCGGCAGTGGCAAAGTCTTGAGCCGTGCTCTTAATCTTCGGGTCGCAGGTTCGAGTCCTGCGCGGCTCAAGACGATGGGACCGGCGTATTGACGGCTGCCGGCCCACGTGGTTACTATCCAGGCGAGAGTGGTGGAATCTGGCAGACACGCCAGACTTAGGATCTGGTGCCCAAAAGGCTTGAGGGTTCAAATCCCTTCTCTCGCAGTGGAAATTGCGCGGACAAATGCCACGGAACTGCACGGAGTACCGTGCAAGGTACCGTGGCCGCGTTACCGCGCAGCGTCAGGGAACGCGCGGGAATAGCTCAGTTGGTAGAGCTCCACCTTGCCAAGGTGGATGTCGCGGGTTCAAGTCCCGTTTCCCGCTCATCTCTCTCTCCAGCGTTCGAACCGTGTCACCTTCGTCTCCGACGAAGTCGGGGCGGAGCGAAGGTATCTCCACCGGATGCTGATCGGTCTTGCGTGGTTCGTCACCGGGCTTCCCCCGGGCACGGCCTGATCATTGACATTCATCACAATTGTGAAATATCGCGCCATGGGCGTCAGGGGGATCACCTGCGGCAGGCAGTGCGCGTAGCCCCCTTCCAAGAATGAGAACCATGTTCTCCGCGGCCGACCAACAGGCGTTCGTCTGTGCGAACGCGCCGGCCGCGCACAGTGACAATCGTCGATTGGACGATGTTGATACATACTACGGTGAGGCAGGGGCCGATCGAGATTCGTGAACGCGCGTATTGGAGATCGCTCGGGCACGAGGAAGCTGTGGGGATGATGCGAGGTCTTTCGCCTCGTGTCCCGCACCGATGGCCGTGCGATCGCCGCCCGCCCGTCATCCCTGCCCGGCCCGCTGGCCCCTGGCGAAACCCGCCTGTCGCTTGACTAATCGTCCCCGCATTGGTACTCTACGAAGAGAGAACCGGGGTACCGCGCACGGAGAAGGCGATCTGGAAGGAATCCGGGTCGTTTTTTTTTAGCCGAAAGAGGTCATGCAGGTGAATGCGAGCAAGGAAGTCGAGCTTCTTGAGAACTCACAGGTGAAGCTGAAGGTTCACGTCCCCACGGCGGACGTGAAACTGGAATACGACAGTATCGTGAAGGAGTACTGCGCGAATGCCCACCTGAAGGGCTTCCGCAAGGGCAAGGTTCCCGCGGACGTGATCATCCGCAAGCTCGGTCCGTCCCTCATCGACCAGACCCGGGCGGAAGTCCTGGAAAAGAGCCTCTCGGAGGTGTTCGAGAGCGTCGAACAGAAGCCGATCCCGTACGCGACCCCCGAGATCAAGTCGGAGGAGGCCCTGGAGCTTGGCAAGGACTTCTCCTTCGAGGTGATCTACGATACGTGGCCCGCGATCGAGCTGGGACCATATCTAGGGCTCGAGATCGACCAGCCGGAATGGGAAATCACGGACGAGGACCTTGGTCGGAAGCTCAAGTGGTACCAGGAACGGAATGCCCTCTTCACGGACAAGGACCAAGGCGACGTGGAAACTGGCGACATCGTGAACATCGACTACGTAGAGCTGGACGAGGCGGGCGCCGAAAAGCCCGGCACGAAGCGCGATGCGTTCGTGTTCGAGGTCGGCACCGGCTACAACGTCTACAAGGTCGACGACGACGTGGTCGCGATGAAAAAAGGAGAGACCAGGCTCATCACCAAGACCTTCGCCGAGGATTTCGAGACCAAGGCACTTGCAGGAAAGACCGTGATGCTGCGCGTCACGCTGAACAGCATCAAGGAGAAGATACTTCCCGAGATCAACGACGAGCTCGCGCAGGACATCAGCGAGAAGTTCCAGACCCTCGACGACTTGAAGGCGGACATCCGCAGAGAGCTCGAGGATGCCGTCAAGTCCGCGCTGCGATCAAAGACGATCACCCGGGTGCTGGATTCGGTTGTGGAGACCAGCACGATGCCGCTTCCTGCTTCAATGGTAGACCACCAGCTGGAAGCGATGTGGCAAGACCAGGCGAATCAGCTCGGGATCGACGAGAAGCGGCTCACCAAGCTGCTGGAGCAGCAGGGCAGGAGCGTGGAGGACGTGCGGAAGGAATGGATGCCGACCGCCGAGAAGAGGGCGCGGCTGCAGCTGGTGGTCTCCGAGATCGCCAGGAAGGAAGGGATCGGAATCGAGGACAGCGACCTCGATGCGGAGATCGCGAAGATGGCGGAGGAGCGCAAAGTCACGGCCTCCGAGCTGAAGGAGAGCCTTGCAAAGAACAACCTCGAGGACTACATGCGCAGCAACCTCCGCATGGACAAGCTGTACGACTTCCTCCTCTCCAAAACCACGATCCGGCCGTCGGAAAAGCGGAAAGTATTGGACATACTCCAGGGGAATTAGGTACCATTAAGGATGAATGAAGCAGAGGCAGAACTCCGATGAATGAGATGGACACCAACCTCGTCCCCATTGTCATCGAGCAGACGGGACGCGGGGAGCGGTCGTACGATATCTATTCCCGGCTCCTCAAGGACCGCATCGTGTTCGTGGACGGCGAGATCTACGACGTGAACGCGGACCTCGTGGTGGCGCAGCTCCTGTTCCTCGAATCGCAGGATCCCGAGAAGGACATCCATCTCTACGTCAACTCGCCGGGGGGCACGGTGACCGCGGGGCTTGCCATTTACGACACCGTCCAGTACATCAAGCCGAACGTGCAGACGATCTGTCTCGGCCAGGCCGCTTCCATGGGCGCCCTGCTCCTTGCCTGCGGCACCCACGGCAAGCGCGTGGCGCTGCCCTCATCGCGCATCCTTGTTCACCAGCCCTGGGGAGGAGTCTCGGGGCAGGCCGTGGACATCAGCATCCAGGCCCGCGAGCTGGTGCGCATCAAGAAGCTGATCGTCTCCTACTTCGCGGAGCACACGGGCAGGTCCGCGGATTCGGTCGAAAGGGACCTCGAAAGGGACTACTATATGTCCGCCGAGGAAGCCCTGGAGTACGGGCTCATCGACAAGATCCTGAAACGGGGAAAGAATGGCGAAAACCCCCAAAAGTGACGGGTTCAAGGTCTGCTCATTCTGCGGGAAGAGCGCGGACGTCGCCCGGCGGCTGATTGCCGGCCCGGGCGTTTTCATCTGCGACGAGTGCGTGAACGTCTGCAAGAAGATCCTGGACGAAGAGGAAGAAAACCTCTCCATCGAGTTCACGGAGGACATCCCGAAGCCGCGGGAGATCAAGGATTACCTGGACCAGTATGTCATTGCGCAGGAGCAGGCCAAGAAGGTGCTCTCCGTCGCGGTCTACAATCACTACAAGAGGATCGCCCTCGGCCACAAGGTGCAGAACGAGGTGGAGCTCGAGAAGTCCAACGTCCTGCTCATCGGTCCGACGGGGACGGGAAAGACTCTCCTGGCCCGGACGCTGGCGCGCAAGCTCAAGGTGCCCTTCGCCATTGCGGACGCGACCACCCTCACCGAGGCAGGCTACGTCGGGGAGGACGTGGAAAACATTCTCCTGAAGCTGATCCAGAACGCCGGCAACAACATCTCCGGCGCCGAACGCGGCATCGTCTATATCGACGAAATCGACAAGATCGCGCGCAAGAGCGGTGACAACCCGTCCATCACTCGCGACGTGTCGGGAGAAGGCGTGCAGCAGGCGCTGCTGAAGATCGTGGAAGGGACGGTGGCGTCCGTGCCGCCCCAGGGGGGCCGCAAGCATCCGAACCAGGAGATGCTGCGCATCGACACGACCAACATCCTCTTCATCTGCGGCGGCGCCTTCGTCGGCCTCGACGGCATCGTAGAACAGCGGACGATCGCGCACCCGATGGGTTTCGGCGCGAATCCCAAGGGCGCAGGAGAGAAAGACCTCCTCGCCCTGTACTCCCAGCTGCAGCCGGACGACCTCATCCGCTACGGTCTCATTCCCGAGTTCGTGGGACGGCTTCCCATTGTCGTTCCCCTCGAAGAGCTGGATTACGTGGCGCTGCGCCGCATCATCACCGAGCCGCACAACGCCGTGCTCAAGCAGTACCAGGCCTCCTTCAAGCTGGACGACGTGGAGCTGGAGTTCGAGGAGCGCGCCATCGACGCCATCGCGCGGAAGGCGATCGAGCGCAAAACGGGCGCGCGGGGACTGCGCGCAATCGTGGAAGCTCTCATGATGGACATCATGTTCGACATCCCCTCCATCAAGGGAGCGAAGAAAGTGATCATCACGGAGAGCGTGGTCACGAGCGCCGAAAGGCCCGAGATCATCCTGTCTGGCCAGAAAAAAACCGCCTAAGCATGCCTACCGCATTGACACAACTTGAACTGGCGAGCACGGCACTAGATACCGCGCTCCGCGCGGTGCGCTCTAGGGCGGCCCTCGCATGAAGCTGCTGCAGAAGAAGCACGAGCTGTTCATGGTCCCGCTCAAGGACCTCGTGGTATTCCCCCGGATGGTCGTTCCCTTCTTCGTGGGGCGGCGGCGCTCGGTGAGGAGCGTGGAGGAGGCCGCCCGGCTCGGCCGACCCCTGTTTCTGGCGGCCCAGAAGAAGACCGCCGTGGAAGAGCCGGGCGAGCACGACGTGCACACGGTCGGGACGATCGCGCGTGTGTTACAGATGACGAAGATGCCGGACGGCAAGCTCCGGCTCCTCGTGGAGGGGCTGGAGCGTGCCGCAGTGGTGAAGTACACCGAGACGCGCGACTGCCTCCAGGCGGTCGTGAGGACGCTCCCTCCGGCACCCGAGGTGACGCCGCAGGTCGCAGCACTCATGCGGACCGTCCTCACCCAGTTCAGCCAGTACAACGAGGTGGCGAAGAAGGTGCCCGCCGAGGCGGTGACCGCAATCGTGTCTGCGGAAGCGCCTGACGTCCTCGTCGACCTGGTGGCGGGAAACCTCCCCCTGAAGTTCGAGCAGAAGATGGAGCTTCTCGCCGCGGAGGACCCGAAAGAGCGCCTGGAGCGCTGCGCCGCGATCGTGGGTTCCGAGATCGAGCTCGCCAGTCTCGAGCAGGAAATCACGGGGAAAGTCCGGCGCAAACTGGAGAAGACGCAGAAGGATTACTTCCTCAATGAGCAGCTGAAGGAGATCCAGAAGGAGCTGGGCGCCGAAGGGGACGATCCCACGGGAGCGAAGGAGCTCGAGGAGAAGGTCAAGGCGAAGGGCCTGCCGAGCGAGGTTGCGGAGAAGTGCCAGAAGGAGCTGAAAAGGCTGGGACGGATGCAGCCCCTGTCACCGGAATCCGCGCTGCTGCGCACGTACCTGGAATGGGTCGTGGATCTGCCCTGGAAGGAAACCACCGCGGACAACCGCGACATCGAGCGCGCGCGGCAGATCCTGGACGAGGACCACTATGACCTGAAAAAGGTGAAAGAGAGGATCCTGGACTTCATTGCCGTGCGGCAGTTGAAGAGCCGGGTGAAAGGTCCCATCCTCTGCTTTATCGGGCCTCCGGGTACGGGCAAGACGTCCCTCGGAAGGTCAGTCGCGCGCTCCCTGGACCGCAACTTCGTGCGCGTGTCTCTCGGCGGTGTGCGCGACGAGGCGGAGATCCGCGGGCACCGCAAGACGTACGTGGGCGCCCTGCCCGGCAAGATCATCCAGTTCATGCGCAAGGCGGGCTCCCGCAATCCCGTTTTCCTCCTCGACGAGATCGACAAGATGAGCTCCGACTGGCGAGGCGATCCCGCCTCGGCCCTCCTGGAGGTCCTGGACCCCGAGCAGAACCACACCTTCATGGACCACTACCTCGAGGTTCCCTACGACCTGTCCGATGTCATGTTCATCACCACCGCGAACTCCACCCACAATATCCCCTATCCGCTGCGCGACAGGATGGAGGTGATCGAGATCTCGGGTTACACCGAGTTCGAGAAGGAGAAAATCGCGGAGAAGTTCCTCGTGCCCAAGCAGATCCAGGAGAACGGCCTGGAATGGGCCGACATCGTCTTCCAGCGTTCCGCGCTCATGCGGCTCATCCGCGGGTACACCTTGGAGGCGGGCGTGCGCAACCTGGAACGGGAGATCGCCAACATCCTTCGAAAGATCGCCCGTGAGGCGGTGAAAAGCGGCGCGACCGAACCGGTTCCCACACCCGCGGCTCCTGCAGATCCCGCGGCCGAGAGCGCCGTGGAGGCAATTGCGGAGGGCCCGGGTTCGGCAGAGACCGCGGCTGCCACGACCGTTGCGGCTCCTCCGCCCGGCCCGGCGGTTGCTGCCGGCGACGATCCTCCTCTTCCCACCGCGGATTTCAAGGTCGTGGTGAGCGGCAGGTCGGTGGAGAAATACCTGGGCAAGGAGAAGTTCCTGGAGGACGACTTCTCCCAGGACGTGACACCGGGCCTTGCCTACGGCCTTGCCTGGACCGAGCTAGGGGGGCAGCTCCTCCCCGTCGAGGTGGCGATCGTCGCGGGCAAGGGAGAGCTCACCCTCACGGGAAGCCTCGGTGACGTGATGAAGGAAAGCGCGCAGGCGGCCCTCACGTTCCTCCGCGCGCACCACGCAGCCCTCGGGATCACGCCGGACTTCACGAAGGACCGCGACATCCACATCCATGTACCGGAAGGCGCGATACCCAAGGACGGGCCGTCCGCCGGCATCACGCTGGCCGCGGCGCTCCTCTCTGCCGTGGCGGGCGCCGCCGTGGCGCCCGGCTTCGCGATGACCGGAGAGATCACGCTCACCGGCCGCATTCTCCCGATCGGGGGGGTGAAGGAAAAGGTGCTTGCCGCACACCGATACAAGATGACGAATGTCCTTCTGCCGCGGCGGAACGAAAAGGACCTGGAAGAGATCCCCCCGGAGGTGATGCACCAGCTCCACTTCCATTTTGCGGAGTCGGTGCTGGATGCGCTGGCGATCCTGTTTCCTCACAGAACCTTCGAAGCGTGGGATGAGACGCCGCGCCCGGAGGGCGTCGTGGACTCGCTCCGTCGGGACATTCCCCCGGCCCCCGCTGTCGAACCGTCCATGGACCAGCCCTCGCTCTGAGGAAGGCCATCCATGAAGTTCGCGAGGAGGATGTCGTCGGTCCATCGCTCGTTCATCCGGGAGATCCTGAAAGCCGCCGTGGATCCCGAGATCATATCCTTTGCCGGGGGTCTTCCCAACCCGCGGTTCTTTCCCGTGCGCGAGCTGCAGGAGGCGGCCAGCAAGGTGCTGGCGTCTGACGGAGCCGCGGCCCTCCAGTACGCGACCACCGAGGGGTTTCCCCCGCTCCGGGAAATGATCGCCGAGCGCTCTACGGCGCGCGGGAACCGGGTGCGGCCCGAGGAGGTGTTGATCCTCAACGGCTCCCAGCAGGGGCTGGACCTCGTCGCCAAGGTTTTCGTGGACCCGGGGGATGAGGTGCTGGTGGAAAGTCCATCCTACCTCGCCGCCCTGCAGTGCTTCGGATTTTTCGAGCCCCGGTTCCGGCCGCTCGCCCTGGACCGGGACGGGGTCTGCGTGCGCGAGCTCGGGACTGCCCTGCGGGACTCGGCGCCGAAGCTCTTCTATGCCATCCCGAACTTCCAGAATCCTTCCGGCATCAGCTATTCCCGGGATCGGCGCCGCGAGGCAGCGCGGCTCATCGCGGGCTCCTCGACGGTGCTCGTGGAAGACGACCCGTACGGAGAGATCCGCTTCATGGGAGAGGACCTTCCCTCGATCCGTGCCTGCATCGCGGAGGCCGGCTCGACGGACTCCTCGGTGCTCCTGGGCACGTTTTCCAAGATCGTCTCTCCCGGCGTGCGCCTGGGGTGGATCGTGGCCGGGCCGGAGATCATGGAAAGGCTGGTGGTGGCGAAGCAGGCCGCCGACCTTCACTCCAACGAGCTCGCCCAGCGCATCGTGCACCGCTACCTCTGCGACAACGATGTGAACGCCCACATCCAGCGCATTCGGGATGCCTATC
>Ga0187870_1003684_pt1 | contig 11561 bp, 9 predicted proteins | sample June2016WEW_13_1_3_FD_132974 | JGI IMG/M metagenome (GOLD analysis project Ga0187870, IMG submission 132974) | Peatland microbial communities from SPRUCE experiment site at the Marcell Experimental Forest, Minnesota, USA - June2016WEW_13_150 | ecosystem: Environmental > Terrestrial > Soil >... | reverse complement strand
GCTCCCAGATGGTGGTGGCGCGCATGAGCGACCTCACCGACGGCTCGGTGAAACTGTCAGCCGCGTGGCGGGCCTACTACGCGCAGCGCCTCGAGCTGATGCGCGCCTTTCTCGCCCGCTCTGCGCCTGCTAACGGCTCCGGGCGATCCGTGTCTGCTCCGTGATGGTTTCTTCGCTGGACGAGAGCTGATCCTTGGCCGCCATGAGGCGAGCCTTCGCCGCCGCAAAGGCGCCGGAGGCGATGTCCTTGCGCGCATCGTCCACCGCCGCGCGCGCCTGGTCGGGCACGAGCTGAAGAGGCGCGATGATCTCGAGCTTGATCCGTGGCACCCGCCTCGCGGCCCACACTTTGGACTCGAAGCCCGGGATCGCCTCCGTGACCTCCTCCACGAGCCCGGCCGCGTCGCTGGCCACCTGCTGCTTGGCCGCGACCGCATCGCCGCCGGCCCGGGCAGCGAGTGCGGCAGTCTCCCGCGCCAGCGATGCCGCGTCGTCGTAGCTGCGCGACAGCGCCGAGCGCTTTGCCTGGAGCGCGATCTCGGCGTTCAGCGCGTCCATCTTTTCCTGGGCGCTGCGAAGCGCGTCCGGTGCGTAGGTGACGACGTCGGAGTTGCGCGATGCGGCATCCAGCGCCGCGCGCGCGGCGTCGATCTCTGCCTGCGGAGGCTCAGCGCACGCGGCGAGGACGGACAGGAGCGTGACGGCGGCGAATGCACGGGCGATTCTCATTGCGCGCATATTTCCTTTCGGGGCACACGGCCGGCATTTTCTGTTCTCTCGCACGCCGCACGAGGATTTTTGGCAAATGCCTGCGAAGGAAACCCGATTTTTCGACGCATGTCAAGGTGAGCCTGTATTCCGGCGGGCGCGGGAGGGATATCGAGCATTGAAAAGAGGTTTCGGACGTTGTACCCTCTGCGGCGAATGAGGAGGGTTGCGTGAAATCCGTCATGAGAGTATCCGGCTGCCTGGTCGTGATCCTCGCGATCGTGGCCGGCCCCGCCTTCGGGCAGGGGTTCTCACCCAAGAAAATATGGGACCTGACCGTGACGGTGAACGCGCCCAACGCGGTTGTCTACGTCGACAACGTCCTTGCCCCGGGAGGAACGACCCGGGTGACCGGAGGCGCGCACAATGTCAAGGTCCATGCCGACGGATATTTCGATTTCAACGGGCCCGTCGTCGTGAACGGCAGCATGACCTTCCCCGTGGAGCTCACCCCGCAGGGATTTCCGCTCACTATCCGTGTCGCGGTGCCCGCCGCGCGCATATTCGTCGATGGCAGCGAGGTCACCGGCACGGTGCCGCTCGTGACTTCGGGAGCCCATGCGGTCCAGGTCTCGGCGCCGGGATTCGCGGACTACAACGCGACGATCAATGTCATGGCGCCGATGAGCCTCAACGTGGCCCTGCAGCCGGCCCTGAGCCTCCTGGTGAATGTGAACGTGCCCGGCGCCTCCATTGCCGTGGACAGCGTGCCCATCCAGGGGAACGTCGCGTACGTCTCCCGCGGTCCCCACGGCCTGAGCGTCCACGCGGACGGCTACCTCGACTGGAACGGGATGGTGAACGTGCTGAACAGCATGAGCTTTTCCGTGCGGCTGAATCCGGCCGGGTTCCCGCTCACCATTCGCGTCGGCGCGCCCGGGGCGAGCATCCTGGTCGACGGCGCCGATGTGACCGGCACGGTTGCCCGCGTGGCCCCCGGCCCGCACACCGTCAGCGTGAGCGCGCCGGGCTTCCAGGACTACAACTCGGTGATCAACGTCACCGCGCCGCTCACGATGGACGTGGTCCTGCAGTCCACGGGCATTCTGCTGACGGTGAACGCAAACGTGAACAACGCCCTGGTGACGGTGAACGACACACCCAAGGGTCCGGTGCCGTATTCCGAGTATCTCCCCCCCGGCATGTACTCCGTGCGGGTGACGGCCGCGGGGTACACCGACTACTCCGCGAACATCCCGCTGAACACGGCGGTGAATCTCAACGTCCAGCTCTCCCCGGCCATCTCGATGCTCGCGTTCGTCATCCCGCCGATCTTTCGTGACCCCGACATGAAACCGGGGGATTCCCGGGGGCAGGTGAGGATCTTCGTCGACAACCGGCTGGTGAACCCCAACCGTGAGCTGGAGCGCATCCCCATTGCGCCCGGGCGTCACAGCATCCGCATCGCCTCGGGAGCCTTCTCGATGCAGCTGGGGGACCTCGTCGTGCAACCGGGGCAGAGCTACGTGGTCGAGCTCACCATGGACATGAAAGTGCGGACGGTTCCGTCGCCGCAGTGATGTCATGCGACTCACTCTGTCAGCGCTTCTGCTTGTTGTTCCCCTTTCGTTCTCCGCCGCGGACGTGTCGAAGGTCGTTGCGGACGCGGATGCGATGCACAACCAGGGTGCCTACGCCGAGGCAGTGAAGCTTCTCCTGGATTCGATTCCTTCAGCCTCGGGGGACAGGGAGCAGGCTGAGCTGTACTGGCGCGCCGCCCGCGAGACACTGGAGCTGGGCGACCTCGCGGAGAAGGCTGGCAAGCCCCAGGCCGACGTCCTTGCGGTGTTCACGGAAGGCCAGGGGTACGCGGAAAAGGCGATCGCCTCCGATCCGCAGAACGACCTCGGCTATTACTGGAAGTCGGCGAACATCGGCCGTTGGGGACAGGTGAAGGGCGTCCTGAACGCCCTCTCCATGTCGGGCCCGATGCGCGACCTGCTGGTGAAGGAATTGTCGCTGAATCCCGACCGCACGGACGCCTACTACGTCCTGGGCGAGCTGTACCGCGAGCTCCCCGGGTGGCCAGTCTCTTTCGGCAACGTGGATGCCGCCGTCTCCCTTGGCCGCAAGGCCGTGGAAGCGCGACAGGCGCAGGTGGAGAATGGCGTGGAGAAGGAGCTCGTGTACAATTTCTACACGGAGCTCGCCAAGACCCTCCATAAGCGCAACTGGTCGGCGGCCACGAGGGCCGCGGAGCAGAAGAACAAGGCATCGAAGCTCGCCTCTGCCGCCACGCCCCTGGACAGGGGTTCGCTCTATGAAGCGACCATCAGCCTGCAGGATGTCTCTGATCGCGTCGAGGCCCGCGCACTGGTCCAATGGGTGGTGGGAGAGCTGCAGAAGGTGCCGTTCATCACGGCGCCCCAGAAGAAGGATCTGCAGAAGGCGAAGGACGCGCTCAAGGGGTGGTAGGAGGCTTCTTTCCCGCCTCCTTCCTCATGAGACTGGCTTTCGTGAGCGTGCCGTCTCCCATCTTCTGCTGCAGGCGGAAGACCGCTTCCTCCACCCGGCCGCGGCGCGCGTACCCGTCCGGGAAGAGCTCCAGCTGATCCTGCGCCGCGACCGCGGTCAGGTTCGAAAGCCCGATCCCGACGAGCCGGATCGGCGTGCCTCCTGTCCAGCGGGACGAGAGCAGCTCGACGGCCGCGGCATGCAGCTCATCCGCCGACGTGACCCAGTGCTTGATCGTCTTCTGGGCGCTCACCGTGGTGAAATCGTGGAACCGCAGCTTCAGGGCCACCGTCTTCGATTTCCACCCGCCCTCCATCATCCGGAACATCACCTGGTGGCACAGCTCGAGGAGCACTCTCTCGATGCCGGACCTGTCCTTCCTGTCTCGCTCGAAGGTCGTCTCGCTGGACAGGGAACGGCTGCGGGGCTCCTCGGAAAAGATGCCGGGGTCGGCTCCCCGCGTGACCGTGGCCAGAAATCCCGAAGCTCCCTGACCCAGGAGCCGTGAGAGTTCGGGCTGCGGGATCCCGCGCAGCTGCCGCACGGAGGTGATGTTCAGCTCCGTCAACCGCTGAAGTGTCTTTTCCCCGATTCCCCAGAGGTCCTTGAGGGCCACCGTGTCAAGGAATGACTCGGCCTCATCGGCGCGCACTTCCACGAGGCCATCCGGTTTCCCCGCATTCGTGGCCATCTTCGCCAGGTACTTGTTCGGCCCGATTCCGACGGAGATCGTCAGGCCCGTCCTCGTGCGCACCTCCGCCTTCAGCCGCGCTCCCGTCTCGCGCGCGGGCCCGAAAAGTCGCTCGGTGCCGGTGAGATCGAGGAACGCCTCGTCCACCGAGATCTGCTGCATGTGCGGCGTGAACGTGGAGAGGATCTCCATCACCTCGCGCGAGACCTCGAGGTAGCGTTCCATGCGCACCGGAAGGTACACACCCTGGGGACAGCGGCGGTACGCCTGGGAAATGGGCATCGCCGAGTGGATGCCGAAGCGCCGCGCCTCGTAGGAGCACGCGGAGACGACGCCGCGATGACCAGGGGCCGCCCCGACAATGACCGGGCGCCCCTTCAGCGACGGATCGTCCCGCTGCTCCACCGAGGCGTAGAACGCGTCGAGGTCGACGTGAAAGATGAGGGTCCGTATGTCCTGGGCGCTCATGTTTTCACCTCGAGGGTGCGCACGACCCGCACCCGCGTGGCCACGCGGGCGTCCGGTCGCGCCTTCACCTCGACGCCGATGAGGGGAGCGTCGAACTCCGCAGTGAGGGTCAGCGTGAAGGCCTGCTCGATGGGGAGGGAGACCTGAAGGGAAAGCGGATCCGGCGGGTAGGCTCCGACGAGCAGCCGGTAGGAGTGCGGGCCAATCCGCACCGCCGGGAAGGAGCTGTCGTACAGGATGAAATCGTCCGCGGATTCGATTGCGAGCGAGAACGACCTCGGCCGGGAGGGCATTTTCACCTGGAGCGAGAGTGTCCGCTGCTGGAGGAATTGACCGGAATCGAATGTCACCTGCACGGGCGACTCCACGCTGTCCAGCGGCACCGGGCCGCCGTTCCAATGGTGCGGCAGGGACCGCGGTCCCCCCGGGGTCGAGAAAGTGATCCCGCGGACGGGCGCCGGGCTCTCGATCTCGAGCAACGTGGAGGAGGTGCGGCCCGACGCGTCCACGACGACGGTCTGTGTGGCCGCGATCGGCTGTGGACTCTCCGTCGAGAAGGGGGAGAAAGTCAGAAGGCGCACGGCGAGAAGCCCCCCTGCGACGAGCAGAGCGACGGCCAGCAGGAGCTCGCGCGTCCCCCGGCGGAGGAGCCCCTTTCCGGGGAATATGAGCCCGATTCTCAAGAGGACGAGGATGAAGGGGAGGCAGGCACCCGCGACGAGGAGGTTTCCGAGAACCGGTGAGAGGGTGATGATCCGGCAGAAGGGCAGGGCAGGCACGAGAAACACCTTGACGATGCCGCGGATGCCCCAGAACGGCGCCGGGAGCGCCAGCGCGGCCTTTGCCCACCTGTTGCGCGCGAGCGTGGAGAGGAACACGAGAAGGAAGGCCCAGAGGAAGTACCAGGTGAAAGAAATGTCGAACACGGCGACGACGGTGATCTCCACCAGGAGGAAGAACAGGGCCGCTGCCGAGTAGAAGCTGCCGTTGCGGGGGACAGGGAAACGGCGGAAGGGGTTGTACAGCGCGGCGAAGAGGAAGAGGGCTGCGCAGATCTTCAGTCCCAGGAACTCCAGCGGGGCGTAGCTCCACAGCGTGGGGAACTGGCGGAACACGAGAATGCCTCTCACCGCGTACGTGCCCGCGACGAGAAAGAGGAACGCGAGGGCCGCGAGCGGGACGATCGCTGTGATGTTCCGCAGTAATGTCCGCACGTACTTCTTCAGCCTTTTCAGAAACACGAGGGCGAAGAGCAGCACCGCGGCGATGCTCCCTCCGAAAATGGCGACATACGCCCTCTCCCCGACGATCAGCGAAAGGTCGCCTACCTGAACGAGCAGGTAGTGACGATCCCACTCCTCGGGAATCCCGCCCCGGCCCGCATCGAGGAAGGCGCGCAGAAACGTGGAGAGGGCGGAGAGCATGTCGGGTGAGCCCGGAATGTGCGTCGCGCCGTATTCCCCCTCCAGCCCGACCGAGGGGAATCCCGCACGGAGGTACGGCTCGATCAGCGTCCGTTCGTCGGTGACTCCGAGGCGGAATGCCTGCACCTCGTCCGCCTGCAGCCGATAGGGGACCAGGGAGGCCCGGAGCGAGTCCACGCACCTGTTCATCAGCCAGAAGGGGCTCACGATCCCCCTGCCGCCTCCCCGCACAAGGATCCTGTCCGGGACCGCGCGGAGATTCAGGTACAGCACGGCGGCACTGTAGTCGGGCCGGTAGTCCCGGAGGAAAAGGGTGCTGCCCATCGGGTAAGCGTCCGTGTCGCCGAACTCCGCGCCGAGAAAGAGCACGACCAGGCTGAGGGGCGGCGTCAAGCTCTTGATGCGACCCAGGAGGTCGAGGGCAAGGGCGACGTTGATGGACCCATCCTCGTGCGGGCCGGCGGCCGGCGGCGCGTCGATGGGCACCGCGAGGATCAGGGAGTCCCGGGAACGGCCCGGCACGTCGACCCGCAGGCAGCGGGAGAAGGAATGCTCGAAGTCCGAACGGCTGAAATCGAGGGGGACGGCGCGCAGGCCCATCTCCACGACCCGTGCGCTGATCCAGTCCAGCAGTGCGCCCTCCGCCGGCGATCCCTCCAGCCGCGGTGAAAACGACGACACGGCACGGAGGATCGACTCAGGGGACGAGTCGGAAATCTCGGTCTGCGCGTAGGCCGGGGGCGTTCCCGGCGGGAATGCAAGGAGGAGCATCAGCAAGAACGCGGCGGTCATGCGCTTCGAAGCATAGGAGAAGGGCATTCGGCGGTCAATCGATGCCTGCACGAAGGGGACTGCCGCCCAATCCAATCTTGAAATGCGCTTCTGTTTCCGTTATCATCTGCGGCATCCATATGGAAGTCCTGCCTGAAATCCTCCAGCGGCGGAGTGTCAGGGCCTACACGTCGCAGCCCCTCGACAAGGACCAGATCGAGCGCATCATCGATGCGGGCCGGCTTGCCCCATCGGCGAAGAACAGGCAGGAGTGGCGGTTCGTCGTCATTCAGAAGAAGGACACCCGGATGAAGGTGATGGACGCCGCCTTCAACCAGGACTACGTCGGCCAGGCGCCGGTGATCATCGCCGTGTGCACGACGAACATCGACTACCGGATGCCCAACGGGCAGCCCTCCTACCCCGTCGACCTCGCGTTCGCCGCCTCCCACATCGTCCTGCAGGCCGTGCACGAAGGGCTGGGGACGTGCTGCATCACCACCTTCGACGAGCAGGAGGTGCGGGAGATCCTCACCGTGCCGTTCTCCATGCGCGTCGTGCTGCTCATCCTGGTGGGCCACGGAAATGAGACACCGGAGCCGACGCCCCGCAAGACCCTCAAGCAGGTCACGGGGAAGGACCACTGGTAGGCAGGGTCTGTGTCGAATCGGGTGGGACGCGTCTATCTTTCGCTGCCGCTCGCGCTGTAGTAGCTCACCAGGCGCTCGAAGGCCTGCGTGTCCTTCGGATCGAAGATCGTTTCGATTTGGGTTCCCAGGGAGTACCACAAGGCATCTTCGATCACGCGCCGGACACGGAGCCGGATCTGGAACGGGACGATCGACGGGTCGTGCTCCGCGATGACCTGGACGGTGATGAGGTCTCCCACGGCCGCGCGGATCGGCTGCATGAACGAGAGCTGGCAGCCGGAGCGGCTCAGGTCCCGGATGTACCCCGGAATCTGCCGATCGACGAGGACCGCCTTCGCGTAGCTGGGGACGCGGGGATCTTTCCGTCGTTCACTGCCCACTCGCGGCCTCCCTTGAACCCTGGTTGCCTTGCGGCGTTGGATCCTCAGCGCCGGAGTTCCGCGCCTCAGGCGCCGTGCGCGTGCCCACGGAGAGCGTGATGAGCGTTCCCACTGTTTTTCCCGGTCTCCAGCTCATCGGCTGGTCCCGATCGTCGAGGAACACCAGACGGAAGTCGTCGAACGTCTTCTTCGCGACGTAGATTCCCATCCCGAACCGCTTGAACCCGTTTCGCTTCTGGTACTCTTCGAATTCGGGAGAATGCAGGTCGAGCCGCGAAGGATCCGCCTCCAGGGCATAGGGGAGCGTTCCGGTGTCAAAGCCGCCGCCAAAATCACGAATCGTCACCACGAGCCTGCCGTCGGAAATAGTAAGGTCGATCGAGATGTTTCTCGGCTCGCCTTTCTCCTTGTGCGCGCGGATGGAGTTGCTGAGGAGCTCCAGGACGGCGAAACGAACGTGCTCCGCGTTCACCCGTACGGGGGGGAACACAATCGCCTCGAGGGTGTGGATGACCTGCCGGAAATCGGCCTGCGGGTTCACCGACAGCCGGATCGTACGGCTCTGTTTTCCGTTCATCTTGAGGGACTCCAGAGAGTCCATGTCGCTCGTCCCTTTCCCTGTCCGGCCCATTCGTGGATAATGTCTGAATGATATATGTTATCGCTGAGTTGCGCAATTACAGGCAGCTCGCGCGCCTGCGGGCGGACGGCCTTGCCGCGCTGGAAGCCTCGCTCGCGGCAGCCCTCGGCTCTCTTGCATCGCCTGCCCGGCCGGTGGGGCAGGGAGTGTGGCTTGCCGAGATGGGACCCGAAGAGGACCTGGATGTCGGAGTCGCCGCCGCCGCGGCAAGCCGCATCCGTGACTTCCTCGCCGGCCGCAGATCCGAGCTGTTCGGTTTCTCGGTCCTCCTGGCTCCGCTGCAGCAAGGGCCGGACGGAGTCAGCGCCGCCCGTGTACAGAAGCTCCTTGAAAGCGCGGAAGACGATGAGCAGCTGTGGATCGCGCCGGAGTGCGCCGCCCTTTTCGCCGACTGCTTCTCCTTCGAGACATCGGGACTCCTCTACCGGGTGATCGGCGTGCGTCTGACGCCCGAGCGCGAGGAGCAGGCGCCCGAGACGCTTCGGCCCTGGACGCGCGAATCCCTGGTGACCCGGGCCCTGGACATCATCTCTCCCCGGCTGAACCTCGGGGAGGGCCGCGACATCCTCTGGGTGCACGGTCCTTCCGGCGTCGGCAAGACCGCACTTCTCGGAGAGCTCGCCGCGCGCCTTCTGCGGCCCGGTGCAGTACCGGCGCTGCGGATGCGCACCATCTTCAAACGCCGCTCGCCCCTGCACCCTTTTCTCTCCAGCCTCAACCCTGCGGTCCTCGCGAACACCGCCTCCCGACTGCGGGGGCCCGAACGCGCCTCGTGGGACGATGTCGGGCCGCTCCTGGCGTGGCTGCAGGACCCGGCGGGGCAGGGGGGAAGGGCGGACCCGCATCCGCTGCCGGACCGTATCCTCGACGATTTTTTCCTCGGCTACCGGCTCTATCTCCTCGCCTGGGTCCGGATGGCGGCGGAAACCCTGAATCCCGCGCTTTTCCTCTGCGAGGGAATCGACGGGTACCATCCCGCGGCGCGCCAGATCATCACACGGCTGTTCGACGATCTCCTGTCGAACACGGGGCTCGTGCCCGTCGTCTCAAGCCTTTCGCGCCCCTCCCCCGCGGATCTCGCGGGGTTCGACCTGCATCTCCTCTACGTGCACCCTCTGGGAAAGCGCGAGATACGTTCCCTCGCCCAGCACCTTTTCCCGGGGCTTTCGATGCCCGAATCCCTCACGCGCCGCCTGAGGCGTCGCTCGGGCGGGCTGTACTTCTCTGTGGTGTCCTACCTCCAGTACCTGGCCAAGACAGGCCGCATCCGCTCGACCCCGCACGGCCACGAGTGGGGCATCGGCGCGGACGACGAGCCTGCCCTCCCGGCCAACCCGCTCTCGGTGTCGTGGTTCCTCATCCGCACGCTTCGCGACGACACGTTCCTGCTCCTGTACGGCCTGTACCTGGCCGGCGGCCTCCTCGACCGGCAGGGATTCCTCTCGTTCCTCGGTGAGGCGGGATTCGACGCCGCGACCGTGGGGAGATCACTCGCCGACCTCATGGCCTCGGGTCTCATGGCGGACGAGCGCGACCTGATTCCCCGCTTCCCCACGCTCCGCCGCAAGCTGGAGGAGCTCCTCGGCAGGGAGGGCGCCGCGCTCAGGCAGCGGTTCATTACGCATATGACCTCCCTCTGGGAGTCGGGGAGGTACCGGCACCCTGTCCTTCTTTTCAGCTTCCTCGCCCGCAGCGGTTCGACCGATCTCGCCCTGCGCATCCTGCCCGAGATCATCCGGCGCAAGCTCGACGAGTGCGACCCGGCGGGAGCGGCCGCGTTCTGCGATCCCCGGGCCCTCGAGTTTTCGGTCCCGCCGACCGCCGAGCAGGCGAAGGAGCTCGCGGCGGTCACCGCGCTGGGAAGGCTCCGCGCCGCCCTGCTGGAGCGGGACGAGGAGGCGGCCCAGGCGGCCCAGGAGGAAGCGAAAAGGCTGGCCGGGTCCGAGCTCAGGCCGTCGCTCCGCGGTGAGGTGCTGATCGAAAGGGCGAAGTACTTCCTCTCGGGCGGCAATGCCACGGCGGCCCTCGATGAGTTGAAGAGAGCCCTCCTTCTCTACCAGGAATCCCGGGGCGAGAACCCGGAGGTTCCTCCGGAACGGGGGGAACGGGCGTGCTACCTCTGGCTGGGCGCGGCCATGCTGGCCGAGGGACGGCTGGGCGAGGCCGTGGAGTACCTTGCGCTTTCGCAGCGGCTCTGTTACGAGGCCCACGATGCGCCCGGCATGCTGTGGACCCTCGCCTACCTTGCCGGGAGCCTCTTCATCGACGGCCTTTTCACGCAGTGCCTTTCCGTGATCGAGCAGGGGCTGGCCGAAGCGAGGAAGCTCTTTCGGCGGGAAGTGGAGCTGTTTCTCCTCTTTCTCAGGGCGCGGACGCGATTCCAGGTCGGTGCGTACGACGAGTGCTCCCTGGATCTTCAGTCCTGCCTCTGCTGCGCCACGCTGTACTCCCTCGACGATGCCCTGCCCGTCCTCCGCGCCTGGCTGGGACGGACGTTCCTGCACCGTGACGAGGGGGCGTCGGGGACGCGGCTCCTGGAAAGCCTTTCCCGGCAGACACGGGAAGTCCTCCTTTTCCAGGCGGAAGGATGCCTCTTTTCGGGCGCACTGGAGAATGCGAGCCTGTACATCGAGCGGGCCCTCGCCCTCTCCACGGAATCACGCTTCCCGGCTCCTGAAGGGATCACCTGGCAGGACGGGTTCTCTCCGGTGGAAGGCAGATGCTTCAAGCTGAGCCGCGGCAGCGCGCTCCTGCAGAGAACCCTCCTGGGCATGCGCGCCTATCTGCTGGGGCTGAGGGGTTTCCGCGACGAGGGAATCCGGGAGCTCCACCAGCTCACCCGCGGGCAGAAGTCGCTGGACGAGGATCCCCGCGCCGCGTGGTTCAACTACCTGTATTCCCAGGTCCTTCCCGAGGCCGGGTCGGAAGAAGTCGACGACAAGGTGACGGTTCTCAGTAAGAGCCTCAAGACACTCCAGGAGCGTGCGAGCCGGATCGATGCGCCTGGCGAACGCAGCTCGTTCCTCTGGCGCAACCGCTGGAACCGCATGATCATGGAGGAGGCCCGCAACCGCAAGCTGGTCTAATGCCCACCGCCCGAAGGGCGGTATCTAGGCCCGTGTCATTCAGTGCAAGACATGCCCATGCGGCAGATGGGCGGCCCTGGGCACGCTGGCCGCAGGGCAGCATCTCTCCAGAGATTCCCCATTGGCGCGTAGGTCGAAGCATGGGCGAGGGGGAGGAGGATTGCAGCGCCCGCGAAGCACCGATGTTGTGTATATTGAGAGTCGGAGGTCGATCTCCGACGATTTCTTT
>Ga0187870_1003681_pt1 | contig 11569 bp, 8 predicted proteins | sample June2016WEW_13_1_3_FD_132974 | JGI IMG/M metagenome (GOLD analysis project Ga0187870, IMG submission 132974) | Peatland microbial communities from SPRUCE experiment site at the Marcell Experimental Forest, Minnesota, USA - June2016WEW_13_150 | ecosystem: Environmental > Terrestrial > Soil >... | reverse complement strand
CGTGGCGGCCCGAAGGAAGCGCAGGTCGTCGTGTACGTGGGAACCTGCGGAATCGCCGCGGGCGCGCGCGACATTGTCGCGGAGCTCGTTGCCGAGCTGGACAAAAACGCGGTGCAGACCGTCACCGTCCGGCAGTCCGGATGCATCGGACTGTGCAACAAGGAGCCCATGCTCACCTACACCGACAAGGCAGGAGAGAACTTCCTCTACGTGAACCTCACGCGCGCGAAGGTGCGCGAGCTCGTGGAGCGCCATCTCCGCACGGGTGAGCCCGTCGAGCAGTACATCATGAAGGGAGACACGACATGAGCCGATCGAGATGCAATGTGCTGATCTGCACGGGCGGCGGCTGCGTGGCCTCCGGCGCCCTGGAGCTGAGCGCGGCCATGCGGGCCGCAATCCAGGAGCGCGGGCTGGATGGCGAGGTGCAGGTCTTCGAGACCGGCTGCCTGGGCCCGTGCGCGGCGGGCCCCGTGGCCGTGGTCCATCCCGATGGGATCCTCTACCAGAACCTCAAGCCCGCGGATGCGGAGCGCATCGCGGAGGAGCACCTGCTGAAGGGCCGGGTGGTGAAAGACCTCGCCTATGAGAAGCGCCCGGGGAGCATGGAGGCGCTGGGCCTGCGGGAGATCCCCTTCTTCCGCAAGCAGGTGAAGATCGTGCTCCGGAACTGCGGGCTCATCGACCCGCTGAAGATCGAGGAGTACATCGCCCGGGACGGTTACATGGCCCTGGCGAAGGTGCTCACCGAGATGTCACCCCCGCAGGTGATCGAGGAGGTGAAGATGTCCGGTCTCCGCGGCAGGGGCGGGGCGGGTTTCTCCACCGGCATAAAGTGGTGGCTGTGTCGCGAGGCGCATGGCACCGAGAAGTTCACCATCTGCAACGCCGACGAGGGAGACCCGGGCGCGTTCATGGACAGGAGCGTCCTGGAGGGAGACCCTCACAGTCTCATCGAGGCCATGACCATCGCCGGCTACGCGATCGGCTCCTCCCAGGGTTACGTGTACGTGCGAGCAGAGTATCCGCTCGCGGTGGAGCGGCTCACCCGGGCGATCGAGCACGCGCGGGAGCGAGGCCTGCTGGGAAAGAACATCATGGGCTCGACCCACTCCTTCGACCTCGAGATCAGGATGGGATCGGGCGCATTCGTCTGCGGTGAAGAGACTGCGCTGATGACTTCTATAGAAGGAAACCGGGGCGAGCCTCGGCCGCGGCCCCCCTTCCCCGCGTTCAAGGGTCTCTGGAACAAACCCAGCCTCCTCAACAACGTGGAAACGTACGCCGCGATCCCCTCGATCATCCTGAAGGGCGCATCGTGGTATGCATCCATGGGAACGGCGAAGAGCAAGGGCACCAAGGTCTTCGCCCTGGCCGGCGCGGTGAAGAACACGGGCCTGGTGGAGATCCCCATCGGCATGCAGCTCGGAGAGCTCGTCTTCGACATCGGCGGCGGCATGCGGGAAGGCAAGACCTTCAAGGCCGCGCAGATCGGGGGACCCTCGGGAGGCTGCATCCCGCGGCATCACCTCAACGTGCCCGTGGACTACGAATCCCTCGTCGAGCTGGGCGCGATCATGGGATCGGGCGGTCTGATCGTCATGGACGAGGACACCTGCATGGTGGACATCTCCCGGTTTTTCCTGGAGTTCGTGCAGGACGAATCCTGCGGCAAGTGTACGCCCTGCCGGGTGGGCACCCGGCGGATGCTGGAGATCCTGGACCGCATCTGCGAGGGCAGGGGACAGGAGGGGGACATCGAGCGCCTGGTGGACCTGGGGTCCACGATCAAGGACACGGCGCTCTGCGGGCTGGGCCAGACCGCTCCGAACCCGGTTCTCTCGGCCATCCGCCATTTCCGGGAGGAGTTCGTCGAGCATATCAGGGACCACAAGTGCCGGGCCGGCGTGTGCCCCGAGCTGGTGCGCGCCCCGTGCCAGAACGCGTGCCCCGCGGGGGTGGACGTGCCGGGCTTCGTGAGCCTGATCGGCGAGAAGCGATTCGACGAGGCGCTCGCGCTGCACAGGGAGAGAAACCCGCTTGCGGCCATCTGCTCCCGCGTGTGCTTCCATCCCTGCGAGAGCAAGTGCCGTCGGTCCACGCTGGACGATCCGCTTTCCATCAGGTCCCTGAAGCGCTACATGGTCGAACAGGAAAAGGAGTTCAACCTGCCCGAGATGATCAAGGACGGGGCGAACGCGAAGAGGAAGGTGGCCGTCGTGGGCGCGGGCCCCGCGGGTCTTTCCTGCGCATATTTCCTGGCCCGGCTGGGCTACCGGCCGACCATCTTCGAAGCGGCCTCGGAGCCCGGCGGCATGCTCGTGCAGGCGATCCCGGCCTACCGCCTGCCGCGCGACATCCTTCGCCGGGAGATCGGCATGATCGAGAAGCTCGGCGTGCAGATCAGGACGAATAAGGTCCTGGGCAGGGATTTCACCCTGACCAGCATGAAGGAGATGGGATACGAGGCAGTGTTCCTCGCCGTCGGTGCGCCAATGGGTGCGGGCCTGGGCATGCAGGGCGAGGAGGCTCCGGGTGTGACCGAGGCCATCGACTTCCTCAGGCAGTACAACCTCACCGGCAAGGTCCCCGTAGGAAAGAACGTCCTGGTTGTCGGCGGCGGAAACGCCGCGATCGATGCGGCGCGAACCGCCCTTCGACTGGGCGCAGGGTCCGTGACCGTGGCCTACCGGAGGACCCGGGCGGAGATGCCCGCCTACAGGGAAGAGGTGGAGGAGGCGGAGCGCGAGGGAGTGAAGTTCGAGTTCCTCGCGGCGCCCGTTGAGCTCGAGCAGGAGAAAGGGAAGCTCGCGGCCGTGAGGATGCGCCGCATGGGATTGGGCGATTTCGATCGCTCGGGCAGGCGAAAGCCCGTGGCGGACCCGCAGGGAGACTTCACCATGCCGGCCGACCAGCTCATCGCCGCGGTGGGACAGGCGCTGAAGCCGAACGAAATCTTCGATGGAGTCTCGCTGAAGCTCAACGACCGCGAGTTCATCGCGGTGAACCCGGTGAACGGCCAGGCATCCGAGGAATGGGTCTTCGCGGGAGGCGATGCGGCGAGCGGACCCTCGTCGGTGATCGAGTCGATCGCCGCGGGAGAAAAGGCGGCGGTGGGCATGCACGCGTTCCTTGCGGGAATGGGAGAGATCCCGTGGCGGACCTCCCGGATGGTGGACACTTTCTTCGACCCGGATGCGGATCCCGTCATGGGCACGCGGCCCGGCCTGAAGCTGATCCCCGTTTCCCGCCGGAAGGGATTCGCCGAGGTGGAGACCGCGTGGTCCGCCGGGGTGGCCCTTGCAGAGACGAAGCGCTGCCTGCGCTGCGACTACCGCGAATAGAGAGGAGAAAACGATGCCATCCCTGACAATAGATCACAAGACCATCAGCGTGGCGGACGGCACGAGCCTGCTCGAAGCTGCCCGCCAGGCCGGCTTCCATGTCCCCAGCCTCTGCTACCTGAAAAAGGTGCAGGCAATCGGTTCCTGCCGGGTGTGCCTCATGGAGGTGGAGGGCGCGAAGACGCTCATGGCCTCCTGCGTCACTCCCGCCTTCGAAGGCATGAAGGTGCACACCAATTCGGCGCGCGTGCGCGCCGCAAGAAAGACAGTCGTCGAGCTGATCCTTTCCGACCACGAGGGCGACTGCCAGACCTGCGACAGGAACGGCGACTGCGAGCTGCAGACCGTGGCTCGCGACCTCGGAATCCGGGAGATCACCTACCCCGGCAGCAAGAGTATCCGCCGCAAGGACACGAGCACGCCGGCCCTCGTGCGGAACACGGCCAAGTGCATCCTGTGCCGGCGCTGCGTCACCGTCTGCGGCAACACGCAGGGAGTTGCCGCCATCTTCCCGCAGAAGCGCGGATTCCAGTCCGTCATCGGCCCGGCCTTTACGTCGGACCTTTCGGAAGTCGTCTGCGTGCAATGCGGACAATGCGCGGCGGTGTGCCCTGTGGGGGCCATCGGTGAGAACGACGAGACGGCCAAGGTGTGGGCCGCGATCGACGATCCGAAAAAGACCGTGCTCGTGCAGACCGCCCCTGCAATCCGGGCCGCACTCGGCGAGTGCTTCGGCCTGCCGCCGGGCACGCTGGTGACGGGCAAAATGGTCACCGCCCTGCGGCTGATGGGCTTCGACAAGGTGTTCGACACGAACTTCACCGCGGACCTCACGATCATGGAGGAGGGCATGGAGCTGCTGACCCGGTTGAAGAAGGCGCTGGTAGACAAGCAGCCGGTGCCGCTCCCTCTGTTCACAAGCTGTTCGCCCGGCTGGATCCGGTATGCCGAGCACTTCTATCCCGAGATCCTCCCCAACATCTCCACATGTAAATCCCCCCAGCAGATGTTCGGCGCAGTTGCCAAGACATACTACGCGGAGAAGATCGGCAAGAAACCCGAGGATATCTTCGTCGTCTCGGTCATGCCCTGCACGGCGAAGAAATACGAATCACAGCGGCCCGAGATGTATGCAAGCGGCGTGCGAGACGTGGACGTGGTTCTCACTACCCGGGAGCTGGGCCGTATGATTCGACAGGGAGGCATCGATTTCCCGAATCTTCCCGACGGTAAGATGGACAGCGTCCTCGGCGCATCTTCGGGCGCGGCGGACATCTTTGCCAACACCGGAGGCGTCATGGAGGCGGCCCTGCGGACCGTGTACGAGATCGTGACCGGCAGGCAGCTGCCCTTCGACAACCTGCACGTGGCTCCCGTGGCCGGGCTCGCCGGCGTGAAGGAGGCGGCCGTGAAGATCGAGGGCACCGTGCGCGAATGGGCATTCCTGGAAGGGGTGACGGTGAAGATCGCCGTGGCGCACGGCCTGGGCAATGCACGGCACCTCATCGAGAAGATCAAGAGCGGCGAGCAAAAAAATCCGCGGGATACCGCGGCGCAATACCACTTCGTGGAGGTGATGACCTGCCCGGGAGGCTGCATCGGGGGAGGCGGGCAGCCGCGCCTGACCACCGACGAGGTGCGCATGGCGCGCATCGCGGCCATCTACAAGGAGGACGAGGGCAAGCCCATCCGCAAGTCGCACAGCAACCCCGAGGTGACGGCGATCTACGAGGAGTACCTGAAAAAGCCACTGGGGGAGAAATCGCACCACCTCCTGCACACGCGCTATACGGCGCGGGAGAGGGTCTAGGACCCGTACCGCAATGGTGAAGGTATCACCTGGAGGCACGGCCACAGATACCGCCCTGCGGGCGGTGTGCACGTGAGCATCGTCTCCACGATCCCCGAGAAATGCAGGCGCTGCTACGCGTGCGTGCGCGAATGCCCGGCGAAGGCCATCAAGGTCATCGCCGGGCAGGCCACGGTCATCGCGGAGCAGTGCGTGGCATGCGGGAACTGCGTGAAGGTCTGCACACAGAAGGCCAAGCGCATCGAGGATGCGACGATGCTCGTGAGCAGGATGCTTTCCCCCGGGTACGTCGGCACGTCCTTCCTCGTTCGGATCCCCATCGACAGAAAATCCACGGAGGAAACCAATGAGCACGGCAAGAACGGTTCTGCTGGTTGACGACGACGCGGACTTCGTGGAGATGAATCGCATGCTCCTGGAGCAGAACGGGTATTGCGTGCGCGTGGCGTACAGCGGGCGGCAATGCCTTGCGGAGGTGAACGCAAGCCGGCCCGACATCATTATCCTGGACATGGTCATGGAAAGCCGGGAGGACGGTTTCGAGGTGTCCCGGGAGCTGCGCAATTCCGAGCACACCAAGTCCATACCGCTCGTGATGATCACCTCCGTGAACGACAGCACCCCTTTCCGCCTCGAGCCCGACCGGACGTGGCTGCCCGTCGACGCCCTGCTGGAGAAGCCCGTGGAGCCCCAGCTTCTTCTCAGCGTGGTGGACAAGGCGCTGAAGCCAAATGACGCGCAACTCCGCCAGGAGCGGAAGGCGCCTCGGTGGAATGACGCGCAGGCGCGTCCGCGCTGATCGGCATGTTCAACGGACCGATGATCTATCGTGTCGATGACGACAAGGACTTCCTGGAGATGCAGAAGGCCATCCTCACGCACGGGGGCTACCGCACGAGGTGCTTCTCCGAATCCCGGGAGGCCCTGGACGCCCTCGGTGAAGCCGCTGGCCCTGAGAGGCCGGCGCTCGTGGTGACCGACCTCATGATGAAGTCGCTCGATGCGGGCTTCACCTTTGCCCGAACGCTCAGGTCCGACCCCCGGTTCGCGGACATCCCGATGATCATCGTCTCCGCCGCGGCAAGCCGGAAGGGCTTCGACTTCAGGCCGCGCACCGCCGAGGACCTGGCAGCGATGCACGCCGAGGCGTTCTTCGACAAGCCGGTGACTCCCGCGGCGTTTCTGGCCAAAGTGAAGGAGCTCCTCGAATGAGCGAGCCCGCCGCCGCGAGCGCGCAGGGGGCAGGGGCGGCCCCGGCCCCTCACGCCCGCATCCTGGTGGCGGACGACGAGCTGGGCGTCCGCGAGGGCTGCCGGAAAATCCTGGCCGCCGAGGGCTACGAGGTGCTCACGGCCGGGGACGGCAAGGCCGGCCTGGAGCAGCTCGTGGAGCGCGGGCCTTTCGCGGTCCTCCTCGTGGACCTGCAGATGCCCCGGATGTCCGGGCTGGAGCTGATCCAGGAAGCCAGGAACCGGGACCCCGACATCGTTCCCCTCATCATCACCGCGCACGCCACGCTGGATACGGCCGTGGAAGGCACGCGGCAGGGAGCCTACAGCTACATTCCCAAGCCTTTCACGCCGGACGAGCTCCTGCTGGCCATCAAGAACGGCCTGGAGAGGAGAGCCTTGTCCATTGAGGCGCGCCGTCTCCGCGAGGAACGCGAGAAGCGTCTCCTCGAGGTCGCCGCCGAGCGCTCGCGCAGCAACACGATCATCGCGGCGATGACTGACGGCATCCTCGTGATCAACAGCGAGAAGCTGGTCGTGCTGCGCAACAACGCCACGGCCCGCATCCTTCCCGACTGCGCCCACCGGCCCATCCCGTTTCCCCTGGACGAGATCGAGAGCGCCGACGTGCAGGAGATCGTGAACGTCGTCCTCGATTCGCCCGGTGGATTCATGATCCTCTCCCGGCAGATCCCCCTGGGGGCGTTCACCTATATGCTGAACGTGAGCCCGATCATCGATCCCGGCGGGGAGACCTCCGGGGCCGTGGCGGTTTTCAGCGACGTGACGGAGCTGAAGAAGCTGGACGCCGCGAAATCCATGTTCGTGTCACTTGTCGCCCACGAAGTGAAAAGCCCCCTGGCGGCGACCGAGGGTTGGTTGAACCTCGTGCTGAGCGGCATGCTGAAGGCTGACCCCGCGGAAGAGCGGCACATGCTGGAGCGGGTCCTGCTCCGTGTGAGAACGCTTCGGGGAATGGTCAACGAGCTGATCAGCCTCACGGCGATCCAGACGGGCAATTTTTCATTGAAACGGGCGCCCGTGGCGGTGGCCGACGTCGTCGCCGAGACGGTGGAAGCCCACCGGGAGAAGGCGGAGGAGCACAGGATCTCGGTGAAAATCTCCGACTGCGTCACCGGTGCGCGCGTGCTCGCCGACAAGGATGCCCTCTCCATGATCTTCTCCAACCTCGTGGAAAACGCGGTGAAGTATTCCCGCGACGGTGGAGACGTCCTGGTGCGGATCGGGCGGGAGGGAATGTACGTGACGGTGTCCGTGAAGGACAACGGCATCGGGATCTCCCCCGAGGACCTCGCGAAGGTGTTCGACGAGTTCTACAGGGCCCGAAACGAGCAGACCGCCAGCATCCCCGGTACTGGCCTGGGCCTGAGCCTCGTGAAGCGGCTCACCGAGCTGCACGAGGGTACCGTGGGCGTGTCCTCCGAGCCGGGGAAGGGGAGCGAGTTCATCGTGAGGTTTCCGTCAATCGCTTAGAGCTCTTGTTCCCGTGACCGACTGTCTACTTCCCCGTGACCTTTTCGTGACGGATTCTCGGTACATTCTGTCCATGAGAAACCAAACTTTTCGACTGACATTCGCATCACTGCTCCCTATGGCGGCGATGCTTGTTCTCGGCGCGGCGAACGCCGCGGCGGATATGCCCAGCCCGCCAATGGACACTGCGGCCATGATGAAGGGCACGCAGACAGCCGTGCTCGCCGGTGGATGCTTCTGGGGAATGGAGGGCGTTTTCGAGCGTTTGAAGGGTGTCAAAGATGTCACCTCGGGGTATTCAGGCGGGGAAATGAATACCGCCCACTACGAGATGGTCGGCACGGGAATGACGGGGCACGCCGAGTCCATCCAGATCCGGTATGACCCTGCCCAGATCAGCTACGGCACCCTGCTCAAGGTTTTTTTCGCCGTGGGGCACGATCCCACGGAGCTGAACTTCCAGGGTCCGGACCACGGGACCCAGTACCGTTCCGCGATCTTCTACGCGAATGATGGCCAGAAACAGGTCGCGGAAGACTACATCCGGATGCTGGACCGGGCAAAAGTGTACCCGAAGGCCATCGTGACCCAGGTCGTGGCCCTGAAGGCGTTCTATCCGGCAGAGGAGTATCACCAGCACTTCCTCGACAACAATCCCGACTACCCCTACATCGTGTACTGGGACCTGCCGAAGATCGCGAATCTTCAGAAGCTCTTCCCGGACCTGGTTTCGAAGAAGTCGTGACCTGAGACGCGCACACTTCGGTGTGCGCGTTGTCTTTCGTTCGCGGGGCGACTATAGTTCTCGCCCATGAACGTCCTGTCTCTCGACGGAGTGAGCAAGACCCTGGTGGATGCGCCGTTGTTCGATCGGGTGACCCTGGGGATCGATGCGGGGGAGAAGATAGGATTCATCGGGAGGAACGGAGCGGGAAAATCCACCTTCCTCAAGATCCTCACCGGCGAGACCCTTCCCGACACCGGCACCGTGTCGCGCAACCGCGGGTTGACAATCAGCACCTTGCCGCAGCGGCCGCTCTTCCGTCCGGGGACTTCGCTGGCGGAGTACTGCTTCCAGGAGGATGCCGACCAGAAAGCCTTGAGCGCCGAAGCACATGCCGTTGTCGCTGACGCATTTCGCTCACTGTGCCGCGAGCTGAGACTCGACGACCCGACGGCGCGCATGGGAACGCTCTCGGGAGGCATGGTCCGCAAGGCGTCGATCGCCCGGTGCCTTGCACGTGGTGCCGGCTTCCTCCTGCTCGACGAGCCGACCAATCACCTCGACCTGGACACCATCGAATGGCTGGAGGGACGGCTGCGCGCGGCGTCCTCCGGATTCATCCTCGTCACGCACGACCGCTACTTCCTGGACGGGGTGTGCACGGCGATCATGGAAATCGACGACCGCGCGATCTTCAAGTATGCGGGCAGCTATTCCTCGTACCTGGAGCGCAAGGCGGATCGTGAGGATGCTCGCGAACGTGCGGAGCAGCGCAGGGGTGCAATTCTCAGGGGCGAGTTGGACTGGTTGAAGCGTGGGCCTCGTGCGCGCACGGGCAAGGACAAGGGCCGCAAGCAGCGCATACAGGACCTGCTGGATTCCCGGGTGCAGGCGGAGATGCCCATGCGTGAGTTTACCTCCACCCATCGTCGCCTGGGGAAGAAAGTGCTCGAGATGCAGGCGGTGACGAAGAGCTACGACGAGCGGCAGGTCCTGCGGCCCTTCACGTACAGCTTTCGCCGCGGAGAGCGCATCGGCGTCATCGGCCCCAACGGATCGGGCAAGACCACGTTCCTCAGGCTCGTCGCGGGAGAGGTGGCGCCAGATGCCGGGAGCGCGACACAGGGGGAGACCACGGTCTTCGCCCACCTTCCGCAGGCAAGCGGCGAAGAACACAGGGGCATCACCATTATCGATTTCATGAAGGAGCTGGGCGAGCGGGTTTTGCGCGAGCATGGTGAATCACTCTCGGCCGAGCAATTCCTGGAACGGTTCCTTTTTCCCCGCAGCATGCACGCTGTGACCCTCGATCGGCTTTCAGGGGGCGAGCTGCGGCGGCTCACGCTGGTGCGACTCCTCGCTACCGCCCCCAATTTCCTGCTCCTGGACGAACCGACGAATGACCTGGACCTGGATACGATCCGGCAGCTGGAGGACTACCTGTCGGACTTCGAGGGCTGCATCCTCCTGGTCTCCCACGACAGGGCAATGCTCGATCGGCTCACTGACTCTCTTCTCGTGTTCGACGGCGCGGGGGGAGCTCGGGGTTTCACCGGCAACTATGAGGAATACCGCGCCGTCGCGGGCAGTGAAAAGAGAGAGCCCGAAGCCTCGCCGCGCGAATCATATCGGCCCGCTCATGTCGAAAAGACCGGACTGTCCTTTCAAGAGCGCAAAGAGTACGGCGAGCTCCTGGCGGAGATCGAGCGCCTGGAGAAGGAGCAGAAGTCACTGGAGGAGTCCTTTCAGCAGCAGTCGAGTGATCCGATCGAGCGGGGAAAGAACTCCAGGCGCTACCAGGAGCTCCTGGGAACGATCGAGCAGCGGATGGCCAGGTGGGAAGAGCTGGCCGTCCGCGCGGGGGAATGAAGCTCCGTGGGGCAGACCGTCGCGGGGGACGCGCGCGAGATAGCACGGGCACTGAAGAAGCATTTCGGATTCGGGGAGTTTCGGCCCTACCAGCGGGAGATCGTCGAAGCAATCCTCCAGGGACGTGACGTGTTCGCCGCGCTGCCGACGGGCGGGGGGAAGTCCCTCTGCTACCAGCTCCCCGCCGTCATGCGGGACGGCCTCACGCTTGTGGTGAGCCCCCTCATCTCTCTCATGAAAGACCAGGTGGATGCCGCCCGGGAAGGGGGAATCCCGGCCGCGTTCCTCAACAGCACCCTTTCACAGGACGAAGCGAAAGAAACGTGGCGGGCGCTCGCCTCCGGCACCATTCGGCTCCTCTACGCGTCCCCCGAGCGGCTGTCGATCCCTGCCTTTCGCGCCGCGCTGTCCCGGTTCGGGCTCGGACTGATCGCCGTCGACGAGGCGCACTGCATCTCGGAATGGGGGCACGAGTTCCGTCCTGACTACCGGACGCTGGGCCTGCTTCGCACCGAGTTCCCCGGAGTTCCCATCGCCGCCTTCACGGCAACGGCCACCCCGCAGGTCCAGGACGACATCGTGCGGCTGTTGACCTTGAGAGCGCCGTACCTCGTTCGGGCAAGCTTCGACCGGCCGGAGATCTTCTACCGGGTGCGCGCCAGGGAGGGGGATGGAGACGCACAGGTGCTTCGATTCATCCGGCAACACGAAGGGGCGCCGGGCATCGTGTATCGCGGCACGCGCAGGGCCGTGGAGCGGACCGCCGCTTTCCTTGCCGGCAGGGGAATCGACGCGGTGGCATATCATGCCGGCCTCGAAGACGGCGCGCGGCGCTCGCGGCAGGAGGCGTTCGACCTGGACCAGGTGACGGTGGTTGTCGCCACCATCGCCTTTGGCATGGGCATCGACAAGCCGAACGTGCGTTGGGTGGTTCACGCGGACCTTCCCCGCAGTGTCGAGGGGTACTACCAGGAAACTGGCAGAGCTGCCCGCGACGGTGAGGAAGCCGATGCACTCCTCCTTTACGGGCCGGGCGACATCGCCTCCATTCGCTGGCACATCGCCAGGATGGAGAATCCCGAGGAGAGCGCGCGTGCCG
>Ga0187870_1003680_pt1 | contig 11570 bp, 16 predicted proteins | sample June2016WEW_13_1_3_FD_132974 | JGI IMG/M metagenome (GOLD analysis project Ga0187870, IMG submission 132974) | Peatland microbial communities from SPRUCE experiment site at the Marcell Experimental Forest, Minnesota, USA - June2016WEW_13_150 | ecosystem: Environmental > Terrestrial > Soil >... | reverse complement strand
TTGACCCCGACCGGCATATCGAGGCCGCCCGGGCCGCCGTCCACCTTCCTTCCGACGTTGAGCCAAATGAGGAGGAACTCACGCAGGCCCGAAAGTTGCTTCTCAATCAGGCCGCCAAACCGCTGGCCGCCAATCCTGCCCTGCGCAACCTCATCCTTGGAATCAAGAAAAGTTACGAGCAGATCATCGACACGGTCAACCAAGACCAACTCCTTGAAGCCGGCCCCGCGGAAGTGGTTCGCGAACGAGCCGTGCGCATGGTGCAAACTTTTGAGCAGTTCCTCCGCGACCACCGGGACGAGATCGAAGTGCTGCAAATCCTCTATAGCAAGCCCTACGCCGTGGGCCTGTCGCTCAAGCAGGTCAAGGCGCTGGCCAACCTTATTGAGAAGCCAATCGACGGCAGCCCGCACCTCAGCCCCGATCAGCTCTGGCGCGCCTATGAGCGTATCGATGCCGCGCACGTCCACGGCAGTCGAACTGAGGTAGCCGCCGACCTGGTCAACCTCGTCCGCTTCGCCCTCAAGCAAAAGGACCAACTCATGCCCCGCCGTGCCGAGGCCGAGTCTCGCTTTGCCGCATGGCTCCAGCAGCAGCAGAGCGCCGGCACAGAGTTCCGCCCGGATCAGCTTCGCTGGCTTGAAGCCATCCGCGACCACATCGCATCTTCGCTCGCGGTAGAGCCGGAAGACCTCGAACTTGATCCCTTCTCCCGCTGGGGTGGTCTCGGCCGCGCTCAACAAATCTTCGGAGACCGCTTCCTCCCGCTGCTTAACGAACTCAATGAGGTGCTGGCGGCATGAGCGAACTGCCGAAGGGGTGGGCAATCTGCACTTTGGAAGAATGTTGCGCTGTCATCTCTGGACAATCACCCCCTGGAGAGACGTACAACGAAGAGGGCATTGGACTCCCTTTCTATCAAGGAAAAGCTGAGTTCAATGATCTCTTCCCAACGCCGAGAAAATGGTGTACTGAACCCACGAAAACTGCAATCGCCGGGGATGTTCTTATCTCCGTTCGGGCGCCCGTCGGGCCGACAAATTTGGCGAGTGAAACCTGCTGTATCGGCCGAGGCTTGGCCGCATTGCGCCCCTTGAATGGGGTAGAGACGAGATTCGTGCTGTACCAGATAAGAGCGACTGAGCAACGACTGGCCTCTGTTGCCACCGGGTCGACTTTCAGTGCCGTTTCATCTCAACAACTCAAGGAGCATCCGTTTGTCCTCGCTCCTAGCAACGAGCAGCCTCGGATCGTTGCCGAGATCGAGAAGCAGTTCACGCGGCTGGATGCGGCGACGGCTGCTCTGAAGCGGGCGCAGGCCAATCTGAAGCGGTACCGCGCCTCGGTCCTCAAGGCTGCCTGCGAGGGGCGCCTGGTTCCCACTGAAGCCGAACTCGCCCGCAAGGAAGGTCGCGACTACGAACCGGCAGACAAGCTGCTCCAGCGCATCCTCCGCGAGCGCCGTGCCCGCTGGGAAGCCGATCCCCTTGCCAAGATGCAAGCCTCTGGCAAGCCTCACAAAGATGACCACTGGAAACAGAAGTACAAAGAACCCTCCGCCCCCGACACCTCCAACCGGTCTGAGCTGCCTGAGGGGTGGGCCTGGTCGACGATAGAACAGCTCACGGTCGCAAACAACGGGATGGTGACCGGCCCGTTTGGGACGCTGATTGGAAAGTCCGACCATCGGGAACTCGGTATACCGGTAGTTGGGATTCCGAACATTACTAAAGCCGGATTCGTGCGAGGCAACTGGTTCTTTCTCGACGAATCAAAGGCGTCCGAACTGCAACGTTACGAAATCAACCCAAACGACATCGTTGTATCGAGGTCAGGTACAGTTGGCGAAGCATGCGTAATTGGCGCGGATCAAGGCCGTCTGATTATGTCTACGAACCTGATGCGAATCAGGACCCTTCCGTTGTCGGGGATCGCAGAGTGGGTCGTCGTGAATCTTAAGGGTAGCGGAACGGTTGCTGCCCAGTTAGAGGATCTATGCAAGGGAAGCACGAGGCCGTTCCTGAACCTCACCATCTTGTCAGGACTTCTGGTTAGTTTGCCCCCGGAAGCGGAACAAGAGCGGATATTCTCTGAGCTTTCAAAAATGCTAACGGTAATCGACCATCTCGAAGGCATCGTTTTCCAGCAGATGGACCGAGCGTCACATCTCCGCCAATCCGTACTGAGGAGTGCATTCACAGGCCAACTCGTCCCCCAGGACCCAACCGATGAACCCGCCTCCATATTGCTCGAACGCATTCGCACCGAACGCAGCACATCTGTCACGCAAAGACCGGCCCGCCGCAGCCGGAAGGAGCCAGCGCATGCTTAAAGGCAAGACTACCCAGCCCGGCTATGTGAACCGCAACAGTCAGGTTGTCATTCGCAACACCCACCTACCCGGCACAGACAAGGGCCAGTCCGTTTATCAGCTTGGTTGCGTGATCTGTGGCCAGGTCTACGGAGCCAACGGCAGCGACATCTTTGAGCGGAAATGCCCCAAGTGCCAGGGCGGCCAGCCCGGATTGGATTACGTGACCCAATGACCAGCAACGCCATCGTCCAAAAGCTCTGGAACTACTGCAATATCCTGCGCGATGACGGCCTGTCGTATCAGGACTACATCGAGCAGCTCACCTTTCTGCTCTTCCTCAAGATGGCCGACGAGCGGCAGAAGCTGTTCCCGGACCGCACCGCGCTGATTCCCCGCGCGCTGGACTGGCAAAGTCTTGAGCGGCTCGACGGCGACGATCTGGACACGCACTACCGTCACATCCTTGTCGAACTGGGCAAGAAGCCCGGCATGTTGGGCACCATCTTCCGCAAGGCGCAGAACCGCATCCAGGACCCTGCCAAGCTGAAGCGGCTGATCAGCGATCTGATCGGCCGCGAGCAGTGGACCACACTGGGCGTGGACGTGAAAGGCGACGCCTACGAAGGGCTGCTCGAAAAGAACGCCGCCGACGTGAAGGGCGGCGCCGGCCAGTACTTCACCCCGCGTGCGCTGATTCAGGCCATTGTGGATGTGATGCGTCCCGAGCCGGGACAGCTTATCCATGACCCTGCCTGCGGGACGGGCGGCTTTCTGCTTGCCGTACACGACTACATCAGCAACCACTACACGCTGGACAAGGACCAGAAGCGCTTCCTTAAGGAAAAGGCGCTCTCCGGAATTGAGATCGTAGACGGAGCCGCGCGGCTTTGTGCCATGAATTTGTTTTTGCATGGTACGGGTGGCGAAGAGTCAGTCGTCGTGCGCGATGCGCTCAGCAGCAAAGGCTCGGTTGAATATGAAATGGTGCTCACCAATCCCCCTTTCGGCAAGAAGTCCAGCATCACCGTGATTGGCGAGGACGGCGACGAGCAACGCGAGACGCTGACGATTGTCCGCGAAGACTTCTGGGCGACGACAAGCAACAAGCAGCTCAACTTTGTGCAGCACGTGCGCTCGATATTGAAGATCGACGGCCGCGCCGCGGTGGTGGTGCCGGACAACGTGCTCTTTGAGGGCGGCGCGGGCGAGCTGATTCGCCGGCGCCTGTTACACGATTGCGATGTGCACACGCTGCTGCGCCTGCCCACGGGCATCTTCTACGCGCAGGGGGTCAAGGCGAATGTGCTCTTTTTCGACCGCCGCATTGCCAGCGAGAAGCCCTGGACCAAGAAGCTGTGGATCTACGACTTCCGCACCAACGAGCACTTCACACTGAAGACAAACCCATTGCGCCGTGAGAACCTGGATGATTTTGTAGCGTGCTACCACGCCGAAAATCGCCACAAGCGCAAGGAGAGGAGCGCTTCCACGCCTTTGACTACGACGACCTGGTCAAACGCGACAAAGCCAGCCTGGATATTTTCTGGCTCAAGGACGACAGCCTGGAGGACGCCGCCAATCTTCCCGCTCCCGACGTAATCGCCGCCGAGATCGTAGAGGATCTGCAAGCCGCACTAGATGAATTCGCCCTGATCGCCGAAGATTTGAGGAAGGTCTAGCCAGCCATTAGATTCTCTTGGATTGCTCAATGGTTTTTGTAAACGTTACGACGAGAGAGACTGGTGCTGAGAACTTGAAAGTCCACTCGCGCAGCGGGATGTCTATTTCTCATCGACCATTGATAATCTCGCGTTCTGCTCTGTCCAGCTGAGCGGGACTTCGTCGAGTAGTACCGCAAACGTGATCTCTGGTGTCTGCCGACCTTTGACGATTGCTTCCACGATCTCAGGCGCCAGGAACGCGCTCTGGATGATCCGGCTGACGTAGCGCTCATTGAGGCCGGTCGCTGCGGCGATCGCCCGTTGATCCTTGTATTCTCCAGCAACGATCGATCGCACCCACTCGTGCGCGCGGCCAATGGCCTTAACCAATGCTGGCACCGCATTGCCCGGAGCCCGGTCCGCTGACTGCGACGGAATGACCAGTCGCATTTCGCCCCCGCAACGCTTCAGTTTTGTCTCAATCGTCAAGGTGATTGGCTCCTGGTTGAGGTCCTTCGTTGCGTTCTGCGCCTGAGGATCGGTGTGGTGAGACCCGAGAAGCTGCGCGCACAATTTGGCCCTATCGAGTTGAATTTCGACCGATTCTTGATGGACAATGATACGGGCCACGATCGTTTCGAACATTTCACTAAGACTCGAATTCGAATTCTCATCCAGACGCTTTGCGTACCATGCAGCAGACTCAATCAGCTTTTGGGTCATCACAAGATCATCGTCGGGCAGAGCTAGTGCGCTGACGACCTGATCCGCAGATGAGAAGAAGCTTTTCAGCTCGTTTAAGACTACTTTTTCCAGCTCTCGCGCCGGGATTCTGCCGGGCTGGAGCAAGGGCGTGGCTGCATCCTTGATGACCCTCTGCGATATGTAGTACCGGTACCGCTTCCCTCGTTTAACCGCATGGGACGGAGTGAAGCGGTTCCCGTCTTCGTCGTAGAGCAAGCCGCGAAGGAGACTGGGGGCGCTGGCGTTGATGCCATGGCGGCGGGAACGGACGTTTTCGCTCATCAGTTTCCTTACTCTATCCCACAGTTCCCGATCGACAATGGGCGAGTGCTCTCCCGGATACGATTGCCCCTTGTGCGGGATCTCACCCAGATAGATTCGGTTCTGCAGGATTTTGTAGAGGGCACCCCGTGAGTACGCCGTTCCGCCCGTACTCCGGTTGGAACGGCTGACACGTATCTTGCTCTTCGCACCGCAGTTTGCTCGGATTGAACTTCTTCCACAGCTCGGCGACGGCGCGCTTGAGCTCTGGATACGTCCGCCTCTTTCGGTACACATGGAGCAGGTAGAAGTGCTTGTCGTAGATTCCCCAGGTGGTGCAGACACTGAAATCATTCATCTCGCCTACCTTGTTGGCCGTATCCCAGCTTTGCAGGATGTATGCAAAGCGCGCCGGCTTTTCTTCTGGCTCGTAGTATTGGAGCCATTCCCTCTTAATCAGCCCGCCCTCAAGCGGCACCGGGCTCTGCTGATATTGGCTCTGAAAGTTGTACTCACCAACGGTTTCACGGATCGCCTCGTAGGTCGCAACCGAGTCACGTTCCGGGTGCAAGGCCTCTCCTGCCTTGCGCGTAAAGGCGCTGTTCCAGAGAGACCCCTCGATGGGGTAGTACTCATCGTGCTGCGCAATAGCTGGGAGAGAAGGCACTTCCCAGTGCTCTCGTTCCATTACTTCTCCGACCAGGTCTTCCTGGCGCAGTCTCTGCATGACGATAATGATGATGCCGTTCTCCTTGCTGTTCAACCGGCTCAAAAGGGTGTTGAAGTACCAGTCGTTTGCCGCCCGGCGCCGCGTCTCGGACAACGCATCGTCAGGCTTCAGGATGTCGTCGAGGATGATGATGTCTGCGCCGCGGCCAGTGAGGACGCCGTTGACCGAGGTCGACATGCGAAATCCCTGAGCTGTGGTTAAAAAGTCATTCACAGAAAGCTTTTCCGGCGATAAAGCTGTCCGCGGGAAGAGACCGTGAAAGAAGGAACTGCTCATCAGGGTTCGGCAGTCTCTTGCGTGCTTATCGGCCAGATCCTGACCATAGCTTGCGCAGATGATCTGCTTTGAGGGATCGTGCCCAAGTAACCACGCCGGGAACGCCACGCTAGCGGCGTGTGATTTCAAGGTCCGCGGGGGCAGGTTGAGAATCAGCCGCTTTGTCTTCCCGGTGCGGCATTTCTCGAGAGCTGCAGCTACCAGTTCGATGTATTGGCCGGCCAGGAAGTTTGCTTGCGGGTTGAGTTCATAAAATGAGCGCTCTATGAAGCTCATGAAGTCGTTGCGGAGCAAGACTCTGTATTCCTCGAATGACAATTGTGCCGCTGTGCTCATTCCTATTCCTTCTCGGATACGGTTTCGCTGGTAGATGCTGGCTCAGTTTTCACGCTTTCCATGCGTCGCCGAATGGTTTGCAACACGAGCTGATCCATCTCGTGGGGAGAAAGCGGCGCCGCTTCTGAATTGACCGAATCCTCCGACCGCTGGACCAGGGAAAAGAGCTCCCGCGCAGCGCGCAGCTCTCCCTGCGCTGCCTGGTTTCCTATTTGCATCACGGCTGCCTCGAGCTTGGTTACCGTGCGGGTTCCGCGAGGGCCGTTTACCCTGACACGCTGGCGACACTCCCGCAGCACGACGGTGGCGAAGTTTTTCGAACCCTTGGGTCTACCCTTCGGATTTCCAGAATGACCTTTCGTGAATTTTCCAAACTGAGGGGGCTTGCCGTAACCAACTTCGTACGGAAGTTCGTCTTTAGACATTGACTGCCTCCTTCAATGCAGCAACTTCGTCAAAGTGCTTACCCGTGAGGGCGTGCACGGCTGTGTCGCCCGTGTAGTTCTGCCAGCGGCGAATCGCAACATCAACGTAGATAGGATCAATCTCAATTCCGCAGCAGATGCGCCCCACCCTCTCGGCAGCCATGAGGGTTGTTCCCGAGCCAAGAAAGGCATCGAGTACTACCTCCCCTCGCGCCGAGCAGTCGAGGATGGCATCGGCGACCATAGCCACCGGCTTCACCGTGGGGTGCAAGGCCAGAAGGTTTCCTTCCTCGCCCTGCTTAGAGAGGGTGTGAATTCCCGGGTATTCCCAGACGTTCGTCCGGTTCCGGCCGAACTGGCCGAGTTGGATGTTGTTCCGATGAGGACCTTTGCCCTTGCGGAAGACCAGGACCAGCTCGTGCCGGGAGCGATAGAAGCTTCCCATGCCGCCGTTGTCCTTGACCCACACGCACATGTTCAGGAACTCGTCGTAGTTCTGCTTGCCGGCAGCAATGAGGTCTCCCGCGTGGCGCCAATCCATACAGATGTAGTGAACGGAGTTGTTCGCACTATTGGCGGCCATTAGGCGTAGGCTGTTGTTCAGGAAGGAGACAAACTCGGCTTCGCTCATCTCCCCGGAGGCCATGGCGAAGAGGATACCCCTCTGCCAAGCTGCCAACTGTCCTATACTACTCACTCCACGTAAGATTATTTCGATAGGCATTCCAGCAGGCGAAAGCCCCTCGCCTCCCCCGATAGGCTTTCTGGCAGACCTGAGAAAGTGTGAGGAATTCACTCGGCTACAGAAACGTATCGAGGTCGTGCGGGATTCTGTGGCAATTCAATGGTGACAAGGGCATCAAGGTCATGATTACCGTCGATGCCGGTGTGGACAACGACCACAATTTCTACATCGGCGACCATCTGCTGATACACAACGGGAATGCCCCCTTAAGCTGAGGAGAATTATGCAAGCACGATGGATATTTACACCGTTCTATACTGACGAGCTAATAGGAATGATGGCACCCGTTGCCGCTGCGTATGGGGTTGGGTGGCACTGTGCCAACTTTCCAGCTACTGAGGGCGGCTCAGCGTCGTGCCAGATACTCTGCAACACACATCAGATAGCAGCAGCGAAGCAAAACCCGAGAATAATCGTCTGTTCACTGCTCATTGATCCTGCTCCTGTAGATCAAATAATCATTGCAGCATACGGTGGTCAGGGAGCTACAGCAGGAATGTCTATGGGCGCACTAATCGCAACACTGGCTGAGACTGAATCAAACTATACCTACGAACTTGTAAGGTAGAAAGAGACTACATTATGAACGGAAATACTCTATTAACCATGGTCTCCACTATCCCTACACTTATTTCCGGAGTGGCGGCACTTGCGGCAGCATATTTTGGTTACAGAAACTATCAACAACTGATCCAAATCAAGGTAGAAATCAATCATCGTCTTTCCCAGTTGCTGGAGCTCACCGTGAAAAGTTCGCACGCTGAGGGTGTACTGCAGGAGCGTGAAAAGAAGGAATAAAATATCGCTGAGTCTTAAGTATTGGAAATGGATCCTGAAGCCCCGGTCAGAGAGATTTGGCCGGGCTCTTTTTGTTCTTGCCCAGACTCCCAAATTGCTATGGGAATCAACCGACGAGCATAGGAAAATCTCCCAAGGGTAGAGACTGATTGCCCCGCTTCCGATATTCCAGAAATCGGTTGAATACGATCCATGTTCTTGTCACCGCCTCGACAATGGCAGAGCCTATCCAAGAACGATCCCCGTGACGTGGATTAGTCGAGAGATCGCTAACCCACTGCATATACTTTTCATCGGCATTTACTATCATCCGTAGCACGGGCCATCCATTCTTTGCGTCTAATGAAGGCGCCACAATTTTTCTCAGGCCGTCCAAAACCCGTCCGCAATTTATTGCGGCTAGGTCGGTATTTGTCAACGAAGAAACGAGGTCATTAAGCGCAAGAAACAAGGCGGGGTCTCGCGCGATTAGATTGATCATTTCAGAGAAATTCTGTTTGTCTCCCTCCGTTGTTCCTGCCATTCGATAGGCGGTGCATTTATCGGCGAGATAGGGATGCGTGAACAATAATGCCTCAACTCTTCCATCGGGCTTTTGCACGCCATCGATAACTAGCATGCATCCCAAGCCAGTAGCAAAAGACGCCATGTCCACGCAACAGCGTGCAAAAGCGAGAGCGTGTTTAAAAAGAGCAGGTAGGTAAGCGTCCTCGTAGTGTGCAAGCTCGCAGATAATTTGGACGATGGACTGCTTGATTACCAGCGTTATCTTTACGGGTCCAATATCTGGCATTTCCCATATAGAAAACGGAATCACATCAGAGAATAAGTGTACTGGAGGTGGAGGGGAAATCTTTCCCGCAAACCGAATGGTAGGCATAAAATGTACTCCATGAAGGCAAAACCGCAGTCCGAAGAGTATAAGGCATTCAACCAGTGCAAGCCAATTCCGGTGATGTCCTCTTAGTGCGTTGCTGTTCAGAATCTGACCAAAAGCACACCGCCAGTCTCTTCCTCCAACTCGCTTCCGTGGATGACTGCGGGGACCGCTTCACTGAATTCAACATATTGCGAACTTCCATCGATAGAGCCGGGAAAGAGATGACCAGCATAGAAGGTATTCGAGTCTAAGGGCGAAAAGGCATCGCGGTCGATGTCCTTATTTGGCCCCACGTTGGTAGTTGCTTGAAAGAATTCTCCAGTCTTCTTAACTTTCGTCTTAATGGACATTCTGCGTTCCTCCCGCCCGGATTATAGGCCATCCGGCCGGACTGACCCCATCGGAGGGCTAGGAGGAGCGTCTTTAATGCGGTGTAGAGTAGTAGTCAACATCACTTGGTGACTGTCGAGGTCATGTTTAGGAGAGACGAATGTCGATTCGAATCATCGATGTAGAAACCGAACGGCTAATCCTCGAAATGGCTAAATTGGAACTAGTCACACCCTCTCAAGCCGTTCACAAGGCAGTGAGTCAATGGCTTTCAGAACTGAATCTGACTTCACGCGAAGAAGAAGTTGTAAGGGAAATTGTTGCTAAACGTGAGACGATTGCATCGATTTATACTGCTGATGATGTGGTCGATGGCTTCATTGAAGACGCTGGTGGACCGCTCTTGTTCATCTTTCTAGGCTTAGTGGCTGCACTTGTCTTCTCGGATTTGCGAAGAACGGCTGTGGTAATCACGCTAATTGTGCTAGTGACAGCGGTCGTCTGGATAGAACGCCGACTGTCGAGAAAGCGGAGTGTTCGCGAAAAAGTGAGATGTTCATTGCAAAAAGAAATAGATGCGATTAAACCGTTGCTGCCAATCGAACTCAATTTCCTATCTGAGCAAGTTGAAAGGTCTTTGGTTTGGTATCTGGTGCTCCCCGATGACAGGAAGTAGTACGCTCTGGTGTCAGAGCAGTGGTCGCTGCCGACCATGAATCCAACCTTCCACATCTCGAATCGGTCGGTCGTTCAGTTCGCCGGAAGGGTGCTGTCCGATGCAAACTCGCAACACTCCACCACGCCGGGAGCCTTTGAGCGATACCGGCGCGGCCTCATTGCCGCCGAGGCCGAGTAGCCGCGAATGCGGGTGAAGCAGGGCTCATTAGGCGGTCGGGCAAGACTACCGCCTATTGAGCCCGGCGTCTATCTCGCCTACTTGTTCGCAGCCCTCGCTTTTGCCCAACGTGCTTTGGCCGCTGCCACAATCCTAGCCCGGCCTTCTGGCGAAAGCTTCCGCTTCTTCTTCACCGGTTTGGCGGTAACAGCTTTCACTGCCCATGCCGGACGGCCTCTCTTCTTCGCTGCCGGTGACGCGGCTGCTGACAGCAAGGTACGTGCATGTTCAAGCCGGGTAATCTCGGCGTCGATTTCTGCAATAAAGTTGACTATGCCCATGGTGCTATTCTCCCGTTCCCTAATATAGCACCGGGGCGTCATCCGGTGTACGCACGGAAGCACACGCAGCCCTATGGGCAGGGCAAGTTACAGCCACGCCACCACGGCGTAGGCGGCTTGTTCGTCGCCGTCCCGTCCATCCTTTTCGAAGCGCCACCTACGCAGAGGCAGTGCTGCGATAATTGGCACAAGAGTCCGCCATGTTTACCGATACCCCTCCTCGAAGCAAAGACCGGACAGGATTCTTTGAGAGCGACCGCATCAAGACCCTTGACCTTCCACAGGACGCACAGTTGCTGCCTGAGATTGCGAAAAACATTGAAGCAGCCATGCAGACGGGCAAGACATCGGAGGTTCGAGTTGCTTGTGCGGAGTTCCTTTCACAAACCTCTCTCTTCTATCAAGTCCCAAAGTGCGGCGTCCGGGTGCTGACAGCGCGACCGCTTAAAGGCCGCGAATGGGTAACCGAATTGTTCGGCGACTATGACCCCAAGACGACGCTGATACGGTTGTGGATGCGAACTGCGAGAAAGAAAGAAATCACATCGTTTGGGACATTTCTGAGCACACTGTGCCACGAGTTCTGTCACCACCTCGACTACCACTTGTTCAAGTTCAGCGATTCGTGGCACACGAGAGGATTCTACGAACGCACCGCCGTTCTCTACCATCATGCGCGAGAGACGCCGTACAAGCGGCTTTTCTGGGCTCCCGTGGCCGGAGAACGCTGGCGGATTGACTGGCCGAGGACAAAGAGAGGCGAGTGACAGGCTAACAGCCCGTGGTGCAAGTAGCTGAATTCCAGAAGGTCCGGCATCGGGGTGTGATGGAGCGGTAGGCCCCGGTTGAGTCGAGAGTCGAGGGCGTGCGGGGTTCAACCACGCTGTTGGGCCG
>Ga0187870_1003674_pt1 | contig 11577 bp, 13 predicted proteins | sample June2016WEW_13_1_3_FD_132974 | JGI IMG/M metagenome (GOLD analysis project Ga0187870, IMG submission 132974) | Peatland microbial communities from SPRUCE experiment site at the Marcell Experimental Forest, Minnesota, USA - June2016WEW_13_150 | ecosystem: Environmental > Terrestrial > Soil >... | reverse complement strand
TGCCCCGGTTCTGGGATGAGTTGGCGCCGCCCTGCGAAGCTGAAACGCCTCCGCCTCCCTGCGAAGCTGAAACGCCTCCGCCTCCCTGCGATCCAGCCTGAGAGGCGCTAGATCCTCCCTGATGCGACTGCCGGTTGGAACCGCTGCCCCTGGACAGGGACGCCAGGTAGGTGCTGGCGTAGGTCAGGGCGGACTGCGGGACCAAGATGACGTTATTGGCGGAGGCGGTAATGATGTTGATGGTGGCTGGCATGCCGCTCTTCAGCTTGCTGTAGTCGTCGATGGACATGTGAGCCTCGTACATCTGCACGTTGCTGACCGTGGTGGCGTTGGGAGACAGGGCGATGATCTTGCCCGTGAAGGTCTCGTTGGGATAGGTATCCACGGTGAAGGTGACCGGCTGGCCGACGCTGACCTTGCTGATGTCCGCCTCATTGACATCGGCATCGATCAGCAGTTGGGTGGATGTTATGATGATCTCGAACTGCGTGGCGGTGGACGTCCCCGAAGCCACGGCGCCGCCCCCGGTCCACATTCCCGGGTTGCCGCTGATCGTGGCAATGTATCCGTCGAAGGGGGCGATGATGCTGGCATTGGTTAAATTGTTCTGGGCCTGCTCCGCTTGTGACTGGGCGCTCTTGACCTGGGCGGCGGCAGCGACCACATCCGCATGGGTCTGGTCCTCGGCCAGGGTGTACTCAGCGGACTTGTACGAGGTCAAGGCCTGCAGATAAGCGTTGTTGTCGCTATCCACAGTGGACTGGGAGACCCCACCCGCCCCCAGCAGTTGCTGGTCACGGTCCACCGTGGACTTGGCATTGTCGAGGGCGCTCTTCGCCTGGTCAGCCTGGGCCTGGGCCTGGTCTATCTCCTGGGAATCGGTGGAGGCCAGCTTGTTGTAGTCGGCCTGGGCGCTCTCCAGAGTAGCCTCGGCCTGGTCCAGAGAGGCCTGCAGGTCGCTGGTCTGCTCCGTGGCCAGCACCTGACCGGCCTTGATCAGGTCCCCGAGCTGTACGTCGCAGGTCTGGACGTAGCCCTGGCTCTTGAAGGTGAGGGCGACGCTCTGCAAAGCTATGAGGTTGCCGGAGGCGCTGATGAGCACCTGGATGTTCCCGGAGGCCGCCTTGGTGGTGACATAACCGCCCCCCTGTTTCTTGGTTCCCAGGTAGCGCCAGCCAAGAAAACCGGCTGCCAGCACCACCAGGACCGTGACAATCAGGGTGATGCGGCTCTTGACAAGCAGACCCGGGAAGCCTTTTACGAACGACCATGCCCTTGCGAAACCGGTTTGAAAAGTCTGTGGCATCATTAATCCTCTCCTGATCAATTGTGGATTGTCTTGCCGCCAATGGCAGGATCCTTTCAATCCTACCGGTACCAATTTTACTGCGCTTCCTACCCAAATTACCTTAAAATTGCATAAGTTTTGCTTGTAGTTTCCATAATTGCCGGTTCTCCAAGCCTGGCGCCCCCGATCTAAAAGCTGCATAAACCAGAGAGCAAGGGGACGGCCCTTTTGCTTCCCAAGCCATGAATGTATTTTCAAAATAACTAACATAATATTAACAGCATACAAGGAGGGTTGTCACATGGAAGTTTTCGTCGATCCCGATATCTGCATCAGTTGCGGCACATGCATCGATATCTGTCCCGGCGTCTACGACTGGGACGACAGCGGCAAGGCTCATAACCAGCTTGAAGAGGTCCCGTCCAACCTGGAGGACTGCGCCCGGGAGGGGCTGGAGAGTTGTCCCGTGGATGCCATCAAGGAAGTGTAAGCTTTTCCTGCCTGCATAGTATCGGCAAACCTGGATAATACTAAGAAAAAAGAGGAGGGTTACCTTGATGCAAGGACAGGTTGACAAGAAGAATCAACATCTGTCGGGGGTAAAGTGCGTGGTCAATTCCTGTTATTATTACGAAAGCGGGGATCGCTGCCACGCCGACCAGATTGAGATCCAGTCCCCCGATGCCAGGAATACGCAGGATACCGACTGCGCCACCTTCATTCCCAAATAAGAAAGGCTCACCTTGAGCCGCTTCCTTAGTGGTGAACGCAGCGAACGTCAGTGCCATCGCGCCCGGCGGCGCCATGTCCGCGCCCGCAGGCGGGCGCCAGCATGGCGCGGATCCGGCGCCGCCACTGGGCATCTGATGGAATCTCATGCATTAAACCAAGCCCGGGCCTCCCGGGTTTTTTTGACCCGGGCGCCCGGCCAATGTCAAGCTGCCCTCAATCGCCCACCAGGTTCTGAAACTCGGGGCTGTTCCTGACATTGTTGAAGTCCTCCTCCTGCCGGGCGTACTTCTTCACCTCCGGGTTCAGGTCAATCGCCTGCCCGAGGTATTTGACGGTGTCGGTCACGTCCCCCCTGCGCCCGTAAATGGCCGCCTTGCCGTAATAGCTCCACACCGACTTCGGGTCTACGGCGATGGTCCTGTCGTACCAGTACAGGGCCGTATCGTAATTGGCATACAACTCGTAGGCCAGGGCCTTGTTGAACAGGGCGAGGGTGTAATCCGGCTTCAGCGCCAGGGCCCTGTCGATATCCTGCATGCCCTCGTCGAAGTCCCTGTTTTTCATGGCCCCGCCGTCAAAGTAGCCATAGTAGCAGAGAGCGATCCCCTTGACGGTGTATGCCGGGTAATCGGTGGGATCCTCCTTGATCACCTGATCTTCCAGGTTGATGGCCTTCTGGTATTGCTCCTCGTTATAGTACTGGTATCCCTGCTGGTAGAGCCGGTCGAGCCGCGCCCGGAGGGCACCCGGTTCTGCCTGGGCGGTCTGATCGCTATTGGCGGAGACAGCCGGCGCTGGCTGAACTCCCGCAGCCGGTGCCGGCTGCACTGCTGCGGAAACGCTTTTTCCACTATTTCTTGCCCGCATCAGAGCATTCCTTAGCGGTGTTGCGAAGATGCCCAACGCAACCAGGATGACCACTACTGCCGCCACCGCCACCGGAACTGCCACTCTCGAAACCTTAGCCACGGCGCACCCCTCCCTGTTCGAGCCGGCCTTCCGTCATCCGGCATCAATCCTGGGCAGGCTCGATCGACAATACCCTGCCGGCAGCATCCCACCCGGCCTGGTAGCCGAACAAGCCGGCGATAAACCGGGCCGGCAGGTAGATATATCCGTCCCTGTTCAGCGGCGCCACGTCCATGGCCTTGACAACCTTGTCCGTTCCACCGGAATCTATCTGGTAGATATTGTTATCCCCGATCTTCAGGTGGTACACATCGCCGTCCTGGTCGGGCGGAAGCACCACCGCCCGGGATGCCTCTTCCCAATACATGTCGGCGGCGGACAGACCGAGGGCCGATACCAGGTAGCGCACCGGGACATAGACCCGGCCGTCTTGAAGGAATGGGGATACGCCCGTCTCCATCTGGTAAACCTGTCCATTGACACTGTATGTGTTGCTGCCAACCGTGAAGCTGGCATGGTTAAACCGGGACGGCGCCTGTCCCGGCGCTGAGTTGACCCCGATCGCCACGGAATAGGTCTTGGCCGGTGGGGCGCTCTTCTCCCAGGAGCGGGAATACAACAGGTTGAGTTGGGTAGTACCGGCGCCCGCCGCCCGGAAAACCCAGTGCTCGTCGCCGCCGGAGCCTACTGCCCGGGATGGGTTGATGTAGAAATGCGACGTCTCCACCAGGACGTTCTGGTCAGGAGTTTCGGCATAGCTCCAGGAATAACCGGTGGTTGGATTGCCGGGCAGGGACAACTCCACGACCACCCCCTGGTCAAGCGCAACCGTCTGGTTGTTATTGTCCTCGTTCAACTGTACCGCATCGGCCCGCGCCGGCAACAATCCCCCGGACACCAGAAGCAGGACCGCCAGCGCAGCCGGAAGCAACATCCAACTCTTCATAACCAGCCACCCCTCTCTTTGTGCTAAAACAAGTTGTCCACAGATGACTAACCCGCTCTAATGCCCCCGCTTTTTAACCGGTGGGATAAGAGCGGGTAATCACTGTATTAACTGGCTCTAAGGCTTCAGTGGGGATTAATACCCCCCACTGAAGCCAAGACCCAGTTGAACAAATCCTACTTGTTATTATGATGTTTTTATGCATCCCCTGCAACGACCTGGAACAGGAAGTTTAAGGCAGTGGTTGGGCTTCAACGAGTTCTAAGCTTCAGTGGGGGATTGCCTTCCCCCCCACTGAAGCTTAGAACTCGTTAATACAGTGACGTAGCCGCTCTTATCCCACCGCTTCAGAGAAGCGGGGGTATTAGAGCGGGTAGTCATCTGTGATAAAACAGGCCCAACCACTGTTGCTTTTTGCCCGATGGCTAACCGCCCCTGGACCTGTGTGCAGGCGTGCTTTCCACCTGCGCCTTCGGCTTAGCGTAAGCCTAGTTTGTCTTTAGAGGCGAGATCCCGCACTGCCGCAATCAGCCGCTCCACGTGCGAATAGTTGTTGAAATATCCAAAGCTGGCCCGCAGCGCCCCTTCGGGAAAAGTCCCCAGCGTCCGGTGGGCTAAGGGTGAACAGTGCAGGCCGGCCCTGATCCCGATGCCGTACACCTGGTCCATGGCTTTGGCCGTCTCACCGACATGGCACGCATCCAACAGGAATGAGACCACACCGGTCTGGGGCTCCTGACAGCACAGCAAGCGCACCCCGTCGATCTCCCCGAGTCCTGCCACCAGCGCCCGGGCAAGCCCGGTTTCATGCCGGGCGATCCTGCTCAGACCCTCGGCCTGAATGAAGCGAATGCCTGCCAGTAGCCCGGCAATGCCCGGGAAGTTCGGAGTTCCGGACTCCAGGCGCCAGGGTAGTTCCTCGGGCTGGTCCTCGCCCTCGGACTTGAAGCCGGTACCACCCTCTCTGAGAGGAAGCACCGGGAGGTCCCTGCCCAGCAGCAGGGCGCCGGTTCCCATCGGCCCCAGCAGGCCCTTGTGGCCGGGGATGGCCAGCACGTCAATACCCATCTCTCTCATGTCTATCGGCAGCTTCCCGGCAGTTTGGGCAGCATCGACGATCACCAGCCCGCCCCGCCGGTGTACCTGCTCCGCCAGGTCCCTGACCGGGAGCACCGCCCCGGTTACATTGGAGGCGTGAGCGAAGACGGCTGCATCCACCCCCTGGCTGCACAGGTATTCGAAGTGCTGGCAATCGATCCCGAACTCCCCGGCGCTCCGGGCGATAGCCAGGTTGACCCCGGACCGCTGCAGCCTGCGTAGCGGCCTGAGCACCGAATTGTGTTCATAGGGGCCGACGATCACCTGGCCGCCCGGTTTCAGGATCCCCTTGAGCGTCATATTCAGGGAATCCGTACAGTTCAGGGTGAAGATCACGTGTTCGGGAGAAGGAGCGTTGAACATCCGGCAGAGTTCGATCCTGGCTGATTCCACGATCTGTTCCGCCTGCTTCGACATCCGGTGCGACGCCCGCCCCGGATTGGCGCCTATTTTCATTGCATCCACCACTGCCGCATACACGGCCTCGGGCTTCGGCCAGGTAGTGCAGGCGTTGTCAATATAAACAAAACTGTTGCGCAAGGGCAACCGCCCCCCTTGATCTGCTCCATCAAATTCGAGACATGCATAAAAGCTCGGCGCTGCTATATGTTATTCAAGGGGGATGATGTATGCAACCACCAGTTATGTATAATATCACCATCGACCTGGCTCGAAGAGTGCTCACCCTGTACCGGGACTCCGGCATCTTCAAGAGCTACCCGGTAGCGGTCGGTGCCCCGGACAGCCCTACCCCGCCCGGCAACTGGGCGATCGCGGAAAAAATCGACCACCCGGGCGGAGCCTTCGGTTCCAGATGGATGGGACTGAGCATTCCGGGGGGTTCGTACGGCATACACGGCACCAACATGCCCAATTCCATCGGCGCCTACGCCAGCCACGGCTGCGTGCGCATGTTCAACGAAGACGTGATCGATCTCTACAACCTGGTGTCCATCGGCACACCGGTCCGGATCTTCTGAGGCGCCCTCGCCCATAAAAAAGGCAGCGATCACCTGCAACGATGCAGGGATCGTGGCCGCCTCCACTGCCATCATTTTTCCGGCCGCCACCCTGCTCTACCTGGTGATGAGATGTGGGCGCGCCCGGCGGCGCCATGTCCGGTGGACATGGCGCGGACCCGGCGCCGCCGCCCTGGCGGGCGCGGATGCGGGAAGTGGGATATAGAAAAGCTTGCGTAGGCTGATTCCTAAAAAACATTCCGCCAGGTCAGCCGCTCCCGTTCGGGGATATGCCTGATCATGTCCATGGCTTCCCCGGCCTCGACCCTGGCGTTGACCTCGTCCCGGCTCTCGATGAACTCCTGGAGCCGGACCAGGCTCAGTTCCAGGTTGTCCAGTTCCATGTGATCCGTAATCAGCGCCCAGTTGCTGTGCACCCTGTTCCAGCGCTTTTCAAGAGCTACAAAGCTGTCCGCGCTCTCTCTCCAGTCCCGATGGTCAACTGCCTGCTGCACCCGCTCCAACTGGGAGGCCAAATCGTATGCAGACCGGTCCAGGTACCGCTGAGAGAGGATACCGCCGGTGGTGACAATGGCCGCGATCGCCAGAACGAGCAGCCACCCGCTCCACTTGCGCATCAGGAATCGCCCTCCCCCCTGAGGTGCCAATCGATCTGCCCCCGGGTGGTCAGTTGGGCAAAGAAGACATCCCGGATGTCGGGAATCTGCTGCAACCTGGCCTGGGCGATCAGGGTATCCACTCCGATGCCGGCCAGCTTTAAATTTTTCAGGTTCACGTTGCCGTCCACGATCAGGGTCACCGGGAACAACGGCTGAGTAACAGTGCGGCCGAGGTCCCTGGCGGTGGGAGGCTGGGCGTCGGCCTTGGGAATGACACTGAGGGCGCCGTTATTCTCCAGTACCGCAAAGGCGATGTCGGATACGTTAGGGTACTCCTTGCTGCGGAGTTGTTCCAACAGATCGTTCAGGTTCACCCGCAGCCGCTGCATGGCCTCAGGGAGCAGCCGGCCGTTGTTGATCAGCATGGTCGGCGTGCCGCAGACCAGGGCGCGCACCCGCTCGCTTTTCAGAACCAGCAGGGAGATAAAAACCTCGGCAGCCATTAGCATCAGGATGCCGATGACCCCGTTGGTGATAGGAATGCCGAGGTTGTTCATGGGAAGAACGGCCAACTCGGCGATGACGATGGTGATCACCAGCTCGAAGGGTTGCAACTGGCCGATCTGGCGCTTGCCCATCAACCGCATCACGATTACCAGAAGAATATAGAGCACCAGTGCCCTGACTGCCACCAGCAGTATGGCCGAACACTCCCCTCACAATAAATTGACAACAAATTGCGGAGCAATAGCAATTTCCTTCAAATTTCGCTTCATATTTTGTCCATTGCTGAAATATCAATTCCCCGGCTACTGCCGGCAAAACAAAAAAACCGGGTGCACCAGGCCCGGTTCAGACATGACTAATTCCCTCGCAGCTTACCTGCTCTTTTCAGTCCTATTGTCAGCCTACTTCCCAATCTTCTCATCCACTTCCCGGGCGCCCTGCTGGTAGAATTGCTCCTCGTTCGGCGCCAGTTCCTTGACCACGGGCTCTGCCCACCAACCACTAACCACCCATTTTGACCTTGTTACGCACCAGCACCGATTCCCCGGGCTCAACACCCAGGTGGGAGGCCACACACGGGCACTTTGCCCGGAGCAGGAAGAAGGCCCGCTCCCCGGCAAGGGTTGTGCCCTCCAGGGTCTCGTAGTTGGCCTGCCCCTTTGCCAGCACCAGGTCGGCGCCCTCCAGCAGCGAGCGTAGCGGGGCGCCGCAGAGTTCCGGAATCAGGCCCAGATAGTTGCTGCCGGTGGTCACCACTTCGGCCAGCAGGTCAATCCCGGCTGACATGGCATCTTCCATGGTAGCATCGTTCAGAATGGGGCCGCCCTTGACCACGTAATAAAGCTGGTGGGTATAATGCCACAGTTGGGCCAGCAGCAGGAAGTCGAATACGATCTCGCCGCTGTTGTCCCCGATCACTACAAACCGGCCGCCGCCCTGCAAGAGATGGCGCAGCGGTTCCGCCTCGCAGCGCGCAAAACCGCTGTCCAACACCTGCCGGATGCTGGCGTTGACGTCAAACCGGGGGTTGATCCCCATATCGATCACATTCCCCGCCACTGCCACCTTCAAGGCGGTCAGCAACGGGTCCTCGCTGAACTCCACGATCTTTTCCAGTGACGGGAGAAAGGTACGCGCCAGCCGGTTGCTGGCGGCCTTGGCCTCACTGAAGGGATCATCCCGCCCCAGCAGGCGGCAGGTCTCGAACAGCACCAGCGTGGAATTCTCGGCCGGGGTCTTGGACGGGTCGAGATCGGCGATCATGGGCAATAGCCCGGCCAGCAGGCGCTGCTGTCCGGAATCGTCCAATCCTGCAGCCCGGCAGGCGGTGATGGCCTGCTGCAAATAACAGGGAATGCAATCTGCCACAACTTGCATAAAACCACCCTCTCCAACCTCATACATCCCACATCCCAATTAACGGCGGTCGCGCTCCAGATCATAGATGATCTTTTCCAGGTACCACTGCTCGGAACGCCCCGGATACCTCTTCCTGGCGGCCTTCAACTGGTGCTGCAGGGCATCGTCGGCCTGTTGCCCGGAGAGGAACACGAGCTGCCGGTACATCCGCTTCAGGGCGGCAGTCTTGTCCGTCGCCCGGCTCCTGAGAAAGGTTACCAACACTGCGCCTGCGGCGATAGCCAGCAGGATCGCCAGATAAATCATCTTTATTGTGTCCACCTCGTTGCAAAAGCTGCATCGTTCTTTTTTTACCGTGCCCGGCTCACCTGATGTTCCCCAGACTCAACCCAGTACTATCTCCGACCCCTGACTTCCTGCCTCCGACTTCCGAGCGCCGGGCACCCGTCCCTGGAACAGGTAGCGGGTCAGGGAAAACCGTTCGAAGACCAGCTTCGAGAGGATGACGGGCGCCACAAACCCGATCAGGGCTGCCGCGGCGTTGCCATAATGGTAATGGTATTCAATCAGGAGCACGGTATTTATGGGAACGTGAAGATACACCACCGGGAGGGCGACATTGCCCATCAGGGTGACAACCCGCCCCAGCCTGCCCCGGGCCAAGACCTGGCTTATTCCCAAAAGCGCCACAATCATCACCATGGGGATCAACAGGTCCAACAACGGGTGCTGATAAACCACGAACTTCAGATTGAGCACGTAGTTCATCCATCCCCTGTAATCGACGGCGATCAGCAGCGCGGAGACGGCGACGGCAGCCAGCGTGACCCGCAGGGAGATGTCTGCCAGCGATTTCTTGCAGTAATAGCCGATGGCGTAATAGGCGACGGCCATCAAGGCCACGTCCAGGTTCCAGGGCACGAGCAGGGGATGGCCGAGCATCAGCCAGGCCTCTGCATGGGCCAGCAGATAGGCAACCGCAACAGCCGCCATTGCCAGACGCCTGTCTTTGAATAACAGGTTGATAAGGGCAAAGAGGACCTGGGTAGCGAACAGGCAGGTAAAGAACCAGAAAACCGTGTAATAGACGCCGGGCAGCCGGCCGCCGAACAACACATCCCGCAGGTCTTTCAAGACAAAGCTGGCCTCCAGGACGTGCAGGTAGCGGTAGACATAGAAGTACCTGACCAGGGTGACCAGGACCAGGTAGGCGCAATAGGGAACCAACACCTCGCGGCTCCGCTTGGCGAGCCAGGAACGCAAGGACGACCAGCCGTCCGGAGGTTTGAACAGATAGCCGCTGAGCAGAAAGAAGACCGGCATGTGAAACCAGTAGATGTATTTGGTGTAGACGGCAGGGCCGACCGGATGCCCTACTACCACCAGGATCAGGGCGAAAGTCTTGGCCACATCTACCCATACCTGGCGCTTACTTTCCGCCATGAGGCCCACCTCTCATCTCAGAAGTGAGGCAAGAAGCCGGACGTCAGCTTCCTGACAGTCCGATTTGCCGGGATCAGGATCATTATAATATTTATTCGGCAATTACGCCCTAAAATTTTAGACGATTAAACTCAGAACCCCGGGCCAGTTCCGGGGTTCTCTCGTCACCATGTTAAGTCTATTTGTTTCCCGTCACATGAACTAGTTAATACCCACAAGAAGCAGGATGAGGATCAGAAACAGCACGAATACGAGTTGGGTGCTCCACCCACCAACTCCAGCGCCAACACCAACACCAGCGCCCATTTAAAAAACCTCCTTTCAAGACTGTCTGCGAGTCTGCAGAGTGCTTAGATTTCATGCCATACTATTCCACCCCGGGTTGAAATGTGCCCGCCATGCTTCAAAAAATCGTGGGTCTCTGCTCCTCAGGCCCGGCGCCAATGAAACCCGGGACCAAGAAGCAACCAAACTTCTTTAGTGCCGGGCCGGAGATATGCGGCATATCATGGACAATATAAGCCCCGCAGACCCAAAAGTAGGTGAGCATGATCGAAATTATCTCCTGCGATCCGGCCGGGTACATCTCCTTTTGCCGGGATATCTACAGGGACAACCCGTTTTTCCGGGACTCCGGCTTGACCAACGTGCTGAGGATGATCTTTTATGGAAGAGAGCCCTGCTTCAGACAGGCGGAGATCACCCCGGTGATGGTGGGCAACAACGGGGAAATCCTGGCCGCCTGCCTGCTGATAGCGGACCGGTCACAGCCCGATATGCTGCAGTTATCCTATTTCGAAGCCCGGGAAGGCTGCCAGCCGGCGGTGGACCTGCTCATGGCAGTTGCCGTGAACCTCTGCAGGAAGAAAGGGCTGCCACGAATCGTGATCGGGTTGGACAACGTGGTCGGCGTCCTCGCAGACCGCTTCGACTGCGTACCCTGCTACGGCGCCCGCTATAATCCGGCCTATTATCCGGACTACTTCGGCAAGTATGGGGCCAGGGAATACCTGCTCACCTCTTATCTGATCGACCTGAACCGGTGCGACCTGGCCAGGGAGCAAAAAATCCTGAACCGGCTCCACGCCAGGTTCACCTGTAGAACAGCCAGTTGGCGCCGCCTCGGACGGGAGGCCGCTATCTACACTCATTTGAAAAATCGCTGCTTTGCAGGCCAGCCCTTCTTTGCTCCGGGTACTACAGAGGTAAACTACCGGATGTTCGGCAGCTATCATTCCCTCTTGTCCGGTCAGAACCTGCTCATCCTGGAGCGCGGCGGCGTCCCGGCCGGATACCTGCTCTGGTTTCCGGATTACAATCAACTGTTGGCGGCCGGGGACGTCATGGACCAGGATACCTGCCGGAGGTACCGGATGAGAGGCCGGGAGATCGATAAGTTAACGATCGCAGAAATCGGGGTTCTCCCTGAATATCAGGGCTCCGGGGCGATTCTCGTCCTGTTCGACCAGTGCCTGCAGTTGACCAGGGGCAGCTACGACTGGTGTGAAACCGGATGGATCCTGGACAGCAACATCAAATCGAAAGGCTTCGGGATCAGGTGGGCCGACTCGGAATACAAGCACTACAAAATCTTTGAGATCGAGGTGTAAGCGGCCTGCAGCAACCGATAATCCTCTTCAGTATCGATATCCAGGGAAGAGAGCCCCGGGCAACCTGGTATCGTCACCACCTGGCGACTATACTTGGCCATAAGTT
>Ga0187870_1003664_pt1 | contig 11592 bp, 10 predicted proteins | sample June2016WEW_13_1_3_FD_132974 | JGI IMG/M metagenome (GOLD analysis project Ga0187870, IMG submission 132974) | Peatland microbial communities from SPRUCE experiment site at the Marcell Experimental Forest, Minnesota, USA - June2016WEW_13_150 | ecosystem: Environmental > Terrestrial > Soil >... | reverse complement strand
CCTAGTGGGCTCGCTTTGTTCTTTCACAGTTGTCTAACTCACAATGTTTCCGCCTTGAAGGTCCGAGGTGACATCGTTCGACCCGGTGTTGTGCCCGAAAATTGCTGGAGGCGTCATGCCAACTGCAAAGATTTCCCCAGAGTCGCTCAGTTGCAATATGACTTGAGGTTGGGGCCGAGGGGAAGGCCCGGAGCGGACGCTAGCGCGGTGCAGAAAATCGAAGACGCTTCCATGGCAACAACAGTAACCCAATGGGGTGTCGGCTTTGAAGGCTGAGTTGCATTGTGGACTGGTTCCGGTGGGTTGGAAGGAGTACACGCAGCCTAGGTGCTGGCACAAGGCACTAAAGGCCACGATATCTCCATCGAGCCCAACTCCACCTTCTGCCTTCTGCCCTAGCTTCACCAAGATGTTTGGCTCGTTGTCAAGCGGATAGTTGAAGACGACATGTTCATTCACCTTCAAGTCTCCCAATGACGCGACTTTCACTTTGGGAAATGTCACTGGTCCGGTTCTGGCTGGGGGGGCCGAATGAGTGATGGCTTTTGTGATGGCCGCGATTCCACCGATAAGCAGAAGCCCCGATAAAGTGACTGCGACCTTTAGAAAATTCCGTTTCCTCTCGTTCGGCCGCTTTTCCTTTGGATTGTCACTGGTGGCTTTCTTCGGGGGCATTGAATCACCCTTTGGCTTTTGGCCTGGTAATTGTCGCTCCAATAACCAATCCTACAATCAGAAGGCCGAAGCCAACCACGCCCGCTAAGGTAGCGCTAATGCCCGTTGGGATTGGCTGCGCAATTGTGACCGGAGCAGTTGGTGGCATTTGGTCGCTGATCGTTAGATCATACCACTGCGACACTGACTTCACGTGCGCTGATTCCCCGAGTTTCCCGTTCCAAACCGCGAAAGCCACATAATAGTTGGAGCCAGTCTTCAGTTGCACTCTGTATTGAGATGCGTCGGATACGGTGAAACTTCTAACCATCTCAACGGTCCATGTTTGATTGTTTTCTGAGAAATAGTTGCCTACGTGGATTACGAATGGGTCCGCGTAGGGGTCCAAGTTTGGTGAATCAGCCCCGAAGCTTCCACCCGTCACAAAGAAGCCGGTCGTGTTCGTGTAATCGTTTTCTGCATATGAGACATTGTTAGGGGGATAGAGGGTGGTCCCGGCGGGGTCTGTGTAGCCTCCTGGGAAGTCTGGGTCGCGCGGGTCGTTGTCGGTTGGAACTGACTGCCAATGCCAGATGTCGGCTGCTCCTCCGGTTATGGCGCCGTTCGATGCTAACTCCATTACGGGTGACTGCTGCCTCTTCGAGGTGTCACCTAGGAACCAGAGCATTGCCACGCGGTCTTGGTAGTAGTATGTTGAGTTGTAGAACAGCTGGTTTGCGGTTGCTGTACTCTCGTCGGTTAGGGGCAGTAGGGTTCCATTGGGCGCAGTGTAAAGCTCACTTTCCGAGCCGAAGGAGGGCCCAACCTTATCATCCCAACGAAACAGCGCGTAAACATTGAACCCGTCATTAGCAGATTTCACAAGAACGATCTGCGTGCGACCCCCTCCTGGCGAAACGGAAGCAGCCAACGGGACGCTTGTCCACTCGATCGCGCTCCAGAATGATTCGTTTCCAGGCGCGTTGTAGTCCGGAGCTCCGTTCACTCGATAAGACGTAATCTTGGGGTATGACCCTTGAGCAAACGCTCCCTGCATCGCAACGTTTGGCAGCGCTCCTGCCCAAAGAATCATGATGAGAAAAACGAAGAGAACACGAGGATTTATCCTATTTAGAATCGTTGAGATCTCCTTTGAATTACGCGTTGAAGAATCCATCGTTCAATGCGAATTTAACGTTTGCCGGGTCGTCCATGCAAACACACCCGGTCGCGGTTAGGTACGGGTGGGCACGTCGCTAATGGCTATGTAGATGAAATTAATGACCGAGATTGGGTCACCTCGTAACACGCAAGTCGAGGTACCACGCACTGCAGCCCGAGGTCGTCTGCAGGAAAACGTCGAACCTTCCTTTGCATGGGAATATTGTTAAGCTGCCGTTCCTATACGAAGCCGCCGTTGTGAGTTTGGAAGCGTATGCCGCTCTGGAACATTGTGCTCAGCGGTTACCCGGCCTCAGGCAAGACTGTTCTGGCTCGTAGACTTGTTGTTGAGCAACCGAACTTTCTACGCTTAAGCGTCGACGACATGCGCGACATGTTCTTCGGCTCCAAGGAACCTTCCTCAGAAGAGGAGTTCATTTACACTGGTTTTGCGTCATTGCGGGATTTGGCGTTGAGAATGGGACACAACGTTGTGCTAGATTGCACGGCCCCAAGAAACAGCACTAGAAATTTCCTGCTGAACACAAAAGTTCAGGGAGTCATAAGGCTTGTCGTGTTATTTGTTGTTGACAAAACGGAATTGGAGGGACGCAACCGAGAGCGAGGAATGGAGGGCGCAGTTAACGCATGGGACAAAACCTGGGAAACCCCAACGCGAGACATTCCAATCTTCAAATTCAGAAACAACTCCTTAACCGACTTTGAAACCAGCTACTACGTACTGACAGACCTACTCAGAAGCAAAGTTCACCCCTACAGGCGCAGGTTCCTAGGTAACATGTTTCCCCAAATCGGATAAAATCGATTTCCTCAAGCTAGGAACTTAATACATTCTTTAGCCACGGTTAGGTTGGCGCCGGGGTAGCCTAGCTAGGTAAGGCGACAGAGCCCCGAGAACCGTAGACGTGTAATCGGGACGTTGAACCTCGAGATCACCGCGCTAGAAATGGGCCAAGACAGCTGTTGGTCCTCTGGGCCTCGTGGGTTCAAATCCCACCCCCGGCGCCAATTTACCGGTCTTAGGTTGAAAGACATCGTTTTTCAGATCAACGGTAAAAGTCATAATAGCGCTTGTCCTCTACTATTCGTCGCACTGCTGGTCGATTAGTACGGCTTCTTCAGCGTTGAGGAGAATAAGCTCTGGAATCGGGAGCCTCGACGCTGTTACATCGGGAGGCATTCCTGAGAGCACGGTAACGATGGTGTACGGGCCTCCAAAGGCTGGGAAATCGGTTTTTGCGTACCACTTCCTCGCCGAATCCATCAGATTGAATGAAGCATGCGTCGTGGTGACCACGGACTACGGAGCGGAAGAACTTGCCCGCGCCATGTCAGGATTCAACTGGTCTATCCAGGCGGCATTGAAGCAGGGCGGCATCCAACTCATTTCAATGACGCCCGTTACATCAGCATCTCCCATCAAAGACCCGTCATTGAAATCGGTATCCCTGGCCAATCCAACGGAACTGATGTTGAGCCTCAACGAAGTATTGCGACCGATCGTTGAGAATAAGATTAGATTTCGAGGAATCTGGGATTCACTCACTCCACTCTTCATCTACAACCCTCCGATGCTTGTAGCGAAGATTCTGAGGGAATATAGCTCGAAGATGAAGAAGGCGGGGTCTGTTGGGGTCCTTGTCACCCTCGTTCAGGGTTCTATCGACCCGCAATCGGAGAACATCATCAAGGCCAGCGTAGACAATCTGGTCAACTTGCACCCTGAAGGAAAGCTGGTGGTTGAAGGTATGCTGGGAACACCGAGAATGACGGTTGCATATTCTGTAACGAATACCGGGATTGAGGTGACGAAAGGATGAACTCAAAGTTAGGGAATCCAATGAAGTTTGAGGTCAACAAATACGCCATAGCGATCACGAGTTTATTCGTACTCACACTAGTCCTGATTCTTGCTTTGCCGCCTGCGTTGTCTGACCTCCGGCTATTGCCAGCCGGACTGGAAACGGTTGTTGCGGGGATTGTTGGGTGGCGGGCGTCTCGGATGTTTGGCGGAAGAAGGAACTTCATAGGTAGAGTTCTGATATTCTTCTCCCTTGCGATATTCGGATATACAATCGCGACTACTGTCACCGCTCTCGAGGATTTGCAACTATTCCATGCGCCGGTCTTACTGTCGGCATCAGGGATCAGCACTTGGATTGGCGTCCTGGCAAGTTGCTTTTCCGCCTACGCTCTTGTAGCCAGTGTACGGTCCCTCTGGGATAGGTATGATCACAAAACGTTACTGGTCGTCTTGTTCTCGTTAGCGCTTGCTCTTGTGGTTAGTTCAACGAACCTTCTTTTCGCGGATGCAGTTTTCGGTCAGACAACTTTCTCGGACACCATGCTGTGGGTGGGTCTTGTTCCTGTCTTGGCGTTCCTTCAACTGGCTTCAGCGATTCTGCTGTTGCGGTTCCTGGGGAGATGGTATGCTGCGAGAAACTTAGTCGTGCTTGCCCTGGCCTACGTGTTTTACAGTGCATTGATCCCGTTGATGACTTCTTTGGTCGCATTCTTGCTTGTGCAGTCTGCTAATTTTGATACTGCATTTTTCTTCATTCATCTTAGCGCAAACTTCGCGTTATACTTGGTTTGCTTAGCAATGACTCAGGTTAGACCACGGGTTACCGGGCCATTCTACTAAGACGAACATCATTTTGCGTGCGTGCTGTCTCTGCTTCTGAAATCTCTTCTAGGGGCCTATGTTACGACCGGAACAGGCTTGGACGGATCCGCAGGTCTTAACCCACCAAAAGAATAGCCCCGTGGGAAGGTAACTGAACATCGGATTCCCTTCGTACGAAATCTGTCCTTGATACCCGTTCATGTATGGCTTGACGACCCAGAAGTAGTTGAGAACCGTTAGATAGACATCCATGTAGAGGTTAATTGCTAACTGCTCCGCCTGCCGGTAATCTTGAGCTGCCAACGTGGCGTTCGTTGTCGAGTCTGCTATCTGGATTAGTGAATTCATCTGGGCAAACATCATAGCCTGGTCAGCATGACCTGTTGAGTTGAGGTAGTCCACAGTCCAGCCATACGGAGCCACGTAATAGCCTCCCTGTTTGTACATTGAATCGACGAAGTCTGATGGATACGGGTAATCCGCCCCCCAGCCGCCTTCTGAAATTGGAATGGCATGGGCATATGCATCTGCATACCACGTTGGTGTGGAAACGTAGACAGGGTTCACAACTATGTTGGGGTCAATCGAGTTGAGGGCAGCTGCCCACATTTGCGCTGCGGCGAAATCGTTAGTATCGCCGTTATAGAGAATTATTGGAATGTTGATCGGGGTGTTGTATTGACCTGATTGTTGCAAGAGTTGCTTGGCTTTTGCGAGATCGTATGTGGGAACATTCTGCAATTGGCTTGGCGGTACGTAGTCTGGTAGCCCCGGTATAATCATGCCCGCGTAACTGCTTCCGAAATCTATGCCGTACTTCACGTTTCCTAATATTTCGTTAATGTAGTTGGTATAGTTGAATGCGTAGGCGAACGCTTCTCTCACATCAAGGTTAGCGAAATAATCGGAGGGAACATGGTATTGCGTTCCGAAATCGGCCTTCATGGCGGCTTCGTTAACGTCAACAGTGAAAGTGAAGAACCAGCAGAAAAGTGATGGGGTTTGATAAATGGCCGCTTTTCCGTTCGCAACCTGCTTTGGTATGAGTGCAAGGTAGTCCGTCGGCAGCCACGTGACTATGTCGGCCTGTCCGCTCGTGAATAGGTTATAGGCTGTTTCAGGATCCTTGACCCATTGAATCACAACCGTATTATTCACTACCGGAATTCCTGGGACGCCCTGAAATCCAGGATTCGCAACGAGAGTGACAGACTGCCCCGGCACGTAGCTCTGAATCATATACGGCCCTGAAGCTACCGGATCGTACTGAGATTTCAAATTGAAACTTCCCGAATTGCTCTGGTTCTGGTAAGCGTAGAATCCGGCAGGCGTGAACGTTATCCCAGCACCTATCTCATTCAACCAATTAGCGTCAAGAATACTGGCCCCGTAGAGAACAAGCGCCGTAAAGAACAGTTGCGATACAGTTGGGTTCAGAAGCTTGAAGGTCACCGTGTTTGATGAGTTGCTATAACTCAACGCGTTCATGATTGCGTTGAAGTCGGTGGCATCGTTGGCAACAGTCATGATGGGTACGCCGGCTGTCGCTCCCGGAATGAGGTATTGCGCGAGAATCCAACCTGAAGTTACTGTATTGCCGCCAACGAATAGCAGGTCCCTTACCATCGAGTACCAAACGTCGTAAGCGGTGAGCGGGTCACCATTCGAGAATTTCAAGCCGGGTCTGACCTGGAACGTGTAGGTGGTGTAGTCGGGCGATATTCCGCCGTTCGCTACAGACGGAACCTGCGTAGCTGCCACTGGAATGAATTGGGTAGTGGAGGAACCATTGTACATGAGTAGAGTACTGAATATGTTGATTTCAACCCCGACGCCGCTGACTTCATAATCTACTTGAGGGTCGAAGGAGAATGGACCGCCGGCGAAGTTTACGGCGACGTTGATTATGGATGGATTTGGCACGATACCTGCATACAAGAACACAGCATAAGGTTGAGATGCGGAACCAACCGCCACTGTTTGCTCGATCGAGGTCTGGTATGTTGCCATGCTTGTTGAGTTTTCAGTTACCAGCGTTAATGTAACCGGGTATAGTCCGGGTTGAATGTATGATGCTGTTGACGGGTTGTCAGTAGGCTTGAATGACGTGCCATTTGCAGCAACGGTTTTGGTTGCTCCGTTACCAAAGTTCCAAGCGTACCGGGTGATGGTCATGTTTGTTCCAGTTGGTGGTTGAAGGAAGCCACCGTACAGGACCACGTTATCACCTACCTGAACGACTGGAGCCGATGGGTTCATGGTAACGTCGAAGGCTACGGCGGGGAGAGAAATCAGCGGGGCAAGGGATTCGCTGACCTGCGCTGTGACCTGGATTGTTTGGAGGGCGTTGAACGTTGAGGATACGGGTTGGCCGTTAACGAACTCCTGAGCCGCCACAAGATATCTACCCGGAGTCGGGTAAGCGTAGGATAAGGTGGATGTTGTATTGGCTTCGTGGCCATCGCCGAAGTAGACGGTGGCAATCCCGTTGGATTCAAGACCGTAAACGTTGAATGTGATGCTTGCTCCCTGAACCGCGACAAAAGTTGATGGCGCAAGCGAAATTGAAGGAGCTGGTCGACGCGAGAGATACACGGTCGCAACTACAATACCCACAATCAATACGATTACGATCAGTGCAGCGGTCGATTTCCGAGCAGTCCACATGAAGCAGGACTCCTCATGAAGGAATAGTCGAAACCCTCTTGTAAACCCACTCTTTTCTCCTGCCTAAACCACAAAATACTCAACAAACATGGAAAAGCATTTTTCTCAGCGATGATTCTTGGATGAGAAAATCTGAACACGCATGCCAGCTTCAACCTCTGAAAACTGCGCGTACGCGTGCCGCGGACGTGGTACTTAACGTGGTAATGCGCGTTTTCCAAAGACGCGAGGTAACCCGCAAACTTCCGCGTTCGCGCGCGTCTAAGACGTTTTTTTGCCGTGCGCACACCACCAAAACCAACAAAAAACTTCCACGTGGCAATCCCTGAGTACCACGTTCCATTGACACGTCCAAATTCCGAGTACCACGTCCACAACAAACAAGCCATTCTATCTATATCCCGCGCACCAAGAGTACCACACACACTTCCTAGCGGCAAACTGACTATGGGACCTAGATAGAGGAGAGATACTTTCTAGGAAGTATCGACCTTGCGTCCACGGTCACCGGACAAACTGAAAGGGAACTCTATGCGAACGGGCTCAAAGCAAAAGCTACGTCTCGAATTCTCAGGATGAGTGCCAGCTCAAGAAAGACTATTGAGACTCCATGCGAAAGATGGTAGAATCGACCGAACTCCTCTAATGTGAGCGTCTTGTCGTACACGATCTTACCGTCCCTGTTGACGTCCACAAAGTGCATCGTGCCACTCCCCTCGTCATACTCCATTCTCAAATGTGCTATGGCGTTTCGCAAGTGATGACTCTCCCATCCCGCGAACAGTATTTCTGACTCCGCGTTGCTAAGGATGCGCATTTCATCGCGAATTTGCCTTACTGGAACTTCTCTAACTGATGAAAACGGCACATCTTGACCGAGACCAGCCTTGTAAATTGTGTAAAGAAGTCGAATAGTGTCCTCGAATTCTCCTTCAACGTTCAGTGCATAAACCATACAAGCAGCATAGAAGAGCGGTTTGCCATGTAGAGATCCTGCTCTTGTGAACATATCAGCAAGGTCACTCCCTACCTTAGTTGCTTTTGTAATCTCATTCATGAAAGGTAAGGTTTCATCGAGCTTCCTGACAAACTGTCCTTTCATACTATCCGCGGCAGAGACCAAGATGAGCATTACGAAATCGTAGAGCCTGTAGAAATCTTCCTCGCCGTTGGCGTACTCTTCCCTGCAAGTGAGCAAGGTCTTTGTCATTAGTTCCTTGGATTGCGTGCCTTGCTCCAATTCTGTTGCCAATTCCATCAATAGCTTGCTCGTTTCAATTCGACCGCCTTCCTCGAACAGTCTTGAGAAGCTACGAATCTCCGACGCTCGTCTTGTTGCATCTGGCCATACGCGATTCATCGTCGTCAGCGACCTTCTTGAGATCTCGAAAGAGCTGTATTAGTTAGAGCTCAAGTCAACGCGATGGTGTGGATTAGCGATCTATAGTAGTTTCTGTTTTGGGTCTCTTGGTGCGCACAACAACCCCTCTTCGTAACTTGGCCAGACATGAATCTTGAGGGAGAGTTAATAGCCACGTCCTGTTGTCAGCGCGGATTGTCAGTGTTCGCAATTCTTGGGGCCGAGACAGTGACTGCTGTGACGCCTAAGACTTGGGGGTCCTACTGGGATTACTTTGGCCTTAGGTTGGTAGAATTGGTCGGAGTCACAGAAGGCGCGCTTGTGCTTGACGTGGGAACTGGCGGGGGCGCATCGCTCTATCCAGCTGCTCGTGTAGTCGGTGATCGGGGACAAGTGATTGGGATCGAGACCTGCCACGGCTGCCAAGAGAGGACCTCCTCAGAGATCAATAGATGTGGAATCACCAACGCGAAGGTTCTGCTCATGGATGCAGAGAAGATGGCGTTCACAGACAGCTCCTTTGACTTTGTCATCGCAGGATTGATCGGTTGGGATGACTGTTATGACTTCGAGTCATGCGGGTTAAAGAACCGAGATAGGAAACTGGAGGAGATCTTGCGTGTCCTGAAGCACGGAGGCAGAGTCGGTTTCACCGGCTGGACCGCACAAGAAGATGGCGATTGGATGGAAGAGTTGGTTCGCAGGTGTCTCCCATCAGGCTCGTTCAACGATGAAGGCAACAGACCAAGCGTGCCCGACGTATTCAGCAAGGAAACATTCAAGGGATGGCAGAAACTCCTATCGAGCTTGGGGCTTAAGGACATTAGAGTCGCGGAGGAGACTGGGGAGTTCACATACAGAGATGAAGAGGGATGGTGGAAAGAGATGCTTGATGCTGGTTGGAAGAATCATGTCGAAAAGATCGAGAAGGCAGGTCTTCTAGAAGCTCTTAGAAACGAGGCTGCCAGATTACTTCAGAGGTACAGAGACAGCAAGGGCGTCCATTTCAGGAGAAGCGTCGTCTTCGCACTAGGAACGAAGTAGGCAAACACGTCTACGAAGCGAGAGTGGAAACGGAATTGGATGAAGAAGGATTCAGAGAGTTCTGCACGAAGAGGAAACTAGATGAGAAGACTATTCGAGCGCACATTGTAGTGGTACGGGAATTCGAGGTTTTCCTCAACAACAAAGGTGGAAACAGAAACCTGAGAGGCGCCACGACCGACGATCTGCAGAGTTATGTCGGACAGTTGATGGAGAACGACATGAATACCTGGGAGAATCTTCTTGGGCTCCTGAGATACGCCCGCTTCGCAGGCAACAGACAAGTAGAGATTGCCTTGCTGGAGCTCTTGGACGGTAGTGACGTATTGGAAAACCTCTCAGAAACGATCAAACAGACGCTCGGCGAGGTCAAACGTGACGAAGTATTCGAAGGAGTCAGTCTGCCCCCACTGGGGACCCAATCGAAGGACAAGCCCAAAGTAACGAAGAAATTCATGGAGAGAATGGAGACCAAACTGGGCGAAGAGAAGTCCAAAGAAATCCTGTTGAGTGGGCCTCATGCAGGTCCAAAAGAAGAGTATCTGACTGAGAGGAAGATGTTCCTAGCTTCCAAGAGTATAGACGATTTTCTGAAGAAGCGACACAGAGAGTATGTTGATTCGCTCGAGAAGCACATGAAAGAGAAGACGTTGTACTTCACTCAGGAAATCGATGAGGAAGTTCTTGACTATGTACGTAACACGCCGACATGCCAGAACGGCGTCAGAGATGGAGACATAATCTACGTTACAAAGATCCCGTACATGGCAAAGAAATACCTGAACGAGAATGACCAGAAGAAAAAGAGATACTACTACTGCCACTGCCCATGGGTGCGCGAAGCCATATTGTCAGATCTGAAAGTCTCACCGAACTTCTGCTACTGTAGCGCTGCATTCGAGAAGCGACTTTGGGACGTCATCTTTGACCAACCCCTCAAGGCAGATGTTGTTGAGACTGTCCTGAAAGGAGATCTCATCTGCAAATTCGCCATCCACATCCCGAAGGATTTCCTAGAATCCCAAAGCACAACCCCAAAGAAGTAGGATCCGAACCAACAAACCATCGGACTCACTGGGTTACTCATCTGGCTTCCAGTGGTTCTCGGGTACTGGGTAGACCGACACCGGAGTATCATCTGAAGCGCCCACTCTCGATCTTTTAGGCCGGTATTCTACGAGTCCGCTTCCCCCGTTCTTAGTGTGTGTGGGTCTAGTGGTGCGGAAGAGCAAATTTGAACCTTGAAATTTCGTGATCATAATGAAAATCGGAAAATGAGGTCACCCAGAAGTTTGTCTTTAGAATTCTCCAATAGGTCTTCGGTCGTAGGAATGGTGAAATTGTTTTCAAACGCTGAGAAGACACCCCCAAGTTCGCGGAGTGAATTCAATTCACCCTCCCCGGTTCAAATCCCACCCCCGGCGCCAATTTACCGGTCGTTTTGTGTGTGTGGGTCTAGTGGTGCGCACCACCACGCCTGACACAGAATTTCCTACTGAATGGCTTCACGTCGTTAGCGCTCTACACGAGTGGACCGACATCTTCCGCGTCGACTGAGTCTGTAGAGTATTGCAATTGCCAGGGGGCTTCTCAAGTTGTCGTTTGGGTCTGTTTCGGTTTCCACGTCACGGCTAGTATGCCTCCTACGAGGCCTAAGGCTAAGCCCACGCTTAGCCCGCCCATAGCGCCGCCGAATATGCTAAGCGCTGAGAAGACTACGATCAACATGCCCCATGTCGAATGTTCCTGGGGCTTGCTGCTCAGCATCACTGCACTGATGATTACTATGACCCCGAAGACTATTCCCAGGATCCCGAATAGCCCGAAACCCAGCCATCCCATCATTCCATAACCAGGAACGCCGTAGCCCATCATACCGCCCCAGCCGCGGTAGCCGCCCATCATTCCCCCAAACCAAAATGCGCCCATCATGGACGTCATTCCTCCGCCAAGGAGGATGAATAAGCCACCAATCAGTGAAAGTAGGTAAGCAGCCGTAGGCTTCTCTGTTAGTGTCATCTTCTAGATTTCAACTCCATGTGCTTAGTTTGATTCGACT
>Ga0187870_1003659_pt1 | contig 11600 bp, 15 predicted proteins | sample June2016WEW_13_1_3_FD_132974 | JGI IMG/M metagenome (GOLD analysis project Ga0187870, IMG submission 132974) | Peatland microbial communities from SPRUCE experiment site at the Marcell Experimental Forest, Minnesota, USA - June2016WEW_13_150 | ecosystem: Environmental > Terrestrial > Soil >... | reverse complement strand
GGTGTCGCATAAAAGAAACGAGGATCCGGCGTATTTTCAAATGGCTTTTCTGTAAATCCCCAATATGCTTGATACATATTGTATATTATCGTAATTATATAACTTTTAGTCAAGCGAAATGTTAACCCGGTTAGAAAGTTTCAGTAATTATGTGTATCCCAATTGCATGGTTTTTGTTATTCAGTTATAGGGCTTCCTAACTGGGTTAGACAGGACGTGAAAGAATAAATCCTGACCCTACTCCCACGGTAAACGCCGCGGCACATCCGGTTAAAAAATCCGAAGGATACCCTTCAAAATAAGCCAAAACCCAAAGTCCCCAGGCTAATAAAATACTGACGAAAACGATTTGGCGTGAACTGAAAATACCGATTACTGTACTGACACTAAAACTTAGTAATATACTGCTTAAAAAGGAACTCAAGGCTTGTTGATAAAGGGCAGTATAAATAAGGAAACTCGCCCAAAAAATAAGATTAATTATGCCAATGATAAGAATTCGTCCAATCATTTACTTCCTTTTTTCTGGTTAAAGTATAATTTATTTGTGATTATTATACAATAATATTTTTGATTTTTGAGTTAGATTATGTTATGGTTTTACCTAATAATATAAAGAGGTGCACTAATGCCATCCGATTCAACATCAGATTCTTTTAAGCGTCTATTTAAACGTCAGAAAGAAACTTCGCAACCCGAACAAGCGGAGCAAAAATCTAATCCATTGGAAGTAACAGGGACTCCTCCCAGAAGAATTATCCGAGTTGAACCAGATGAAATTGACTCTCAATCAGTCAAGGCAGATTCACAACAGGCTGAATTTAAAAATGCAGCGGATAACGTTAACTCAACTCAATCAGAAATACAGAAGAAAGAAGATGTATTAAAAAGGGTCGAAGAGGAAATGTCACCCTTGCAGGAAAAACACCAGGCAGCGTCCAATTATCAGCAGGATTTAGAAAGCCAATTAATTGAACAGCAAAATCTTCTGAAGAAACTTCTTGAGGAACAGCAGATTCTTAACCAGCGCATCCAGGTTAATCTGTCAGAAAAAGATACATTAATAGCATCCATTAAGAATTTAACTGAAGTTATTATTCCTCAACAATCACAACAGGGGAAAAAGATTGAAAATGAAATACGGCAGGCACAGATTGAAGCACAAAGAAGACAGGGAATTTTAGCCAATCTGTTACAGGAAATTCCTAAGCAAAAAGCAGCCCTTGAATCTCTGCAGGCAAAAGAAGCTGAACTTAAAAACGCATATCAGGAAGCCAAGAATAGATGGGGTCAATTAACGGAAACTCTCTGGCAATTAGAACGAGAAATTAACCAAAAAGCAACAGAACAGCAACGATTTAAAGGACTAATATCACAATCGGAGAATACGATAGCGCAATATAGTCAGCTAATTGACCGGACAGGAAAATCAATTCAGATGACCGAATCTGAAGCGATTAAACGCCAGCAAGAATTGGCTTTACTTTCTAAAGGATATTCTCCTGTTGAATTAAATATTCCCAGCAGGCAAAAACTTAGTGTTGATTCTAATGCAAATTCCTTAAAGACAGTTTTTTGGGTATTGTTCGGAATGGTTATCACTGGTTTAGTAGGACTGACTATTTGGCAGGTTATCGTACGAATTGTGCAGAAACATTAGAAGCGGCTTCATGAGTCTCTTCATGGGCTTAAATCTACCCTGTACGGGAGAAACCCATCCTGATGAACATCTGGATAAGAGAATTTGTAACCTTTATGAAACTACTTGTAAACTAAAGGAATTAAATATATGCCGTATCAAAAATTTGGAGACAAGTTTTTATCCAAGCAAACACTCCTGGTTATTTCGCCTCATGCGGATGATGAGGCATTTGGTTGTGCAGGCACTATTGCCAAAATCAAAGACCTCGGCGGCAAAGTCTATATTATGGTAATGTCTATCGGTGACCTAAAGCATTATGATGGCAGAAAAGATATGGTTGTTAAAGAAACCCGGCGCTCCGAGTTCATCAAAACCGCAGAATTCCTCAAGGTTGATGATTATGATATCGTTATAGACGATACGGAAAAGCATTTGCGACTTGATAGCATGCCTCGGCGTGATTTAATCGGATTGATAGAACGGGAAAGCAAGGTTGCCATGGACCGTGTCAAGCCGACCATTGTTGCACTGCCGGCGATATCTTATAACCAGGACCATTGCGCGGTTTTCCATGCCGGATTTACTGCCTGCAGGCCTCATCTGCCGGAGATAAAGCACTTCCCAAAGATTGTCCTTGCCTATGACAACCCAACCCTTTTCTGGAATGTAGAACGGGAAAAATTTCATCCTAATTTCTACGTGGATATTACAAAATACATTGATAAGAAACTCAAGGCGCTCTCGTTGCATAAATCCCAGCTAAAATCAAGGTTGCATCACTGCAGTATGAATACATTGGAAACTCTGGTGCGGTTGCGCGGACGTGAAATATCCGTAGAAGCCGCCGAAGCATTTATGTGTTACCGTTTTGTATTATAACTTATTAAAAATGATTACACCGAAAGTTTTCATCTTACGAACCGCCGGCACGAATTGTGAATACGAAACCAAAGCCGCCTTTGAAAAGGCAGGCGCATCAGGTGATTTGATTCACATCAATACATGGGTTAAACAAAAAGAACTCATCCATCAATACCATATTCTGGCTTTTCCGGGCGGCTTTTCCTACGGAGACGACCTCGGTGCCGGCACGGTTCTGGCTAATGAAATCAAGCAGAATGTGGCTGATGAACTACTGAAATTCATCCGTGACGGCAAATTAGTAATCGGCATATGCAACGGATTCCAGATATTGACCAAGCTGGGATTATTGCCCGGATTTGACCTGACTTCCTCTACCCTGCCTCAGGAAACCACTTTAGCTACAAATAATTCAGGCCGTTATGAAGACCGCTGGGTGTATCTCAAGAAATCCTCTCCGATTTGTGTATTCACTAAAGATTGGGACCGTGATAAGATTTATCTGCCAGTCGCGCATGCAGAGGGTAAATTCATTCCGCTGGATAAAACGGTATTACAGAAACTTAAACATAATAAACAGATTGTATTCCGTTATGCCATGTCGGATGGTACGCCGACCAGACGTTATCCCTTTAATCCGAACGGCGCGACGGACAATATTGCCGCCATCTGCGACCCGAGCGGACGAATTCTTGGAATGATGCCCCATCCTGAACGTTTTCAGGATACTACCAATCATCCCCGCTGGACAAGGGAAAAGATTAAGGAACCAACAGATGGCATGCTGATATTCCTTAACGCCGTAAAATATGTAAAGGAGAATCTGTAACTATTTGCAGAAGCAATAAAGCATCAAAGAGTTAATAAGTCTTTTACCTTACGTCATTCCCGCGTAAGCGGGAATCCAGACGCCGTCCCTGCAGAAGCAGAAAACTATTTCAAAAGCCTGGATTCCTGCTTTCGCAGGAATGACAAGATGAAAAGGTTTTTTGTTTATATTCTCTGTAGTAGCAGAAATGGTACGTTATATACAGGTGTAACGTCATATATTATAAAGCGAATATATGATCATAAACATGGAATGGTTGAAGGGGTTACCAAAAAATATAATGTCCATTGCTTAGTCTGGTATGAAATGCACGACTCTGTGGAATCAGCTATTATTAGAGAAAAACAAATAAAGAAATGGAAGAGAAGTTGGAAGCTGAAACTAATTGAGAAAAATAATCCGCAGTGGAATGATTTGTATAAAAATATCTGTAAATAATATTGGATTCCTGCTTTCGCAGGAATGACAAAGGAGGAGAATTTATGAAAGTAATCATCATTATGGGCTCTAAGAGCGACCTTGCACATTCCGAAAAGATTGCCAATTCTGTAAAGCAGTTCGGAGTAGATTGTATCTTAAGAATTGCCTCAGCCCACAAGACACCTCATAAGGCGCTGGATATTATTAAGGAATATGATAACGAACCGATAGTTCTTATCACCGTAGCCGGTAGGAGCAATGCCCTGAGCGGATTCGTGGATGCCAATACAACCCACCCGGTGATTGCCTGCCCGCCTTATAGTGAGAAATTCAACGGGATGGATATCCTTTCCTCCATCCGGATGCCTTCCGGCGTCTGCCCGATGCTGGTATTAGAACCTGAGGAAGCAGGCTTGGCCGCCCTTAAAATATTAGCCTCATCTAATCTTACCCTACGCAAGAAAATAGAAGATTACCAAAAATCGCATAAGGCTAAAATAGAAAAGGAAGACAAGGAATTAAAGGAGTGACACGAAGACACGAAACTGTTACCACCCCGACGTAACGTCGGGGCGCTTTCGTGTAACATAAGAGTAATATATGGTTGAATGCAGTCCGATAACAGCCGAGGGATTTAAGAAACTGCAGGAAAAGCTCCGTCACTTGGAAAACGAAATACTACCTGCAGTGGAAAAACGGCTGGGCGAAGCCCGCGAGCATGGAGACCTCTCTGAGAATTCGGAATTTGACAGCGCCCGCGAAGAATTATGGCGGGTGGACCGGAAGATTGCGGAATTACGGCAACGACTAAGCCTCGCTGAAATAATTACTCCCGCCAAAAATAAATCTAAGGAAATCTCTTTTGGCGCCAAGGTAAAAATCCGTGATATTGATACCGGCGAGGTTTTAGAATACACCCTCGTCGGAGAAGGGGAATCCAACCCATCTGAAGGACTTATTTCTATTACCACACCGGTCGGCAAACAATTGCTTGGACATTCCGTAGGACAAAAAATAGAGGTCAAAGTCCCGGCAGGTGATTTGCACTATGAAATCATCCGGATTGATTACGGCGGTTAGTTTTCAATAATTCTAAAATCATACAGCATAGCACATTTAATCTTTCAAGAATGTGATTTGAAAAATAAGGAATATGGAAAAAAGTATTCGGGCTGCTATAATTAAAGTTCTATCTGACGCCAATAGCAAAGAGGTGCTTTTGCAAGATATATATCGCAACGTTCATAGAGTCTATAAGGTTTCAGATTACCAAGAAGAACCTGACCCTAAATACGGACAAAAACGCATAGAACAAGAGATTAGGTCTATCATTGCCAAATTAGTAACAGAAGGCATTGTTGAGTATCCCAGAAGAAAGTATTATAAAATAAAAGGAGATTTTATATGCCACTAAGACGAGTTACGGCTGGGGATTTTGAATATATCGGTAACGGGTTATTTAGATTGAAAGACAATCCTAATGTTACAATTGACGCGAGGCGATCAGCGAGTCAAATAAAAGAATCTCTTAGAAGACAAGGGTGTACTACCCAAAACAAAAACGGATTTCAGTTCCAACTTCGCAACCGAGAAGGATATCCTGGGTCACTTGGTGAAAATATTAACATAGAACAAAATACTGCAGAAGAAAATATAGAACCACCTTCTTTTGAATTAGAACGACCGCTAAGAGAATGGCTTATCTACGAAATATCTAACAACACAATAGCAATTAATGGACGTAAAGTAAAACTCTATAAAAATAGCCGAGATGAATACAGAACCGATGTAGGAAATATTGATATTCTTACGGTAGATGACGAGGGCAACTTTTATGTGTTTGAATTGAAACGTAATCTTGGAACTCATAATGCCATCGGGCAGGTTTTATCATATATGGGTTGGGTACAAGAGCATCTTGCGAATAATAGAGAAGTAAAAGGGGTAATTGTTGCAAGTGATATAGACGAGAGATTAAAAGCCGCTGTAAGGGTTGCACCCAATATTGTCCTACTAAAGTATAAACTACATTTCGAATTAGAAAAAGTGAGTTAAGATTGGATTAGAATTGACAGGGACCGTGACGAGACTGGTAAGAGACATAATATTTCCTTAAAAGTCTCTTAAAGTCTCTGTGAAAATGGGTAATTCGGGGGACGCCATACCGTTCGTAAGTGAAGTAAGACCTGCACGACTGAACTAATTAGGAGGATATCCCCAAATTTTTATGATTTTTTTTGATACCACCGGACTGGTTAAGTTTGAGCGACGGTCTAATGGTATTTTAGCGACGGTCTAATTGTATTTTAGCTACGGTCTAATAGTATTTTAGCGATGGTCTAATTGCATCTTAACGACGGTCTAATTGTACCTTAGCGACGGGTTAATTGTATTTTAGCTACGGTCTAATTGTGTTTTAGCGACGGTCTAATTGTACCTTAGCGACGGTCTAATTGACTTTTAACGACGGTCTAATGGATTTTGAATGACGGTCTGGTGAAAATCCACCGACTATCTGGTCAAGAAGTATTCCGGCTGGTTAGTGGGTGGAGGGAGAGGGAGGGGGTATACCCCCCACCCCCCTATGTTATTTGGGTAACGGTTCTAACTCTTTATTAGATAAGGTAATACGAAATAAATTGTAGTAAAAAAACGTGGACGGTGCATTATATTGCATTAGCTATGCGTTATATTGCAGATAATTCTGCATTATATTCGTTTTCAGGAGTTATGTATGACAACATGATTGACATTGTGGAAGAAACCAGTTGACAGTTGCGAATGGCACACAGTTAAGACTTAACTCTTTATAAGGAGTAATAGAATATTATGGATGAAAAACAATTAGTAACCATTGCCAAATTTATGGATATTGGTCAAGCCGATATCGCTCAGATGAAGTTAAAGACTGAAGGAATAGAATCTTTTCTGGATGGTTTCAATACTAATCTAATGAAAGTGGTTGGAGACGCTTTAACACTTCAAGTAAAGATAAGTGATGCAAAACGGGCGCTTAAAATACTGTCTCAGTTTCATATTCCGCATTCATTTTTAGGAAGAGATATAGAAACTAATAAAGACTCTGGCAAAGGTTAATAATGAGACCGGAAATGTAAGAAAATTATTTCAGGGTTCTTGGCTTCCTTATAAAATATTCTCCGTATTTTCTGTGTCTCTGTGGTGAAGAATTATGGAAATACAAATCATCCGCAGTCCGAAGAGGAAAAGAAGCATCAGCGCCAGAATGGTCGGCGATATGATGCGCGTTAACGCGCCCGCTAATATGCCGGGACCAGAGCTTCAGGAAATTGTTAATAATTTCCAGAGGCGTTTTGAGAAGCGGAAACTTAAGAAGGAACTTAATAAGCAAGAAAACCTGATGGATATCTGCCAGAAATTGAATCAAGAATATTTTTGGGGGCAAATAGAGGTAAAATCAATTGAATATTCTACAGACCAGACTGCCAAATGGGGAGTTTGTAATCATAAGAATAAAACCATACTAATTTCGCATCGTCTGGCTGGATTTCCTAACTGGGTAAGAGACTATGTAATTGTTCACGAAATGGTCCATATTTTACATCCGGACCATAGCAAAAGATTCTGGAAGAAAGTTAGACGCTATAGATTATCCGAACGCGCCCGCGGCTATCTGATTGCCAAGGGGCTTGAAGATACAGACGAATCCGATATTGACCAAATGTGAACCCCCGTTAGAAGGTTCAACGGCCATAGTATTAATAATCCCGAAGTAACGTCGGGACGAAACTCTCTAACTGAACAAATACTTTTCATATAAGCTATAATTATTTCTTGACTCATTTCCGGCATTATATTAACATATTCATATATGTGAATATGATATTATATAATAACCATTAATTATATAGTAACTATTAACCGAAAGTTGTCATGTTATTTGGTTTAACCTTGATGGGATTAATCCCCCCAACCCCCCTTAATAAGGGGGGAACGGAAGAGGGGGATTAAGTTTCCCTTATGACAACTTTTGATTAATAACCACTATAGTACCTATTAAACGAAAGAGTTCATTAATCATCACGCTCTTTTATCGTCATTCCCGTGAAAACGGGAATCCAGTCACTTATAAAGTACGGAGTTTCTGGATTCCTGCTTTCGCAGGAATGACAGATTATGAGACATTTTAATTAATAAGCACTATAGAAAGGATTGATGGCGTATGAAAAAGAATGATATAAAAAAGGTGGTCAGGGAAGGGTATGCCAGAATAGCCAAAAAGGAGACTTCTTGTTGCGCCCCGCTAAATTCCTGCTGTGCCAATAAATCAGCGCCGGAAGATATCAGCAAAGGGATTGGTTATACCGCAAACGACCTCAGTACCCTACCCGAAGGCGCAAACCTCGGCTTGGGATGCGGCAACCCGATTGCCTTAGCCTCGCTAAAAGAAGGCGAGACCGTTCTTGACCTCGGCTCAGGCGCCGGCATTGATTGTTTTCTATCCGCCAAAAAAGTAGGCAAAAGCGGTAAGGTTATCGGGATTGATATGACACCCGAAATGATTGAAAAGGCAAGAGCCAATGCCCGGAAAGGTAATTATACGAATGTGGAATTCAGGCTCGGCGAGATTGAGCACTTACCGGTTGACGACAATTCGGTGGACGTGATTATCTCAAACTGCGTAATTAATCTCTCGCCTGATAAACCCGATGTCTTCAAAGAGGCATTCCGGGTATTAAAACCGGGCGGCCGATTGATGGTTTCGGACATCGTCTTGTTGAAGGACTTGCCTGATTCCATAAAGAGTTCCATCAGCGCTTATGTCGGATGCCTTTCCGGTGCGATTAAGAAAGAGGAATATCTTAACACCATAAAAACCACCGGATTCAAGGATATTCGGATACTTGATGAAAATATTTTCCCCATTAAATACATGGCTAATGACCAGACGGCAAAAGCCGCTATGGAGAAATTGAAAGTAACGAGTGAAGAGCTGAATGAAATCGGCAAGTCAGTAGCAAGCATAAAAGTTTCCGCAATTAAACCAAAGTAAGGAATATGCCTATGAAAGATTTAGTCTCATTTGGGAAACTGATATCAGACCCGACCAGATTAAAGATTATCAAGTTGCTTTCTATACAGTCAATGTGTGTCTGCGAACTGATGGAAGTTTTACAACTCAATCAACCCTGTATTTCACAGCATCTGACTATCCTGAAGTATCATAATCTTCTGAATTCGCACAGGGACGGCAAATGGATTGTATATGAGATAAATAGAAAGGCACTCGGAGAATGCCTTAGCAATCTGAACGGTTTCCTGAAGAACCCGGTGGCAGGGATAGCAGAATTGAAAACGGAGTATAAACGGCTGAAAAGCCTTGGGAAGCGCGGGCTGTTATGCGAACGTTTGGATAAGTATTGTAGAAAGGGATAATGGTATGAGTAACGGAACTGAAAAGAAATTATCATTCACAGCAAGATTTCTGACCTTGTGGATATTTCTGGCTATGGGCATCGGCGTGGGCATGGGATATCTTTTCCCAAGTGTGGTCGGATTCTGGAACCAATTCCAGGCAGGCACGACCAATATTCCAATCGCCATTGGATTAATACTCATGATGTATCTGCCTCTGGCAAAGGTAAAATATGAGGAATTGGGTGACGTATTCAAGAATGTAAAAGTATTGGGGCTTTCTCTTATCCAGAACTGGATTATCGGTCCGATATTGATGTTTGCTCTGGCGATTATCTTCCTGCGCGGTTATCCGGAGTATATGGTCGGACTGATTATGATAGGTCTGGCGCGGTGTATTGCCATGGTGATTGTCTGGAACGAACTCGCCAAGGGCGACCACGAATATGCAGCCGGATTAGTCGCATTCAACTCCATCTTTCAGGTGCTTTTCTATTCGGTCTATGCCTGGGTATTCATCACGATTCTGCCCGGCTGGTTTGGGCTTAAAGGTGTTATCGTTAACGTAACTATCGGGCAGATTGCCAAGAGTGTTTTCATATATTTAGGGATTCCATTCCTGGCTGGAATGATAACCAGGTTTACTCTTATCAAATTAGTTAATAAAGACTGGTATGAGAAATCGTTTCTACCGCTTATCAGTCCGGTTACCTTAATCGCCTTATTATTCACCATTATCGTGATGTTTTCTCTTAAAGGCGAATACATTGTCAAGATACCGCTGGATGTGGTACGAATTGCTATTCCGTTGCTGATTTATTTCGTGGTAATGTTTCTGGCATCTTTTTACATGAGTAAAAAAGCTGGTGCAAATTATGAGCAGAGCGTCACTCTTTCCTTTACTGCGGCGAGTAATAACTTTGAGCTGGCAATTGCTGTGGCAGTGACGGTTTTCGGGATAAATTCTGGCGCTGCCTTTGCCGCGGTCATCGGACCATTGGTCGAAGTGCCGGTAATGATTGGGTTGGTTAATGTTGCATTCTATATAAGAAAATGCTATTTTATAGGATAAGAAAACTATCCTATAAAAGGAGCCAATAAATGGACGATTTCTCAAACCGTCATCTTCGTATTTCAGTCGTAGATGCAATCGGTCCGGCATTTAATCACATGGCGAAAGTCCTCTTCAAGCCATTTAGCTTTATCAAATGGGTAAAATTTGGACTGGTGGCATTCATGGTTACTTTAGGAGCGGGCGGAGGTAGTGGATTTAATTTCAACCCATCATTATTCAGGGACGCTAAAACATTCCCGAAAATAGATTCATATATAACCAATGTTACTCAATGGATAGAAAGCCATCTGATGTTGATAATCATCCTGGGCATAGTAGCTCTTCTGGTCATCACGATTATCTGGACGATACTCATCTATTTTTGCTCCCGATTTAGTTTTGTCTATCTGGATGGTGTAATCAAAAATGACCTGCAGATAAAGCAGGCTTATAAAGAAAGCAGGACCAATGGCTGGTCGTATTTTCTGTGGAATATCATTTTCGTCCCAACCGCATTATTAATAATCTTGCTGCTAATCGGCGTGCCCGCAACCTTCATTGTGATTGCAGGAATAACTGAAGGTTTTTCCCTTACGATAATACTTTTATTGGTATTGCTCGGACTGGTTCTCATCGCCTTAATAATTCTCCTGGCAGTCATAAGCGTATTCACCATTGATTTCGTCGTGCCGATTATGTATCTCCGGAAAATACGGGTTCTTGATGCATGGAAAATATTACTCGCTTTAATAAAGCCTAACAAACTCCAGTTTTTCCTTTATATCCTGATGAGGATAGGGCTTATATTAGCCGCTGCAACGCTTTTAATTATTCCGTGCTGTTTATTAGGATGCTGCTTTTTCATACCGGCTATCGCATTAGTCGTCGGATTAGGATATTTGGCATTTCAATATCCTTTAATCTGGATTCTGGTGGTCTCATGCGCATTGATTGCCTGGTTTATAGGAAGCTGGTTACATCAAACTATTATCTCACCGATTACTGTTTTCTTCAGAATCTACCCGTTAGTTTTCCTAGAAGGATTTGGTGTTGAATTCCTGAGCATAAACCAGCCCCGTTAGAAGGATTTCTTAATCACCATAAATTTACATAAATCTTCAATTTTATGCTTGACATATCAATGTGAATATGCTTATATAGTTTGGTATAAGCTTATGAAGGCAGTAACTGCCTTGGTGGTTTAACTTGATAAAGTAAGGATGTTTTAAAAATAACCCCCAAGAACTTTGCTTTCCTCATTGGGGGTTTTTATTTTTAGAAAGCAGTAATCCTGTTTTAGCGGGATAGAAAGGAACTTGGGATGGGCAAGAAGTTGTATGTTGGAAACCTGAACTATAGCCTGACCGAAGAGCAACTAAGAGAATTCTTCGGACAAGCCG
>Ga0187870_1003650_pt1 | contig 11619 bp, 9 predicted proteins | sample June2016WEW_13_1_3_FD_132974 | JGI IMG/M metagenome (GOLD analysis project Ga0187870, IMG submission 132974) | Peatland microbial communities from SPRUCE experiment site at the Marcell Experimental Forest, Minnesota, USA - June2016WEW_13_150 | ecosystem: Environmental > Terrestrial > Soil >... | reverse complement strand
CTCGCTTCGCTCGGGGATTCAGTGGGGGTCTGCACCCCCACTGAATTAGAATACAAGCTAAGCTGCCGAATTCATCTCCCGCTTGTAGAAGCGGGAGACTTCTTCGGTGTTATGTTAAAAAGGGGGTGTGATTACAGGATAAGTCTATATCATACTTCGAGTTTTGGGCTGTGCAACTAAGGCTTCCGCCTTCGCGGGGTACCCCGGTCGGCTCGGCGCAAGCCAAGTTTCCCAGATAAGCTTCAGTGGGGGAAGGCAAACCCCCACTGAAGCTAAGAACTCGTTGACAATTCAATCTTCCTCCATGCCGAGATACACCCGCTGCACCATCTCGTTGGCCAGCAGTTCCTGGGACGTCCCCTCCAGGGCAATCTGGCCGGACTCCATCACGTAACCCCTGGTGGCTGCAGAGAGCGCCAGGTACACGTTCTGTTCCACGATCAGGATCGGAATCCCCTGGCGGTTGATCCCCAGAATGCTTTCAAAGATGGCTTCGACCAAGATCGGCGCCAGACCCAGCGACGGTTCGTCGAGCAGGAGGATCTTGGGCCTGGCCATCAGCGCCCTGCCGATCGCCAGCATCTGCTGCTCCCCGCCGGAAAGGGTTCCGCCCTGCTGCTTGCTCCGCTCGCCGAGCACCGGGAAGAGGTTAAAAACCATCTCCAGGTCTTGCTTGACACCCTCCGCGTCCCGCCTCAAAAAAGCGCCCATGTCCAGGTTTTCCTGCACTGTCATCCCTGAGAAGATGCGCCTTCCCTCCGGGACCATGGCCACCTTTCTGGCAGCGATCTTATCCGGCGGCTTCCCGGTAATATTCTCGCCATTGAACTCGATACATCCCTTTACTGAAGTGTTGATCCCGGTGATCGCTTTCAAGGTGGATGTTTTTCCGGCCCCGTTGTTGCCGATCAAAGCCACCATCTCCCCCTGGTCCACATGCAGAGAGATTCCATGCACAGCCTTGATCGCCCCGTAGCTCACCTCCAGATCCTTAACCACTAGCATTGCCACACCACCCTAGTTGACTTGGGCATACGTCATCGAACCACTCTTACCCAGGTAAGCCTCGATCACCCTGGAATCGTGCAAAACCTGCTCCGGATCTCCGTCGGCGATCTTGTGCCCATGATCGAGCACGATGATCCGGTCGGAGATCCACCGTACCACCCGCATGTTGTGTTCGATAACGATCACTGTCTTATGCATCTCGTCCCTGATCCTGGTGATGAACTGCATCAGCCTCTTGCCCTCGCCAATGTTCATACCTGCCGAGGGCTCGTCCAGCAGCACGAGCTCCGGATCGCTGACCAGCGCCCGGGCAATTTCGACCCGGCGCTGTTCTCCGTAAGGCAAGGAAACTGCCTTCAGGCCGGCCTTGGGGAGAATGTTCAGCAGATCGAGCGCCGCTTCCGCCCGCTCTTTCATGCTCTGCTCAACGTGCCGGAAGCGGTTGGGAATAAAGAGATCGACGATACCGGGCTTGAGCTTGGAATGAAATCCGATCATGACGTTCTCCAGCACCGACATGGTGGGGAACAGTCGGATATTCTGAAAGGTACGGGCAATGCCGAGGCTGTGGATGACGTGCGGGGCCATCCCATTCAGCGATCTGTCGTGAAATGCGATGTCGCCGCTGGTCAACTCATACGTACCGGTGATCAGATTGAAGAGAGTGGTCTTGCCAGCCCCGTTCGGCCCGATAATGCTGGTGATCTTTCCTTTTTCTATATCTGCGGTAACCGCGTCCACCGCCCGGACCCCGCCAAAATATTTGCAAGCCGCTTCGATCTTTAGTATGAACATGTCGGAGGCCTCCTCTACTTTCTCTGCACAGCCAGGGCAGGGTCTACTTTTCTGATCCACGGCCACTGGATGTCGGCGGTCCAGATGCCTTGCGGGCGGTAGACCATCACCAACACCATGATCACACCGATTACCAGCATGTCCCACTGCACCAGGAACTGAAAGATCTCCGGAAACAGCACCAGCACCACGGCGCCAATCACCGGCCCGATCACCGTTCCCGCCCCGCCGAGGAAAACCATGGCCAGCAAGGTCTCAGAATCCACGTACGTAAATGTATCCGGGCTGATGAAAGTGATGTAGTGGGCGAATAAACTCCCTGCCAGTCCGGCAAAGATGCCGCCGATCACAAAGGACAGGATCTTGTACTTGGTAATGTTGATCCCCATGAATTCTGCCGCATCCTCATCATCGCGGATCGACCGGAATGCCCGTCCCAAAAATGAGCGGCAGAGGTGGAAGGCCAGAAACAGGGCGATGAAAAATAAGGCCACGATCATGTAGTAGTACATGGTGCGGTCAAACGGTATGCCGAAAAGGTGCGGGCGCGGGATGCCCGGTAGGCCCATCGGCCCGCGCGTCAGCGCATTCCAATTGTTCATGATCAGCCCGAAGATCTCCCCGAAGCCCAGGGTGGCAATGGCCAGGTAATCACCCCGGAGCCTCAAGACCGGGAAACCTATGGCTGCTCCAAAGAGGGCGCTGGTCACCATCGCCCCGATCGTCGCCAGCCATATCGGCCATCCCAGCCGGAGCGCCAGAAGGGCGGAGGTGTACGCCCCCATTCCGTAGAAAGCGGCATGGCCAAGGGAGAACAGACCTGTCTGGCCTAAAATGATCTCCAGGCCCAGCACCAGGATGCCGTAGATGGCGAGCATGATCAGGATCTGCATCACGTAAGCGTTGTGGACGACCAGCGGCACCGCCACCAGGATCGCTCCCAGAATAATATACTGCAGTAATTTGGCGCCTCTCAAGCTGCTCCCTCCTACACTCGCTTTTGATAGATGTAAGCGTTGAATAAACCACCCGGCCTGAACAGGAGCACCAGGATCATCACGGCAAAGGCAATACCGTCCCGATAGCTGGAGATCACTGACGCCCCGAAGTTTTCCACCACTCCCAGCAGCAGACCGCCGATCATGGCGCCCGGAATGCTGCCGATGCCACCGATGATCGCCGCCGTGAAGGCTTTGAGCCCGGCTGTAAAGCCCATGGTTGAATAGACTGCGTCGTAGTACATCCCCACCAGCAGTCCGGCCGCTCCTGCCATCGCCGACCCCACAAAGAAGGTGACCGAGACCACCTGATCCATGCTGATCCCCATCAGGCCCGCCGTTTCGCGGTCCTCCGAGGCAGCCCGGATCGCCTTGCCGTAGCGGCTGCGGTTGACAAACCAGGAGAGAGCGGCCATCAATACCAACGCTGTTACCAGGACCAGGATCTGGGTAGAGTTGATCAGGGCGTTTCCGATATGATAAATCCGCTCTGGCAGCAGTGTCGGCAGAGGAAACGTCTCCGAACCGATCAGGAGGAGCGCCAGGTTGGAAAGGATGATCGACATTCCAATGGCGCTGGTCGTGACCACCAGGCGGGGGGCTCGCCGCAGCGGGCGGTAGGCCACCTTCTCCACGGCCATACCCAGCAGTCCGGTCAGCAACATCACCAGGGGAAGAATGACCAGGAAATGGGGTCCCGTATACCGGGCCAACAACAACCCGAAGAAGGCCCCCCACATATAGACATCTCCATGGGCAAAGTTGATAAATTTCATCACACCGTAGACCATGGTGTATCCGAGAGCGATCAGGGCGTAAACGCTGCCCAGCATGAGACCGTTGATCAGTTGCTGTAAAAACATGCGTTAGCTCCTCCCGGCCTCACGGCCATTTCTCCTTCTCCGGACTTTTCAGTGTGGGTTGAACCAGAGACGTACCCGCTCTTAGCCCGCCGCTTCGAGAAACGGGAGCATTAGAGCGGGTAGTCATCGTGGTAAACCCCGTTCCCGGCCAACCTGCCCACACCTTCAAGCCTGTTTCAGTCTCTATTGCTGATAAATCACCCACTGGCCGTTCTTGACGGTCAGTTTATTCACTCCCGGCCGCTGGCAATCATGATGCGCGTCGAAACTCAGGTTGCCCGTTACGCCGCTGTAGGGCGAGGGCATTGCTGCCAAGTACGCCTGGAGCTTCTGATGATCCGTGCCCACCGCTATGATCGCCGACGCCAGCAGCTTCATGGCATCGTAATCCAGGGCGGCATAGGTGCCCGGCGTGGAATTATACGCAGCTTTGTAGGCCGAAACAAACGCCGCCACCTTTGGATCCGAGCTATTCGGCAGGAACAGGCCGGATACCTTGATTCCCTCCACGGCGCTGCCGCCCAGTGTGATCAGGTCAGTTTCATACAGGCCGTCGGTTCCGTAGACGGGCAGAGTCATCCCGAGCGACTGCATCTGCTTGCAGATCAGGGCGCCCTCCGTGTACAGGCCGCCGATGAATATGGCGTCCGCCCCGGAACCCTTGATGCTGGTCAGCAGGGGCGTAAAGTCCTTGGTGGCTCCAAGGTCGTAGCTATAGGTTCCGGTCACCTTGCCTCCATCCTTGACCATCTCATTGCTCGCAGTGATCTTCAAACCGTTCCCGTAGTCGTCGTTCTCATACATGATGGCCACGTTTTTATGCCCCTCGCTGTACAGCCAATCGGTGACAAAGCTGCCCTGGAAGGCGTCTGTCATTGAAATCCGGAATACATAGGGATTATCCATCGTGCTAAATTCAGGAGATGTCCCCACGTGAATGACGGGCAACATGGCCTGATCGTAAATGGGAGCTCCCGCCAGAACGCAGGAACTGTTGTAGTTGCCCAGCACTGCCACAATACTGGAATCTGCGGTGAACTTGGTAGCGATATTGGCTGCTTCCTTGGGGTCGGACTTGTCATCCTGGGGCACGAGTACGATCTGTGCTCCGTTGATCCCGCCGGCGGCATTGATCTCCTTTGCTGCCATCTTGGCGCCGTTCAGCATCTGATTGCCGTCATCAGCGCAAGTACCCGTAAGTGGGGCCACCCAACCGATATTGATCGTCTTCCCACCGGTCGTATTGCTCTTACTGCACCCCGCTAAAACCAGGGCGCTGCACAACAAGATTACCAGGACTACACAAACTGGAGCCTTGCTCTTCATTCTGATCATACCTTTCTTAACCCCCTCTTTTAATGGTGCAGATTGACATACAGCAAACACCGCTCCCGCCCCTTGGCCGGAGAGCGAGCCATTGGATCATCTCTCGATGTTGGCAGGTCGACATTCGATGTTCGATTATCATTGCCTTTCCAGTTCGAACTTCGAACCTCTAACCTCGAACATCGAGGAACCCCCGGCCAATAACCAGTCTATCCTCGGTTCCCCCAGCGCGGCCGGCCGACAGCAGTAACCTGGATGCGTGTTTCGACATACATCTCGTCACTTGTTCCGAAAGCCCGGCTGACTACCTTATCCTGCTTGACCACGACCTCCGGGTCGGCTGCCCCTGCCCGCAGGGCGCTTGACACCACCTCCTTTCTGGCCTTCTCCAAAGCATAATTCTCCGCCTCTTCCAGATAGAGAAACGACTTTCTCTCCCAGGGAGTATGGACCAGGAAGCCTCCCTGCTCCCCAGGTTTGATCAGCACGCGGACGTTTTCGATCACCTGGCCGGCAGCCGCCCCTACGGCATTGGCCACTTCGGCGTGTTCGGGAATCTCCAACTGCGCCCGGAAGCGCTCGCCGATAGGCGGGAGGTAGGCGGCAACCGGGGCTCCTATGGCAATGATTCCGTAATCCAGCCTCAACTCGACACCAAATCCCCTGGCGCTGCCTGTCAAAAAACGTTCCAAAAATACCTGGCTGCCGGTGTCTGCCGCCAGGTTCAAGCTGACGCCATCACGGTTGATCAGGCTTTGCAAAACGGCCAGGCAGAGATCTTCCTCTATTTGCTTCATTACCAGGTCCAGAAACTCTTCCGGTTGTACCTGCATGCGCCATGCCTGCACCCTGGCGCCTTCGACCGCCGCCGCAGTACTCCAGGAGGCAAGGCGTCCCAGAGCGTGCAACACATCGGTGGGAGTCAGGGAGATCCGCCCGATCACCTGCTCCTGTTCCAGCCTCTTGAGCGGCAACAGGTTGGGGTCGCGGCCCAGTCTCTCGCCCAGGGTAAACACGTTGTGCGCTCCATCTTTGAGGGCGCCGATCACTCGCCGCTCATCCTCGAACCATCCCGTTTCATTGCCGTTGTCTTTGACAAGCATCCAGCAATCAACGGGCTGGCCGCCGGTGATCTCTCTGAAGGGATCTGCCCGGCGCAATTCTTCGGTCAGGTAGGGAAACTGCATCGCCATCACTGATAGCGGCCAGACGCGGCGCGGCCCGACCTTCAGCCGGCGATCACCGGATACCTGGATGTAGCTATCCCCTCCCAGACCAAAGGTGCTGATATCCGCCGCTTCGACCCTGGTTCGCCAGCCCCCCACAGTGGCGCCCTCATCGTTCAGGCGTGGCCGGCCATGTTCCACGATGGCGATATCGGTGGTTGTCCCACCCATATCTAAAATCAGGGCCCTGTCCATTCCCGTCAAAAAGGTGGCGCCGACAATACTGGCAGCCGGGCCTGACAGGATGGTCTCGATCGGTCTCTGGCGCGCTATCGCCTCGCTCATCAACGACCCGTCACCCTTCACCACCAGCAGCGGCGCCTGAATATTCTCCGACCTGATCACCTTCTTCACCGCTTCCAGCAGTTCGGCGATGATCGGCAGCAGTCGGGCGTTCAGGCAGGCAGTTACCGTGCGCTCGTAAAACCCCAGGGAGGTCGTCAGTTGATGGGCACAGACCACAGGTACCGGCCATACCTGCTGCGCTATCGCCCTGGCCTCCAGCTCGTGCTCGGGATTGCGCACGCTGAGATAACCGGAGATGGCCAGGGCATCGACCTGCCCTTGCAGCCTCCTGACGGCTTGCTCCAGTTCATCGTGGTCCAGCGGGGCGAGAGGGCGGCCCTTGATGTCGTGTCCGCCCCTAACCGTTATTATCTCCTGCGCCGGAAGGCTGCCGGAGGCTTCGTGCCCGATGAGGATCAGCCCAATGCTGCATCCCCGCCCCTCCACGATGGCGTTGGTGGCCAGCGTCGTCGACAGGGCGACCAGGCTCACCTGGCTCAGGTCATAGTGCCGGAGTCCCTGGATGCATTTACGGATTCCATCGGTCAGGTCTCTCCTCGTGGTAAAAGCCTTGGCCTTGGCCTTGATCTCGCCAGTCGCCAGATCCAGCAACACGCCGTCGGTATAAGTGCCACCGGTGTCGATACCCAGCGCCAAAGACACGTCTGTCACTCCATTCCTGCTCTTAAAGCCACGGGTATCCCCGCTTGTCCCACCTTTGACCCGCCCCACCCTTATCTGAACCTGGCAAGATGGGGGTCAAGGATATTGCGCTTGCTTGACCCCGCTACTTGCACAGGTAAGGGGGCCTGATATATCCGGGTGGCTGTTGTTTTTTAAGGTTCACACATACAACCCCTGGCGGTAAGCAGCCAGGTACTGCACGCAAAACGGGTCCTTGCCCAGCAAAGCCCGGGACGCATAGACAAACCCCATGATTGTTTTATCCAGGGGGTCCAGGATATAGGCATCCATGCCGACAGTCATGGTCTGAACCATGAACAGCCTGTTGAGCGCCTGCCGGTTGGGGAGGCCGAAGGAGATGTTGCTCAAGCCGCAAATGGTATGGACCCCCGGAAATTCGTCGCGGATGAAAGAGATTGTCTCCAGGACCTCCAGCCCCGCTCCATCGCCGGTGCTGACAGGCTTGACCAGAGGGTCCAGGTAGATGTCATCCTCCGGCACGCCGTTGGCAGTCAGGTCGGCCACCAGCCGGCGCACGATGCCCTTACGGTCATTCGCAGTCTCCGGCATCCCGCTGTCGTCCATACACAGCGCCACAACTTTGGCCTTATGCTTCAACACCAGGGGCAGGATGGTCTGAAAGCGCTCCTTCTCCGCAGTGATGGAGTTGATCATGGGCTGGCCGTTCTGCGCCAGGGCCAATCCCACCTCCATTGCCCTGGGATTGGGCGTGTCAATGCACAACGGCGCCGACACCGCTGCCTGAACCGTCTCCACCAGCCACTGCATGGTCTCCGGCTCGTTATAAACCTTGGTGCCACAATTGATGTCCACGTAATCCGCCCCGGCCTCCATCTGGCCGCGGGCTATCTGCTGGATGTAGGCGGCATCCTCGACATCTACTGCTGCTTTGATAGACTTCCGGCTGGTGTTGATCAGTTCACCGACAATCAACATCTTAAAATCCCCCTTTTTTCACAGATGACACTGCGCCCGGCCCGCTCGACGATGTCATGGATCTTCTGCTGCACGTCCTTGGGCAGCGGTTCGGGCTCGTAGTCCTCGATGATGGAGCGCGTCTTCTCGTTGGCGCGCTGCTCCAGGGTCTTCGCTCCGTTCGCCTTCCAGATATCGTAGCGCTGCCGGTCGATCAGAGAAGGATAATAGGTTTCCGTGCGGAAGTGCTTGTAGGTGTGGTCCTCCGCCAGGAAGTGGCCGCCGGGCCCCACCTTGTCGATGACGTCCAGGGCCAGGGTGTCGTCATTCACCGTGATCCCGCGCACCAGGCGGCGGGCCATGCCGATGACGTCGTTGCAGGTCACCAGGTAGTCCAGCGACGAGGTGGAGCCATACTCCACGTAACCGACGTCGTGGTTCAGGTTCGGCCCGCTGAGGGCGGTCATGGTAATGGACAGGGCGGCCTCGATCCCTGCCTGCTCGTCCATGATGCAGGAGTCGGTGCAGCCGCACGTGCCGAACATCGGCAGTTTCAGGAAGTGGGCCATGTCCGCCAGGGCGGCCATTAATAAATTGAACTCCGGCGAGCCGTAGCTGAAGATGGTGGTGGACATGTCCATGATGGTGAAGACGCCGCCCATGATGAAGGGCGCCCCTTGGCGCGCCGTCTGGTTGATCACCAGTCCGCTCAAGGATTCTGCCAGGCCGTTGGTGATCACGCCGGCCATGGTGACGGGAACGGTTCCCCCGGCCATCACGCAAGGGGTATAGACCACCGGCAGACCCTTCTTGGCAGCCAGCACCAGCTTGGAGGCCGCCTCCCAGGCGTGCTGCAGGGGGGAGATCGGTTCGGCGTAGAGGGTCATGAAGGGGTTGCGCCGCAGTTCTTCCTCGCCGCCGGCGATGATCTCGCACATCTCGATGATGTCGGCGTAGCCGTGGATATCGTGGGCGGTGATGACGATCGGCTTTCCTGTGTTCAGCACCTGGGCCTCAAACTGGTGGCGGTCGGAGATCAGGGCCGGTACATCCTGGACGATGCCCAGGGACATCACGAAGTCAAGGTTGGGCAGGGCGTCGATGCACTTGCAGGCCCACCCCACCAACTGTTTGGTGCAGCGCTTGCGCTCCTGGGTATAGGGATCGATGAAGAACGGGGTGTCCGAACCGGTTCCAAAGTAGGCGTTGTGGCCCTCCAGGAGCACGTCCCGGGACCCGGTCCTGCTGTTGCAGAGGGTGACCCGCTGCGGCGCCGAGCGCAGCGCCCTCTCCACGATGGAGGAGGCGATCCGCACCCGCGCTCCGTCGACCCAACAGCCGGCCTTCTGCATGATCTCCCGGGCCTCTTCGTCATGGACCATGACCCCGGTCCTCTCCAACACCTCTTCGGCGGCGAGCAGGATCTCCTCACACTGATCAGGGGAGAGCACGTTGAAGATCGGACTAGTATTAGCAACGTAGTTGCTTCTTGCTGGCATTTTTTTACCACCCCTTCGATGTATGGCTACGTATGGCTACGCTAATAGTTTCCGGCAGAGCTCGACGGCGGAGGCGGCATCGGGGGCAAAGCCGTCGGCCCCGATCTCGCTGGCGAAGTCGTAGGAGATCGGCGCCCCACCGATGACCACCTTGACCTTGTCCCGCAATCCCTCTTCCTTCAGCAGTTCGATGACGTCCTTCATGACCAGCATGGTGGTCGTCAGCAGGGCGGACAGGCCGACGACCTGCGGCTGGTAGTCCTTGACGGCCTGGACAAACTTCTCGGGGGCGAGGTCGATGCCCAGGTTGACCACGTTGAAGCCGCCGCTCTCCAGCATCATCGCCACCAGATTCTTGCCGAGGTCGTGCAGGTCGCCCTTCACGGTGCCGATGACCACCTTGCCGGCCGAGGGCACCTCCTGCCCCCCCAGCAGCGGCTTGACCAGTTCCATGCCGGCGCTCATCGTCCGGGCCGACATCAGGACCTCGGGCACAAACATCTGGCCGGACTTGAAGCTGGCGCCCACAACGTTCATGCCGGCGATCAGGCCCTCGTTGATGATGGCCAACGGATCGGCGCCGCTGTTGATGGCCGCCTGGGTCAATTCCTTCACCCTGGCCTCCTGGCCGGCGATCACGGCCTGGGAAAGATCAGCAAAGTTAAACATCCTCGATATCCTCCTTTTATAGGTTTGTCGTGGAGACGGTTCTGGCTGTCATCGTCGTCGGTAATTGTTTCAATGAGAGCCGTCCCTAATGTCATGCGACCGGCTACCAAATTTATTTCTGGGACCGGAGCTTGGCCTCGCGGGCCTCGGCCCGGTCGACCACCGCCTGGATCTGGTCCAGGATCGGCTGGGGCAACGGTTCCGGGCGGTGTTCCCCGATGATCCGCTGTGTCTTTTCTTTGACCCGCTGGCCGAGTGTCTTGCTGCCGTACATCTTCCACTCGTCGTAGCGCATGCGGCTGATCACCGTCGGCCACCAGAACTCCTGGCGGAAGCGTGAGACGGTATGCTCCTCGCCCAGGAAGTGGCCGCCAGGCCCGACGTGGTCGATCACGTCCACCGCCAGGGTGTCGTCGTCGACCTCGATCCCCCGCAGGATCCGCTTCACGATGCCGATGATCTCGTCATCCATGACCATCAGCTCCAGGGAGCCGGTTGACCCGCTATCCATGTAGTTGCAGTCATGGATCAGGTTGGCGCCGCTCAGGCCGGCCACCAGGATCGAGAAGGCCGCTTCGATGGCCAGTTGGGTGTCGATCACCTTGGAATCACCGCAGCCGGCCGTGCTGAACATCGGTATGCCCATGTAGCGGGCGACATTGGCCAGGCCGGCGGACAGCAGGCTCAGTTCGGCCGCCCCGTAAGCCAGAATGGTGCTGGACATGTCCATGGTCGAGATCAATCCGCCCATGATAAATGAGCTTCCCTCCCGCACCAGTTGACCGGCCACGATTCCCACCAGGGCGTCGGCCACGGCGATCACCAGCGAGCCGGCCATGGTGGCGGGCGCCACTCCGCCGGCAAAGACGCAGGGCGTATAGATGCAGGGCAGGTTGTTTTTGGCGGAGAAGATCGCCTTGTCGATGGCTTCGGATGAATGGCGCAGCGGGGGGCTGGATTCTGAATAGAGAATCAGGAAGGGGCGCCTCTGAAGCTCGCTCAATCCCCCGGCCACCGCAGAGGCCATGTCTACGATGTCCTGGTACTGGTCGATCCCGAAGCCCCAGTGAATGATCGGCTTGGTGGTATTGGTCACCATGGCCTGGAAGGAGTGGACGTCGGCGAGGTTGGGGGTCACGTCCATGGGCGTGCCGTTATCCTCGCAGTAATCGATATTGGGCAGGGCGTCGGCCACGATGGCTGCCTTGGCGGCGTCCTGTTTCCGGGGCCGCCTGCGTTCTCCCGTAAAGGGGTCGAGGGTGAAGGTATTGGTCGGCCCCGGGCCGTAATAGACGTTCTGGCCCTCCAGGTACATGCTGCGCTTACCGTT
>Ga0187870_1003645_pt1 | contig 11632 bp, 15 predicted proteins | sample June2016WEW_13_1_3_FD_132974 | JGI IMG/M metagenome (GOLD analysis project Ga0187870, IMG submission 132974) | Peatland microbial communities from SPRUCE experiment site at the Marcell Experimental Forest, Minnesota, USA - June2016WEW_13_150 | ecosystem: Environmental > Terrestrial > Soil >... | reverse complement strand
CGAAAAACGAAACAGGTTGGGAAAATTTCCCCAACCTGTGAACGATAATTGCAGTGATTGCTTACACCTCGTATAACCCGTCGTAGTCGGCGAAGATGAGCCGCACGTTGAGGTTCGGGATGCGAGCGCGGATGATCTCGCCCGCGGTTTTGAGCATCTCTTCGTAGAACGCCCGGTCGGTGTTCCCGCCGCATGCGGCGCAGTTCATGTGCGCCATGGCGTAGAGCGTGGTAAAACCGTGCCCCATGAGGACCTCTATCTGTTCCAGGATGAACTCCCGGTCGCGGGGATCCTTCGGCGCAACGAGCGCTTTCACCCCGCCCGGTATGAGAATGGGATCCGGCTTGGTAAAGTTGCCTGCTTTCGCAAATGCATGCCGGACATCCTCGAACCGCTGATCGGGGCACCAGAGGAATGCTTCTTGGTTGTGGTAATGCTCTTGCGGCGATCGGAAATCCAGAATCTTTGTCATGCTCGAAACTAAAGTTGCCGTCAAGCTTTTTCCTCCTCAACAAGAAATCTTGCTTCGTTCCCGCTCCGCACTTCTAAAAACCCGGAGCTTACCGGAATATAATGTTCTTTTTGCTCTTTGTCAACGATTTTCATCGTGCCGCGCGCGAGAACGGAAATAAGCGGCCGGTGATGATCAAGGATCGTGATCTCGCCGTTCCTTGTCGCGCAATTCACCAGGGACGCTTCGCCCTGGTAGAGCACTTTTTGCAATGAGTAAACGCCGAGGGTCATGTGAGTGAAAATTATGCGGCGGCCACGTCTTCTATGCCGCCCTTGAGGTAGAAATCTTCCTCGGACTTGCCGTCGTGCTTGCCTTCCAGAATTTCCTTGAAGCTCTTAATGGTGTCGGCGAGCGATACATATTTCCCGGCACGGCCGGTAAACACCTCGGCAACGAAGAATGGCTGCGAAAGGAAGCGCTGGATCTTCCGCGCGCGATTTACGGTCTCGCGGTCCTTTTCGGAAAGTTCTTCAATGCCCAAAATAGCAATGATATCTTGTAATTCCCGGTAGCGCTGGAGCGTGCGTTGCACCTCGCGAGCCACTTCATAGTGGTCGCGGCCGACGATCTTCGGATCCAGGGCGCTTGAGTTTGAGGCCAAGGGATCTATGGCGGGATAAATGCCGATTTCGGTTAATGCGCGCGACAAGACGATCGTTGAATCCAAGTGGCTGAACGTGGTCGCGGGCGCGGGGTCGGTGATGTCGTCCGCCGGAACGTAAATGGCTTGTACCGACGTGATGGAACCCTTCGTGGTGGAAGTGATGCGCTCCTGCAGTTCCGCCATCTCGGATGCGAGCGTCGGCTGATACCCTACCGCCGACGGCATGCGGCCCAGGAGCGTAGACACCTCCGAACCCGCCTGCGAAAAGCGGAAGATGTTGTCTATGAAAAGCAAAATGTTTTTCCCCTCTTCGTCGCGGAAATATTCCGCCATCGTGAGCGCGGAGAGCGCCACGCGCGCGCGGGCGCCGGGCACTTCGTTCATCTGGCCGAAAACGAGCGCGGTCTTATCGATGACGCCCGACTTCACCATATCGTGATAAAGATCGTTCCCTTCGCGCGTCCGTTCGCCCACACCCGCGAAGACCGAAACGCCGCCGCCCACCTCCGCGACGTTGCGGATCAATTCCTGCAAGAGCACGGTCTTGCCCACGCCCGCACCGCCGAACAAGCCAACCTTCCCTCCTTTAATGAAGGGACAAATAAGGTCAATGACCTTGATCCCCGTTTCAAATACTTCCGTTTTCGTTGATTGTTCGGTGAACTTCGGCGCCTCGCGGTGGATCGGCGAATATTTTTTGAACGGCTTCTTTGGGGTCGTGAGCGGACGCCCGACGACGTCAAAAATGTTGCCGAGCGTTTCCTCGCCCACCGGCACCTCTATCATTTTGCCCGTATCCACGGCTTCCGCGCCGCGCGCCAAGCCTTCCGTGGGAGCCAAAGAGATCGCGCGGATCTTGCCCGGCTCCAGGTGCTTCACAACTTCAACGAATATTTCGCTGCCGCCAAGCTTTATCTTTAAAGCGTTATAGATCGGCGGCAGGACAACCCCCTCGCCGAAATCAACATCCACGACCGGCCCGATGATCTGCGTTATTTTTCCTATTTTTGCTGCCATAGTCTTAGTTTATTAATTGAGCGCCTGCGCACCCGATGTGACCTCGATCAGCTCACGCGTGATCGCCGCCTGGCGCGACTTATTATATTCCATATTCAAATTCCCCGAAAGGTCGCTTGCATTCTCCGAAGCGTTCTTCATGGCCACGCGGCGCGCGGAGTGCTCCGATGCGTTCGCCTCAAGGATCATGTGATAGATGCGGGTCTTCAAAAGCGTGGGCGCGAGTTCCGCAAGCACTTCCGCGGGCGAGGGTTCTATCAAATAATCCCGCTCGCGCGTTTCAAAGAACGACTCCGCCTTCGCATAATTGGAATAGCGGCCGGCGCGCGGGATGGTGTCTTCAATGGAACGCTTGATCATCTCGTAGTTCACCGGCAAAAATTCGCGCGCAACGGCGTCCTGCCGCAGGGCAGTGACGAACGTGGTGAAGAACGCGACCGCGCCGTCAAATTCGTGCTTCGTGTAGCCGTTGATCAGAAAATTCGCGATAGGTTCCGCCTCCGCCGGCTTCATAAAGTCGCCAACGCGCGTGAAAGCCGCAACGACCGGAAGCTTCCGCCGTTCAAGATAATTCTTGGCCTTCTGGCCGACCGCGATGAACGAATAGCGCGGGTCTTGCATGTCAAGATGTTCCTCTTTCACATACTGTTCGAATTTGCGGATCACCGCACTGTTGAATGAACCCGCAAGGCCTTTATCGGAGGTCATGAGGAGGAACAGTTTTTTCGTGACGGGCCGCGCACGCAAAATTTCCGGAAGCGGCACCTCTTTCAGATCGGAGAGGATCCCCAAAAGTTCAAGCGCGGTATAGGAATACGGCCGCGAAGTGAGCGCGGATTCCTGCGCGCGGCGCATCTTTGTGGCCGCCACGAGCTCCATCGCCTTTGTGATCTGCCCGATATTTTGGACGCTCTTTATGCGTCGCCTGAGATTTTGCGCGGATTCCATGCTATTTCATTTTATTTCTCCAAAAATCGGGCGACGGCCTCTTTTAGTTTATTTTCCACCGCCTCTGTGAACTCCCCCGTCTCGCGGATGGGCGCAAGGATATCTTTCTCGTGGAGCCGCCCCAGATATTCCAAAAGCCCGGCCTCGGTCTTTTTGATGTCGGCCACTTCCACGCTTTCAAAATAATTATTAAGGACCGCGTAGAAGATGCAGACCTGTTTTTCCACCGGCAGCGGCGCGAGGTCGTCCTGCTTCAGGACCTCGTTGATCTTCTGCCCCTGCGCGATGCGCTTCTTCGTCGTTTCGTCAACGTCCGTCGCGAACTGGACGAATGCCTGCAGCTCGCGGAACTGCGCGTGCGCAAGGCGCAGCTTGCCTGCCACTTTTTTCATCGCCTTCGTCTGTGCGGCGGAACCCACGCGCGACACGGAAATACCGACGTTCAATGCCGGACGCAGGCCCTGGTAGAACAAGTCGCTTTCCAGATAGATCTGCCCGTCCGTGATGGAGATGATGTTCGTCGGAATATAGGCCGTAACGTCGCCGAGCTGCGTTTCCACGATCGGGAGCGCAGTCAGGGATCCGCCGCCTTTTTCTTTGGAAAGCTTTGCGGCGCGTTCAAGCAAACGCGAGTGCAGATAGAAAATGTCGCCCGGATATGCCTCGCGGCCCGGCGGGCGCCGGAGCAAAAGCGAGATCTGCCGGTAAGCCCATGCGTGCTTCGAAAGATCGTCGTAGATCACAAGCGCATCCTTGCCTTTGTCGCGGAAATATTCACCGATCGCGCAGCCGGCATACGGCGCCAAGTACCACAAGGCCGCCGGGGACGATGCGGATGCCGAAACAATGATGCTGTATTTCAATGCGTCAAACTTTTTGAGCGTCTCCGCGATCCTTACGATCTTGGATTCCTTCTGCCCGATCGCAACATAAATACAGACAGGCGTCCGCCGGCCGCCGTCGTTCAATTGATTTAAAATGGCGTCCAGGGCCACCGCGGTCTTCCCGGTCTGTCGGTCGCCGATGATAAGTTCGCGCTGGCCGCGGCCAATCGGAATCATGGAATCAATGGCCTTGAGGCCGGTGTGTAAAGGCGTATTCACCGATTCGCGCTCCAAAACGGAGGGCGCCTTGGCTTCCAACGGATTCCGTTGCGGCTCCACGCCGGTTTTGAAAATGGGGCCCTTGCCGTCCAGCGGATTGCCCAAGGGGTCAACGACACGGCCGATAAGCTCCTCGCCCACCGGCAGCGAAAGCACTTTGCCCGTACGCTTCACGGTATTGCCGACCTCTATCGCCAAATAATCGTCAAGGACCAAAGCGCCTATGGATTCTTCTTCAAGGCTCAACGCCAGCGCCGCGCGGGCGCCTTTCGGCGTCTCGATCGTCAAAATTTCCTGGCTCACGGCGTTCCGCAAGCCGGTGATCTTCACGATGCCGTCGCCCACTTCAAGCACGCGGCCGACCTCGGCCCATTCGGGCTTTTCTTTGTATCCTTCGATCTCCCTTTTTAATTTTTCTATGATTTCATATGCCATTAGAGATGAGATATTTCAAAAATCTTGTCCAGCTTCCCCTTAAGTGATCCATCAAACTGCAGTTCGTCGTTCACGATGAGCCGGATCCCCGCCACGAGCTCCGGGTCGATCCGCGATTCAACGATGTCGCCCGGCTTCGTGAGCACGGCGACGATCTTGCGCTGCGCCGCACCGAGTTTCCGCGCCGATTCGATCGTTACCTTCCGTATTCCGTGCTTCCCGCGGACGAACCGCGCCGCTTCCTCCACGATCTTCCGCGCATGAGCTTCGTCCCCGTTCCGCAGAAGGAGCGCCTGAAAGTTCTTTGCGATGACGTCGCCGCCCGCTCCGGGCGCCGTAATCGCTTCCGCAAGCGCTTTTGCATATATGTGCGCTGGATACTTCATGCGCTTTGTCCCGCCTCCTTCACCGCTTTCGCGATCAGGGCGTCGTCTATTTTTTCCGGCGAAAGCTCTACCGTTTTTGCAATCGCCCGCTTCACCATCGCGGCCGCTTCCTTCTCTGTTGCCCGCCGCGAGTCCGCTTCCTGCGCCTTGAGCCTTACCGCAGCGTTCGCAAGTTCCTCCGCCTCCTTCCGTTTCGCCTCCGCGAGCAGCCGCGCCTCAAGCTCCTTCGCGTCGCCCTCGGTCTTCCTTAGAATACCCACCGCCTGCATTTCCGCTTCTTTTATCTTCCCCTTCCCGATCTCTTCAACCTCAAGAAGGCGTTTGTCCGCCTCGTCGGCCTTCACGAGTCCCTCTTCAATCCTCCTGCGCCGGTCATGCAAAAGCTTCAAGAGCGGTTTATACACGAAAATCCGCAGCACAACGAGCAGCAAGAAAAAATTGACCGCCTGGCTCAAAAGCAGGTGCCAATCTATGCCCAATTGATCGAAAAGCTGCTGCATGACTCAATAATTTATTGTACGAATTTAATGATGAGCGCGATGACGAGCGCGTAGATCGCGATGGCTTCCGCGAAAGCGATGGCCAAAATTGCCATCGTCTGCACCTTGGAAGCCGCCTCGGGATTCCGCCCGATCGCTTCCACCGCCTTCGCACCGATCAAACCGATCGCAAGCGCGGGGACCACGGTGCCCATGCCGATGGCGCCGAACGTAGCGAGTAACCGAATGCTATTGATATCCATTTCTTTTAATGTGTTTTTAATAAAGATTTAACCGACCTTTGCTGTTTCTATTTCCTCGTGGCCATGCTCGGCCACCGCCATAGCGACGAAGACCAGCGTGAGCATCCCGAAGATGAATGCCTGAATGAACCCCACGAAGATTTCCAGGAACATAAAAGGGAGCGGCACGAGGTATGGCACGAGGAACGACATGATGGCCAGGAGCACCTCGCCCGCGAATACGTTCCCGAAGAGACGGAACGAGAACGAGATAATTTTAGCAAATTCCGAGATAAGTTCAAGGATGCCGATGAAAAAATCTATCGGCCCCTTGAAATTGAAGAATACCGAGAGGCGCTTCCGCAGGCCGACCGCCGCCACGCCGAACGCATTCACGAAGGTGACCACGATCAAGGCGAGCGCCAAGGTGAAGTTCAGGTCGCTCGCGGGAGAGCGCAGGAGCGGCACGCTTTCCGCTCCCTCACGCACTACGACCGAACTCACGCCCGGGAACAGGCCGAGCCAATTGGAGCACAGGACGAAAAGGAATACCGTAAAAACGATCGGCATATATTTTTCGGAGGTTTTCCGGTTGCCAAGCACCGAGTCCATGAGCGAGAGCGCCCCCTCTATAATAAGCTCCATCACGTTCTGGACCATGCCCGGTATGAAGGAAAGTTTCCGCCGCAGCGCTACGGCGAACACCGCAAGGAGTACCAGTACGATCGTGGATAAAAGGACTGCGTTCGTCACCGGGAAGCTCCCGATGTGAAAAATCTCTTCCGCGCGAAGGGAAATTTGCGGCATACGAGGAGATAATAACACGAAATTGCCTTTTCGGGTATGGATAACGTTAGAACCCGGCCGAAGGCCGTCTAAACGGATTTTCCATATCAAAAACTATTTTTGACGCAGTGTTTATTTCGTCCGGATGAATATGGTATTTCATTTGATACAGCTTGCCGACAGCGCAGAAGAGAGCGTCAGTATAATTGAATCCGATCTTTTCTGAAACTCTTTTCACTACTTCCTCCGACGAGCCTTCAACTTCAACGAACGGCTCAAGAAAAGGCCATTCGTCGATAGTAATATCAACTCCGTCAAGTTTCCACAGCTCTCGCTTTGTTTCCTGATACGATTTCGGTTCACAACCGATAGCTTCAAGTAGTTTTACGGCGTCGTCAAAACTGCTGACATTAAGGCAAATTTCCTTTTGGTTTTCTATCTTTTCGCCGTCTACTACTTTCAGGCTTAGGGTTATTTTGTCACCCTCGTCTCGAACGCGAAGCCAGGCGTCTTTTGAGCGTTTGTTTTTAGGAAGATGAAACGGGATTCTTTTTTGCAGGTATTCAGGCCGCACGAGGTCAGCTCCCGCATTCCTTAGACGCCCCCTGATTTCATCCTTGTCAACGTCTAAGAACTTCGCTTCGTATTCAATATTCATCCGTTGAGTATATCAAATTCATCCGCGGCCGGGTTTGAACCGTTTACGTTCTGCCGCTTTGGTTTTTAAAACGGTTGCCTGTTTCTTGTATCGAAATTGCGAGGCGGTGCGGTACGCGGGCCGTCCGGCGCGGTTGCCTACCTTTGCGTAATTTTTCACAGGATCTTTTTATAGTTGAACTTGGCGAGCTGCGGCTCAATGTCCGCATACCGCTTCCCGCAAACCATCCCGCCCGCAAGGAATTTCTCCTGCGTCACCTCCGCAAGGCACCATGCTGGCGGATGAAAACTCTTTTTCTTTTCCAGTGAATCAAATTCAATATCAACAAGCACAAGCCCTGCAAGATCGTCCCGAAATATATCAACTTCATACCGCGCTCCGCCTTCTTCGTAATAGTAGCGGGTTTTTCTGGTCCGCTTCCCTTTCAGCTGGCTCATCTCTTCGTATTCTTCTTTCGTGAGCGGAATGGTGTTTTCCATTTGATGGGAGGCATCCCCATCTTTGATCGGCCGCTTTTTGGTGATCTCGCACTTTTCGCCGACCCTCCGTATCCGCAGATCAGGATGCTCCGCCGACGCGGGAATATAAATATCAAGCATTTCTTTGCGCGGAGCACTTAGAATGCCCGGAGGCAGCGCCCGCGCAAGATACGTCAATTCAATTTCCTCCATGGATTTATTATATACCGACCGCAAAAGTAAAGATTTTACTTCAAGTATAAACTTGTTAAAATAGCAACACAAGACGAAATGGCACACGAAACCGAAACGACAGTTCTGGACATCGACGCCGATGCGGTAAAGGAAAAACTCGCGGCGCTTGGGGCCCAAAAAACACAGGAAACCGTTTTGCGGGTGGATTGGTATCGGACGATAGGAGTGAAGGAGGGAAAAGATCCATGGTTTTTGCGCATCCGTTCCAATAGCGCCGGAAAACATGAGGTCACGTGGAAGGGAAAGTCGGACATCCTGGGCACCGCACGGACGCATAAGGAAATAAATTTTACGGTCGCAGAGCCGGAGAAACTAGCCGATCTTTTTTTGATGATCGGACTTGAAAAATATGCGCACCAGGACAAAGAACGAACGTCGTTCGCGCTGAAAGATTGGGTCTTTGAAATAGACCTCTACCCCAAAATGCCACCGTATTTGGAAATAGAGGGCAAAAGCGAAGAACACGTAAAAGAGGGCGTGACACTGCTCGGCCTAGAAAAAAATCGGACGTGGGCCAAGGGCGAGAGAATCCTCATCCAAGAAATCTACGGATTGGATTGGTACGATATGCGGTTTTAGCCTTTAGTTCTTCAGGTACCGCTTCACGGCAATGAAACCCGAGAAAGCACCGATTATTATCCCGAAGAGCAGCTCGTAAACGAACAGGCGGACAATGTGCGCGGAGAAATATTCAAAAATGTTGAGGTTGGGGATGAAAATATTGAGATAAGGCGAAACGACATAGAGCACCGGCGCCGCGATGATCAAACTGATCACGGCCGCGATCGTGCCGCAGATCATGCCTTCCACCACGTACGGTCCCCGCACCAAACTATTGGAAGCGCCGACGACGCGCATGACCCCGATCTCGTCGCGGTTGGAATAGATCGCAAGGCGGACGGTATTGAAAACAACAAGTCCGGCGATGAGCGCAAGAAAGAAGGTGACGACCAAGCCGCCGGTTTCCACCCCTTTCACGATCTTTGCCAGGCGGTCAATGACGCTCTGATTGTCGTAATAGCTCGGCTGCCCATCAAGATATTGCGCGATGTCCGGCGAACTCAAGTGTTGGGCGATCGCCGCATACTGGCTCGGGTCTTTTGCCTTGACATTGAGCGACGCTTCAAGAGGATTCGTGTTCAATTCGTTGATCGCCTGGCTCACCGTCGGATCGTTCGCGTGGTTCTGTTTGAAGATCTCGAGCGCCTGGTCGCGGGAAATGTATTGCACGCTCTGCACCTCGGGCAATCCTTCAAGCGACTGCTTGATATTCAAAATCTGGTCTTCGGAAGTGTTCGTGCTGAAATAGGCGCTGATGTCTATCTTATCCTGGATGGAGGCCGCCGCCCGGTCAGTGACCACCCCGAACATGATGAGCGACACGAACACAAGGAGCGCAAGCGTCATGATCGCCACGGTCGCCGTGGAAAGCCAGCCGTTCCGCCAGAAATTCTTGAACCCAAATTGGAAAATGCGCGAGACAACGGTGAACATGGTTATATTAAAACATACTTTCCTTTTGCCTCGTCGCGGATGACCCTGCCGCGGTCCAGCGTGATCACCCGCCGTTCCAAACTGTTGATTACTTCCTTGTCGTGCGTCGCAAGGACAACGGTCGTGCCCAGCTGATTGATCTTCTCCAAAAGCTTTACGATCTCGAATGTATGGAACGGATCAAGGTTGCCCGTCGGCTCATCCGCGATCACAACCTCCGGCCGATGGACCATCGCGCGCGCGATCGCAACCCGTTGCCGTTCGCCGCCTGAAAGCTCGCTTGGGAAATTCTTCATTTTATCGCCTAAGCCGACCATATCCAGAACTTGGGGAACGAGTTCCGCGATCTCCCGCTGGGGCCGCCCCGCCACTTCAAGCGCGAATGCTACGTTCTCGTAAGCGTTTTTCATAGGGAGAAGCCGGAAATCCTGGAATACCACGCCGATGTGCCGGCGGAAAGCAGGCAAATCCTTGTCTTCAAGCTTGTTCACCTCGTATTGGCCGAAAAACACCCGTCCCTTGGAAGGTTTTTCCTCGCCGATCAGAAGCTTGATGACGGTTGATTTCCCCGCGCCCGATCTCCCCGCGAGGGACACAAACTCCCCGGGATCAACCTGGAACGTCACATCTTCAAGCGCAACGCTTGGCATCCCGTTGCCATAATGTTTTGAAACTCCCTGAAAAACGATCATGAAATTTGCCTTTTGTTCATATTCTATAACATTTCCAGTTCCGCTTCAATGAAAAGGTCCAGATCGCCCGCCAAAACACCTTCTACCTTCGCTGTTTCTACTTCGGTGCGGTGGTCTTTTACCAATTGATAGGGGTTTAATACGTAGGAACGGATCTGGTTCCCCCATTCCGGCTTCACCTTCACACGCAGGGCGCTGATCTCGCTCACTTTTTCTTTTTCCATGAGGTGGAAAAGTTTCGCTTTCAGAAGTTTCAGCGCATATTCGCGGTTCTGGGCCTGTGACCGCTGCGCCTGCGAGCTCACGGCGAGTCCGGTCGGCACATGCACCACGCGCACGGCCGTTTCCACCTTGTTCACGTTCTGTCCGCCGGGACCACCCGAACGATAAAATTCAACTTTCAGGTCCTTTTCGGGGATCTGCAATTTTGACTCTTCAAGCGGCGGCAGGTCGGGGACTACTTCAATAAGCGCGAATGAAGTATGCCGCAGTTTTTTCGGCGAGAACGGGGAGATGCGCACAAGCCGGTGCACGCCGGATTCTTTTTTCAGATACCCGTAGGCATGCTCCCCTTTTATTTCGATCGTGCGCGAACGGATATTGTCGTCGATCACCCGTATCTTCCATCCGCGCCGCTTCGCATAATTTTCATACATGAGGCCGAGCATCCGCGCCCAATCCTCCGCATCCTCGCCGCCCGCGCCCGGATAGATCGAAAGCACGGCGGCCTGCACATCGTACCGCCCCGTGAAAAGCTGCTTCAGTTCAAAGTCCCTGAATTTCTTTTTGAGCTCATAGAATGTTCCTTCGTCAAGATTGCCGGCGGCACCGGAGTCGGCGCCCGCGCCCGCCGTGCGTCCGCGTTCAAGCGCGGCGATGCCGCTCTCAATTTCACGGTAGCGTTTTACGACGTCATTGAGAATGCCGAGTTCGCGGATCTTTTCATCCGCCGCCTCGCGATTTTTCCAAAACACTGTGGACGCCATCTCCGCCTCCAACTCCCCTATTCTTTTTTCTTTTGCCGCAAGGTCAAAGACGCCCGCCCAGCCGGCGGGCTTCGGACTGCAATGCTTCAAGGTTCTCGATTTCTTTCATGGTTATCTTTAATTCTGCTTCGCTTCCCGCGCTCTTGCCCTTTCCGCGCGTTTCTGTTCCTTTTCTTTTCTCTTATCTTCCGCCCTCGCTTGCGCCGCTTCTATGCGGGCAAGTTGTCTCACAAATTCTTCCGGCTCATTCCTCCCTTCACTCTGAAGACGCTCGCGAACCGAGTTAAGCGCCTTTTCGAAATACGGATCGAGCGCCTTGCGCTTCAGCGTATAGTCACCGTTATAGACGTCCCCCTTATCATCAACTATTTCTCCCCTCTCGCTAAGGTGGTACCCGGGCGCCAAAGGGCCTCCTTCTCCCGGCCCCGATTCGCCAAAAAGACTACCGCTCAAAACATCTCTTCCTCGCATTATCTTCATTATAGTGGAGCCGGAGAGAGGAGTCGAACCTCCAACCTCTGCTTTACGAAAGCATTGCTCTGCCATTGAGCTACTCCGGCGCGCCCGTAACGCCT
>Ga0187870_1003634_pt1 | contig 11651 bp, 9 predicted proteins | sample June2016WEW_13_1_3_FD_132974 | JGI IMG/M metagenome (GOLD analysis project Ga0187870, IMG submission 132974) | Peatland microbial communities from SPRUCE experiment site at the Marcell Experimental Forest, Minnesota, USA - June2016WEW_13_150 | ecosystem: Environmental > Terrestrial > Soil >... | reverse complement strand
GACGCGCTGTATTTCTCTCCCCACAAGTTCCTCGGGGGGCCCGGAAGCTGCGGGGTTCTCATTTTCCACGAGGGGATCTACCGCGCCGACCTGCCGCCGACGGTCGGCGCCGGGGGCACGGTGGACTTCGTCGGCTTCGAGGGCCAGGCCTACAGCACGGACATCGAGGTCAGGGAAAATCCCGGCACTCCCGGGATCCTGCAGACACTGCGGGCCGCCCTGGCGATGGAGCTGAAGGAGATGCTCGGTCCCGAGAGGATCGCGGCCCACGAGTCCGAGCTTGCGCGCCTCGCCCATGCCGCGCTGTCCGCCCACCCCGGCATCGACCTGATGGGAGGCGTCGGGCCCGAGAACCGTCTCCCCATCTTCTCCTTCAACGTGCGCGTGGGCTCATCCTGGCTCCACCCCCGGTTCGTCACCACCCTCCTCAACGACCTGTTCGGGATCCAGAGCCGCGCCGGCTGCTCGTGCGCCGCTCCCTACGGCCACAGGATCCTTCACATCGACGAGCGCAAGTCCCAGGAGCTGCGACGCTCCATCATGTGCGGGAACGTCGGGCTGAAGCCGGGGTGGGCCCGGGTGAACTTCCATTTCCTGCACACGGAGGAGGAGGTGGATTTCATCTGCCGTTCGATCCTCTTCGTGGCCGAGCACGGGAAGAAGTTCCTGCCGCTGTATCGCTTCGACCTGCGATCGGGCGCGTGGCGCCACAGGGAGTTCGTCCCCTCCCGGATTCCCTTCGGGCTGGAGCAGGCGCTTGCCGGGGAACCGACCCGGCTGCACCGTGAAGAACAGCCGGACCTGGGACGGCTTTTCCAGGAGTACCTCGCCGAGGCACAGCGTCGTGCCGATTCGATCGCCGAGGCCTGGTCGGAGAGCGAGCTGAAGACCACCGAAGAAGACCTGATACCATTCGTCTACGTCTAGCGGAGGTACGGCATGGCGGGGACACCAGGGGCAGCCGCGTCGCCTCTCTTCGAGCCGGTTCGCATCAGGAGCGCTCATACCCTGAAGTGGCTCGCGCGCAGCGACGTGTCCGAAGAGTTCCGCGCCCGCCTTCCCCAGGCTCCCCGGGGCGCCTGCGTCTTCCGCGGCATCCCCTTCGATGCCGGCCGGATCCTCGCTCTGAATGACAAGCCCGGCCGGGTCTCCCTCGGAGGGAGGAAGGCCCGATGGCTGGTGTTCCTCCACACCTCCGACGCGCGGCCCCTGGACGGGAACCCCGAGGGGTTCATTTCCCCGATGCGGGGCGAGGGTCGGCTCGGGGAGCTCGCCTGCACCTACCGCGTTCGCTTCGGGGATGGATCGGAGACGGCCGTCCCCATCCGCCGGCGTTTCCAGATCGGGTCGTTCACGAAGCGCTGGGGGGAGAACTCCTTCGAGGCCGTTGCGCATCTCGCGCCTCACCCCGTTCGCCCCCCTCACGAGCAGCTCCGCCCTTCCTGGGGTTCCAGCCAGACGAGAGTCGATCCCGGGGACACGGGAGATTTCCTGGCATGGATGTATGCCTGGGAGAATCCCCGGCCGGACGCGGCGATGGATTCTCTTTTTTGCGAGCCGTCGAGCGGAACTGTCGTGCTGTTCGGCGTCACGGCGGGCGCGGTGGACTCCCATCCGCTTCGCTGGGAGCCGCGGCGGAAAGCGCTCCTCACGCTGCCGACTGACCAGGAGTCTTCGTTTCGCCTCGACGAGGCGGGGCTCCTCGAGGCAGTGAAGCTCGACCTCGGTCAGGTGATCTCGGCGATTCCCCAGCCGCTGTACCCGGACGCAGAATGGGAAACCGGGTTCAACAACCAGCTTCCCGAAACATCGAAGAACAAAGTGCTCCTGGATTACACGTCGCATCCTCAAGCCCTCTTCCATTTTCCGTCCCGTGCTCCCCTGCCGGTTGCCCGCCTGAGCGGGGAAGGCGTCGCGGGAAAACTGCGCGTCGTTCCGCCGTCCACCCGGCGCGTCGCGCTTCGGGTCGTGGAAAAGGACAGCCGAGCTCCCGTTCCCGTCAAGCTTCACGTTCACGGGACCGCCGGGGAGTACCTGGCCCCGGTCGACAGGCACCGGATTCCCAACCCGGCCTGGTTCGAGGACTACAGCGTCGATTTCGTCCACCGGGGGGATGCCGGTCACAAGGGCGAGCACTGGTGCACGTACATATCCGGGGAAACGACGATCGATGTTCCCCCCGGCACCGTGTTCGTCGAGGTCGCCAGGGGATTCGAGATCCGGCCCGTGAGGAAAAGGGTCACGGTCGAGGCGTCGACCGAGCGGATCGAGATCGAGCTTGAGCGGGTCCTCCCCTGGCGGCAGAAGGGCTGGATCACCGCCGATACCCACGTGCACTTCCTGTCTCCCGCTTCTGCGCTCCTGGAGGGCAGCGCCGAGGGCGTGAACGTCGTGAACCTCCTTGCCAGCCAATGGGGCGAGCTCATGACCAACGTCGGGGACTTCGACGGGAAGACGACGTGGGGCTCGCGCGAGGCGGGCGGAGACGGGGAACACCTCGTGCGCGTCGGCACGGAAAACCGCCAGCACGTGCTCGGCCACATCTCCCTCCTCGGGTACGGCGGCGGCATCATCGCGCCCATGACCACGGGCGGTCCCGACGAGTCGGCCCTCGGGGACCGGGTGGAGATCCTCCTCAGCGAATGGGCGGAGGCGTGCAGGGGCAAGGGGGGAATTGTCGTGGTTCCTCATTTCCCCCAGCCCCGCGCCGAGCACGCCGCGGCGATCGTGGCAGGGAAGATCGACGGCATCGAGATGACCAGCTGGGGCGACCTGTACTCCGGCATCAGTCCCTACTCCTTGTCCGACTGGTACCGCTACCTCAACTGCGGCCATCTCGTGGCGGCGGTGGGCGGCACCGACAAGATGAGCGCGGACACTGCCATCGGCACGGTGCGCACGTACGCGCGCATCCGGCAAGGACTTCCCTTCACCTACGATGAATGGAAGATGGCCGTACGCCGCTGCGAGACCTTCGTCACGTACGGCCCCCTCATGGAGTTCTTCGTGGACGGAAAACCGATGGGGAGCAGGATCCAGGCGGGCCCCACCGGGGGTACCTTCGACGTCTCATGGACGGCCGCGAGCGTGACCATCCCGATGAGCAGGGTCGAGCTGATCGTGAACGGTGAGATCAGGCAGTCCATCGCCGTCGATGAGTGGGACGCGCAGGGAAACTTCCAGTTGAAGCTCGACCGTTCATCCTGGGCGGCACTGCTCGTCCGCGGGAAATACCCCGACAGGCCCGAGATCGTGGCCGCCCACTCATCGCCGGTGATGATCGAGGCGGGAGACGGCCCCCTGTTCGCGGCGGCGGACGCGCTGACGATCCTCGAGCAGATCGAGGGCGCGCTCGCATACCTGGACACCGTGGGAACGCGCGCGGAAACCGCGGCGTACAAGCGCATGAGGCTCGTGCTGGAGTCGGCTCACCGGGGCCTCCACAACCGCATGCATCAGGCCGGTCACTACCACGAGCACACGACCGCACAGGATCACGAGGGACACGATCATGGGTAGTTCGCTGGCCGAGCTGGTCTTTCTGCCGCGGCCGCGGGAGATCCGCGCGCGCGAGGGCGGATTCACCCCGAGGCCGGGCACGCGGATCGTCCTTTCCGGGGAGGCGAAGTCGCTGCTGCAGCCCGCGTTTCGATTGAAGAAAACGGCGGCCCGCGCACTCGGCATGGAGTGGCCCCTCGGAGCCGGCCCGGCGGGTGCGGGGAAAGTCTGCATCACGTTGAAAGTCGAGCAGGACCGTCTGCCGGCGCAAGGCTACCGCCTCTCCATCGGTCCGTCCGGCATCGATTGTGCCGGCAGTGACCTGGCCGGACTGTTCTATGCCGCTGCCACGCTCATTCAGATCCTCCGCCAGTGCCCGTCCCTGCTTCCTTCAGGTGAGATCGTTGACTGGCCCGATTTCCCTGTTCGGGGAGTGATGCTCGACATTTCGCGCGACAAAGTCCCGAGCATGGAGACGCTTCTTTCCCTGGCGGATCTCCTGGCCGGCATGAAGGTCAACCACCTGCAGCTGTACACCGAGCACACCTTCGCGTACTCGGGGCACCGCGAGGTGTGGGCGGATGCGAGTCCCATGACGGCAGAACAGGTCCTCCTCCTGGATGCGTACTGCCGCGAGAGATTCATCGAGCTGGTTCCCAACCAGAACTCCTTCGGGCACCTGCAGAAGTGGCTCACCCTGCCCCGGTACCGGGATCTCGCCGAATGTCCCGAGGGCTTCGAATGGCCGTGGGGCGGCCGAAGCGAGGAGCCCTTCAGTCTTGATCCTTCCAATCCTGGCTCACGTGCGCTTCTGGAAGAGCTCTTCGACGAGCTGCTCCCCAATTATGGCAGCAGGTCTTTCAACGTCGGCTGCGATGAAACCTTCGACCTCGGCCAGGGCCGCAGCAGGCTGCTCTGCGAGCGCGTCGGCAAAGGACGGGTGTACCTCGATTTCCTGCTGCAGATCCATCGGCTGGTGTCCGCCCGGGGACGCACGATGCTCTACTGGGGTGACATCATCATGGAGCATCCGGATCTCGTGCCCGACCTCCCCGCCGACGCGATTGCCCTGGAGTGGGGCTACGAGGCTCAACATCCCTTCGACGCGCACGGGGCGGAGTTCCGCGCTTCGGGAGTGCCCTGGTGGGTCTGCCCCGGCACCTCCTCCTGGAACTCCTTCGCCGGCCGAACCGAGAACTGCCTGGAAAATCTCCGCTCGGCTGCGCGCTCGGGCCTTGCGCACGGCGCGACCGGGTTCCTGAACGCGGACTGGGGCGACAATGGCCACTGGCAGTTCCTCCCGGTGAGCTACCTCGGCTTCGCCGCGGGCGCGGCGCTCTCCTGGTATCTGGAGGGCAGCCGGCAGACCGATTTTGCCCGGGAGCTCGACACCCATGTCTTTCGCGACAAGGCACGCGTGATGGGCGAATTGGCCCGGGACCTAGGCAACGCGTACACGCGCACCGGTCTTCGCATCCGCAACGAGAGCGCACTCTTCCAGGTCCTTCGCCACCCCGATCGCAGGGAGCCCCCTGAGGGGCTGCGAGCCGACGCGCTGGACAGGACGCGCCGCTGGATCGAGACTGTCGCGTCCCGGCTGGACGGGGCGCGGATGGACTTGCCGGATGCGGCACTCGTTCGGGATGAGTACGCCCTTACCGTCCGCATGCTCCTCCTTGCCTGCGATCGTGCTTCCGTCCTGCTCGAGGCGGGCGGCGTCGGGGAAGGCCCCGGCATCCGTGAGCGGCTTGCAGGCATCATCGGGGAGTACCGAAGCCTGTGGCTGGCGCGAAACCGCATCGGCGGCCTGGCGGACAGCGTGAGAAGGCTGGAGGCCCTGCTTCCGAACGCTCGCTAGATGTAGTTCAGACCATAGCCGGGAAGGGGCAGGGGAAACACCGGGTGAAGGATTCTGGGGCACTCGCGCTCCACTGAGCCAAATACGAGCGCTGCGAGATCCGCGGCCGCTTTGACCCGCATCATTTCAGCCGAGAATGCGGCCCGATCCTCGGGGGAGAGCCGCGCAAGGAGACGCGGTTTCAGCGCCTCGAAGAATGCCGGCGGATCGATAATCTTCAGGGTGCCCTGCACTCCCGTGCTTCGGCTGGCGCATCCATTTGACCGGGCGAGAAGAATCATTTCCGCGTCGGAAGCCGTGATCTCGATGTCGAGGTACTCGGCGTCCGATGCATCGAGGATGGCGTGAGCGGCGGCCAGAATTGCCGGGCGCGAGCCGGCGATCTCGCCTGCGACGATGACACCAGGGCCCGTCCGATCGTCCGGACCCGAGACGCACAGGTACCCCACGGTGCGCTCACCCGCACGCGCGATCCATGTCCGGGCGGGCCGGCAATGCAGGGCACGTGTGCGCAGGAGAGGGAGCATCTCCCCGGGGGCGCGGATGAACCGGACTCTCTCCTGCCGATGCAGGGCCTCCAATTCCGGCAGGTCAGCTTCAGTCCATTCGCGCACCCTGCAGGAAATCGTCGGGAGCCTGCTGTCATGCGTCAAGCGGATGATCGCAAAAAGTCCCGCGTCGATGCAGCCCATGCGGCGGTAGAGTCCCCGGCCACCCGAAACCAGGAGCAGCGATGCTCCCTGCGCGGAAGCGACGGCGATGCAGTCATCCATGAGCCGGGCCGCGAATCCGCGGCCGCGGTATTCATCCCGCGTGCAGACCGAGCCGACGCACGCGGCACGCACCACGACCTCGTCCATCTGGAGGTCTCGTACGGTCATGCCGGACAGCGCAACCGGCGTGCCGTCATCGACAAACACGCGGAGATTGCGGGCGTTGACCGTCGAGAAAAGCGTGGGGAAAAACCTTCCCATGTCGATCCTGCCATCGGGGTAGAAAACCATGTTGGACAGCGCCACGACCGCCGGAAGCTCCTCTTGGCGCGCCGCCCTCGGTCCCTCGATCATGCGCCACTATACAGGAACGCCCGGGCGCGTGCACACTCGCCTCCATGAAGAAACGACCGACCGCGAAGGACTGGCTCCCCCTTGCCCGCACCGAGCGGGGAGCGGACGAGCTCCCCACGGGATCAGCCTTCCGATCGGAATGGATCGACTTCGAGAGGGGGATCAGGGTGGGAAACCTCGAGCCCCACGAGCGGATCACCCGCATACTGAAATACGGATTGGAGCAGCGCTGCGGCACGGGATTCGTCACGGACCGGTGGGGCCGCGGGGTGTTCTGGCAGTGGATCTGCTGGCTGCCGCGGGCGAACCGGGATGCGAAGCCCGTGTCACGCGGCACCAATTTCGGCTGCGCGAAGCTGTACGTCACGATCGACCGCACGCGCAGGGTCTTTCAAGCCGGCCTGGCCGTCGAGCGCGGCTTCGTTTCGGGACGACCGGCCATTCCCGGGATTCTTCTCAAGCCTGATTGGGACTGGAACCGGCTCATGAAGCAGTGCACCGCCGGTTCGGACCTCGACCGCGAAATGCGCCGGCTGGTGCTGCGCGAAGGCTTCTGCGCCACCGTCACCGGAGCCGCGGGGACGTCGATCTTCGACTCGAAGAACTTCCGGTCCGCCCGGCAGATTCGTGAGACGGCCCGGAAGGCGCGGCCGGGTGCCTGGGCAGGTTTCGACCTCTTCTATCCCATGCCCGAGTCAGAAGTCCGGGCGTCGTCGGGCTACGACTTCGTCCAGGGAATCATGGGAGCATTCGCCGAGGTCATCCCCGCGATGAACCTCTGCATGCAGGTCCCGCTCTCATCCCCGATGGATCGGCGACTCCCGTAGGAACATCGCCAGGATGAAGCTCGCCACCGTGAGAGCGAAGAGGATGGCGAGGGAGGCCGTCATGGATCCGTCCGGCGCCTTGAACGCGTCCATCGCAAATATGAACAGGATGCCCGAGACCTGGCCCATGACCACGAGCATGCTGTTCGAGGTGCCCTCCGGCGCGGGCAGCGTGAGCTCCGCGCCGTACTGGAAGCCAATGGGACCCGCGCTCAGCAGGAAGAGCCCGAACACGAACGAAGAGGCGAGCAGGAGGCCGTAGGAACGGGCGAACGCGAGACCCGCGAGTCCGGGGAGGAGTCCCGCGAGCGCCAGCAGAACGAACGGCTTGCGCCGCCGAAGGGAATCCGAGATCAGGGGGAGGACGACGGCGCCCACGATGCCGCCGATCAACATGAGCCCTCCTGCCGTACCCGCCTGCGCCCCGGAGAAGCCGCGCGGCGCAATGATCTCCTCGATCCAGGTGGTGACGCCGTTGAACATGCCCAGCCCGACGAAGAAAATGATGAGAAGGAGAATGAAGTCCTTCTGCTTCATCATGCTCTTCAGCCCGTCGTACATCAGCGACCGGACCTCCTGGTCGGCAGGGCCTGCCGGCGTCGGGGGCTTTTCCCGCACCGTGGCGATGAACAACGCCGCGGCGATCGCCGACACGACGCCCGTGGAGAGGAGCATCGCCCTCATGCCATGCGCGTTCAGCAGGAGAGGGGTGACGATCAGGCTTGCCAGGATCCCGAGGTAGATGGCGAGGGTGCCCAGCCCTGTCGCCGTTGCCCGTTCATCACCGGGAAACCACCGGCCGGCAAGCTTCGTGATGGCGCCGAGGATCAGGGGCTGACCGACGGCGATCCCCACCTGGGAGATGAAGACCAGGAGGAAGTTGTCGGCGAAAAGCCCCCTCGTCACGCCGAAGACAGCCGTCAGAGCGGCACCGAGGGAGACCGCGCCCCTCAGCCCCCATGTGTCGATGAGCCAGGCCGCAGGGAGGACCAGAACGATGTACACCGCCATGAAGACGATCGAAAGCAGGCCGATCATGATGTCCGAGGCCGCGTAGAACTTCATTGCGTCGGAGGTGATCGGGGCGAAAGTGATCCACAGGGCCTGGTTCATCGCCGCGACGAGCATGAACCCCACGAGGACAACCCACCTGTACCCGTAGGTCGTGATCTCCTTGTCTTTCATCTGCCTCAAGGTACTGATACTTCTGCGCGCCGAACAAGACGCACGAGGAACGCGGCAATGACGACGAGCAGGACGTTCATGCCCAGGTAGAACCAGAACCCGCGCCTGATGCCGATGGTCTGGGAGATGAGGGCCATCGCGAACGGAAAAACGATCGAGCCGACCGCTCCTCCCGTTGCTGCCGTCCCCACGGCAACGCCGCTCTTGAAATGCCTGCCGAGCACGGACATCCCCAGCGGGTAGAACCCCGAGCTCCCGAGCCCGGCGATGAAGACGGCCGCCGCCACCGCCGCGGCGGACCGTGCGAGGAGCACCCCGACGAGCGCGGCCGCGGATACCATGGAGAGGCCGAGCATGAGCAGTTCCTGCCGGGATCCCTTGTAGCCGAAGGAAATCCCCAGTCTCCCCGCCAGGAGCCCGAGCCAGAAAAGGGCCACCGCGAAAGCGCCGGTCGATGCGGACACTCCGAGCACTTTCACGACGTACTCCGATGACCAGGAGGAGACGCCGATTTCGGTGCCGACGTAGATCAGGAGCGCAGCCGTTATCAGCAGGAGCAGGGGCTGCCGGAGGAGCTGCAGCCCGGCGTGCGCGCCCTTTTCGGGCTCGGGCTGAACGCGGGGGAACCGTGTCAAGGCAACAACGACTGCGAGAAGTCCGAAGAGGATGGCTGCTGCGATGAAGATCGAGACGAGGGGGATTCCCTCATTCAGAATGTATCCCACCGCGGACGGACCGATGATGGCTCCCACGCAGAAGGAGGCATGGATCAGGTTCATGAGCCTGCTCTGGCCCTTCTGCTCCATGTGGATGACCTCGAGGTTGGCGACCACTTCAATGGCTCCCTGGCACAGGCCGATTCCGAGGTTCAGCAGGAGGTTCAGCCATGGCGACGGCCATCGCACGAAGAGGGACATGCTGAGGGCACCGATCACCAGGCCGATCATCATGATCAGGCGGGGAGGAAAACGCTGGACGAGGAAGCCGTTGAGGAAAGAGGAGAGGAAATATCCCGCCGAGCTCGCGGCGAGGACAAGACCTGTCACGGTGTAGGACCAGCCGAATGTCCGGATGATCTGGGGAAGCGCCGCGCCGGCGATGGTGAAAATCACGCCGAAGAGGACGAAGCCGGCGAGGAGAAGAAAGTAGAGGCGTCGAGTCGCGGGGTCGAGTGTCTTGAACATGAGTGAGGTGTCCTTCTTCTATAATGTTCAACGCCCGAGGTCAAGGACTCTCACGACAAGGAACGTCTGCTCGGCCTTGCAGTTTCCCTTCGTGTGTGATATATCAGTCATTGTCCTTCCAGACATATCAAGAGTCAGGAACCAACTGTGACTTCCCGGACCAGATGGATACTCGCGGGCACGTTTGCGTTCGCCCTGCTTTCGGGCACCGCCGCCTATTCCCAGGAAACCGATGCAAACTCATCCGCGTCCCAGGCGATTTCCAGGCCCAGCCCTTCGCCGGAGAGACACACAGCCGCGGCAAGGGTCGTGCGCGTCGACCTGTACGACATCGCGATGGGACCGCTCTTCAAACTGGCATGGGTCCTCTTTGCGGCGGGATTCACCTGGCGGATCGTCCTCTTCAACCGGCTGACCCGGCCTGCCCGGGCGGCGGGCTCCGCGCTGCCCCCGGCCGCACAGCACGCCGCATCAGGATCGGTTTCTGATGACATGGCGTTCCTCACCAGGGGCATGTCGGGTGTTGGAAGAATTCTTTTCCGTCTGCGGCGATGGATCCGTCGGACGGTATTTGGCGCTCACCCGGTCATGGGGGTTGCCAGCCTCGTTTTCCACTTCGGACTCTTCCTCATCCCCCTTCTGCTGCCGGCGCATAACATCCTCTTCTCCAGAAGCTTCCGTGTCAGCCTGCCGACCCTCCCGGGGCCGCTCATGGACAAGCTGACGCTCGGACTGCTGGCGATCGGGGCGTTCTTCCTGATGCGCAGGATCCTCTTCCCACGGGTCCGCGCTCTCTCCACGCTGCGTGACTACGGAATCCTCTTCCTGGTGGCCGCGCCGTTCGTCACCGCGTACATGGCCTACCACCAGTGGCTGAACTACCGCGCGGTGCTGGTGATCCACATGATCGTCGGGGAGATCCTGATCGGGGCGATTCCCTTCACGAAGCTCGGCCACATGCCGTTCCTCATTTTCTCGCGATTCTTCATGTCCGCGGAATACGCGTGGCGGCCGGGCAACCGCAGGTGGTGACATGAGGCAGACGAATACGGACGCGAAAACACTTGCCCGGATCAACCGCATCGTGGACAGCAGGAAGAGCATGATCAGGCTGTCTCTCCAGGCCTGCGCCCACTGCGCGCTGTGCGCCGAGAGCTGTTTCAAGTTCTGCCAGAGCGGGGGCGATGTCTCGTACACCCCCTCCTACAAGGCCATCAACTCGATCGGCCGGATCTGGCGAACCCGCGGGCGGCTTTCAGATGAAGAGTACGAGGACATCCGCGAGCTGGTCTGGGACAAGTGCGTGTTGTGCATGCGCTGCTACTGCCCGATCGGGATCAGCATTCCATCCCTCATTGCGGCGGCACGCGGTGCGTGCCGCGAAAAGGGCGTCGAGCGCTGGCACACCACCAGGAGAAACGCATGAGCAGGAGAATCGCGGGGCTCTGTGCGGCGGCGGTCATGCTCGTGTCTTCCTCGACCCTGTTCGCCGATCCTCCGGACATCATCATCCTTTCCAAGCCGAAAGTGTTCGGCTCTCTCAGCCGTGCGCCGGTCCGTTTCACGCACGGCCACCATATGAGCCCGAAGGGCGTCAGCTGTCTCACGTGTCATCACAAGGGGGACACCACGATTCAATGCGAGACGTGCCACGTGACGCCGGGATCGCTCCTGCAGGCGTTCCATCAGCTGTGCATCACCTGCCACGACATTGAAAAAAAAGCTGGCCGGGCGACCGGCCCGCGCGCGTGCGGCGAATGCCACGCGTGGAGCAGGTGAGGGGGAGGTACCATGGTCAAGGCGACGCGGAAACCGCTGGAACAGATATTCGAGATGGTGAAGGGCTACCGGCGCGTGCTGGTGGTCGGCTGCGGCGGCTGCACCTCGGTGTGCCTTGCCGGCGGCCAGCGCGAATCGATCGCTCTCGCCGACGAGCTCACCACGTGCGCCCGCGCGGCGCAGGTTCCCCAGCAGTACGACTCCTTCACGGTCGAGCGCCAATGCAATCCCGAGTTCCTCGAGGGCCTGGAAG
>Ga0187870_1003632_pt1 | contig 11655 bp, 6 predicted proteins | sample June2016WEW_13_1_3_FD_132974 | JGI IMG/M metagenome (GOLD analysis project Ga0187870, IMG submission 132974) | Peatland microbial communities from SPRUCE experiment site at the Marcell Experimental Forest, Minnesota, USA - June2016WEW_13_150 | ecosystem: Environmental > Terrestrial > Soil >... | reverse complement strand
TGGATGGGTTTGACAGAGACTGGAGGAATGCAGGAACCCGCAGAGTTGCGTACTACACCAATGTCCCACCTGGCAAGTATGTCTTCCTTGTGCAGGCACGCAACAACGATGAGGTCTGGAGTAAAGAGGGAGTCGCTCTGGCGATTGAGTTGAAGCCGTATTTCTATCAGACAGGATACTTCTATGGCATCTGCGGCATCCTTCTCATTGCATCAATATTCCTCGTCTATCGCTGGCGGGTGGCCCTTTTGTTGCAACGGGAAAAAGAACTGAAGCAGCGCGTGGACGAGTCCATTGCGCAGATCAAGATATTGGGAGGGCTCATCCCGATTTGTGCAAACTGCAAAAAGATACGCGATGACAAGGGGTACTGGAACCAGCTTGAGAAATATCTGAAAGAACACTCGGAAGCCGAGTTTACCCACGGGATCTGTCCCGAGTGCAGAGAGAAACTGTATGGACCGTATCTTAAAAAAAAGGGGGCAGACCAGAAAAGCGGCCCGAGCTGATGATCTCTGAAAAGGGAGGTGCCATCCATAATGGAAACAAAAAAGCCCCCGATCGCTCGAGGGCTTTTTCATGACGCAGTTGCTTCGCTACTCACTAATCGACGTTCATTGTCCCCTCCTCCAACTTCACCGGGGCCACAACCAGCCAAAGGTCCCCGCCGTCAGTAATGCGTAGAAAAGTCCATCCAACGTGTTTTTCATGGTAACCGACCAAGCGCGCTTGTACCATATCGACTCCTGCCAATTTGCGATGGCGTAGCATGTGAACGCTGTGACGCCGACGAATCGAAACACGGCAAGATAGTGTGCGCCAACTTCCAGAGCTCTGCCGGCCACGTATGCTGCGAAAATCCCGACAACTACTGAATAGATAAACCACTGGATCAGATATGGCGCCATTGACGGATTTCCTCCAGGCCAAATCGTGAGGATGGCGCGGGGCCCTTTCTTCACCTTCTCCTGAAACTCTGGCGAGTTCATTGCTTGCATAGAGCCCGCGTGTGGAATAATGTATTGCCCCTCCGGGATATTGAGCTTCCTGATCGCATCCACGGTCGCCTCCTCGTCGGGGAGTTTCTTTAGGTCGTTTGAATGATACCGGAACACCATGTGAACGAGTGAACTGGCGATGAACACGAAGACCGCTGACAAAAGGATCGGGAGCCAGAGAGAAGGAATAGGAACCATGGTGACCTCCTTTTGGTAAGTGGGAGAATTGTGAAGACCGAGCAACTTTGTTGGCGGTGAGAGGTTTGGAGTGCGTCTGCCTTCACAGCACAAAACGCAACAAATGGTATTTCGGTTCCGGGTGGAGAAAGGGGGTGAACAGGACGTAGCTGCTACACAGGAGAGGCGGTCCTCATTCTTGAGGATTGCCAATGTGCCCGGAACCCTTCGACTCCGCTTCGACTCGTCCCCCCAAAAGGGACTCGCTCAGCGTCGCTCAGGGCAGGCCCCAATGGAAAACATCAGGGCAGGCAGGACGGAATTCGAATTACGTTGACGATGCTAAACAAAAAATCCTCCTTGTAGGAGGACTTTTTGTTTAGAGTGCCCGGAACAGGACTTGAACCTGCACGTCCTCACGAACACTAGCTCCTGAATCACAAATCGTGGTTTTCATCAAAGAGAAAATGCTCAGTTTGAGATGAATTGGGCATTTTTCTTTTTCCGTTTTGAGTCACTGACCCCCTTTTGGAGACCAAGTTGTTACGATTTGGTTACACGAGTATAGGATGTTTTGGCGTGCAATGCAGTGTGGTGACAATTTGGTTACTCACCTAGTACGGCATCAGAGTTGCAGCTTCATGTCCTCCCCTTGCTAGTCAAGAAATGCCGATCTGCCAATGCTGGTCGGCATTTCTGCGTTCCATGATGTAGCGGGGTGGCGGCTGTACAGGCCCGTCATTATTGATCAACCTAGCGGTGTCTTTTGGTCATTTGATTTTCTGACAACGCAACCGTACGTTTGCCACATTCTCCCTTCTCGAGCATCGTATCTCTTCAGGCATCGCGGGCAACCCAAAGGCTGCTGAAGACATTTGGTGTACTCTGTAGAAGAGAGCGTAGTGGCAGCTACCACGTAAGTGAGAAACATCAGAATGTCTAAGAAATGATGAGGCTGATTATGAGTAGATCTTTGGCCGCTGTGTTTCTTGTGGCTGTCTTGGTCATGCTGTCTCTTATGCCATCACTCCTTCATGCGCAAATCCCCCGTATTATTTCCTATCAAGGTGTTCTGACAGATACGACGGGGCATCCGAAACCCGATGGAACTTACGGCTTCACATTCTCACTCTATGCGGTTGCAAACGGCGGATTGCCCTTGTGGTCTGAGTCAAAATCACTTTCAATTCGCAGCGGTCTGTTCGCCACGCTCCTCGGAGACCATGTAGCCTTCTCCGATAGCGTCCGATTCGACAAGCCGTACTGGCTGGGTGTTCAAGTTGGGAATGACATCCTCTCTCCGAGGCTTCAGTTCAACGCTGTCGGATATTCTCTGAACTCTGCACACGCATTCCGCTCGGACACCTCGAGCTATGCTGCCGGTGCATCGCGCGCTGACACCGCCCTCTACGCGGTGAATAGCGCGGCTACTTTCGGTTCTTCAACTTCCAATGACGTCGTAGTTGAGAACTACAATGGCATTGCTGCTCCATTGCCGGGGCAACAGGCGAATGTCACGTCGGGAATAACTCTTATGAACAGTACGGCCTCCAATGGTGAATCGGCGCAGAATTCGCCAGCGTTGACATTTTCCGCCACAAGTCTGAATCCATCAACCAATAGAAGTGAGATCTCCACATGGAGCATTCATCGTTGGGGGTTCATCACAGAGGGCACGGCTGGAGCAGTGCTTACGTTCACGGTTCAGCGTCCAGATCCCCTAACGATTTCACCCGTCGCTTTTGATGAAGATGGGAGGGTTCTCCTTGGATACACCCAAGCGTTCACACCAACGTACTACGGATTCAAAGGAGAGGATTTTGGCCAATGGAGCGTGATCCTGGCGGGACCGACGGTCGTGGGTTGGCCGGAGAAGAATATCACGTCCGATTTGCGGGTGACAGGTACAGCGAGGTTTGACAATGGGTTGGTGGTAGGTATACCAGAGCAAGCGGGCAATTCAAACAGAGGTATCACATCCGATGTTGGGTTGACAGGCACAAGAAGGAGGGGAAGGAGTCTGGGGGCAAGCATCCCAGAGAAAGCCATCAAATCCGATCTTCACGTCACTGGTAACACAACGATGGATGGATTCCTTAGTTCACCTCACATTGCGGGTTCAGCAACGTTCGGGTCGGGGGATAGCATAGTCGTGTTCATCGACGGCCTAACCGCATCATCGGGTGCGGTAGCCACGTTTGCCGAAGCCCCCGTTGTCAATAATCCGATCTTTACGGACAACATCCAGACTAATCAAATAACATTTAAGTCAACAGGGAATAGTGGAAAAAGGTTTTGGTACTGGATCGTGATGCGGTGACTGTGTGTTTGGTCAAGATCGAATTTTGTCTGCGCCTCCAGCCTGGTGCAAATGCACACCATTGAATGATTCACCATTTGATGCTCACAAAAGGAGCGTGATCGGGTGAAGAACCTTCTAGTATCCACGACGACTGCTCTGCTTTTCCTAGTCGCGACAGCTGCATCACAAAACATCCAGCTGCACACGTTCTCCTTCGGAACAGGCTTCTCTGTTTCGAGCATTTCCAATACACAACTTCGAGCCACCGTCAGCGAGCCGGTTGTCGGCATCACAAAGGGATCCGCGTTCGCAATAAACTCAGGATTTCTTGTCGATTTCAAGGTGATCGTCTTGGGCACATTCCCGCAAGTATATACGCTGATGCAGAACTTCCCGAATCCATTCAGCTCGACTACGACAATTCGTTTTGATCTCCCGAGTGCAACAAAGGTCTCACTCAAGGTCTATGATTTGCTCGGGCGGGAAATTGCATCGCTAGCACAGGGGTATTTAGAAGCAGGTTATCATCAAGTACAATGGAAGACCAGTGTTGCTAGTGGCATCTATTTCTTTCGTCTGCAGACTGAGGGATTTGTGCAGGCCAAGAAGATGGTTTTGTTGAAATAGTATCACCTGATACGAGGTGTGGGTGAGTTGGCTAAGCCCAGCCCTTCTGCGGTTGGCGATAGGAAGTGCAGCAGAGGCAACCTTGAATTTCGGGGTTGCCTTTTTGTTTCAAGGACCGATTCGGATTTAGCAGATTGATGTAAGACTTTGGTAGGATTTCTAATTGGGTACACAAAAAACCCGCATCGACATTGGGGATTTTCTTTTCGCATCTTAGCTCCTGAATCACAAATCGTGGTTTTCGTCAAAGAGAAAATGCCCAGTTTGAGATGAATTGGGCATTTTTCTTTTTCCGTTTTGAGTCGCAAGCCCACTTTTTGAGACAAAGTTGTTACGTTTTGGTTACACGAGTATAGGATAATAAAGAGTGTGATAAAGTGCGGTGACAATTTGGTTACTCGGGTTATGGGTGACAAGACCATCCATCAGAAGAATCGACTGCGAGAGGGAGGAAAGAACAAGGGGCGTCGTTGTGGAATGGCCAGCTATTTAGAAAAGAAGCCGAGATTGCCGGTCTCGCTGCATAGAGCTGGTCTATGAAATGTTTGGATTTTCCGAGTCGTTCCCGATTTTCAATGCCTCTCTTCGAACCCCTCGGAACCCTCCGGCTGAGAGGGCTCAACTCGAACCAGTGTAGCAGAGTGGAAATTCCTAAAACTGGGAATCAGATAGGGGTGTTTTGGATCCGGTTCGTGAATTCGACACAAAGTGAAAAAAAAACTTGCTTCATTGAAAGGATTTAATTAGCATCGAATCGGTTCAATATGGATTCAATCGTCCCAACGGACTTGGGACACAATCTCCTCCAAGGCACTGTAGTTGTTCAGATCCAGTTCTTCCGCGACATCATTGCTTTCGTACAGTTAATTGAGAAGCAGTCGTTTCTTCGGCTGCTTGATCCGGTCTGCTCTCAGACTTTTTTCACTGCTCCTCTGAAGTTGGAGAGCACGACTGGTCACCGCTAGTGACACATGGCAGAAGAAACTGCCATGAAGTGCAGTAGCGGATTTTTTGCTCGGGCACTCCGCGTTCACTGGTAACCACCGGCGCACGACAACAATCCATTTCGCAAATGGAACAGCGTCCACATACTTCCACATCATGCGTTAACGTTAACGCACGGATTCCACTCCATCAATTCGTCAATCATTTATCACAACGATGGATCGATGAACGGATCGCCGGTACGCATTCGTTCGTGCTGTCTTCCGCGCATAGTTCAATGCAGCAGTAAGTGTCACTTCCACAGCGAACCCGGCGGCAAGGAGATTACATCTGTCATCGGATTTTTTATCAGGAGCTGATTCGCTTGAGGTCGATTTCCAAAGATCCCACCCTTCTACAAACCAAATAGAGAGAGCCAGTCATGAAAGTTCTCAGATATATTTTCTTGTTCGCTGCCCTTTTGCTGGGCGCCTCTTCTGCGATGGCTCAATATGAGTACGGGCAAATCCATGGCGTAGTCAAAGATGCAACATCAGGTGAGCAGTTGATTGGGGCCAATGTCTTTCTGAAAGGGACGGGCCTGGGAACGGCAACAGATCTCAAAGGTGCATACGCGATACGTACCGTTCCTCCGGGTCCCTATACCCTTGTCGTTCGCTATATTGGATATAAGAGCCAGGAGATAGCGGTTGATGTAAAGTCGGATGCTAACCTCGAGCGAAACGTCTCGCTCTCCGTTCAAGCCATAGAAGGAGCAGAATTCGTTGTAACCGGGCAGGCAAGGGGCCAACAAGAAGCGATCAACCAGCAACTAACGTCCAATACGATCATCAATGTCGTTTCTGCGGAAAAGATCCGCCTGCTTCCCGATGCGAATGCTGCAACTGCGTTGAGCCGTCTGCCCGGTGTTTCCCTTATGAACGGGGACCAGGTAGTTATCCGTGGAGTCCAGGCTAAATTGAATCAAGTCCTATTAAATGGAATTGAATTGCCTTCAACGGACATGAACAACCGTGCAACAGGTCTTGGTTTTATATCATCAAATTTGCTCTCCAGCATTGAAGTCATAAAAGCACTTACGCCGGATATGGATGCAAATACAGTTGGCGGCGTGGTTAATTTAAGATTAAGGGAAGCCCCCTCGGGTCTTCATTTTGACGCTCTAAGTCAAGGAAATTATAATTCGTCAGATCGTGTCGCAGATAATTATAAGTTTTGGGCAAGTGTCAGTGAGCGTTTCTTTGATGATAAATTAGGCGTTTTCTTGCAAGGAAATATGGACCGTTCTGATGGCGGTAACCAAGTAGCTTCCATCACACCGACTTTACTCGGGACAAACGACAATTCATACGGTAATGCCACCTACATAACGACCGGTGCAAACTTTGAGTACGATGCCAATATTGTCAAGAATAGCGGCGGGAGTCTTATATTGGATTATCGGCTTCCGGATGGTAAAATAGTTTTCCAAAATACGTATGCCGGTAATCTTACTGATCAAGATAATAATCAGATTCAACTAGGTTTTGATGGTACGACTGTAAACTATACCGTAGATCGCGAATTGTATGGAAAAGATTTATGGATTAATGCACTTCAAGCAGAAAATACTTTTGGTAGTATCAAAGTAGATGCAAGCTTGTCGCATTCCTACACACAACAATATACAAGATTTGGTCATACCCTTAATCCATGGACTGATTTTACCAATCAATCCAATTTAGTTGCCCCCTTTGGTCGCGATGCTTCAGGCAACATCATACGATATAATACTGATGAGCAAGGTATGACACTTATGAGGGCACTTGGAGTCCTCAACAGTCTCAACCCGGCAGATGCCGATAGCGCAACGTTGGCAGGGTGGCTTTCTTCGCATTACAATCAATTTAGACAGCACTTATATAATACATCGTTCAATGTGTCGGCGCCTGTTAACTTTACTAGCGATGTCACTGCCACATTCAAAGCCGGCGGTAAGTATGCAAGAACGACACGTGAAAATAACGTTGACGAGCATTTCTCCCATGGCGAAGGGGATACGTATGCAAATCCAGCCGCAAATAGTTACTTTCCGGGTATAACCCTTTCCGCCTCAAATCCGTTGAGATTTTCCTACATTATGGATAAGAATTTTGCGAGAGGAAAGTACTATCTGAATAGTTTATACGATTTTACTCATGGCGGCTTTCCGTTTGTGATAGATGAGAGTAAGTATGATGGCTGGTTGAAATTATCAGAGCAAGGCTGGGCTGTTCCACTACAGCAGGGTGATAGCTGGAAAGATGATTGGAACGGTGCAGAACAATTTGCAGCGGGTTATTTGATGGGTACTTTTAATATTGGTCCAGTGTTGACAATACTCGGCGGTGTTCGTTTCGAAAGTTATAATATGAAATATCATGCCCAGTTTACGGAAGTACAACACACTGTTTTCGGCACTTCAGTTAGCACTATAAACGGTTCAATTGGCGACAGCGCTAATGCCGTCAATTTATACCACAACGTGCCACCTGGTACCCACAACGTTGATCGCACGGATAACAATGTTTTCCCCAGTGTACAGCTCCAATATAAAGTTAGTGAGTGGTCGGATATCAGGCTTGCCTATACAACCGGTATTTCCCGCCCGGATTACCAAGCAATTATTCCTAAAATTGAGTTTCAAGTCGGCAGCTTTGAACTAGGCAATCCTCTGCTAAAACCTACTACAGCACAAAACTTTGACGTCATTGGGTCCCTCCACAGTAATTCAATAGGTCTCTTTACAATAGATGCATTCTACAAAGTGCTAAAAAACCAAATGTATGGTACCACAATTTACTATGTGAATCTTTCTCAATATGCCTCTAACGTCTATATCCCCGACTCAACATTTTTGGCGGATAGATTTGGTTTTACTGTGCCAAACAGTCAAACTGTTGGTCTCTCTTTAAACAATCAGAACCCCGGCTATATAAGAGGTGTTGAAATTGATTGGCAGTCAAATTTCTGGTATTTGCCCTCGCCGCTCAACGCTCTGGTTTTCAATATAAACTATACAAAATCAGGGTCAAATACGGCTTACACTATTCTTACGCCTACTGTGAGAACTGTTAATGATACGGTGAATGGTCGTATTAGACCACGCAATATATTCTCGACAGCAGATACGACTTATGTCGGAAGATTAATTCAGCAGGCAAACGATGTGGTGAACGCTGCGATTGGCATCGACTATAAAGGCTTCTCCGGTCGTCTGTCATTTAGTATGACCGGTAACGTATTGAACTCCGTAGGCACAAGACCTGAAGAGACTCGATTTACCGGCAATATCTATAGATGGGATTTTACGCTAAGGCAAAATCTGCCTATCGATGGCTTGAGCTTGTCTTTGAATGGAGTAAATATTTTTCACAATGGAATAAGTTACTATCGTAATTACAGAATGAGTCCGGATGCTCCAATAACTAAAAACTTAGTCCAGGTTTTATATTCGCCGACTACATTCGAGATGAATTTGAGGTATTCTTTCTAATGGTCTATTCTCATAATATCATACTTATACGGAAGGAGGTGCGAAGGACTTCATAAGAAAGAAAGCGTGACTAATTCACGAAAATTTGCAGAAGAACAACTCAATTGAGGAGCTCTAAAATGAAAAGCGTGATATTACTTTTCAGTATGTTGCTTCTTCTAGTATTGCCGGCGTTTGCTCAGAATATGCAGTATGTCCATAGCAAAAGCGGCGACACTCTTGTGGTAAAAGATGATATTGAATTTAGCGGTACGAATACTCTGTATAGCCTCATGCAATCAGACAGCCTTGCTCCCGCAACCCGTGTATATATGCTGAAAGCCGCGGGAATTTATTCGTGCGTAAATAATCCTGCGACTTCCTCCAAATATCGGACCATTATTATGGGACCGACGCAAAATTTGAAAACAAGCGCAGGTACTGCACCGCCGATTATTTCGGGTTCGTATGCCACAGGGGTTAGCACCTATGGAGGTATGAACGTCAATAAAGACCTGCTTATTAAGAACATCGATCTTGAAATAGGTAATTCTGCCGGCAACAACGGAGGATGGGCCTTCTTTAATTTTGGTGGACCCAATATGAGACTTCAAGTAGATAACTGCATCTTGGAGCATACTTGGTGGGTATGGGTTGGAGGTCCTCCCGGTTTCGAGAGCGTATATTTTACAAACGATTACATTGTAAATATGACCGGTCATACCTGCCGTCGAAATGGTGGTGTTGTGGACTTCAATGGGACCACGAAGCACCAGGATACTCTTCTTGTTGAAAATTGTACACACGTGAGTGTCCAGGGTACGTTGTACAAATTCAGGTATGGGTTTGTCGTTGACAAAGCGCTTTTCAATCATAATGACTTTATTGATTGTGCGGGTTACGTTGTTATGAATAACGGAGATCAGACGAATCTCAGCGTAACGAATAATATCTTTGTAAACTGCCAGTTACAAGGCTATTGCCCTGTCCTTTCAAGTGCTGATGTAGGTGAAGTTGATACTGACAGCCTGGCAATGGGCCTTGTTAATTTGCGCGTTGATTCTACTTTCACAGCAGGCGTCCAAACCCATGGCGTTTATGTTGACAAGAACTTAACTTATTGGGATGCATCTCTTTCCAATATCGTTTCAACATTAAATGCTAAACCCACAGATGGCTCTACAAAGTGGGTTTCCCAGATGATTACAATGAACACAAGAACTGCGAACTTATTTGCCGATAAGACGCATTATCCTAAACTTAATAATGGTACATGGTTGAGTAAATTGCCTGCTTTTAAGAAGACGGATGTTTTGTTTACAACTCAGCTTGCAGTAGTAAAAGCCTATGCGATAGCAGCAGTTGACACGGGCTACGCAACTCCAATGAAATCCTGGCGTCAATCGAATAATGCAGAAGCTCAGAATTACGTTTTTGCTGATTGGCCCATCCCTATCGATCTTTCATACACCGATTCTGATTTGTTGACTGCAGGAACGGGTGGGTTCCCTCTAGGCGACTTGAGCTGGTTCCCAACTCAATTTGCGTCGTGGAAAGCTCAAGAAACTGCTGAACTGGCTCAGATTCAAAATGTCTTGGACTCAGGGAAACTTACTGGTGTTGCCACTACACAAGAGATTCCCCAGAAGTTCCAGTTGCAGCAAAATTATCCGAATCCGTTCAACCCAAGCACAGTTATAAGCTATTCAATTGCTAAGGCTGGAAGTGTCACATTGAAAGTCTATAACATTCTGGGTCGCGAAGTTGCTACTCTGGTAAACGGATATCAGGCTGCAAATACGTATCAAGTTAATTTCAATGCTTCCGGCTTGGCGAGCGGTGTTTACATCTATGAGCTAAGATCAGGAAGTAATGTTGCTTCTGGGAAAATGCTCTTGATGAAGTAATTTCTTGGCATTTCCCGATACTTGTACAATCAAAGCCCCGGTTAAACCGGGGCTTTGAATTAAATGACAAGGGAACGAATTTTGTTCTTATGGTTCCTACAAACTAATCCGAGGTAATGAGGTAGGAACGTCACAAAATAGATTTTGGTGAAGAGTCACAACAAGTTTTCCAAACGCCGGTTAAGTCGATCTTCGACTCCTTTAAAGCACATCGGGAAAAGATATTTTGACACGACACGATAGTTGGGCAGCACATGCTTGGCAAGGGACCAAAACCCTTCAATCCCGTTCATGTGATTTTTCGTCTTCTTTGAGTCTGCTTGCTTCCAACTCACTGACATGATAAGTCGTTTCGCGCAATCGTTGGACGACGCGTATTACCGTCTTGTAGCTCAATCCAAGATCATTGGCCAAGCGATACGCCGGTTGCTGCTGATAGAATCCGAGAATAATTTTCAACTCCCCGGAGAAGAAGCTTGCTTACCTTTTGTCTCTGGCACTTGTTACACTTGATCTACCCGCGTTTCGTCCACCACGCGTCGAACGAACCGCAAAAAATATGTTTTTCCCGCCTCGAAAGAATTGCCATCGTAACATATCTTGCTGTAACCCGCCATGCGTTACTCTATGTACAATTATCGCTTGGTTACATTCTTACCCAAGTATCCATTGTTTGCCTCTTTTTTTCCACAAACTAATTTCTATGGCAGGTTATGAGTGATTTACAAACGGAGCTAGTAATGAAATCAATGAAGTATCTTCTCTTTATCATGGTATTTTCTGCATGTGTGGGTCGTGCTCAAGACAAGCCAAATATAATTGACGATAACAAAGTAGTAGCTAGGCTGGATAAAGACTTTTCGGTAACTCTCAAGGACCTGAGGCAATATATAACAGACTGGAAGTACCAGATTAGGTTCCGTGACAAATCCGATATTTACAGAAAAGCATTAAAAGAATTGATAGTCAATCGATTAAGAGTTTCTGATTTTTTTGCTAGAAGATTAGATGATAATCAAGATCTGATGGGGAATATACGTCGCATTGTTAATCATGAATTGATCAACGCTTTCTTTGACAAAAGTTTTGTGGAAAAGTATGCTAATGAAAAGACGGCAGCCGAAGCTTATAAAGAGATGGATAAGGAAATTACGTGTAACGATATAACCTTACCGATGCCTGCAAATCTGACAAAAGTGAAGCTTG
>Ga0187870_1003631_pt1 | contig 11659 bp, 7 predicted proteins | sample June2016WEW_13_1_3_FD_132974 | JGI IMG/M metagenome (GOLD analysis project Ga0187870, IMG submission 132974) | Peatland microbial communities from SPRUCE experiment site at the Marcell Experimental Forest, Minnesota, USA - June2016WEW_13_150 | ecosystem: Environmental > Terrestrial > Soil >... | reverse complement strand
GTCGCGGGGCCGAGCGCCGTTACCGTAAGCGTGTAGTGCATCGTGCCGCCCTCAATCGTTGACGTCACATCTGCGGTCTTCGCTATTGCGATGTCCGCAGATGGGATCGTTGAGGTGGGGGTAGAGGTGGGAGCAGGAGGCGCGCAGGGCGAGAAGGTCACCCCCGGCATCTGGAATACCAGTGCCGATTGCACTGTGTACCGCTCGGCGAAGTAAAGATCCACCGTGGCGGTTCCCGATGACGTCGCCGTATAGGTTGACGCTGCATACGTAATCGGATGGATCCCCGGAACCGCGTCGACCAGATGGCCATTAATATAGAGCCATGAGTCGTCGTCGGAACCAAGGTTCACCGGATACGTTCCCGAGGCCGGGAACGTGGCATAGCCCGTCCAATGGATCGCCGTATAGAAGGGATCCAACGGGAGGCCGTCGTTCGCCGGGAAGAAATCACTCGGCTGGTTGAAGGAGGCGATCGGGGTGCTTGTCGCAAAGCTGAAATACTTCGCTGCGTACCAGTCGTATTGGAACGGCGTGGTCCCGCTTACATCTCCCAAGATCGCTCCTCCTTGGACGTCCGGATGGTTCGCCGGCAAATTGTTGTAAGTGCCGTAGAGGCCATTCATGCTGCACAAGGGCGGCGGCAATGGTTTATCGTCGTCGCTCACCGTACAAGTTCTCGTTTCCCCCGCCGCAATCGTTCCAGAACAACCGCTCGAGTAGGAAACGAGGTAGCCGGCACTCGGGGCTTGTGCCACCGAATACGGACCCGCCTCCATCATCACCGTGACCCCCGTCGCGGAACCCGCAAAGGTTGATGTAGGCGTCACGTTCGTTCCCGTCACGTTATCCGTGAAATCGGAAGCGGTCTTTACGCCAATGTTGTCGTTTGTCACATTTGTGACAATAACGAGGGTTCCCGGCGTGCTTGAAGTAGGAGTGGAGGTGGGCGTTCCGCCGCACAAGGTCTCTTCCACGTCAAGCTTATAGAGCAAGCCTGCCGGGTTCGAGTAGATCGTTCCGCCGGCTTGGCTAACGTTCGTCACCGTGAAAACGAAATGGTTCGTTCCCTGGTGCACGGCGGAGAGCGCATCAATGTGCTTCTGGTTCTCGAGGAGAAAATTCCAGATCCCAGAATCAGAAGCGACCGTTATGCCATTCAGCGTCGCATTGTACGAGTTGTCCGCAGCGATATCAAGTTCCGCCGAAACGAGATTCCCGGTCACGACGAAGTCCTTCGTGAACGTCACGGTCTCTTCATGGATCGGGTCGGTCACGTAGGGCGTTTCCCATATCCACGCAGCCCCGGGGATCGAGGCTGTCCAAAGAGGATTATAGGGCGTCGCGGCAAGCGCGGCCAGCTGTCCGTTCACCAGATTCGTCGTATCACTCACAACGACCTCTGAACAAGCGTCTGGTGGTGTTTGATATGGTACCGCCGGAACCACCGTGAAGGTAATCTGGTTTGATTGGGTGCCGTCGGGGAACTGGATCCACTCGATCCAATCGCCGACGGTCGAAGTCGCAAAATTCTGCGATTGCGTCCAATTGCCATTCCCGTCAGTCACGCCCCAATTCGGAGTGCAGCTTGGCCCCCCGTTCTGGGTACCACACATGGTGAATGTCGAGTTTGGGATGTTTGTTGTAAGCGTGAGTGTCCATGGCGTGCCAACAGAATAGGTCGCGCCGGACGTCCCGCCGTTAATCGCGAGACTTGCCGTATGTGACGCCGCCTGTGCTGTTGTTACGCCGACAGTGCCTACGAGCAAAAAACCCAAAGACAACCATCCAACCACTGTTGTGATTTTTCTTATCGTATCTATCAATGCATTCGTTGCATTCATTCATTTATTATTTTTTTTCGACTCTTTAGGTATTAAAATGTAAAAGAGCCGAAAAAATATTTTTTTAAAAGAGCGGAAAGAAAAAGACGATACTCCTCGTTTTATAGCATGAGCAGAGGAAAAAGCAAACGGCTTACTATAAAAACCCTATCCTGCCACAGGCAAACTGAAACTGAAGATCGATCCCTTGCCCTCCTCCGACGCCACCCAGATCTTCCCGCCCATTTTTTCTACGATCTCGCGCACAATGAAAAGACCAAGGCCGGTGCCGGTGGTATCTTGTGTTTTTTCGGTCTGTACGCGGTAGAACTTCTCAAATAATTTTCCCTGGGCGTCTTTTGCAATGCCGAGTCCGGTATCCGCAACATGGGTGATGAACATGCCGTCTTTTTCCCCTCTCTCGTGCGAAACGGTCACTGTTCCAGGGCCGCCCATGTACTTGATCGCGTTCCCTATAAGATTCACCATCACTTCTTTTATTCGATCGGGGTCGGCCATCACCTTGGGCATGTCCGCGTCGGGTGTATAGACCATGTGCACGGATTTTTCGTCGGCAAGCGACTTTAGCTCGTCAAGGACCGCCCGGATCGGCGGCGCAACGTCGGTCGGCGCCACCTTGATCGTAAGCCGCCCTGCCTCCGACCGCGCCACTTCCAAAAGATCGTTCACCAGCTGCACGAGGCGGTTATCCGAAGCGATCACTTTTTCAATATATGCCCTGGTCGGTTCGGCGATCGTGCCCGTCGTGCCGTCCAAGATCAAAGAAAGATATCCCTTCATCGCAGCGACCGGCGTGCGGAGTTCGTGCGCAGCGACGAAGACGAATTCGTCTTTCAGCACTTCCAGTTGTTTCAGTCCCTGCACCATATCGTTGAACGAGGTCCCCAAGCTTTCCAGCTCATCCCCCGTCCTGATATATACTCCTTCATTGAAGTCGCCCTGCGCCACGCGCGCGGCGCCTTCCTGCAATTTCTTGATCGGGCGCATAATATAAGCGGCGAGCAGGAACGATGCGACGAGCACGATAAGAAGTACGGCTGCAAGCGTGATCGCGCTCCGCAAAAGAAGATCATTCACGAGGGCGTTCGCCTCGCTCGTGGGCCACTCGGCCACCAATTCCCATCCGAGCGTGGGAAGATACTTTGCGGCCGCAATGACCGCCGCGCCGGAGATATTCCGATAGTTCATTTGCGCGTCGGCAGTAAGAAAATCGTTCCCGACGAACACCTTGCTCGTGGTAGCCGCCGTTCCCGCAATGTTCATCGGCCCGCCGCCGCCGATCACCATTCCTTGAGTATCAACAAGATAAAGGTATCCGGTGGTCCCTATTGTTCCCTCCGCGACGATCGCCTGCGCCTGCGTAAGGTCCGCACTGCCCGTGATCACTGCCACAACATTGCCCGCGTCGTCTTTCACCGGAGATGAAAATATAACGGAAGGACCGGCGGGCGCATACGAAACGGGACCGATATAATAGTTCCCCGTCCGCGCCGCGAGGAACTCGGGCGTGGCGCTCACGTCGCGGAGCTCCGCAGCCGCAAAACCCTGGGGATGCGCACGGTCAACGCGCACCGATTCCCTGCCATTTAAGCCAACGAACGACTCAGCCTCGAGAAACGGGAGAAAACGCATGGTCTCGCTTACCGTGAACATCTGCGCCGACGTGGAATTTTCCACTCCCCCGCCGGAAGGCGTAATGACCCGCGGATGGCCCAAAATATCCCCGATCACATAATCATTGATCTCTTGCGCCTTCTCGTTGAGCACCGACGCCTCAAGCCGCGCCACGTCCTCGCGGTGCGAATCATTCACTACGACAATCCCGAGGATCGTTGCGACCACAAGCGGTGCAAGTCCGATAAAGATCACCAAAAGGATCCTGTTCCGCAGCTTCCCTTTTGGTACCCGCTTCATCCTTCTATTCTACTATGTTTACGTTACAATGAATCGTATGGTGGATATTCTTACCGTCTCCGATGTCAGCGTCGCTTTCGGCGACGAAACGGCCATTGATCGCATTAGCCTTTCGCTCGGGGCGGGCGATGCCCTTGCGATCATAGGCCCGAACGGCGCCGGGAAAAGCGTCTTCCTCCGCACACTCCTCGGCACGGTCCCCTACCGCGGCACGATCACGTGGGCTCCCGATACGCGCATCGGCTACGTGCCGCAAAAAATAGATGCCGACCGGCATCTGCCCGTCAATTTCCGCAACCTGCTCACCGCAAAGGCAGCGCTCCTCGCGCTCACCAAAAAGGATGTTGATACGGTTGTGAAGGCAGTCGGCCTTGATGTAAAAATAATGGAAACTTCCGTGGGACATCTTTCCGGAGGCCAGTTCCAGCGCGCGCTCATCGCTTTCGCGCTCCTTGGGAAGCCGAACGTGCTCATCCTTGACGAGCCGACGGCAAGCATCGACAAGCCCGGCGAGGAACAAATGTACGAACTCGTCCATCGCCTTCAGGATCAATATGCGATGACCGTCATTCTTGTTTCCCATGACCTAAGTTTCGTCTACCGCTACGCCACTAAGGTGCTTTGCTTGAACAAAACCGGCCTCTGCTTCGGCGCACCCGAAGAGGCGCTCATGCCGAAAATATTGGAAGAACTCTACGGCTCGCACAAATATTTCCACTACTTCCACCATCCAAGCGAACGCCACCCGGACAAAGACCGGGCAAATCACCATGAATAGCGCTCTTTCTGTCATCCTCGCCGTTTTCGCCGCCGCTGCCGCAGGGCTCGTCGGTTCCTTCGCTTTAATGAAGCGGACCATCCTCGCGGGCGACGTGATGTCGCACATCGCGATCCCCGGCCTCGGCCTTGCGGTCATCTGGAGGATCAACCCGCTCGTGGGCGGCGGGCTCACTTTATTCGCCGGCATACTTCTTATTTGGCATCTTCAGAAAAGCACGGAGTTGTCTGCCGAGGCCGCGATCGGCGTCGTCTTCGCGTCGTCGGTGGCGCTCGGGGCGCTCCTTATCCACTCCACCGAGGATCTTGTGGATGCCCTCTTTGGCGGGTTCGGGAATTTATCAATAGGAGAGTTTGTATTCGGCATGGCAATGAGCATCGCGATCATCGCGGCGCTCTGGTTCTTGCGCAACCGGTTGATCGTCACCCTCTTCTCGTCCGAGCTCGCGAGTTCCGCAGGCGTGAATGTGAATGCCGCGAATCTCTGGTTCCTTCTTCTCTTCGGCCTCGCCATTCTCGTCTCGCTGCGCTTCCTGGGCGCCCTTCTGGTCGGCTCGCTCATTATCATCCCCGCCGCCGCCGCGCGGCAGCTCACCCATTCGCTCGGATGGTTCCTCGCGATCTCAATGGCGCTCTCTGTGGCCGCCATGCTCATCGGATTTTATCTCTCCGCCCAATATGGACTTGCCCAAGGGCCTACGATCGTCGTCGTCGCGGCAGCACTTTTCGTTTTAAGTTTGTTTAAGAAGAAAGAGTAAGCTCTTCCTTATTCGATTTCTTTCGCACAAATGAAGCTAGCAAGAAGACGGTTTGAAAAGAGCCCTTCTTAGTACTCTTTTCAAACCGTCTTCTTGCTAGCCAATGAGCGGGTGAAGGGAATCGAACCCTCGTCTATAGCTTGGGAAGCTACCGTACTGCCACTGTACTACACCCGCGACACAGATATTGTAAGCCAATCTTCTTTAATCTTCAACGAGCGGCACAAAACTGAAACCGTGATATTCTCGCCGTTTGAAATCCCCTTTTTCTGCTTTTTGTAAAACCACCATGCTTTCCCTCGCCGGCGCAACGATCTTTCCGCCCGCGCGAAGTTCGTTTTTCCATGCCGGAGGGATATCGTCGCCTGCGGCCGCAGCGATGATCTTGTCATAGGGAGCGTCCGCCGCATATCCCTTTGAACCGTCGCCCAAAATCACTCGCACGATGCCGCTTTTTATAAAACCGTATTTCCCCACATTGGCCTCGGTCATTGTTTTGAGTTCGGGGATCCGCTCCACCGCCGTCACGTGGCCTTTTTCACCTACAAGATGTGCAAGCAAGGCGGTCTGCCATCCCGAACCGGAGCCGATGTCCAAAATCTTCTCTCCCGCGCGCGGGGCGAGAAGTTCAAGCATGAAAGCGACAGTAAGCGGCTGGGAAACGGTCTGTCCGAAACCGATGGGCAGCGGATAGTTGCCGTACGCCTCGCGCGCGAATTCCGGCAAAACGAAGTCATTGCGATCAATCTCACGGAACGCCCGGATGATCGCCGGCGTCTTTAAATATCCGCCTCGTATCAAACCTTCTACAAGATCGTTGAATGCCTTATTCACCGGTCGTCGTTGCCGTGGATGTTTCCGCCGGAACAATAACGATCATCGTCTCGCCGGGTTTTTTATAGTTGAACCGCGCACGCAATTCTTTTTCCAAATTGAGCGGATTTGCAAGATATTGCACTTCCGACTGTAGATTTGCTTCGTCATACTGCGCCTTGGTAAGGCGCGTCTCAATATCGGCGAGGGCGGCACTCAACTGCCTTTCCTGTATGAAAAACCCGTAGACCCGCACCCCTACCGCTACAAGAACAATAAGGAGGATTATCGCTCCCACGATCTTCATTGCCTTCAGTGTACCATCACTTCTTCAAAATTTCCCGGAACACCTCCGGCGAGAGCTCCACGCGCGCCATGCTCTGCAGTTTTTCCTTGCCGCGCTTTTGTTTTTTCCACAACTTCATCTTCCGCGTGCGGTCGCCGCCGGTCTTCCCGAAGCTGCCGAGCAGTTTTTTCATCGCGGGGATCGTTTCGCGCGCAATGATGCGGCCAAGCGCCTTTGCCTGCAAGGCCTGCGTAAATTGCTGTTTCGGCAGGAGTTCTTTCAGCCGTTCCACCGTCTGCCGTCCTTCGCGTTCTATGTCTTTTTTCGGTACGATGCGCGTAAGCGCGGGGACCACTTCGTCCACGATCAATATCTCCAGCTTCTCCACTTCTGCTTCCTGCTCTCCCGCAAGCTCGTAGGTAAAGGAGGCGTATCCCTGCGAGACCGATTTCAGCCGGTCGTCAAAATCGCGGATCAATTCGCGGAGCGGCATCTTCGCAGACAGCAAAAGATTCTCGCCGATGTTTTTCACCTGTGCGATTTCAAGATCAAAAACAGTTTGCAGATTTACGACGGCGCTCAAATATTTTTGCGGCGTGAGCATTTCAAGGTCCACGACCGGTTCCCACACTTTCTCCGGCTTGTCGGGAAAATCCTGCGGCTGCTTGACCATCTTCACTATGCCGCGATCCTGCACCCGGTAAGCAATGGAGGGAAAGCTCGTCAAAAACGAAAGATTGTATTCGCGCTCCAAGCGGCTTGAAGTGATCTCAAAATGCAGTTGGCCCAAAAAACCGACCTTCAATCCCCTGCCGAGTGCTTCGTTCGCATCCGGCTCAAAATGCAACGCAGCATCGTTCAATCGCAATTTTTCAAACGCGCGCTTCAGATCGTCGAATTTCGTGTCGCCGTCCGGATAAAAAGAAATGAAAACGACCGGGGTCGGTTCCCGATACCCGGGCAATGCAAGCGTAGCGCGATCCGGCTTCCCGTCGCGGGCCGCAAGAACAGTATCGCCAATTTTGACGAGCGACGGTTCTTTCAGCCCGGTCGCAAGGTAGCCGATCTCGCCGCTCGCGATCATGGGCGCAGCTTTGAGGTCCGGCGTAAAATAACCGACCTCTTTCGGTTTGAACTCGGCGCCGGTCATGATGAACCTCATGTTTTCCGTCCTGAACTCGCCGCCGAACACGCGCACGAACGCGATGATACCCTTGTGATCGTCATAGAGCGAATCAAAAATGAGCGCCCTTGCCGCGCGGGCGGCATCTTTCCGCCCCGCCGTTTCGTTTTCGTGCGGCGGCGGCACGAGCCGGACCACTTCATCCAATAATTCCTTCACCCCCGCGCCAGTCTTCGCGGAAACGCGGAACACGCTTTCCGCGGGCACATTCAAAAGCTCCGCTACCGACTCCACCGTTTTCTCAAGATGCGGCAGCGCAAGATCAATCTTGTTCACGGCAGGGATGATCTTCAAGCCAGCTTTTTGTGCCGAACGCAGATTGGAGAGCGTCTGCGCCTGGATGCCCTTTCCGCCGTCAATTAAAATGATCGCGCCCTCCACCGCCGCGAGCGCGCGTGAAACCTCGTAGGAAAAATCCGAGTGGCCCGGCGTGTCGATCAGATTCAAGACATATTCTGCGCCGTCCATCCGGTACGCCATCCGCACCGGCGCCATTTTGATCGTGATCCCCCGTTCGCGCTCCAGCGGCAGCCGGTCCAGATACTGCGCGCGCATGGAACGCATGGGCACCGTTCCCGTGATCTCCAAAAGACGGTCGGCGAGCGTGGACTTGCCCGAATCGATGTGGGCAATGATCACGAAGTTCCTTACGCGCGACGAATCTTCCATTACGTCACTATGCACTTAAAGCGATTGCAGCGTCAAATTGACGACGAGCCGCCCGGGTGGATCATCGGATTCGTATGCGTACGATGCAATGCCGTTCTCGGCAAACACATAGCCCAACGGGGCATCAATCTCATAGGAATAGTGCCGCTTCGTGCCCGCCTGTTTTTCAAACACAAACTGGTACTGCACGCCCGCTGCTGGCGGCAGGAACAAGCGGTGCGTGTAATCAAGCGAAAATTGCGTGGAAGCGCCGGCCTTCACGGTGGACCACGTCGTAAACACCCTCGCGCCCGATTCCTCGTGCCATGCCACGCCGGGATACGCAAAGAGGGTCTGCTCGGTTGATTCGACGGAGGATACCAGGGGGTCGGTGCTATAACCGCTTTTTGCATAATTGATAGGCGGCACGATCTTTTTTTGAACGGTCCCCGAAGCGTTCGTGAGCGTAGTCCCCGGGGGGACGAACACTTGCGCATAATCTTGGTTGGTCGTTTTATACCACCAATACGGGCTCTTTGCGCCATTGTGCCTGCGGGTAACGACTACGTGGCTCGTCATCGTGCCGTCCGGATTGATCCGTCCGGTGTAGGAAAGAGTACTCGATACATACAGGTCGGATTTCCCGCCGTTCACGTTCGCGTCCACCAGGGCGAGGTAATCGCCATTAAATCGCTGCGGGAATTCGTACACCGCGCCCGAGGCGCCGTAGGCGCCAAGAAGATCTTCCATCGCCTGGTCCTTGAAATAGACCATGATCTCTTTTTTTGCCGCCCAATCAAGCGCCATGGCAAGCAGCGCCTGCCGTTCATCGCTTGTTGTTGAAGCAAGCTTTGCGAAGAGCGCCCGCGAGAGATCGCGGAGGACCTGCTTTGGATAGGTTGCGGAAGTCGCCTGGCCGCTTTGAACGATTTTCTGGATTTGAACAAGAAAATTGTCGGCGGCGAAAGTGGTGGTGGGTTTCCCGATCGCAACCGGCCCCACAATGGACAAAAGATCGTTTATCACCCTCGGCGTTATCGCCACCACGCCGTCAAAGGTCGTGGAGGTTTTCGCGTAAAGGTCTGACTCTTCAAAAAAAGCGGTGGTCTTTGAGGCCGAGGTGGGAAAATCAAAAAACCAGTTCGCGTCCGCGGGCCGCCACTTTGTGATCTCAAGCTGCAGCGGCTTCGGCGGAACGATCTTCCGGTTGAACGCCGTATCCGCGTCCGCAATGTCGTGCACGGCGATGTCCGTGATGGTGCCGCTCGCAAGCGTCACATCGGCATAACTTCCCAAGAACCCCCCCGCCGGACGGATCTCCGAGGGATTTTCAAGCAATACAAGAAGATGGTGTGTGCCGGGATCCGCAAGCCACGGCACGAAGGCATCGAGGAAATTCTCCGCACTCTTAATTTGTGATTTAAGCGAAAGATAAAAATCCCCAACACCCGCGGGCGAAAGATTGCCCGCAAAAGAAGCGACGCTCGACAATTGGTCGCTTTCGGCATTAATGGCACCGAGGGTATCGCGCAAACGGCCGAGGTCGGCAATGAGCGGTCCGCCCGCGCCGGTCACGAAAAAATCGAAAGAGCTCGAGGCAACGTCGCCCATCTCTTGCGAAAAGAACACAAGCTGGGCCGAAAGGTTGGAGAGCGACCCAATAGAGGAAAACGCCTTTTGCGCCGACGAGAGATCGAGGCCCTTAAGGTCTGACACCCCCGCGCGCAACAATCCAAGATCTTTTGAAACCGAAACGGCCATTTTCCCGCGGATGACGAGGAATGAAACCAAAGACCCGCCGATAAAAAGCACCACGAGCCCAAAAATTCCCCAAAGGATGCCCTTGGGAAGCGGGGTGCGCGGTTCTTCGTGAACTTTTTCCAACGCTTCGTCTTTCGGCTCCCGCTTGATCACCCTCACAAGTTCATCGGGACGAACATCGTCATCTCTTTTTGGCGGCATCTGCAGCATAATTCCATTATACGGCATTTCCCCTCGCTGCCTGCTATAATAAAAACAATGTTCAAAAAAACCTCCTCGTGCCTCGCTTGGTGGACCCTTGCCTTGATCGCTCTCACTGCTTTTTCTCTCATGTTATGGGCGTCCCGCACTGATTCGGCTATTATGGACGAGCTCGCACACATTCCGGCGGGCTACGGCTACGTGCATAACCTGGATTACCGCCTGAACCCGGAACATCCCCCGCTCGTAAAAGCGCTCGCGATGCTGCCTGTGCTCTTCCTGCAGCCGAATTTCCCGGCAGCGAGCGACGCGTGGCAGAACCAGATAAACGCACAATGGGACGTCGGCGCGCAGTTCCTCTACCAATCCGGCAATAATGCGAACGAAATCATCCAAACCGCGCGCATTTTCCCGATCTTGATCACTTTGCTTGTCCTTCTTTTTATCTATCTTCTTGCGCGCGGCATTATGGGTAATTGGTGGGCGCTTCTGCCCGCCGCGCTTTTCGCACTTGATCCCACCGTGCTTGCACAGGGGCATTACGTGACGACAGACCTCGGCGCCGCATTTGGTGTCATCTTCGCTACTTATTATTTTCTAAAATTTGTTGAATCGCCTTCTACAAAGCATCTCTGGTTCGCCGGCCTTTCTTTCGGCGTAGCGCAGATCACGAAATTTTCCGCGCCGTTCCTCGTGCCGCTTTTCGTTTTTCTCACATTCGTGCTCTGGCTCCGCAATATCATCGTTGAACACGGCACCATGGAGCGTTCGCGGCGATTCAAGATATTTTTAACGCGCGGCCTTCGATGGATCTGGCGACTCATCCTTGTTTTTGCGATCGGCTACGTCTTCATCGTCTATCCAATCTACTTCCTTTTCACAGCCAATTATCCCATCGCAAAACAGGTATCGGACGCGCAATTCATCTTGGGTTCGTTCGCGAACGGCCCCACGCCCGCGGGGACGCACTGCGCGGGCATACGCTGCCTTGCCGATCTTGATATCTGGATGGCAAAAAGTCCTGTGCTCCGCCCGCTCGCGGAATATATGCTCGGCATCCTTATGGTGTTCCAGCGCTCTGCCGGCGGGAACACGATCTATTTCCTGGGCGAAGTCCGCGGCGCCGGCGGCCCGGCATATTTCCCGCTTCTTTTCCTTCTCAAAGAACCCGTCCCCACCCTTATCATCGTCCTTGCGGCGCTTATCCTCGCCGCCTGGTGGATGATCCGCCGCGATCCCCGCGACGGCCGGAGGCGCGGGCAACGGATCCTTGATTACCTTGGCGTGAATTTCCCGGAATTTTCCATGGCGTCGTTCATCGTCCTCTATTGGGGCTACAGCATGCAAAGCCCCTTGAACATCGGCCTCCGCCATCTTATGCCGACCATTCCCTTTGTTTACATTCTCGCTGCAGGCGTCTGGAAAAAGTGGGTTACCCGCATTAACTTCCCCGGAGGAGAGCTTACCATTGCCT
>Ga0187870_1003616_pt1 | contig 11696 bp, 8 predicted proteins | sample June2016WEW_13_1_3_FD_132974 | JGI IMG/M metagenome (GOLD analysis project Ga0187870, IMG submission 132974) | Peatland microbial communities from SPRUCE experiment site at the Marcell Experimental Forest, Minnesota, USA - June2016WEW_13_150 | ecosystem: Environmental > Terrestrial > Soil >... | reverse complement strand
CTCACCGTCGATTCGTCGCACACGCTCTCCGGCTATCTCGCCTCGGACCCGGGGTTGTATGCGCGCCTGAATGACATTGCCCTGCACGCACAGAGGACGGACCTGTTCCTCATAGGGGATTTCACGTCCCTCGTGGCGCGCTACGCGATCCCCTTTTTCGGTGAGCAGGGAATCGGCTCGCCCCTGTACCCCTCGAAGGCGACACCCATTCGCCGCAGGCTCGGTGACGTGACCACGCGCGCCTACACGGGCGTGCTGATTTTCGCCCGCGGGATTCTGCCCTCGGCCGGGACCTCCCGCATGGTCGCCGCGCGTCCCGCCCTTTTTCCGCGCATCTGGGACGAGCAGATGAATCTCGTGCTGGACAAGGACATGTGCACGCCCGAGTCGCTCGCCCGCTGGGGCATGGTCGGCTACTCCCAGGCCGTCGACGATCCTGCCGCGGATCTTCGCGTCGGAAACGTGCCGCTCCGCCTGGCCGCCCGCGGTGTGTTTGGCGACAATGACACCGACATCGTCATTTCCATGGACGGCGCGCGCCAGCTTCTCGCATTGCCGGAGAACATCACCCTGCTCCAGACGGGAAGGATCGTCATCGTCTACGACAGCCTGGAATCCCGCTAGGAGCCCATACCGCATTGGCGCAGTTGGGACTGACGGGGCACGGCCCCAGATACCGCGCTCCGCGCGGTGTGCGCTAGCTTTCCCCGAGCATCAGCCGTGCCATCACCAGGGCGTCTCCCATGAGGTTTCCCAGGAGGCAGTACTCATTGGGCTGGTGGGCAGCCTCCTCGATCTTTCCCCACACCACGGTGGGGATTCCTTCCTTTCGGAGAAATGCCCCCACGGTGCCGCCCCCGATTCCCACGGTCCGGCCTTCCACGCCGTACACGTCGCGAATTGCCCGCTTCAGCGAAGAAACGATCGGAGCGTCGGCCGGCGTCGGAGGCGAGGAGGCGCGCTGGACCTGCTGAATGTCCACGCCGACTGCGAAATCTCTCTGGATGCCGTCGGAGATGGACCGCATCTCGGCCAGCACGACATCCAGGTCTTCCCGCGGCAGGACCCTGCAGTCCAGGTGGAAGACGTCTTCCCCCGGCAGGGTGTTGATGTTCGGAACGTTGGCTTCCTTCTTCGTCGGAGTGAACGTGGAGAGAGGGGGATCGAAGAGCTGATCCCGGGAGGAGAATCTTTCGGCCAGTGCGCCCAGGCGCACGACGAGGTGCGATCCCGCTTCGAAGGCATTGATGCCCTTCTGGGGGGTCGATGCGTGGCACTGTTTTCCCCTGACGCGGAAACGAAGCCACAGGATGCTCTTCTCTGCGATCTCGATCCGCGTCCCGTCCTCGGATCCGCCGTCGGGCACGAGGGCCTCGTCCTGCCGGTGGAACAGCCCGGGCCTCTTCACCAGAAACTGGATTCCAAGGTCTGAACCGGTTTCCTCGTCCGCCACGAACAGGAGCTTTACCGGGCGCGCCGGCATGAGTCCCGCCTCCTTGACGCAGAGCGCCGCGATGACCGAAGAGACCAGGCCCTGCTGATTGTCCTCGACACCGCGGCCGATCAGGCGGTCGCCCTTCACGACCAGCTTGTACGGATCGGATTCCCAGAGCGACATTTCCCCGGGCGGCACGATGTCCAGGTGAGACATGATCCAGAACGACCCGTCGGAGGCCCGGCCCGGAAGAGTGAGCAGCAGGTTCGGCCTCTCGCCCCGGGGCACGCGGGGGTCGGGGGCGGGAATCGATTCGCAGGTCCCGAGGCCGAGCTTCGAGAGCCAGCGGACGAGGACCTGGGACTTCTCCCACTCTCCCGTGCCGCCGTTCTGCGGCGCAAGAGCAGGGACCGCCGTCAGGTCACGCTGCATCTCGATGATCTGATCCCGTTTCTCCTCGACGCGCTCTCGCAGCGTCTCCCGCACGTCCATGTCGCTCCTCCCCCGTGCTGTATACGGTTTTTTCCATGTCGGGGCAAGTGTTGCCGGCTGCAATACTGCCGGCCCTTGCAAAAAAGGTCACGCCGCAACAGTATTGCCTCCATGCTGCGCAGAACCCTCACCGCCGGTCTGGCCGCGCTCTTCGGCTTCATCCTGACCTCGTGCGGTGCGCGGGCCGTGGGCTACGGAGTGGTCCTGTGGGGGGAGAAGACCGGATCGCCGCAGACCGGCGCCGTTGTCGCAATCGTCCAGGAATCAACCGTCGGCTCGTCTCTCCTCATTGCCGTGCCGGGGGAGAGAAAGCCGCGCGAGTATCCCCTGGGGAGGATCCGGATTTTCCGGAGGAAGCCGGAGGCGGCGACTTTCGCGGCCTCCTACGCCCCGAACCGGGGCTCGTGGGCCGTGGTGATGAAGGAAGACACGCCGCCGCTGCCCGTGCGGGATGCCCCCACGCAGGACGGGAAGGTCGTCTACAAGCTGCAGTATCGGCAGCTGGTGAAGGTGGTGAGCAGGTCGACGGAAAAAGTCACCGTGAAGCCCTACACCGACTATTGGTACGAGGTGGCGACCGAAGACGGGTTCGCGGGCTGGGTCTTCGGGCACTTCCTGAAGTCCTTCACGGCGGGCGACGACCCCGCCGCGGATGCCCAGCGCATCCTCAGCCAGGACGAGGTACTCGCCCGGATCATGGGCACCACGTGGCGGCCGAGCTGGTTCCTCGACATGGTGGCAAAGGGTGCCATCGACCTCACGATGTTCCGCGAGGACGTGGGGCTCTTCCCCAGCCCGGCAGACAGGCTCATGAAACTCGTCCTTCCCCTTTCCACGTTCGAGTTCCGCTACACGGGGGACCCGCAGAAGGCCGGGTCCGCTTCGTATACCTTCCCGGGCACGGACCTGCGCATCGACGTCCTCGACGATGAGCGCATCACTGTCTCCTACCGCTGGAAGGACCAGCCAAAGACCGAGCTGTACGTCGCGGTGAAGGACGACGTGGCCCAGCTGGTGGCCGCCGAGCAGCAGCGCCGCGCGGACCTCTACGACGGCCTGGTGAAGAAGGGGACGACGCTCCTCAGCAGCGCCTACGGCACGATCCGCCTGCTCTCCGGTATGCGGTTCAGCTGGGACGGGTTTGCCAAGCTCGTTCCCTCGCTCATCGGACCGGACGCAAAGGGCAGGGGGAGCGTGGATTTTACGCTGCATGTCCGCAAGGAGCTCATGCCGGAGTACGACGGGACCATCACGTTCATCTTCGACGAATACCCCAGGTCAGGCGTCAGTTTTCTCTACAAGTCGACGGCGGGAGGACTTCGATTCACCTCCCTGGCGAAGGACAGCGTGCAGGACCTGTTCGTCACGCACCCCAACCCTTCTGCCGTGGTCATCTTTTTCACGCAGTCCCCGTAGCCTGTGCAATGCCCCTCGTCAGCCTCTCGGGAGTATCAGTGGCGTTCGGGGAGAGGAAACTCCTCGATTCGGTCAACCTCACCGTGGCCACGCGAAGCCGCGTGGCGCTGGTCGGGCCGAACGGGAGCGGGAAGACCACGTTGATGCGGATCATGGCGGGACAGGCCGCGCCGGATTCGGGCTCCGTCGTGCGGGAGAAGGAGACGCGCGTTTCCTACGTTCCCCAGAGCACACCGGCCACCGGAATGCCACGGGATGCCGTGGGCGGGGTATCCCGTGGCATTTTGGCTGCTGCGCCCGCTCCTGACTCCGGATCCGAGGCGACAACTCTCTGGGAGGAGGCGGAGAAGGCCTTCGTGCGAGGCGCGCGGCTGGTGGAGGAGAGCGCGGCGCTGGAGGACCTCCTCGGCGCACTCTCCCCCGACTCTCCCGATGCAGAGGCCCTGCTGTGGAAACACCACGAGCTGCAGGAAAAGATCGAGTCAAGCGGTTATCACGCACGCAGGGAAGGCATGCACCGGGTCCTCTTGGGACTGGGATTTTCCGCGGATGACTTCTCCAGGCCCTGCACCGAGTTCTCTGCCGGATGGCAGATGAGGATCGCCCTCGCCCGCGCCATCCTCGAAGCGCCGGACATCCTGCTCCTTGACGAGCCGACGAACTACCTGGACATCGAGGCGCGCACGTGGCTCGAGGAGTTTCTCTCGGACTATGGCGGCGGCCTCCTGCTCGTGTCGCATGATCGATACTTCCTCGACGTCGTGGTGAGCTCCGTCGCCGAGATTTACATGACCCGCGTATCGGTGTTCAGCGGCAACTACAGCCGCTACGAAGAGGTGCGAAGCCGCGAGCTCGCCGCACTCCTGGAGCGATGGCGCGCCCAGCAGGAGGAAATCTCCCACATCGAAGCCTTCATCAACCGCTTCCGCTACAACGCCTCCAAGGCGCGCCTGGTGCAGAGCAGGATCACGGCCCTCGAGAAGATGGAGCGCATCGAGGTGCCGCCGATCGTGAAGGCGATCCATTTTTCCTTCCCCGCCCCGCCGCCCTCCGTCAGGCTCGTGCTGTCCGCGGAGGGGCTCGCGAAGTCCTATGCCGGCCGCCCGGTTTTCGCCGGCGTGGGGTTCGAGGTGTCCCGCGGCGACAAGCTCGTTGTCGTCGGGGTGAACGGGGCGGGCAAGTCCACGCTCCTCAGGCTCATCTCGGGGGGGGAGGCGCCGGATGCGGGCGCGCTCCGGTGGGGCACACGGGTGGTTCCCGCCTTCTACTCCCAGGAGAACGCTGACTCGTGGACGAGCGAGAAGCAGGTCATCGAGGAGCTGGAGGCCGCGGCGCCCACATCCCTGGTGCCCGAGCTGCGCACGCTCCTGGGGTCGTTCCTTTTTCGCGGGGACGATGTCTTCAAGAGCGTGGCGGTGCTGAGCGGCGGGGAGCGGAGCAGGCTCGCCCTGCTCCTGCTCCTGCTGAGACCGGCCAACCTGCTCATCCTCGACGAGCCGACCAACCACCTGGACATTGCATCCAAGGATGTCCTGCTCCAGGCGTTGCAGGACTTCCCCGGCACGGTGATCTTCGTCTCCCATGACCGGCATTTCATCTCGCACCTCGCCACCGCGGTGCTGGAAGTGAAGGGCGGGTGTGCGCGCTACCTGCCGGGAGACTACGAGTACTACCTCGCGAAAGCCGGCCGCGGCTCCGACGAGCAGGAACTTCTCCAGAGCCGGCCGGCGGCACCACGGCCCGCGACCGTTGTGCAGCAGGAACGGCTCGAGGAGAAGCGCCTGAAGAGCGAGCTGCGCACGCTGGAGAAGGAGGAGTCCCTCCTGATGCAGCGCCTGGAGGAGCTTGAAACCGAGAGGCACGGGATCGAAGATTCAATGGCCCGGCCCGAGGTCTACGAGAATGGTGAGCGCATGAGAGACCTGCGCCGGGAACATGAGGAAAACCACCGCCAGCACATGGAGGCAATGGCGAAGTGGGAACAGCTCGATGGCAAGTCCCGGCAGGCCCGGGAGAAGATGGCCAACTTGAGGACAGATACAGGATCGCGTTGAACGCCGGTCAACCGACGGTCCGGAGGGTTCACGAATGAGCGGGCTTTCCGAAAGGGAACGGGAGCGGTACGCGAGGCAGCTCGTGCTGCCTGCGTGGGGTGAAGAGGCGCAGCTCAGGCTGAAGGCTGCCACTGTGTTCGTGGCTGGCGCCGGAGGTCTGGGCAGTGCCGTCGTCCTCTACCTCGCGGCCGCGGGGGTCGGGCGGATCCGCGTGTGCGACCGCGACAAAGTGGAGCTCTCGAACCTCAACAGGCAGATCCTCCACGGCGAGCGGGGAGTGGGCCTGGGGAAGGCTGCCTCCGCGCAGGAGGCGGTCGCTCGCCTCAACGGGGAGGTTCGTCTCGCACCCCTGGCCGCAGAGATGACGGAGCAGAACGTGGGCGATCTGGCCGCGAATGCGGACATTCTCCTGGACTGCCTGGATAACGTGCCGGCGCGGCTCGTCCTGAACGAGCATTCCGTCAGGGCGCACCTGCCGATGGTACACGCGGGAGTAAGGGGTCTTGGCGGCCAGCTGACGTTCCTCCGGCCCCCCGCCACTCCCTGCCTTGCCTGCTTCATGCAAGAGGTTCCCCCCGAGGACCCGCCTGCCGCGCCCTTGGGCGCGGCTGACGCCGGGCCGGGCCGCGCCAACGCGACATCGAGTCCGCCGCCGATCCTGGGCGCGGTCGCCGGCGCCATGGGCTGCCTCCAGGCTCTTGAAACCTTGAAATATCTGACGGGGATCGGCGAGCGCTCGGAGAACCGGATCATCTTCCTGGACGGGGAGACGATGAAATTCGAAGTCGTGGCTATCTCAAAAAACCCCGGCTGCCTGGTCTGTGGAGAATAGAAATCCAGCTTGTTGCCTCTCCTGCACGGGAGAACTATCTTCCATTCGACGCGGGACCTGTCACGGCGAGTCCCGGTCAGAGGAGGCGGCGATGATACTCGTGCGGAACATTTTCCAGGTGAAGTTTGGAATGATGAAGGAGGCAAAGGAAGTCTGGAAAGAGATGCTCAAGCTCTTCCCTGGCCAGGCCCGTCCGCGCCTCCTCACCGACCTCACCGGCCAGTACTACACGCTCGTCCTGGAGTCCACGTACAAGGACCTGAGCGAGTACGATGCAACCTCGCAGCGGGAGATGGCCGGCCCCGGAATGGGCGCTTTGTACCAGAAGTTCGTACCGCTGGTCGATTCCGGCCGACGCGAGATCTTCACGATCCTGGAATAAGGGAGGGCGCCGGGAACGCTCCGCGCGGAGCGGGACGCGTCTCACGACCGATACATTTTCTCTATGACTCCGCCATACATCTCAGTGATCACCTCGCGGCGCTTGCTGAGCGTGCGGGTCAATTCCCGCCCGACCTCGAACGCCGAGGGCAGGAGGGCAATCTTCGGTGCCGCGCCGCCGGGGAAATGCAGTCCGCTGTTCACCAGGTGCGTCTGCACCTCGTCCTGGAAGAAGCGGTTGACCGCCGGATTTCCTACCAGTTCCTTCGGGTCCCCCCAGCTGATGCGGCGCGAATCGGCCAGCCGGCGAAGCCAGTCCATGTTGGGAACGATCAGCAGGCCCAGCGACTCGCGTCTGTCGCCGACAAGGACAGCCTCCTGGATGTACGGCGATTCCTGGATCACCATTTCGATGGGCTCGGGCTCCACGCGCTCGCCGGAGCGCATCACCAGTGCATGCTGGATGCGTCCTGTGATCACGAGGTTCCCGTCCACCGTGAGGATACCGCTGTCGCCGGTTTCCAGCCAGCCGTCCGGTGACAGGTGCAGCCGGGTGGAGGCCGGATCCTTGTAGTAGCCCTGCATGACCTGAGGGCCCTTCACCACGATGCTTCCTTTGCGGCCCGCGGGGAGAAGCTCCCCATTCACACCGAGGATTCTCACTTCGGTGGACGGCAGCGGCCGTCCCACCGTTCCCATCACGGGCGCCTTCTCAGCGCGCATGCTCACAATGGGCGAGGCCTCGGTGAGACCGTAGCCCTCCAGGATGTTCACGCCGATGGCGGCGAAAAAATTGTCCAGGTACGAGGGAAGCGGTCCGCCGCCACAGATTATTGCCTTGAGCCTTCCCCCGAGGAGCGTCCTGATTCTGCGGCGCAGAAAGTAGTGAGATGCGAGCTTCACCGGGGAGAGAAGCAGGAGGGGGGGGAGCGCCGCGAAGATCTCGAGGACCCTCTCCTCCCGCCGGAAGCGGGGATAGCGGTCCATGATGAAGCCCGAAAATACCTGGTAGAACTTCTCGAACCGGATCAACATTCCCTGGATGAGACCGATTCTCTTGCCGATGCTTTTTTCCATCGCCTCGAGCAGAGAAGGAACGATCACGAGGTATTCGGGTGAGATGCCCGCCAGGTCGTCGAAGATTTTCCAGACGGACGGCCGGGAGAAGGCGATGGTGCATCCAAAGGACAGGCTGCAGTATTCCACCGTCCGCTCGAAAGGGTGCCAGACGGGGAGGACGGAAAGCCAGGTGTCTCCCGGCTCGGGGCTGATGCTCGCGTGCACGTTCGTGACATTGTGCATGATGCTCCCGTGGGAGAGCATGACTCCCTTGGGTTTTCCCGTTGTGCCCGAGGTGTAGAGCAATGTGGCGGTGTCGGCGGGGGTCACGCTCGCACCGCGAAGCTCGAATTGCCTCTCGCCGCGGGCGATCCGCGTCCGGCCCTTTTTCAGCACCTCGTCCCAGGCGTAGATGAGGACCCGTTCGTCACCCGTCCCGGCGTGAGGCTTGGGCCCCGAGAAGTCCATCACGACGATCTTTCGAATGCGCGGCAGGCGCCGGCGGAGCGAGAGGAGGCGGTGCAACGAGGATGAATCCTCCACCACGGCGATGTCGCAGTCCCCGTGGGTCAGCACGTGCTCGATTTCCCTGTCGGTCATCCCGGTGCCCAGAGGGACATCCACGCCCGCGCACCCGAGGATTGCCAGATCGGCCACGAGCCATCGAGGGTTGTTCTCCGAGAGGATCGCCACATGGGTGCCGGGGCCAACGCCAATGGCGATCAGACCTGTTCCCAGCTCCTTCACAGCCGCGTACAGCTCCGCGTACGTCATCGTGCGCAACCCGCCGTCCGGGCTGCCATGCTTCAGAACGGCCAGAGACGAATATTTGACCACAGATTCCTGAAGCAACCCGATGAGGGTCGGTCCCATCTCTCCCTTCCACTTGTGAATGGATAAAACCGCGGCGGACAGACCGTGTAAAGGTACAAGCGACCCCGGGGCATGTCAACCGTAGCCACGGAGGCGTAGCGCGCCGGAGGCGCGCTGAGGGCGACAGCCGGCTGCGAAGCAGACGGCGAGAGCCGCGAGGGCGGTGACCGCTTCTCGCTTCACAACCACTTCCGCTGATGCTAATATATCAGTATGAGTGTATTCAAGACATACGATGTGCGCGGCGTCTGGGGCCAGGGAATCGATCTTGCGCTCGCCTACCGCCTCGGGCGCGCCCTGCCGCGGCACATGAAAGCGAAGACCTTCCTCATCGGGCACGACGCCCGGGTCCATTCTCCCGAGCTGTACCGCGCACTGGCAACGGGCCTCATCGACGAGGGTGTGAGCGTGACGGGCATCGGCCTGGCGAGCACTCCCCTCATGCACTACACCCAGATGGATCGGAAGCACGAGGCGGCAGTCATGGTGACGGCCTCCCACAATCCGCCGGAGTATCACGGTTTCAAGGTGTTCGATTCGACGGGCGGCTCGATGAGCTACGACAAGGGGCTGAGTGACGTGGAAGCGCTCGTGTCGGGCATCACGGCGCCGTCCACGATCCCGCAGAGGAGCTTTCCTCAAGCCGACGGCCTGGAACGGTACGTGAGTTTCGTTGCTGCCGCAGGGGGAGGGAAGCACCTGTCCCGGCGGATCGTGATCGATATCTCGAACGGCTCGTCCGGCCCCGTCTTCAGACGCCTGGCCGAGGTGATGGGAATCGATGTCCGGCTCCTGAACGCGGATCCCGATGGCACCTTCCCCCACCATGACCCCAACCCCCTCAAGGAAGAGTCCCGGGTGCAGGCAGCCCGCGAGGTGGTGAGCCAGGGCGCCGCTTTCGGCGTGATCCTGGACGGCGATGGCGACAGGATCCTCTTCGTCGACGAGAAGGGCCGGGGGATCGAGAACTACTTCCTCTCCTGCCTCGTCTGTGAAGAGCTGCTCGCGCGCCAGAAGGGGGCTGCAATCGTGTACGACCTCATCTCCTCCCGTGTCCTCTCCGAGCGCATCGCGGAGCTGGGCGGGAAGCCGGTGGTGTCCCGTGTGGGATACACATTTCTCTACGACCAGATGGTCGCATCGCGGGCCGTGTTCGGGGCCGAGACGTCGGGTCATGTGTACTTCAAGGTGAGCGAGACGTACTACACTGAGTCCGCGGCCTACGCCCTCGCCGTGATCCTTCGCCTGCTCGCCTCGCGCGCGCGGCCCCTCTCCGAGCTGGTCCAGCCCCTGCGGGACCGTTACGCGCAGTCACCCGAGATCAATGTCGAGGTCGCGGACAAGCAGAAGGCGATGGAGGAAATCGAGCGGCGGTTTCCCGGCGGAAAGGTGGACCGCATGGACGGCGTGTCCATCTCATTCGACGACTTCTGGTTCAACGTGAGGCCGAGCAATACCGAGCCGCTCCTCCGCCTGCGCCTGGAGGCACGGAACGCCGGGATCGCGCGCGCGAAGACCGAAGAGATCAGGCGGATCCTGGCGCCGGGAGAGTCGCCGGCGTAGACCCCCGTCGCCATTTTTGTTACGATTTCCGGGGGAAGAGGACACGTGATCGACAAGCTCCAGAGAAACAGGAAGCGATACGAAGAGCTCCAGGCGCTCGTCTCGGATCCCGATATCATCAGGGACCAGAAGCGGTACCGCGAGCTCCGGCAGGAGCACGCCTCCCTCACCGAGATGGTGGAAGAGTTCGAGCGCTACCGGGCCATCGAGGCGGAGATCGCCTCCAACCGAGAGCTTGCGGAAAGCGCGGAGGACCGGGAGCTGAAGGAAATGGCCCGGGAGGAGCTTGCCTCCCTGGAGAGCCGGCTCTCCGCTTCCGAAGAAAAGCTCAAGGTGCTTCTCGTTCCCCGGGATCCCCTGGACGACAAGAACGTCATCGTCGAGATCCGGGCAGGGACCGGTGGCGACGAGGCAGCCCTGTTCGCGGCCGACCTCTTCCGCATGTACTCCTACTACGCGGACTCCCTGAAGTGGAAGATCGAAATCATGTCCTCCAGCCCCACCGGCATCGGCGGGTTCAAGGAAATCATCTCCTCGATCACGGGCAAGGGAGTGTACGCGCACCTGCGCTACGAGAGCGGCGTGCACCGCGTGCAGCGCGTGCCCGTGACGGAGGCGGGCGGGCGGATCCACACCTCCACGGCGTCGGTGGCGGTTCTGCCCGAGGTGGAGGAGACAGAGATCGAGATCAACCAGAACGATCTTCGAATCGATGTCATGCGCGCCGGAGGGCCCGGCGGGCAGAGCGTGAACACCACGGATTCCGCGGTGCGCATCACCCACATCCCCTCCGGGATCGTCGTGCACTGCCAGGACGAAAAGAGCCAGCACAAGAACAAGGCAAAGGCGCTCCGAATCCTTCGCGCGCGCCTCTACGAGGCGGAAGAGGAGCGCAAGCACGCAGAGAGGGCCCAGGCGAGGAAGAGCCAGATCGGCTCCGGCGACAGGGCGGAAAAGATCCGAACCTACAACTTTCCCCAGAACAGGGCGACCGACCACCGCATCAACCTCACGCTGTACAAGCTGGATGCCGTGATGAAGGGAGAGATCGAGGAATTCATCGACGCCCTGCGCATCCACGCGCAGGAGACGGCGCTGACCTCGGAGAGCGTATGACCGTGCGGACCCTGCTCACGCAGGGCTACGAAACCCTTTTTTTCGCGGAAGTGCAGACACCCTTCCTGGATGCCGTGGTGCTCCTCGCGCACGCCATGGAGGCGACAAAGGAAAAGCTCCTCGCATCGCTTCCCGACGAAGTGCCGTCCGCGGTCGAGACTCGGTTCCGGGCTTCCCTCGACCTTCGCTGCTCCGGCGTGCCGGTCTCCTACATCCGGCGCGCAAAGGAGTTCTACGGCCTCGATTTCTACGTCGATGAGCGGGTGCTCGTCCCCCGGCCCGACACCGAGGTGCTCGTGGAGAAGATCCTCCAATGCGTCCGCGCGGAGCCGAGGCTGCGCCGCGTGCACGATGCCTGCACCGGGTCGGGGTGCATCGGCATCGCCGTGAAGCGCGCGGTACCCGGCCTCGAGGTCAGCGCGTCCGACATCTCCGCGGCTGCACTGGAGGTTGCGGCGCTGAATGCCGACCGTCT
>Ga0187870_1003610_pt1 | contig 11716 bp, 11 predicted proteins | sample June2016WEW_13_1_3_FD_132974 | JGI IMG/M metagenome (GOLD analysis project Ga0187870, IMG submission 132974) | Peatland microbial communities from SPRUCE experiment site at the Marcell Experimental Forest, Minnesota, USA - June2016WEW_13_150 | ecosystem: Environmental > Terrestrial > Soil >... | reverse complement strand
TTTCGTCAGGGTCGTAGATGATGATCGTCACCTCCGTCAGGCCGGTGGCCGTGCCGGCCACGGCGACCTGCTGGCCCGGCCAATAGGTCTGGCCGGCCGCCGGGGCGGTCAGGCTGACGGCGGCTCCCGGGCTGACAACGTTGAAAATGAAGGTATCAGCGCCGGTCAGCCCGGCGCCGGTGATGCTGATGGCATATTGCCCGGAGACTGCGGCGCTGCCGAGCGTGATACTCGTTGCCAGGCTGCCGCTGCTGGTATCCAGGCTACTGGCTGCGAAAACGCTGCTTCCGTCCGGGCCTGTGATATTGACCGCAGCCGTCGCCAGGTTGTGTGCCACACCGGTGAGATCAACCGTATCCCCAGGATGAAAGGTCTGCCCCACCGCGGGCGAGGTCAGGCTGACACTGGCCGGCGGCAGTATTGTCACATCGATCTCCCGCACCCATTTGGCAGAGTGGGCGGCATCGGGCGTGCGCGTGTCAGTCTGCCCGAATATCAATCTGAACGCTATATCTCCGGTCATAGCGCTGAAATCCGGCGGGTTTTCAAAACGCCCCCAGTTGTCTTCCACCGCCAGAATCGTGGGGACCTGAACGGCGCCGTCAGTCGCCCCGGGCAGGTCTGCAGCCCCCGTATTGCTGTCCCAGTCGGTCACTATGTTCGGATAATAGTACCGGGGCGTGTCCAGCAGTGCCTGTTTCGTAAAATTGGTGATATACCCGTCGGTGCAGTAGAAGGTAAAGCTTTGCACGGAGTTGACGCCAATACCGGCGTCTGCCAGGAGATCGGTCAGTCTGACCCCCGATGCCGGGTCCTGGATCGGCGCCGGCATACTGTCTATAAATGAATAGGCCTGCTGCACATTGGCCATGGCGCACATCTCGGCATTCGTAAAGGTCTTTACGGTGTTGTAGCTCCCACCGATACAGCCGGCTTTCAATACCAGGGACGTCGCCGGTATTCCCCCGGCGCCACCGGCGCTGGCAGTGCGAGGACTGCCCACTGCCGGAAAAATGGATGCCATCGCCACCATTGCCAAACAGGCAACTATTTTTTGAATGACGGGTGTCCATTTCACTTTCATGGCTGGCATGATTCACTCCTCCAAACCCCGGTTCAACTGCTCCTCATCAATAAGAACAACAGCGGTCATCCGTTCCCGGCATCCGCAGCAGGCCGGTCTGCAACCCCCCTGGTACTCGCCTGGCCTGCTGGAGGTTCGATGATCGCCTTCCTCACGTCTTCCACCACGGTCCGGTCATCCGGCAGCAGATAGGCGATGCTGTTATCATCCACCTCGAAGTAGCCGCCGCTGTCCAGCAAGCGGCAGGCGCCACTCCCGTCCATCACCAGGATCCGGTCTCCCGCCGGCACCGGCGTCAGATCGTCCAACACGAACACCTGCCGCAGGGTATAGACGCTGGATTCGTATGTCTGGCCGTCATGCTGCATGGAGGCATCCCCCTCGTGGTAGAAGTATTGTCGCAGGTTGTGCGTAAGCATCTGTCCCGGCGTCACCCTGACGAGATCCGCAGCCGGGCTGGCAATGCTGAGACTGAAGCTGCTGTCGCTGCCGTCCGATACGACGATGATCTCCCGGAGGTCTTTGACGTTGCTGCTGGGCGGGTGGTAGAGGTTGACCGCCTCCCAGCCGTCGCCGGCGGCGTAGGATAGATAGCAGTCGGTGATCCCGCCGGCATCGATGGCCGAGGTGAATCCGTCACCACCGATCAGGTACAGCCTGGCAGCTTTCCCCACCGGCGCCGCGGCGCCGATCACCTCTGCCAGCCTGACCGCCCGGTACCTGGTTCCCTGAAGGGTAATATCTTCAAGATGCCCCGCCTGACGAATATTTTTGAGCGTCAGGCTGTGCTCCACATCGCCCACCACCTTCAGGGGCGGAATATAGACGGGGGTATGCATCATGACCACCCAGACCGCCAGGCCGCCGATCGCCAATCCCAACAGTCCCATGCCGATTCCCCAGAGGCAGGCCCTTTTGTTCAACCGCTCGTGCTCCTTCCCGCTCGCCCCGACAACGGTTTCCTGCTCTGGCCACGGCTGCCGGCCAACTCGCAACCGGTGCGATGCCCTGCATCGCACCCGGCACATCCCCGCCAGGCAAACCGTTGCTCACGTGTGCTCACGTGACAGGCTCGATCGAGAGCAGGTCACCCACGTTGACCGGGCCGGATGCTCCCGAGCCGGTGAATGCCAGGCTGCCATCAGCGTCTTCATAAACCAGTGCGCTGCCCAGATCAGTGGTCGCCACCATAACGCTCCCGCCATCGGCCATGGTGAACAGGTAATCGTCGGCGCCGGCCAGACCGGTCTGTTTGATAATCTCCGACAGGGCAATCCCGGTCTTGCTGCCCAGCGTCTGTTTGGGCAACACCCTGATCCCTTCTGCATAGTCGAAGAAAGCCGTGGCACCGTAGTTGACGACGAGCACATCCCGGATCGTCATTCCCTCGGGCAGGCCGGGCTCCAGGAACTTGGGAGTGTCCTGACCGGTAATCTCGAGATCGGCGTTGCTGAAGTTAACATTGGTCTCGTTCTTCTCCAATCCATCGGCAGCCTCGATGAACACATTCTGCACCGGGCCGCCCCAGCAGTACTTGGCGATCAGGTCACTGATCCTGATGACCTTGCCTGTGCTGCCATCATCCTGATAACTCTCCTGCGGCAGCTTGGGCGCCGCCGTATCCAGAAAGACCAACTGCGTGGCAGGCACCTTGTCGGCTCCGGTTTCAAGGTCGATGCGGATCATGTCTTTGACCCAGTACATCGCCCTCTAGCCGGGAATGACCACCCTGACCGGCTGCCAGTCCTGCTCCAGCGGCTTGCCATCATTGATATAGGACAGGATGATCTGACGGTTTTTCAGAATATCCGCCGGAACAGCGATCGAATAGCCGTCTTTGGCGGTGAACCGGATCCGGCTGAAGTCTTGCTGGGACCTGCCGTACTGCTCCAACAGGGTGTCCAGCAAGGAGCCGGTGGCATCGACTTGGATCTCCTCGCCCCCTGCCTGCTCCGCTTCGGCATGCTGAGTGACCGCCGGCAACTTTTCCAGGTCGCTCATGGTGATCACCACATCCTGGCCCTGCAGCCCGTGGATGAGTATTTGTCCGGCGCTGCCGGGGTTGGCGCCGCGAGCAGCGCTCACGGTGCGGTAGTTCAAGTACCCCAGCACGGCGACTATGACCAGCAGCAGCAGGACCGCTGCCGTAAAGAGCTTGTTCTTTTGGCTAACTTCGCCTGTCTCGCTCATCAGACCGTCTCCTCGCTTCAGATGGCGCAGGTCGGGCACAATCCCGGCCACACCGCCAAGGAGCCGTCCACCGGCTTTTGGTTTTGAGGAAGCGCCATGGCCGCCCTGATCAAGTTGCTTGAAGGCCACAGGCATCCACAAAGGCTGCCGGTCCTGGCACCCCCGGGGGCATCAGCTTGCCGGAGCCGGGGCCGCACCACCTGCCTGCCACAGAGAAGCGTCCAGCAACCAGATCATCACCGCCGCTTCGGTACGGGTTGCATTGACCTGCGGCGCAAAGGTGGCGCTGGTTCTCCCATGGATAATCCCCTGCTGTACCACCAGTGCAACGCCAGTCCCCGCCCAACCGGAAATCTCCTGCTGATCTTGAAATTTGGCCAGGATCGCCGAGACTGTTGCCTGATCCGGCCCGGTAATTTTCAACTGCGACATCAAAGCCCGGGCAACCATGACCGCCATCTGCTCCCGGGTAACCGGGTCATCGGGGCCAAACAGGCCGTTGCTGTAGCCGCTGACCAATCCCGCGTAGACGGCGGCGCTCACATTATCGTAGTACCAGGCGCCTGACGCCACGTCCCCGAACGCCGGCCCAGCCTGTTGCGGCGGGCCGATGTTGAGGATTCTGTCCAGCATGGTGGCAAACTGGGCGCGGGTGATGTTGGCATCCGGCATGAACTCGGTGGGGGTCATGCCTGCAAGCACCCCTCTTGCCACCAGGTCAGCGATCTGCTGCTGCCCCCAGTGGCCGCTGAGATCGCTGAAGTTGGCAGCACCGCCGGAGTTGGTGGCGGCAGGAGCGGCGGGGGAAGCAGGGTTGTTCGCAGCAGGCGTCTGAACGGGAGTAGAGGCGCCGGCACTGACCATAAATGTACCTGCAACAGAACTGGCCAGCCCCGTGCCGCTGATCTCGATGGAGTAGTTGCCAGTTGCGGCATCGCTGGAAAGAGTGGCGCTGGTGGTAAAAACACCGCTGTTGACAGCGAGATTATTCCCGCTGTAGATCGTCTTCCCGCCGGGATCAGTGACGGTTACCGTCACTGTCGACAGGCCTTGAGCCGTCCCGCTGATCGTCACCCCGTCCCCCGGGTGATAGGTCTGGCCAGCAGCCGGAGTGGTCAGGACAACGCTGGCGGCAGTCGCGCCGCCACCTCCGCCCCCGCCGCCGGGCGAGGTTACTGTCACGGCGCAGGTAGCCGTCTTGCCCCCATCCACCGTGGTCACGGTGATCGTGGCAGCACCTGCAGCCACGCCGGTTATCAAACCGACGCTGTTGACCGTGGCCACCGCAGGGTTGCTGGAACTCCAGGTTACACTCTGGTTGGTGGCGTTTGCCGGGGCAATGGTCGCCGTCAACTGGCCGGTGGCACCGGCGGCGATGGTGTCGCTGGTCTTGTTGAGGGAGACCCCGGTGACCGCCGTGCCGTTCAGCATCACATCGATCTCGTCCACCCATTTGGCCGAATCCATAGCGTCTGTCACTGTCAGACTGCTGGATTGGCCGTAGACCAGCCTGTACTTGTTGCCGGTGGTCAGGGCGCTAGAATCCGGCGCCTTCGCTCCCCGTTCCCAGTTGTCTTCGATACACATCATCGGCACCACCGGCACAGCCTGGGACATTGCGTACACTGTCTGGTCGACGCCGTTCGCATCCGTGAAGCTGTCATTGGCGCTGTTCCAATACTTCATCTCGTTCGGGTAATAGTAGCCGGGCGAATTGAAGAACGACATCGGCAAAGTGCAATATGGAGCACCCTGGCGATCGGTGGTCCAAAATGCCATATAACTGACGCTGCCTGCACTGATGCCGGCGCTCGCCAGCAGGCTGGCCAGCGGCACTCCCCTGGCCGCATCCATCACCGGGGACGGCATCTCGTCCATGAAAGAGTAGTCCTGTTCCACCGCGCCCGCAAAGTCACTGTCCGTGAAGAACTTGACCGGAGTAAAGGTTCCACCGGAATAGCCGGTCTTGATCGTGAGCGACGGCGCCAGCGTGCCGTTGCTATCCGCGCCGGCCGCGCCCGGATTCACGGCCCACAGCAGCCCGGGCAGCATGATCGCTATCAAGCAGAGTACAATCTTCTGTGCCCACTTGCGCCTTGACCCCCATAACTGCATTGCTCCTGCCCCCTCATTCTTCAAGCATGATTATTTATGTCCACCGGTTAAGCATCGCCGGGTCTCCCGTTGCAGTCCCCGCCAGCCCTTGCCATCAGGCACCGGGCAACTGCGGGCTGCGGATCACTGGTTGGTGAGCATGAACAGCTTCCCTGTCGCCGGGTCCCTGTAAACCGTGCCCAGCCTCTCGTAGATCCTCCCCTGTCCCCGGGTCTCGATCAGATCGTGGCGTATTTCCGGGGTCTGCGACACGTCCTGGCCTTGAGTCAGGCTGATGGGTTCCCCTCCTTGAGCCGGCCCGCCCTGCACTCCTGCCAGGTCGACGTTCCAGTGAATGACCAGGGAGAGCATCAGCCCGCAGGCAAACACCAGCATGGCATCCACGATATTGATGGCGCCCTCGAGAGGATCGATCTCCTCAGGCTCCCTGGATCTTTTGTTCCGTAATCCCCCGCGCACCGGCAAACACCTCCAGCAAGCTTTCCATCAAGGCCTCGAGCGCACTCAGGTAATCCTCGTACCACCGCTTCCGCAGCCGGGAGATGGCGAAGGCCACCCCGGCGGCGGCCAGACCGGTCACCGTGGCGTCAAAGGCGGTGAGCAGCGAATCTGCCAAAGTCTTGGTATCACCCTGGCCAAGTGCAATCAGGCCCGGACCGAGCGGGATCAGGGTGGCCATCAGTCCGAACATCGGCCCCAGGCGGGCCACCAAGTCGGTGGCGGCGTTAATTTTGGTGCAATGCAGTTCCTCGCCGGCCAGCAGCCGCCGCCCCAGGGCCTGCAGGGAGGCAGCCGGCAGGTGGCTGTGCCTGGCCAGTTCGCAGAGAGCCGCTTTCTGGCGCCGGAACAGGCGGCTCTGCTCGATCTCGATCATGATCGCCCCGGCATTTTTACCCTGAAAGCGATCCAGCAATTCCGGCACGTTCATCCGCGCCCGGCGGCGCTCGGTGAGCATTTCCACCAGCAGGGAGCCCGACTCCACAACTGCTACAGCCACGAACAACAACAGCACGATCACGACCGGGACGAATAAAAAGGATGAAATAGTATGAATCGTATCCCTGAGCGGCGTCAGCATGGAAACCGTCACCTGTCGACCTCCCTCACATATCTCATGTACCCTCTGACCAGCCCCAAGATAAATAGCGCCAGAAGCAGCACCGCCACCTCGATATTCAAGCCACCCCGCTCCTGCTGCAGTTGCAGGGGCACAGCACCGGCCGACATCTCATAGACACGCCAGGGCTGGCTGGCCAACAACCGGGATGCAGCGCCGGCGGCCACGGCCCCGCCTTTTCCCAGATACTGCTGACCGTTATCCGGCACCTGCGAACCGCCGGAGCCAACCCGGCCGCCATTACTTCGACCGGTGCCGGCAGTTCCGACATTCCGGTTGTCGCTGCTCCGGTCTATACCATTGACAGTACAGATGGCCGTCAGGTTGCCGGCTACCGTGCTGGCGGCAATGCTGGCCGTACCCGGGCCAACGACTGTTACCCGGCCGTTGTTGTCAACCGTGGCCACCCTGGCGTCGCTGGACGTCCAGGCCACGCCCTTATCCGTGGCATCGCCCGGTGTGACAGTGGCCGTCAACTGAAAAGTGCTGCCCACTTTGACGTCGACCAGGCTCTGGTCGAGGGCGATCCCCCCGGGCGGCGCCCCGCCCAGCATCACGTCGATCTCGTGCACCCACATGACAGACCTGGAAGCGGTTCGCGTGTTGGTATCGGTCTGGCCGAACAGCAGTCTGAACCTGGTCGAGGTGTCATGAACGCAGAAATCCGGGGCGGTGGCGAACCGCTGCCAGTTGTCCTGGTAGGCGATGATCGTGTCCACCCGGACCGCTCCGTAGACCGCCCCGGCTACGGCTGATTCCGTCCCATAATCCCAATGCCCCGGGAGGTCCGGATAATAGTAGCGGTCAGTGTCCAGCAGATAGGACTTGTCCAGGTCCTCATACCATCCGTGTTTCACATCGGTGGAGTAAAAATAGAATTTCTCGATCGAGTTGACATCGATACCGGAATTCGCCAGCAGATCGGCCAGCTTGACCCCTTTGCCCGAATCGATCACCACCGCCGGCATGTTGTCGATGTAGGTGTAGGCCTGCTCCACCTGCGGCATCGCCTCCAGGGCGCTGACCGTGTAGACTTTCTTCGTGTAGTATGGCCCGCCGAAATAGCCGACCTTGATCGTCAGTGAGTCGGCCGGCACTCCCTGACTGCCGGAGTCGGCGCCTGCAGTGCCCAGATTGGCAATAACCAGCAGACCGAGCAGCACGACCAGCGTTAACACAACAGAAACTACTTTCCGCGGCCCCCGGTCCGGCCCCAACCTTCTCAACTGCAAGGCCTCTCGCTCCTTTGAAAGCGCGCCCGTTATCCCATCGGCCAAATCGTCAAAGTTCGACATTACTTTACAAAGGCTGGGTGTCAAGCTAAAATAAACATGCCTGAACCTTTGCTATACAAAGGAAGGGCACTCACCCCCAGTGAACCCAAGGCCGCAAACCATCGTTCACTGGGGGCTGCTTTTTTTCTGAAACTCTCACGATCTATTGCTCAAGAAAAATAAAAAGACAGGTTAGCCGCGTGCGAAAACAAGCACAGAGACAGCCTCCCTGCCATCTTGTATTCTCCTTTCCACACGGGAGGCGCACCCGTTTCCAGGTACACCCTATCGGTCCAGGCGCCATAGCCGTCAGCCACAGGCAAAAGGACTCGGAGAGATATTCTTTTTAATATTGTATATCATCATGCCTTGCCTGCACCGGCCACCCAGGAGACGCACCTGTCTTCGGATTTACCGGTCACCGCGTTGCGATTCTCACCACCCCAGAGAAGAATTATTATAAGAAAATTCGACCTGGTATGGGAAGTTCCTTCCTCTTTCAAGAAAAAAACTTAAATAAAAATTAATATAAACTACCTTAAATGATATTGATTTATCATTACAGTTTGCTTATGTTCATTATTCAAACGTAGCGAAGCGAAGTTTCCTGTGCTCGGCATTCCCGGTGTACCGGCGGGCTTTCAGCCGAGGCGTCAGCCTCGAGCCGGTATTCAGGCCGGGCGTAGCCCGGATGCGGAGGAAGCGGGGACATTAGAGCCGGGTGCCCTCTGGGCGCGCCATCGGTAAATCATCACCGCCGCCTGGGCCCTGGTGGCAGCGGGCGACCGTTGTTTTCCCGGTACCCGGGACCGGGGTGGTCTACTGACACATTATTTAGCTCTCACGACCAGAGTATAGCTCTCGGAGCACGTAAAACCGTTGGCGTCAGTAGCGGTGATGGTGATGGGGAAGCTGCCCGCCACCGTGGGAGTCCCGGATAAGCAGTTATCGCTGAAGGACAGTCCATTGGGCAGGGTGCCGCTCTCGGTGTAGGTGTAGGGGGCCGTTCCGCCGCTGGCGGTGAATTTCTTGCTGTATGATTTTCCTGCCACCGCCTGTTTCAGCGCACTCGTAGTGATAACGAGAGGCGAAACCGAAAACGGCAGGGCGTTGCTGGTCACATTATAGATGGTGGCCGTGACCGTGCCAGAGCCAACTGCAACCGGCGTCAGGGTGGTGCCGCTGAGTGATGCGTATGCTGCGCCGCTTGCGATTGCCCAGGTCGGCGTGAGGCCAGCGAGGCTGAAGCTGTCGCCGTTTTGGTCGAATCCTGCCAGGGTGATGCCGCTCAGGCTGGAAGTGCCGCGTCCCACGGACATGGACGGGATCGTCCCCGTAATGGTCAGCCCTGCCAAGTAAACACCGGCCATCGTTTCCGCCGTTTCCGCTTCTTCGATCTCCTCCTCGGCGTATGCGTAGCTCATCCAGCCATAGCCGCTGTGGCCCCCGTCCCCCAGGAGTTGATGAATTCCAGGGCGCCGGTGCCATCCTCCATCTGATGGTTGTCATCATAGCCGACAATGCAGATGCCGTGTCCACCAGCCGGAGAAAGGCCGGCGATATCCGCTATGTTGATGTCTCCGGTCTGTAGCCAGCCATTGGACCAGTAGACCAAGACACCGGCCTCGACCGGGCCATTCGTCAGGGCATACTTGATGTTGTAAAGCTGGCTGTCCAACGGGACCGAAGACCAACTCGCTTCTTTGAATTGGGCCGCGCGGGCCTTCTGCAGCGCCGTTGGCTGAGTGGTGTAATCATTCTGGTTGTAGGGCATGTCGTCCAGAGTGTCGCAGCCCTGGCTCACCAGCAGGTTCATGGCAGAAGCAATCGAGATCCCGTCATCAACCCCACCGTCTAGCTGGTTGTAGATGTAGGCCGGGCTGAACTCATGGTTCGGTGTGGTATCGCCCCAGTCTCGCAGCACTTGATCCTGGTAACTCTTGTAGGCATAGCCCACACTCCAGGCCACGCAGCTTCCCTGGGTTCCCTGGTCCCCTACCGGGGGCATGTTCGCCGTCCAGTTCTCAGAACTGGGCAACAGCGTGGAGTTCAACGCACGGGCTGCCAGGCTGTGTTGCGAAAGAGTGCTCTTGTCGCTGGATAATCGGCCAAGGCGGTGATGCTTCGGTGTGCTGCCGCTCGCAAAAGCAGGGAAGGACGCCGTAAACAACAGCATCATCGTAACAATTACAGAGACGGCCTTCCATCTGAATCCCCTCATCAAATGAATCAACCTCCTCTGCGCTGGTGCACCGAATAGTATGAAAAACCCCTGCGCCGGTACCCGGCGCAGGGGAGATCTCCTTCTCTGACTGGCAACCCGACCGTCATGGCCTCTCGGCTTTAGACTCGTTGGCTTTGCGTCCCCGGCTTTCATCGGGTTTGCCTTTTTCAGTTAATTATTATTATAAAATGTCTTCACAGATTCGCAAGCATTGTATATCATTTTCCTACTACAGTCCTAGTTGAGAGCTGTCTTACTGCTCGATGAGGGTGTTGCGGGCCTCCTCGTCACCCTGCTTCAAGCGTTGCAGGCAACTGGATTCGTCAGCTTCGGAAAGCGGCTGGGGAAATACATTCAAGGATAGAGTATAGCGCTAACTGTTAATAACATAAATTTCTGAGATCGCTTATAGATTCCCCTGGATTCAAGCATTCTTTACTATGGGCCATAGGATTCGTTTGATAATGTAAAAATGTGAATCGAAACTAAATACATCATTGATGTTCATGCTTTCCAGGATGACAAAGCTCACAGCATCAGTGTAGGATATGTCCTGATCGCGGTAGCTTTTAAGAATTGCATTGGTTTTAACCTTCATGTCATTGTCCGGGAGGATAACTTTTAAAAATTCCGGCTTTTTCCGATCGTTCGATAATTCCGATGAATCGAACAGCCGAATCATAACCGACATGATATCGTAGCCAGGTATAGGTTTCTGAAATGACCATCAGACTGGTGATCAGTGGAATTGCACGCTTTGTTAACGATTTATAAAAGGCTTGTGACGCCTTGTGCAGGGGATCGCGTTCATCTATCAGAGCGATAAAAGCGCCCGAATCAATAAATACTTTATAGAGGTCTTTCGCCCCCATATAGATCCTCCTTGTACTTGCGGGAACCGGTACCCGGTCCTTTAACCATGCCAATTAGTTCAGCCAAAGGATCATCAGGACCGCCGAGCAATTCTTCATCTTCTGGTTTGGAAAGACTAATGCCCAATTTGCGGAACAACTCCTCTTTTTGCTTGGGGGTTAGCTTTCTTATTTCTTCGACCAACCTTTCAATTGCCAAGTTATATCACCTCACTTTATCGGCATTATACCATATCCTGACAACAGAAGGCAATCTGCCTCAACCTCAACTCTTCCTTGGCAGTGATCATAGTTGCCCGCATCTCCTGCTCCATCGCCATGTTTTCGTCGACGATTCGGTTCAACTTTGTATCAATATAGGTTGACATATTGGAGACATATTGGAGTTCCCAACGAGATGTCGCGTAATGCTCACTGGCTTCCGTGGGGAACTAAACTTGAAGGAGCTACGAGTGTAAACTCCATTTTTATGGATATCCAAATAAAAAAGACCTGGCCGGTCTCTTCTTTTTTGAGCGATGGGGCTATTTTGGTATCCGTTACGCTGAGCTAATCCATTTTGACCCTATACGCCCTCGATCTTCAGACATCTACCATTGCTGCAGTCAATAATCTCCTGGCGCTGAAATAATGCTTGTTTGACCTCAAACTGGCTCTGGTAAACAAGTCTCAAAAGCACAATATCGTGTTCACAACCTCTTTATTATGTGCGCCACAAGGCGTAGGTTGTGCTCTATCAGTATGTTGCGGGCTTCCTCGTCACCCTGTTTCAAAAGCTGCAGGCAACTGGATTCCTCGGTTTCCGAGAGCGGCTGGGGGAACACATTGTTGCTGATGTAG
>Ga0187870_1003597_pt1 | contig 11749 bp, 10 predicted proteins | sample June2016WEW_13_1_3_FD_132974 | JGI IMG/M metagenome (GOLD analysis project Ga0187870, IMG submission 132974) | Peatland microbial communities from SPRUCE experiment site at the Marcell Experimental Forest, Minnesota, USA - June2016WEW_13_150 | ecosystem: Environmental > Terrestrial > Soil >... | reverse complement strand
GGCGGTCGGCGTGTGTGCTCATTTGAAGCAGGAGGAGCTGATCACGTCCGCCCACCGCAGCCACGCCCATTACCTGGCCAAAGGGGGCGACCTCAAGGCCATGCTGGCGGAACTCTACGGCAAGGCTACCGGCTGTTCCGCCGGCAAAGGCGGCTCCATGCATCTCATCGATCGCTCGGTGGGATTTCTCGGCGCGGTGCCGATCGTGGGCAGCACCATTCCGATCGGGGTGGGGGCGGCGCTCAGCTCGGTGCTCCAGGGGAATCCGATCCTTACCGTCGTCTTCTTCGGCGACGCGGCGACCGAGACCGGAGTCTTTCACGAAAGTCTCAACATTGCCGCCCTTCATAAGCTCCCCGTGGTCATGGTGTGCGAGAACAACCTCTATTCGGTGATGTCTCCCCTAAGCGTGCGTAAGCCGGAAGACCGTGAGATCGTCCAGCTTGCTCAGGGACACGGCGTGTTCAACGGGCAGGCCGACGGCAACGACGCGGATGCGGTGTACGCCCTGGCCGGTGAGGCGATCGCGCGAGCGCGGGCCGGCCAAGGCCCGGCTTTTCTGGAGTTCAAGACCTATCGCTGGTACGAACATTGCGGCCCGCTCGAGGACCAACATCTGGGATACCGCCCGCCTGGCGAGCTCGAAGCCTGGAAGGCGCGCGATCCGCTGAAGCTCTATGCCGGCCGCCTGCGCCAGCATGGCGTCGTGAGCGATGCCGAGATCGACGGCATGGAGAAGACGATCGACGCCGAGATCGACGAGGCCGTGGCCTTTGCCAAGGCCAGCCCGTTCCCGACACGAGACCAGTTGACGACCCATCTTTTCGCTCCATGAACACCCGGCATTTGAAATTCGTCCAGGCGCTGAATGAAGCGCTCGACCTGTGCATGGCGAAGGATCCGCGAGTCTTTATCATAGGTCTCGGCGCCCCGGACCCCGCTGCCATTTTCGGCTCAACCAAGGGGCTGGTGGAGAAATACGGGTCCAAGCGCGTGCTCGATATGCCGGTGGCCGAAAATGCCATAACCGGCGTGGCATTGGGTGCTGCGTTACGCGGCATGCGCCCGGTGATGACTCATGTCCGACTTGAATTCGCCATGCTGTCGGTCGACCAGATCGTCAACCAGGCGGCCAAGTGGCATTACATGTTCGGCGGGCAGGCGTCGGTGCCGCTGGTTATCCGGATGGTAGTGGGCCGAGGCTGGGGACAGGGGGCGCAGCATTCACAAAGTCTGCAGGCGTGGTTTGCCCACGTGCCGGGCCTGAAAGTCGTCATGCCGGCAACGCCGCACGATGCCAAGGGACTGTTGATCTCAGCCATCGAAGACAACAATCCCGTGGTGTTCATCGAGCACCGCTGGCTCTACGGCATCCACGGTCCGGTGCCGGAGGGCGTCTATCGGGTGCCGCTAGGCCAGCCCAACGTGCTGCGTCAGGGTCGGCACGTGACGGTCGTCGCCACCTCTTATATGACTCTGGAGGCGGTACGCGCCGCCGCCGAACTGGCTAAAGAGGGGATTGAGCTTGAGATCGTTGATGTCCGCACCCTGAATCCGTTCGACGAGACGCTGGTACTCGAGTCGGTGCGTAAGACGGGAAGACTTATCGTCGCGGATACCAGTTGGCGCTCGGTCGGCTTTGCCGCCGAGGTGGTGGCGCGCGTCGCAGAGCAGTGCCTCGGTGACCTGAAACAGCCGCCGGTCCGCATTACCCTGCCGGACGTATCGACGCCGACCACGCGTGCCCTCTCGAACTACTATTACCCGCTGGTACACGACATCGCGGCGGCAGCCCGCCGACTCTTAGGCCGGCCGGCCAAGCCGGCACCCGAGATCACGCCAGAAGCCTTCCTCGATGTGCCCGACCCGACTTTCACCGGACCGTTCTGACCATTGTATGTCAGACCGTTCCACCAAAACCAAGGTTGCCTCGTCGGTGCTTCCCTCGGTGAAGCCCCCGTCTCCGCGCTTCTCCGTCCCAGAAGTGATCCACCGCAATCCGCTCGAAACCGTCTCCCGTGTCCATGCTGAGTTCGTCGGCTTCACCAAGGATTATTACGTCGCCGAGTTCGACCCTCGAGCCGGAATCGTCGCGGTGTCGGAGGGAAAGATCCTGCTCACTGCGCAATACCGCTTTCTGATCAAAGGAATCGCCTGGGAGATCCCGGGCGGCCGGGTGGATGACGGCGAAACGCCGGCTGAGGCGGTGCAGCGGGAGTGCCTGGAGGAAACAGGCGTCTTTTGCGCCGACCTTAAACCGCTCGTGAGTTATCGGCCCGGCCTTGACAACGTCGAGAACTTAACCACGATCTTTTACAGCGAGAATGTCGAAGAGCGGCATCCGTTCACGCCGGACCCGGGGGAGGTCCTGGCGGTCGCCTGGCTGCCGTTGGACGACTGCGTATCGCTGGTACTCGAGCACCACATCACCGACTGTCTTACCGTATCGGCGGTGCTGGCTTATCGCTGCCTCGTAGCAAGACGCTGATCACCGAATCACTCGTGACCGCTGAACCGCTCCACGCTGACCTCACCGGTCAACCGCCGACGCTGTCCGTCACCAGCATGGGAGGGAAGCAATGAGCGACACGCAGGCCCTGGGCCGCACCGGCAGCGACGCTGGAAAACCGATGATCGGCATCTACGATTTTTCTTACGGCCCGTATGCCTTGGGCGATGCGCTGACCTGGACGATGAATCTGAACGTCGGCGCAGCGACTGCCGGCTGCGACGCGATCGACCAGTATCTAGTTATCGACCCATCGAGGCTCGGGAGCCGCTATCAGCCGTTCGTCACCCAGCACAATTACGTCAGCATCATCGACAACCTGTTCCCGGCATTTCTTTGCAGTCCGATGCTGCGCTCGCTGAAGTTGATCCGCTACCATCCGACCTTCCACCTGTTCCTCCTGCGCGAGGTAGTGCGCCGCCGTCCCATGTGGCCGTCCTTCTTCAGCCATCTCAACAAAAAGCTGGATTTTATGTCGCACCGGCGCATCAACGCCTTTTACGACGGGCATGGCTATCTGCCGTGGCTGACGGCGCCGCGCGGCTATGGGGCCTGGGCGGATGCCTTCCGACGGACCCATTGCGACGGTCGCTTCGTGGTCGCGGTGAACATCCGCCAGGGTACGTTGAGCCTGACGCCGGCACACCTGTTTCGCGATTCGCCGCTGCCAGAATGGCATGCCTTCATCCGCCGTGCGGCCGCGCGCCACCCCGACGTGCTGTTTCTCATCCTGGGCGGGTACACGGAGTGGGACCGCGAGATGTATCGTCTGCCCAACGTGTTGATCCCCCGTGCCATGGGTTTCGGGCTGGGGCATGAATTGGCGCTGCTGCATCGAGCGGACCTGTTCATGGGCAGTTCCAGCGGCTTTGCCGCCATGGCCACGTTCTGCAACAAGCCCTACGTAATCACCAATGTCCAACACGTATTTTCGCGGTACATCGACGTCCCCGTCGGCGGGCGTCATTACCCCTTCGGCAACGAAAACCAGGTCCTCTATTGGGAAACGGAAACCCAGGACGTGCTGCTGGATTTCTTCGAAGAACTCCATGCGCGGGTGCGCGGGAAGTCGGCATCGTGAAAATGGAAAGTAAGGTGGTGCTCCTCAGACGGTGGCTGATCAACTTCACGAACAGGGCATTACGCCGGTTGGGATTTTTCCCATTCACACTGTTCTACGCAGTGTTCAATGCCGCGATTGGTGCATTTCAACTGCGACGGGGTCACATAGTCGTCCACGTGGGTGAGATGACAGGCGAGGCGACGTCTCTGCCGCGCAGTGTGATGCTGTGGCTCGATCGCGTCTTGACCACCCCCCCAGGTTACCAATTCGATGTGTGCCTGCGGCTGCCGCGAGAGGCTGCCGATGCCAACCTTCATGATGTCTTTTCGATCCTGCTGACATCCCCACGCCTCCGTTCGATTGGTTTGTACTGGGACGCGTCGAGTTTGGCCGATGACCTGCCGCTGTTGCAGGCGAAACAAGGCCGGAACGATCCGGCGGTCTGGGCGACGCCGTACGAGGACCTCGGTGCGCTGAGCTTCAAGCAGCTGCAAGAGTTCTTTCTAGCTGACCATGTGGGTATCGTGCTGCCGGTCGCGGCTACCCGCGATGCGCAGACCCTGCTCAAGCGTCAGGCCGGAGGGGCCTACGCTGTTTGCCTGAACGTGCCGGTGGAACATCGGTCTCTGATCGCCGCGGTCGAGGCGACGCGCCCCGATACCCGGTTCTTCGACCTGGCGCCTGCGTTGCAAACGACGAAGGCGGCCAACAGCCAGTCACTCTACGGCTATGGGCTGAACCTGCACGAGCGCATGGCGTTGGTCCAGACGGCGGATGCGTATCTGGGGACCTTTGACGAGTTGGGCTGCGCCGCGCTGATATCCAAACGGCCGGCGGTTCTGCTCGGCGGCGGCACCGGCGAGCAGCCCGATCGCATCAGACGCGGCGATATTGCCGTGTGGTTTCCGGGCCCGGTGGAACCGACGACATTGGCCAAGGCGGTGCTGCAATTATGGTCCCATCAAATCGGACCGGCCGAGAATCGATAGCCGAACATGCGGGCTGACTGTTCTTCCAGATTCGCCGTAATGCTCCTTCAGCGGGTCGGGCATCGTGCACTTGACATGCTCGCGAAGGTAGGCCTCGATATTCGGCCAATATTGGCACGGGTTCGGTCCCGGGCGGAGATGGCCCGTTGGCTGGCCGAGAATCCGATCGGAAAGATCGGAAAGGTCATCAACAGCCGAGACACCGGTTTCTCGTCCCCCGTGGTCAGCATTACGATGGTCACTCGCAACCGGGCCCATTGCATCGGCGATGCCATTCGAAGCGTTCAGGCGCAAAGCTTCGCCGACTGGGAGCTGATCGTCATCGATGATGGCAGCACGGACGGCACGCGCGACACTGTTGCAAATTATACCCGTGATCCGCGAATTCGTTACGTCTGGCAGCCGCCTCAGGGAATGGCCAAGGCGCGCAACCACAGCCTTCGATTGGCAAGGGGGGCGCTTATCGCCTACCTGGATGACGACAACCTCTTTTATCCCGATTTTCTGGCCGCGGCGGTCGGCACGTTTTCCCGCAAGCCGGATGTCGATTGTCTCTACGGTGCGCTCGTGGCCGACATTCGTTTAGATGGAAGACCGCGCATTTCGTGCGACCGTTTCGATCGCTCGCGGCTGGTCAGGCAAAATTTCATCGACATGGGACAGTTGGTTCATCGACATGAACTTATCGAGCGATATGGCGGCATCGACGAGAGCATCGAATGGGCCTGTGATTGGGATTTGATGCTGAGACTGACGCGTGAGAAGCCGGCCTATCGATTACCCGTTCTGGCAATTCTCTATCGGACCATGGACAAGAATCAAATGAGGCGACGCGACACACGCCAATTCGGCTTGGATTATCTAAGGGTCCGGCGAAAGTGGTTTTCGGTTCCCAAAACCCCGCGGCTCCCTCGCGTCCTCTACGTGCTGTCGCACGACCCGCGGCTAAGCGACAGGCATGTCGAAACGGAGATCCGTTGCATGCGACGGTGGGGTATCGACGTCGAGGCGTGGTCGAATCACGAGGTCGCGACTCCCTATGAATCCTCGGTGCCTGTCCATCGCGGCGGTCTCAGCGAGGCCATTGCCGAGGTGAACCCCGATGTTCTTCACGTTCATGGGTTGAACGCTGCCATTGCTCATTCCGAAGTATTGGCGGCCGCCGGGCTGCCGGTCACGGCTTGGGCCCCCGACCTCAGGGCAACCGACAATCAAATCCACCAGTTGCTGACGCAGGGCTGGATGCGGTGGATATACCATCCGTCCCCAGAGCTCGCGGACGTTGGCGGCTCTCCCAAGTTGCGCCGGCAGACGGCAGCCTTCGATACGTCGCTGTTTCGGCCCGCCGCCGAGAAGGATCGCCGGCTTGTGCTGCAGACCTCGGCGGCGCTCGCAAGCCGGGGCTTGCCGTTCTTCTTCGGCCTGGCGAGCCGTGTTCCGGACCATCGCTTCGTGCTGGCAGTCGCCACCTGCCATCGGCATGAAGCCTATGTCGAGGAACTGGTGGCCCATTGGCGGCAGGTCGGCGCGCCCGGAGAACTGCTGGTCGACGTGCCGCGCGACGAACTGGTTTCGCTCATCGAGCGTGCCGGCATCTTCCTACACACGGCCGCGCCGGCGGGAAAAGGGGACGCAAGCCCGATCGGGATGCCGACCTCGATCGCCGAAGCGATGGCGACCGGAGGGCACATTCTGGTAAGACGGGATCGCGGCCCCTTGGTTGAATATGTGGGCGACGCGGGGCGGGCCTATCGAGATATGGATCATGCCGCAGCGCTGATCCGCGCGTCTGCAAGATGGTCGGATGACGAATGGCATCGGGCTTTCCTGCGTTCGGTCAATCGCAGCTTTTCCAACTTTGCCGACGAGCTGGCGCTCCGGCCGATGTTCGAAGATTGGTGCGACATCCTGGCTGAGCGCCTCGTCCCCGCCCCTCTCGACGCTTAGAGCGTTTTCGGGCGAAGTGGACTTCCGGTTCGCCGCAGAAAACGCGTCAACACAATTGGCTGGTGTCCGTCCTGAAACGGTACGCCTCGATGTCGCAAAGCTTGCGAAGGTCATTCACCACGTGCGCGCAGTTGGCTGCACTTCCTCCAACGCCAAGCAGAAAGAGCCGTCCTCCGCGGCGCCGAACTCGGGCCAGACCGGTAGCGAGCGCCTCGATCAGCGTTTTGTCGATTGAATGCGCGATGGCCTGCGTCTGAGCGAAGTACTGCTCGGTATGAGACGGTGTCTCGTTGACACCTTTCGTCCGAGCACGACTACTACGAGCTTTTCGCATCTGAAGTCCTGCCGGTACTCAATTCTTCGTAGCCGTCGATTGTAACTACCACGTACTCGCCGTGGGCGAACTTCCACGGCCTTCCGCTCGGCGAAGGCAAGCCAACCCGCTCCGCTCCGGTTGAAATTGGCGACCAGGTTTTCATTGGTACTTGAAGCATTATTTTAGATATGTACGAACCACAATCTTCAGCCATGCCCCGCATTACGCTCGCAAGCCTCGACCTGTTCCACATGATCAATCAGGCGCAGTATCTCCAGAAAGTCGGCGCGTTGCGTGGCTACTACACTACCCGCCTCCGACCGGATGTGGAACACATCCTGCCGGAATTGGCACACAGTTTTTATCCCGCCCACTATTCCCTGCGCATCTGGCAAAGGTATCTGCAGTCGCTCACTGGCACTTGGGGCCGCCTGCAAGTTTGCCGCCTGTTCGACGTTTGGTTGAGATCAGCTGTCGCGTGGGACACGGATGTCTTGACCGTGCTTTCCGGGGTCGGGCTGATGACCTTTCGCGCCGCGAAGAAGCGTGGCATCCTGACCGTGGTGGATTGCGGATCAACACACACTGACTTCCAGCACCACATCGTACTGGAAGAATTCAAACGCAACGGTATCACCAAGCCGATGATCCCAATGGCATACCGCGACCTTATCCGCGCAGAATTTGAAATAGCCGATTACATTCAGCTCCCGTCGGACTTTGCGATTCGGACGTTCGTGGATAACGGCATTGACCCCCAAAAACTTCTTCTCGCCCGCCGCGGAGTCAATCTCGGCATTTTCACGCCCAAGACGACATTCGACGAGGGTCACCCATTCCGTGTCATTTGTCCCTCGGGAATCAACCTGCGCAAAGGCGCACGGGTGCTTTCCGAAGCTTGGCGAAAGTTGAATTGGCACGACGCTGAATTGGTTTGGATTGGAGGAATCACTCCTGAAACAGAACATCTTTTCAAGATTCCCATCACCGGTTTGCGCTTGGAATCGGGACGCCCGCACCCGCAATTGGCGGAACTTTATCGCTCATGCGATGCCTTCGTGCTTCCGTCCTTTGAAGAAGGCCTGGCGCGGGTCATGTTGGAAGCCGCCGCCTGCGGGCTGCCGCTGATTGCGACCCCGAATACCGGCGTCGAAACCTTTTTTACTCCCGGCGGACACGAGGGCTGGCTCATCCCCGTCAACAATGTGGACGCGCTTTGCGAAGCGCTGATTGAGGCCAGGGCCAACCGGGAGAGAACATTTTTGCTCGGACAACAGGCCTCAAAACGGTCAGCAGCAGGTTTTTCCTGGGATGACTACGGCCGGCAAACGCTCGCAAATTATCAAGACATTCTTGGCAGGTAGCTCGCGCGTAAACATGACGCAGATGAAAGACAAGATCGCATATATAAAATGGGCGTTTTCGAGAGCGTCCTCTCCGTCCGGGCGACGGAAGGTTCTTTCCCATCCGCTCCTGGCGTGGGACTTCATCCATAAGCTCTTCTTTGAGCAGTTGCTCGACGAGAAGAAGAACTTACGGTCTCTCGTATCGGACTACCGGGGGACGGTTTCCGCGCTGGCCAGACTCTCTGAACGGCTGGCTGCTTTTCCTGTGCCAGTTATCCCACACGATGACTCATTCGTCGATCCGGCCGAAGCGACGAACTGCAAGGCACTGGCCGATCTGTTTTCGCTTCATGGTTCCGACAAGGCAACCGCACACAACTACCATCTGATTTATTCCAGCGTCCTGAAGGGGAAGCGAAATCGCCCCATCAGAATCCTGGAGATTGGAATCGGCCCGAACAACGTGGGTGTCCCGTCCACCATAGGCCGGCTCGGCAGGCCGGGTCCGTCACTCAGAGCATTTCGACACTGGGCGCCGAACTCGCTGGTTGTTGGCGCCGACGTCAACCGTCGGATCCTGTTTTCGGAAGAACGAATCTCGACTTATCACGTCGATCAACTGTGATGATGCGCAAAGTGCCAGAGGAAACCGGGGGTCCCAAATACAAAGAGAGAAAGCAATGTGGCAATAGACTTCCTGAAATAGGTCCGAAAAAAGAGATACCAGAGAAATAGGGTGAGAAATGCAATCACAAAACGATTTATCGTCATCGCAAGCGGTCCCGAAAAGAACCAATAGGTAAGAGCTTGTGGCGCAAAAGGATACGTTAATGCGTCGCCCAAAATGGGCGTGCCAAAATTGTTATAAAAATTGATTTGCGGAATTCCCCCCTTCTCGCATAATCTCCCGCGAAGCGAAAAGATTTACGAAAGTGTGATTGTGATCGTCATTTTGATCAAAGGCAAAACAACCCTCAAGATAGAGGGCTTTGCCAATAAGAAACGCTGAAAACGCGAGGAAAATAACGAACGGAAGCCAGTGTTCTTTTATCCAATGACAGAAACCCCTCGGGCAGGAAAAAAACATAATAGGGGTATCATGCAGGAAAATTACAAATCAGTAAACTGATTTCCTTTTACAATCTGAAACATTTTAAGAAGCTCCGTAATGCATTCTTTTAAAGATACTTGGGGCTTATAGCCCGTTGCCTCAATCTTCGCGTTACTCACCACATAATTTCTTCTTTTATCAGGATCTTCTCCAATTTCTGACTCCACAAATACAAACCCGGGCACTTGTTTTTTAATCTCTTCACAGAGTTCTAATTTCAAGGTATTGTTTGGGTTTGAGGCGCAAGTGAGGTTTGAAGAAGGGTTGAGAAGAACGATCAAGTGGTATCGAGAGCAGAGCAAATGAATAAATCTCTAGCCGAATCGGCTATGATGGCCTCTCGGCTCGAAAAAGCAACACGTCATCCCACCGTTATTATCCAGCCGACGCACGGGTGGCTCGGTCTGAACCTGCGTGAACTGTGGGCTTATCGTGATTTGCTGGTGATTCTCGCCACGCGCGATGTCAAGGTGCGTTACAAGCAAACCGTCCTAGGTATAGCGTGGGTGGTGTTGCAGCCGCTGCTGATGACGGTCCTGTTTTCCCTGATTTTAGGCAGGCTGGCCCGCATGCCTTCAGAGAATCTGCCGTATGCCGTGTTCACGTTGGCCGGCTTGGTGCCGTGGAATTACTTCAGCGGTGCCTTGGCGCGGGGAGGAACAAGCCTGGTTAGCAACGCCCAGATGATCTCAAAAGTTTACTTCCCGCGCCTGATCATTCCCGCTGCGGGCGTTTTGGGCGGATTGCCGGATTTCGCGGTTGGCTTCGGGGTTTTGATCGGCGTGATGCTGCTCTATGGCATCGTGCCTACGCTGACAGTCCTGTGGTTGCCGTTTTTCCTGCTTATTGCCATCGTAACCGTGTTGGGCGTCAGCCTCTGGTTTTCGGCCTTGCATGTGCAGTATCGCGATGTTAACCATTTAATTCCATTCATCGCTCAATTCTGGATGTTCGCCACGCCCGTGGTTTATCCGGCGAGCTTGATTCCCGGCCGGTGGCGAATCCTCTACGCTCTGAATCCGATGGTTGGCGTGGTCGAAGGTTTCCGCTGGGCATTGTTTGGCATGGGGAAAGCCCCGGAATTGACATTAGGCGTCTCAATTGCAACGGTTGTTGTTGTGTTTGTTACGGGCTTATTTTTTTTTCGGCGAATGGAAAAGACGTTTGCGGACATCGTATAAACGAAGCCAGACTGCCAGCTATGAGACAATTTAAGAACATCCCTCATTAAAGTTTCGAAGTCTTCGCGGTTCAAAAGCAGCTCGACCTCAGGATATGTTGAAAGCCATCGGCCATGGTCCGCGTCCGCCGACAAATGAAAAAATAGGGATTCTTAAATCATCTCAAAGATAAAAGCGATGCGCAACACAATGCACAGAAGGAGTGGCGCCAAGGCATAGCCTACTGTCTTCGGTCCTCCATCATCGGTCAATCTGCCATGTCTGACATTTCAATACGCGTTGAAGATCTGGGCAAGCGCTACCACATCGGCAAGTTGCGGGAGCGTCACGCCACCTTGCGCGACGCGATTGTTTCGGCATTTAAGCGGCCCAAAACAGAGAGGCGCGACGGTGAGGACACCATTTGGGCGCTAAAAGATGTAGGCTTTGAAGTAAGGCAAGGCGAAGCCGTCGGCATCATCGGGCGCAACGGCGCGGGCAAGAGTACGCTCCTGAAGATTCTATCGCGTATCACCGAGCCAACTGAGGGCCAGGCAGAAATTCACGGCCGGTGCAGCAGCTTCCTGGAAGTCGGCACCGGTTTTCACCCGGAACTTACCGGCCGCGAAAACATTTACCTGAATGGCGCGATCCTCGGCATGCGAAAAGCGGAGATCAACCGCAAGTTCGACGAGATGGTTGCCTTTGCTGAAGTGGAAAAATTCCTCGACACACCGGTCAAGCATTACTCCAGCGGCATGTATGTGCGCCTGGCGTTTGCAGTCGCGGCCCATATGGAGCCAGAGATTCTTCTGGTGGACGAAGTGCTGGCGGTCGGCGACTCCAGCTTCCAGAAGAAGTGCATCGGCAGAATGGGCGAGGTCGGTCGCGACGGGCGAACGGTATTGTTAGTGTCCCACAACTTGCCCAGCATAGTGAACATTTGCCAGCGGGCCATCCTTCTAAACGCAGGAAGGGTGGCAAAAGAGGGTCAAGCTACCGAAGTCGTCCAGGAATACTTATCTACGGTACGCTCTGCAGGCGGCGAGGTGGTCTGGCCAGACCCCGCCCAGGCTCCGGGAAATGACATTGTCCGTCTGCACGCGGTTCGTATCTTCCAGAATGGTATGGCCAGCCCTACAGCAAATGTAGATATTTCTAAGGAGATAGATATTCAGATTGAATACTGGAACTTCCGAGAGGACATCCAACTATATCAGGCCATTTGGCTGAGGGACCAGACGGGCACGCTTGTACTCTCCTCAAGCAACCACAAATCCATTTCCTTGACAGAGGACTCTTGGTATG
>Ga0187870_1003591_pt1 | contig 11763 bp, 11 predicted proteins | sample June2016WEW_13_1_3_FD_132974 | JGI IMG/M metagenome (GOLD analysis project Ga0187870, IMG submission 132974) | Peatland microbial communities from SPRUCE experiment site at the Marcell Experimental Forest, Minnesota, USA - June2016WEW_13_150 | ecosystem: Environmental > Terrestrial > Soil >... | reverse complement strand
GTAGCTCCCAATGCCAAAGCTGCCTCGCGCAGGTCTCTAGGCACCGCCAGCAATACCTCGCGCGAAATGCTGATGATAAAGGGAAGGATCATGAAGGCAAGCACGATACCGGCTGAAAAGATGCTGACGCCGTAGAAAGGTCCTGAGAAGATAGGGAGGAAGCCGAGAACTGATTGTAACGCCGGCACAATCTTTTGAAGGATGGGGATAAGGATAAAAATTCCGATCAGACCGATGATCACGCTCGGGACGGCTGCGAGCAGCTCAATAAGAAAGGTCATCAGATCGGAAATCCGCGGGCGGGCAAGCTCCGCCAAAAAAACAGCAGCTCCGATGCCGAGGGGTATTGCCAACAGAAGTCCCAGAAACGTGGTAATGACTGTGCCATAAATAAAAGGCAGAGCGCCGAACTTTCCTGCAATGGGGTCCCAGGTACTGCTAAACAGGAATCTCCAACCAAACTGCATGCGCGATAATGCCGAATTGGCCCAAAGCTCATAGGCGAGCAGAACCGTCAGCAAGATGACGCAAGCCGCACAGCAAAAGACCAGCCCGTGTGCAAGGCGGTCTACGTTCAGAATGCGGCTTAACAGGCCAACAAAACCGGATGCCCGCCCCGCGGGGCGGGCATCCGGACCGACTACTATCGGAACTCCCATAATGCTTATTTCACTTTTTCTATGGCTTTCTTTTCCTTAGCCACGACTTCTTTGGGCAGCTTGGCATAGCTGAGAGCTTCGGCCATTTCTTGCCCGGGGCCCAGCATCCAGCTCAGAAACTCCTTGAGGGCTTTGCGTTTTGCCGCATCCTGAATTTGTTCCGGGATCAGCAGCCACGTAAAGGTTGCGATGGGATAAGCGCCGCGGCCAGGTGAGTTGGTGATGGATACCCGGAAGTCGTCGGGCATGTCCTTCGCTGCGCCTGCGGCTGCCGCAGTGGTCGATGAAAGGTCCGGCTTAACAAAGGTTCCGGCTGCATTCTTGACGTGGGCGTAGGGAAGGTTGTTCTGGATAGCGTATATCAGCTCCACATAGCCGATGGAGTTTGCAGTCTGCTTGACCTGGCCGGAAACGCCTTCGTTCCCCTTGCCCCCAATACCAACGGGCCAGTTTACCGAGGTTCCCTTGCCAACCTTGGTTTTCCACTCATCGCTGACTTTGGACAAATAATCCGTCCAGCAGTAGCTGGTGCCGCTGCCGTCCGATCGATGCACCACAACAATGTCCGCATCAGGGAGTTTCATCTTGGGGTTGGCAGTTACCAGAGCCAGATCATTCCACTTGGTGATCTTGCCAAGGTAAATGCCGCTGATGGCTTCTGGGGTCAAATTCAAGGATTCCGTGACTCCGGAAATGTTGTAGGTTACAACTACCGCTCCAAGCACCGTGGGGAAGTGGAGCACGGCTGAATTGTGTTTCTTTTGGAATTCCGCCAGTTGCTCGTCGTTCATCGGGCCATCGGTGGCGCCAAAATCGACCGTTCCTTCGGTCACCTGCCTGATGCCGCCGCCGGAGCCGATCGACTGATAGTTGATCTGAACGTCGGAGTGGAGCTTTTTGTACTCGCTGAACCACTTCGAGTAGATCGGGTATGGAAAAGTTGCGCCGGCGCCATTGATCAGCGTCTGTGCTGAACATAGCGCAGGTACAACCAGGAAGACGACTGCCAACAACAGAATCAAGGTGATGCTTTTAGGGTTATATTTGGCCACTTTCATTCCTTTCATAAAAGAATACCAAGCGGTGAATTCACTAAATCCCGACAAAGATTTACTTCAAAGAGGGTGCGGACCCGGGGAGTGCATACCTCAGATTCAGCCAGACCTCATTCATGTGCGTGTTCTTAGGCGTATTGGAAGCTACATACCATGGATTCCGCGTAAAGTAGGCGTACTGACCCATCACTGAAAGCGCTCCATACTTGGCATCCTTCCAGAAGGTTTGTATAAACCCGATGGAGGCCTCCTGGACGCTCCGGTTTTGGCTACTCGCGCTACCGGTAAAGCCGTAACCGACTAAATTGCCATTGCTCGGGGCAACGGCGACATTTTGCGCAATGTAAACACCGCCGTAGTAGGTATAGAGCTGGAGGTTCCTCTGCGTGAACTCGAAACCGGTAACAGTCGAGCCGGATTTTACCGGAGAGGGACTGCCGTCGTTGCGGATGATGAGATCCGGAGCCTGGCCAAAGATGTACCGGCCACCGCCATCGCTCCAATAGTTGTTGGTAACGAAGCGGAAATTCTTAACGAGCTCGAGGTTGAGGTTAACCTGAACGCCGGCCCCTTCGGTCACGAAATACTGGGCCGTTAGCGGATTGTAGGTTTTAAAGGTGCGCTCGACGCCTCCTATTTCGAAGTGGAAGATCTTGACAGGGTCAAACGCGATTTTGGCCATGATATCCGGGTGCATGTTGGGCACGGCCAGTGTTGTCGTGCCATTGTCCAACTGGCTGCCATAAGGAGTTGCCAGATTGGTCGGGAGAACAATGGCGCCGGCTCCCCCAGAGCCACCGATGTATTGCTCGCCATTTCCCAGAGCGACGGCCATAGCCACTTTGTCACTGGGGTGATAGACCATGCGGAATTCGGGAATGCGTCCCCAAACGAGTCCGAGCATGTAATTGACATCGATGACATTTGAATAAAATAAATCTCCGGGAAGCGGCGATATGCCTTTGCGGCCCGGTGTCAGCAGGCTCCAGGTCTGGCCTCCGAGAAGTTCAAATTTGCCTTTACGCAAATCCACCCAGTAAAGCCTGAGGCGAAATGGGTAGCTGTTGCTGCTGACTGAAATATTTCCCACGGGCGGATTGCCAGTCCCGCCGAGGAAGTCCGATTCCCAGTAGCCAATCACCTTTGCTCCTTTAACCAGAGCATCGACGCGCATGCCTAAACGGGAATTCTGCGGGCTCATTCGGAATTCGCTCAAATTGCCGGTCACGTTTGATGCAGTATAATTACGGTAAGGAAAGCTGCCGAAATTAGTGCCGATGTTGCTGCCCGCATCGGTGTCACGAAAAACGGCAGTGAAATCCATAAATCCCACAGGCGTGAAATACGCACTTCCCAAATGGAATTGAAGAGGCGACGTTTCCTCATCCTTTTTCTTATCCGCCTGTGGAACAAGAGGCAATGCGGTTGCAACGGCTGCCGAAGGAAGCACGGGCGTCATGCTGGCCACCTGGCCGGTGATATGCGAACCAGCGGAATCCGCCGGCGGGTTCTTTGCAACAGCAGTCGCCCCGCTCTCCTGCGCATCCTTCTGAAGGGTCGCTCGAAGCTCTTCGATCTGTCTCTGCTGTTCGGCTAATTGGCGCCTCAGTTCGTTGATTTGGCTCTGATTGCCGGCTGCGGAATCAGGTGTCGATTGGGACGCGACCGGATTCGGAACATTCGCTTCATTTGAACCGGCTGAACTTTGCGCGGCGGCTATGGATGCAACCAAAAGCAAACAGCCGCATACGACGTACACGGAATGCAAAATATACCTGCGCTTCCACCCTGCTGTTAAACTCATCTCTCACTCCTTTGGTGTTGTGGCGGTTGAAAACAAATTTACTTAAAACCTGCAATGATCTTTTGAATTCCCCGTTCCTGCTCTATTCGCCCCCGCATGTTCTTGCTTTGCGGATGAACGTGCTCCTGATTTTCGGACAACCACAGATAAGCCAAACCTATGGAGCACGAATTTGTATGGTAGCGATCCATTGTTAGTGGAATATGAGGGATTCGTTAAATTTCAGTTAAGTTGATACTGGAGAATTGTTGCGGTGTTGATGCCTATCGGCTGTCTTTTGTTGCGGGAGGTTGGAGTCCTTTCTTCAGAATCATCGTGGAATGATTCTGAATACTTGGCATTGAGTTGTTTGAAGGGAAACCTCATGAAGATGGTTCCCGGAGCTAAGAATTTGGCGAGGGCAAAATATTCTGTCGGTTATTCCCTGAATCGATAACCAAACCCACGGACCGTTTCGATCCATTCGCCACAGTCACCCAGCTTCTTCCGAAGCCCGGTAATGTGAACATCGATGGTGCGATCCACCACCGAGATTTCGCGTCCCAGGGCGCCGTCAATCAGCTCGGAGCGGGAAAACACCTGCCCCGGATGATCGGCAAGGAAGTGCAGCAGCCGAAACTCCGAGGCAGTCACCGCGATGCTTTTCCCCTCACAACTCACTTCGCGCCGCGTCAGATCGATGGTCAACTCGCCATGCCGGATCACCGTCGCAGGCGCAGTCTGGGACGTTGATCGGCGCAGCACCGCTTTAATGCGCGCGGCAAGTTCACGCGGACTGAAAGGCTTGGTCACATAGTCATCAGCCCCGAGTTCCAGTCCCACGACACGATCCGATTCGGAAGATTTTGCCGTCAGCATGATAATTGGGACCGCAGCAGTTCGTGCATCGGATCGGAGCCGGCGGCATACTTCGATCCCATCCATGCCGGGCAGCATAAGATCTACGATAACAAGGTCCGGCAAGTTGCGTGCTGCGGCTGAAAGACCGGATTCCCCGTCACTTGCGCCCTTGACCAGAAATCCTTCCTTCTCGAGACCATACTTGACCAACTCAACGAGATCTTTTTCGTCATCGATGACAAGAATTGTACCTTTTGGCATTGAGTTCTCCCCAATTTGCGCTCCAACTATTATCACAAATCCAATGTTCTGCAAACCAAAGACCTTGAGTAGAAGGAGCGAAAAAAGCCGCAAGACTTTGCATCCCGCCTTCGCGTATCAATACTCCGAACTCGCAATCCGGCAGAGCGGTGAATCCGGAATTCACTGCAGGATAGATCCATATCGGGTGGATTAACTGTTCGCTGAAATGCGATCGGACAGTAGCAATCGGATTAGGCAGGTTAACGAGATCATAGATAGATGGTTCTGCCCCCTTGCACATCAGAGCCGAATCTGCTGATGAATCCAAAACAGGCAATATCCCGCCGATGCCACGCTTTTTATATTTAATCCTAACGGCACAATCTTGCGGCGTAGAGTGCAGATGTGCACTCTCAGAGTTGCCGGATTAAATTTTTCTTCCTCCCAAACATATTGCCACAGCATCTTCGACAGGACCATGTGGCCGATTGCCCGGGACAGACCTGAAAGGATCAGAAATTCTTTGGGCGGCAGAAATAAAACACGCCCTTCGAAAGTCACGTGATAGGAATTGTGTTCTATTCGAAGACTGCCATCATCATAAACATCCGTATCCGCAACGAAGAGATCAGATTTGCGATTTGTTTCCGCCTTTTCTTGTCTCATTAGATTCCTGGAAACCGGGATCCGTTCGCTCGGGTTTTTGTAATCAAATTAATCTACGACAAAACATTCTTTTCGCCCGAACATAGCCTGCCTATGTTTCAGAAGAACGGCCGATATCGTGGCATGCATAAATTTAGAAAAGATAAATGTTCTGTTAGGATTCGGTTAATTCTCGCAGATGTTGCAGAGACAAACGGTTGCCACTCAGCTCTTTTTCAGCAGGGCCGCATGGCTCCGGCAAATGCCTGGACGATCGACGCCGCGCAATCCGGCCTTGTCGGCCAGAATCAGTTCTGCGGCGTTGCCTTCCGGACTGCACTGGGGTCGCCTGTCGGGGGAGGCGCATGGTCTTCCTTGGCCGGCGGGCCAAGCAATTCGTAAAATATAGGCTTCAACGCATCCGCCCATACTTGATACCCTTTGATTGCCGGGTGCAGCTTGTCGGCATTCATCATCCCATCGAAAAGCCTGCCCTCGCCATCGGCCAGCTTGTCATTGATATTCAGGTATCGGATTTTTTTGCCGTCGGCCAATTTCGATAGATTCTCGTTGACTCTGTTAATGATGGAAAGCACGGCGATATTGTCGTTGCGAGGGAAAATGCCCATCAGGATAATGGTTGCTTCAGGCGCCTTTTCCCGCATGGTCTTGATTACTGCCTGAAGTCCCTTTGTTACATCTGCAATCTTCTCTTCTTCCGCTCCCGCAATTACTTTGTTTCCTATATTGTTTGTGCCGGCCAGCAGCACAATGACTTTAGGGTGAACGTTGTCCAACTCCCCAGTGTTCAGACGCCATAGAATATTCTGAATGGTATCGGCGCCCCATCCGAAATCGGCCGCGTTCCACCCAAAAAAGTTTTGATTCCAATTGGCCAGCAAATCCGGATAGTCGATAGCGCCCCACCGGCGAGTAATGGAATCCCCCTCGAAATAGAGATCAATCCCACCTTTTTGGGCCTTCTCCAAAAGCTGAGCGTGAGCAATCAAGGAATTTTGATCTGTTCGGGAAAGGGGCTGATCCGCAGCGAAGTGCGCCGGCGCTTGGGCTGCAAAGCAGAAGGGCACAAGAAATCCCGTGCTTGCCAGAAAGAGAATAATAAGCCGTCTGATTCTCATCGATTTCTTTTTCGCCGGCCAAACCTGCAGCGCCGGAAAATCCTCCAGAATCCTGGATCGGTTGAGATCTGCTCAGTGATGCTGCACATTCTATTTTCTTTTCCTATCCCGGAATCCGGATGAGCTTCCGGATATTTCGCGAAAATAACTTTTCCTTTTGTTCTTCAGTCAAAGTGTGCGAATCGCGAATCAGATCAACATAAGTCTTCTGATCGCGCCAGGGGCTATCGGAGCCGAAGATGAAATAATCTTCCTTCTGGCGATAGAGCTCGACCGCAGCTTTGTTGCGCTTCATGCTTTCCAATACAAATGCGATATCAAAGTAGCACTGATACCCGCCCAAAAGATCAACGACTTTGTCCCACTCGCCATACCCGCCGCCGTGCGCCAGGACTACTTTGGAACCGCTGAAGTTCTTCAGAAATGCGGCAAATCTTTCAACGGAAGTGTAGTCGCACCCCGGCAAACTCGGATCATACCCCGAATGGAAGTACAGCACCATTTCGTGTTTCGCTGCCTCCTCGTAGATTGCATATGCTGCTTTTGAATCTACAGGAAAACCCTGGTAGCCGGGATGGAATTTAAGGCCCTGCAATCCATATTCGGACATTTCCCTGATGAGATCCCGACAACCGGAATCCAATGGATGAACGGAGCCAAAAAAGAACAGTCGCGGAGAATGGAACGCAGTGTCTTTAATCCATTTGAAAATTCCGCTTCCCTGACCTGGGCTGGTCGCGACCGGCAGAACGATTGAAAAATCGATTTGCGCCGAATCCATTGAGCTCACCAATCCGTTCAGCGTTCCGTCCGTGAAGGCTTTCAGTTGGCCTTTTATGTTTGAGATGACGGTATGCAGGGCTTTCTTTGCAACAGAATCCGGATAGATGTGAGTATGCGCGTCTACGATCAAGTCAAACCTCCAACGAGCAGAAAGAGCTCAATCAATTCAGCCGCGTGATCCAATGGATTTGAACACGCACTAGCGGCCTGTAACAATGCGATAGCAAGCAGATTTCACCCGAAGCGCCGAAGGCGCGGAACAGTAAAGACACCAAGGGATCGGATTGAGCCCTTGGATATTCTGGATAGGTCGGCGTTGCTTCGCGTCTGTCCTGGCCACTCATCCCGCTTTATTACCAGATGAGCTTGGCTCGTATGGCTGTCACTCGGTTTTCCTGGGGGCAAATTTAATCAGGTAAATCAGTCCCAGGATAATCAGCAAGGCTCCCCACCAGATTCCTGCGTGCAGATAAGCCATCTTCACCGAATACTCCGAAGGGTGGAGCATTTCGTTGATCCCTGCACCAAGGATGAGGATGCCGTAAATTCCGAGCAGAATTCCGATGAAAAACCAGATGGAAATTCGATGCTGATGCATAATTCCCTACCAGAAGATAATATTGAGAACGACGAACACAATGGCGACAGCTGCAGCCCAAAATATCGGGCGCTTGATCAACGGGATGTCCCGTTCGGACGGAATGTCGGTGCAACCGCGGACCAGCCCTACGAGTTCACTCTCGGACTTCGGCTTGGTATATAGACTGACGACGAGCGTCACCAGCACACAGACGATGAACGACCACAGTCCGCGATACATATTTTCGGCCATAGCCTTGGCGTGCTCCGAAAGTGCGATGTAGCGCAATGCGGACGGATCCGCCGTCACCCATGCCCACATTCCTATGCTCGACACCGTTCCGGCCAGCAGGCCCCAGAAACCACCCGCGGCAGAAGTCCTCTTCCAGAACATACCCAGCAGCACGGTGCCCAGTAACGGAGCAATAAAAAAGCTGAACAACGCCTGCACGTAATCCATGATGCTGCCGAAATGCATCACCGTGTATGCCGTGCCGATGCTCGCCAACACACCCAGAATGGCGCACCAGCGGCCCATTTTCACATAGTGGGAATCGGCCGCGCTTTTTCTGAACAACGGTTTGTATATATCGTAAGTCCAGACTGTCGCGAAGGCGCTGACGTTGCCGGCCATGCCGGACATGAAGCCTGCGATCAGGGCAGTGATTCCGAGTCCCATCAGGCCGGGTCCGCAATACCGGGCAAGCATTAAAGGCAAGACCTCATTATAGCTGTGCAGCCCTTTCGCAACCGCCTCGGTCTCTCCCACAAGCTTGACGTCCAGCAGCGCGAGACCCAGCAGACCCGGCAGGATCACGATCAGCGGGACCATCATTTTAAATGCAGCGCCGATAATCGGCGCCATCTTTGCCGACCGCAGGTCTTTGGCGGCAAGTACGCGCTGCACGACAAGGAAATCCGTCATCCAGTAGCCCGGCGACACCACCAGCCCCAGGCCGAACACGATCCCAGTCCAGTGAATCCCCATTGGGTTGGCTGTAAAATCGCCCATGGTTCTCCAGAGATGCGTGTAGTCTCCGCCGGGGAAGTTGTGCTGGATCCGCGCCACCATGCCGCTCCATCCTCCGGCTTCAATCAACCCGATGATCGGGATAAACAGCGCGCCAAGCCATATGAGCATGAACTGCAAAACCTCATTGAATATCGCCGAAAGCAGACCTCCCAATGCGACGTAAATTGCCACCGTGATCGAAGACACCCAGATGCTGAAATGGATGTCCCAACCCAGCACAACCTTCATCACAATCGCCATGGAATACATGTTGACGCCGCTCATGAATATGGTCATAAGCGCAAAGCAGATGCCCGATAACAGCCGCGTCGAATCGCCGTAGCGCTTTTGCAGATATCCGGGGACCGAATGGGTTTTGCAGATGTAATAGAACGGCATCATGACGATGCCGAGAAAGAGCATGGCCGGGATTGCTCCGATCCAATACCAGTGCGTCGCGAGAATGCCGTACTGGTAAGCCGAGGCGGCCCAGCCCATGAGTTCCAGCGCTCCGAGATTAGCAGCCAGAAAGCTCAGGCCGGCAATCCACGCCGTCATTTCCCGCCCGGCCATGAAAAAGTCCTCGCCCGTTTTCGTGAACCTCTTCAGGTACCAGCCGATCGTGAGTACGAGGAGAAAGTAGAGGACGATAATCGCGAAATCTACAGCTCGAAGCGAAAGAAGTTTAGAAGGAACAGACGCCACTGCAGTCGCTAGAAATAGCATAGGTAGCTTCTCTTTGATTGGTAGCTGGTTTCAGGTTTTTTCGAAGACTTCTCTTCGTCACATTTCATTTTCAGGAACGATGCGGATCTCCTGCAATGGCTCCTGCTGCGGTTCGGCAGCGAACCAGGCCAATATCCAACCGGGCCCCTTAAGCAATTCAGGATAATGTCTGCACAAACAACCTACCGCCCCTTCAAATGCGAGCAAAACTTGTAATTCGGTCGCTCATTGTACTACGCATAAGCAAAAATCTGAGCAAAAGTTATCGGGTGCATAGTTTTTGCAGTAAAGCCCACCCCTGCTTGCACGTTGCCCTCTGAAAAAACCTCTATTTATTGACTTGCATCAAGGATTTATATCCAGACCAGCCGCAAAATAAAAATAGGATCCGGTTGGACGATTAGCCTGAGTCGTATTGACGACCCAAAAGGAGCTGATTTGCATTCCTGTAAACCGCCGCCTTAGTCTGTGCGACTCGAAAGGGCTTCCACCACGTGCCTCCCTCTGGGAGGCTTCCTGGTACCACGCGCTGTGCGGGTGGAGTGTTTTGGTAATGATTTCTATTGTATAAGATAGCAGCAACATTCATAGGAAGAGAGCTTCACATTCTGGGAAATGCAGCCCTCGGCTGTTTTTGGATCTCACGGTCACCGACGGAAAGGAGATCAGACACATGTCTACCAAAACCCTCAAAACAGCGGCTGTTGTGTGTTTCATCCTGGCAATGGGTGGACTTCTCCTGGGCGGTTTGTTCGCCAACCGGGAGGCGCCGCCTTATCCCGGGCACATAACCGGACCGGATGGAACGGTGCTCTTTACCAAAGCCGACATCCTGGCCGGACAGGACGTTTACCAGCGCTACGGGCTGATGGACCATGGCAGCGTCTGGGGACACGGCTCTCAACGCGGGATGGAATTCTCCGCAGTCACACTGCATCGGATGGCCCAAATAGTGCGGGATAACATCTCCCAGGCGGTTTATGGGCGCCGATACGACGCACTTGCCGCCGAAGAACGCGACCTTGTCGACGTTCGAACCCGACGGTTGATCAAAACCAACAACTATGATCCCAATTCGGATACTCTTCGTCTGAACACGGGCCAGATTGCCGCGCTGGGCGATAATGAAGATTTTTGGGAGCGCACATTCCGGGATGGAGACCAGGGGTATGGATTTCTCCCCGGAACTATTCCCACACAAGAGGAGCGAAAGCAGATCGGCCGCTTTTTCTTCTGGACTGCCTGGGTGGCTTCCACGGCTCGCCCCGGAACCGATCACAGTTACACGAATAATTGGCCTCCGGATCGCACAGTTGGAAATGTCGCCACGACGCAGACCTATATCTGGAGCATTGCGGGCATCATCTCTCTTTTTGTGACCCTTGGCTTGTTTATATTCTGGGTTCACCGCGACCGCCTTTGGTATGGAGCGCCGAAGGGAGTTCCCCTTGCGGAAAAACTGATAGACATGCCCCTTACTCCAAGTCAAATTGCAGCGGCAAAGTACTTTCTGGTCGTCATTCTGCTGTTCCTGCTCCAGACTTCGTTTGGCGGCCTGCTGGCCCATTACACGGTGCACCCCGGCAGCTTTTATATTCCAATTATCGGGAAATTCATTCCGTACAGTTGGGCAAAATCGTGGCATTTGCAGCTGGCTATCTTTTGGATCGCCACCACCTGGGTGGCTTCGGCGATCTATCTCGCCCCGATCATTGGGGGACAGGAACCGCGCGGCCAGGGCGTTCTCGTCCAGATTCTATTCGGTGCGGTTGTGTTGGTGGCGGTAGGGAGTCTTGCCGGCGAAGTCCTGGGAATCAAGGGGATGCTCGGAAATCTGTGGTTCTGGCTGGGACACCAGGGGTGGGAATACCTCGAATTAGGCAGGCTATGGCAGATCCTTCTGTTTATCGGACTGCTTGCCTGGCTTTTTATTGTCTACCGCGCAGTCAGCAATCGCACGACCCGAATCGGAGATCAGGATTTCCGAAGCCTGATCAACTTTTATGTCTTAAGCGCAATCCTGGTCGTTTTCTTTTTTGCGTTCGGGCTTCTGTTCAGTCGCGGCTCGAGTCTGACCGTGGCGGATTACTGGCGATGGTTTGTGGTTCATATATGGGTCGAAAGCATTTTTGAGTTCTTCGGCGTTGCCGTAATTTCTGTCCTGCTGGTTGCGATGGGGCTTGCATCCGCGGCGGCGGCGCTTCGCGTGGCCTACTTCACGGCTGCCCTCGTATTCCTCGGCGGCATCCTCGGCACTGCGCATCATTATTTCTGGTAC
>Ga0187870_1003584_pt1 | contig 11783 bp, 7 predicted proteins | sample June2016WEW_13_1_3_FD_132974 | JGI IMG/M metagenome (GOLD analysis project Ga0187870, IMG submission 132974) | Peatland microbial communities from SPRUCE experiment site at the Marcell Experimental Forest, Minnesota, USA - June2016WEW_13_150 | ecosystem: Environmental > Terrestrial > Soil >... | reverse complement strand
TCGTCACCGCGAGCGCGGACGTTGCGGGGCGGAACGTGCCCACCCAAAGATCCTTGGGGATCCCGCTCCCTTGGCCGATCCAGACCAGGCTGTCACCCGCCGCCACGGCATCGAGAATCGCTGCCGAGTCAAGTTTGCTCTTCGGCACGATCCGAAAATCCGTCGGAATCCTGCCCCCCAACGCAGCTAGCAGTTCGTCGTCGATGACTAAGTTGATCGACCATGAAGCCGCGTCCGACTTCCCCACGCCACCGGAGGTCGCCTGAGATGGCTCGACCGGACCGCCGCGGGCAGAGACGAGCCCGGAAATGGCGCCGTCAAAAACGCCCAACATGGCGACCAGACAAGTTATCAAGACCAGCCTTCTCTTTTGGTTGACAGATATTGAAGTAATCACAACCCTCTCCTCTTGTTAGAAGTCGAAGGGTACACCCCCGTGCGTGAAGTTGAAGTGCTTGGGTGCAATCCGGAGAACGGATGAAAAAGGCCTGCTCTCACTTTCCCACCAACCCGTTCTTCATGCTGTCCGGGATCGGTGCTTTCCATAACCCTACCGACCTGCGCCCGTACACGTTATTCCAATAGAGCAAGAGCTCATTCTTGAACGGAACCAGGGACCATGCTTCGTAGAGCGGAGCAGACCACAACACCCTCGGCAGCTTCTCCAGTTCTTTGTCGCCTCCCTTGAAGGGGCTCTCGCTGCGCTCCAGGAGACGGGTTGGATCGTTCTTGTCAAACAGAGCCTGAGCTGGATAGTGCGTCAAGGGCTGCCGCCGAGGATCCCCTCCCTTTTTGGGGTCCGCATTAACGCCATTGTAGATCAATAGAATACCGTCCTCGCGCAAGACGGCGGCCACGGGATCAATCCAGTTACTGTCGAAGTAGCCCGGCCGCAGGGCGAGCATCTTCACCGGCTGACCTTGCGCGTCTCGATATATTTCCCAGTCGAGCATGTTCTGCGACGTCGCCACGTATCCGTCGCTGAACTGAGGCTCCACGTTACCGAGGTACATCCAGTATTTCCCGTTGATCCTCGCGGGAACCAGCCGGCCTCCTTCCAGCCGCGTGACGATGCCCGGCCAGAACCGCGGCGTCTTCCTACCCGGAATCACGTCTGCATCCTTTTCCGCCCGTTTGGCAAAGGCCCTGCCATGTACTGTCCAGTGCTCCATGTCCCGCGACGTCGCAACCGCGAGCTCCTGCATGGTCTTTTTGGGAGGCTGATACCTGCAGAAGTTGAAAAACAGGTAGAGCGTCCCGTTCTCATCCCCATAGATCCTGGAATCACCGTACGAGACGCTGGCATCTTTGATATCCCGCAAGGACCCCAAGAATGTGTCTTCCGGCTTGGCATACAACACGGGCTTGGCCGAACGGGTGAAGTGCAATCCGTCGTCACTCCACGCGAGGCCCATTCGCCACTGGTTATCTTCCCCCCAGCACCGATCCACACAGTAGAGCCTGCCGTTGAACACAGTACAGGCAGGACAATAAACATCCAGCTCCCATTTGACTTCCCGCTTGATCAGCGGGTCATAAAAGGTTTTGGTCGACTCGCCCGGCATGACCGACAAGACACTATTACTGACATCCGTGAACCTGATCTCCCAGTCCGGCCTGTCTTTCTCAAAAAGCGGCTGCTTCCCGACGTCGCGCTTCGGCGTCTCGGCCTGGGCCATTCCATTTCCAGTCGCAGCCATGGCGGGATCTGCAAGGACAGATTTGGACAAGGCCATGCCACCAGTCGCCAACCCTACGGTCTTTAAGAAATCACGCCTAGCCAATAAAGCATTTGTTCCGCGCATCTCGTTCTCTCCTCTCTTAATCATTCTCCGCCCGGCAACGTCAGAAGCCAAGCCCGGACCGCACGTCGTGCTAACCAATCCCTGCCTGGGGTGCCTGACCGGCCATGTTGAGGGTGAATCTCACAGGCACAGTCTTCATGGCAACACTGTACCTCAGAGTGTCACCCATTACTCTGAACGAGAGCAGGGTTCTTTGAAGAGGAACTCGCGGAGCAAGTCCAGAGCGAGGTGAAGCGGCCGGTGGAAGAGGCGCTGGAAGCGGAGCGGACGGGCTGGTTCAAAGTTGCCTGCGGCGATGATCCTAATTCCCCCCAAATACCGGCCTGTGTTCAAAAAATACGTTTTTCAGTGGGCGCCGACATTCCCGCAGCCAGTTCATTCAGCATCGCCAAGATCTCGTCCACGATTCGCTCCCCCGTGCCTCGCTCAGCGTAGCTATTATTCGAGCTGGTCCAGACTTGGTAGCCCCCCAGGTCGTAAGCCTCCTCGTCAGCCAAGTATCCAATGGTATCATTAGCCAGCTCAGCGACATACGTACGGCCGAAGGGCGAACGCCTTTTGATCTCCAGACCCAGGCTCGTAAAAAGCTCGGCTGGCACACCTACGATTGCGACATCACCGATTACCATAGCCTGTAACCATGTTTCCAGCACCTTGCCTTGGTCTGGCCTCACGATCTCCCTTCCACGCCGAAAGATGCTAATGATGTAATAGGGATTGTCCTGAATACGCTTGAGGCAGTAGTACGACACCGCTTCGTCCTCCTGAGCCTCGTCAAAATGCCGTACCCTGAAGAAAAAAGGGCGCTTGATAGCCGCTAACCTAGTCACCGGGTGCTCCTCCGCCTTTGCGAGCGCATCTTTAATCGCCTTCTCGATGCGCCTGATGGCCTCGTCTGTAGGCATGTCCAGGTTGTGGGTCGAGCCGGACGCGCCTTCAAGAAAGCAAATCGTGCCTCCCCACTCTTGTTCCAGTTCCTGAGCTGCTAACCCGTAAAAGGAGGGCGAACGAACACGCCCATGCACTGTGCCGATGGTATGCGTCGAATGGTTGTAAATCAGGGCTCTGAGTTTGCCGTTTGGATCTTTGAAAGCTAGCACAGGCAACTGTGAATCAAATGGGCCGGTTGGCCGAACGGCGTCGCTTCGGGGACCGATCCAGTAAATAGTGTTGTCCGAAAGCAAGAGGCGACTGTTCTGGCCCACCGTTTTTTCCTCGCCAAGGCCGAAGTAGAACTGACAGCCCCCGGCCGGAAGCTTCGCGTTGGCTTCTTGGACCGCCTTCACGATGGCACGTTGTACCCGGCGGCAAAAGGTCTGGTCTCGATAATATCCGTCCAGTGTTATCGTAGACGGTGCATGGTGTGTATGTGTTGCGTTGATTAGCACATGCGACACAGGAATGCCGGTCGTCTCCTCGATCTCAGCCGCCACCGGATCCAGTAAATCGCGGGTAAGGCAGCAAACGTCGCATGCTACAATTGCTAGCTTGCCGTACGGTGGCTGTTCCAGGACAATTGCGACAGCTCGTAGTTTCCCCTCCTGTCCCTTGGCCCACTGAGGGCCAATACCGCTGCAGATAACCATCGAGTCATCAGCCTCCAGGTCCGCCGCGGCAGCACCAACTCTCAATCCGGTAGCCCCTCGGGTTTGTCTTACATCCCGAAAGGAGGGAGCTTTTGACTTAAGTTGACCAGCAACCCCCAAAGTGGTTAACAAGGTGGCGAGCAGGAAAGTTACGCACTGGCAGGCGCGTGCACACGTAAGGAAAGATTTCGGCATATTGATCTCACTTGGAGATACACGCGCGGCCTTTTCCAGTGACCTTGTCGCCGCGCAAAGCCTCCCAGCCTCAAAAAAGCAGCTTGAGGCCAAACTGGATAAACCGTGCGTTTCCGGCGGAAAGAACTTGCCCAAACGTCGGGTGACAAAAGTTACCGTCCGGAGGACGGAAGTTGAGATGGTTGGCCACGTTGAAAAACTCGCTGCGCAACTCAAGCGATTTTTAGAACGGAAATACGGGGTTGATTTTGTGGGCAGGGAGTGCGAGGCAGGAAAGGGCCCGCACTCCTTGCCCAAGGTCTTACCAAAGCAACTTCAGCGCGAACTGTATTTCCCGCGCGCCATAGGCGCCAAAAATCTGGCCAAAGGTTGTGGATACGTCTGCAAGAGAAGCGTCCGGATTTCCGAAATTCGTGTGGTTGAATAAATTGAAGAATTCTGACCGAAATTGCAGCTTCAGTTTTTCGCCGATCCGGAAATTCTTCATGAGCGCGAAGTCAACATTCTGAAGAGCCGGCCCAATCAGGAAATTCCGCGATGAGTTTCCCAAGGTCCCGGACGCGGGAAGCGTGAAAGCGCTTGTGTTAAACCACGCTGCCCGAGTCTGGGTGAAGCCGGAGGGAACGGCCGGAGAAACAATCTGGGCAACTTGGCCAACGTCGGTCCCGAGGTTCGCAATATCCGATCCCGCCAAGACGCTATAGTCAGATCCGCTTCGGATATTGATAATCCCCGAGCCTTCCCACCCACCAATGATCTGGTCAGCGATACCGGGCATTTTGGAACCAAACCTCCTGCCCTGTCCGAAGGGAAGGTCATAAACGAACGAAGTTACGTTCATCACCGGGAAATTGAGATTGGATGGCCCATAGGAGAGCCCTCTGTTATAGATGTATCCCGGTGGCCCAATATAGTTGCCCATGCCTCCATCGTCAAGACATTTTGACCACGTAAACGAGTTCATGAAGGTGAGGCCGGACTTGAATGACCTTTCCAACTTCATTTGCAGGCTGTTGTAATTTGAGTTTTCGTCAGCATTGAGATAGTCAAAACTTGATGCATTGTGCACCGGCTGGCGCGAGGCAATGCTGCCTGGCCCCAGAACGGCTATATTTTGCCTATAAGTCAGCAGCAACGTTCTGCCTACAGACCCCACATAATCGACGGAAAGCTTGATGTCAGCGGGAAGCGATCGCTCGATTCCGAAGTTCCACTTCATCGCGTAAGGGGTTCGGCTAAAGCGACTGATATTAAAAGCAGCGCCTGGTGGCGCACCCACCGTCGTAACTGGCCACGGGTTCGAGAGACTAAGGACAGGGTTCATCGGCCCCAGGAAATCTGTGTTCTGTCCGCTCCAGTTCACCGGATTGGCGTACGGCCAGTTGCCCTGGGAGACGCGGATGCTATCGCGTTCGGTGCTCGAGATGTAGTCAAAGAACATGCCGAAACCAGTCCTGATCACGGTGTTCTTCAGGGGTGAGTAGGCGATGCCGATCCGCGGCGCCCAGTCCCTCCGGTCGGGCGCCAGGATACTGTTGCGTGGGCAATTCGGCGGCGCCCCAGTGATGGGATTCGTGGAGCACCACAAGTACGCATAAGTGAAGTCCGTGGCGTCGGGCTGCGTTACCGCCCGGCTCCAGTCGAATAAGGAGATGGCGTTTTTAACGCCCCCTTGTTCAGTCACGGGTTGGGTCGCGTAAGCGTACTGTAGCCCAAGATCGACCGTGAGCTTCGGCGTCACCTTCCAGGTGTCTCCGAAATAGCTATTGTAAATCTGGCCCCAATCTTTGAAGACAGGATAGAGGAATCTTCCACTCCACGTCGGATACCCCGCCATAAAGCTGGCCAGCCCTTCACCGGTCTGGTTAACACCTGGCAAGCCAGTCGTTGCCCGTGCGTAGCTCTGCCCTGCGTTGCCTTGCAGGCCAGCATAATGTTGGTAGGGCATGAAACGGAATCCGAATGCCATCTGATGTTTTCCACTGACCTTCTTGAAGTCAGCGTTATATTGCCAGACGGTATCTGGATTTGCCAATTCATAGCTGTAACCGACAAAAGGGTTACTGAACAATGATCCGCTGAGATACTGCGCATTTGGCATGTTGCCGCTGGCGGTGAAGTGATTATAGAAGTTAGGTCCAGCGGCTTTGTCAAAGGCATCACCAACTGCGCCTCCTATGCCAGGATAGTATATCGGGATTCCGGACCGGTTGTAAGCGACCAGGAAATCCAGGATAAAAGTGGGGCTGAAGGTGCGAGCGTAGTGGCCTGAGACATTTGTCCCGTGGTTTTGAGCGTGGTAGGAGTTATTAGGGATACCGGTTGGCGTGACGTCAACCCAGTTGTAATGTGAAAACCGGCCGTAGATCTGTTGGCGATCGGAAAGGGACTGGTCTACCCGTCCGCCGAACTGGTCCGCTATCTGCGAGTAGTTTTGCGGGAGTACAAGGTTCGGACTGGTTGAGCGATTCGGGAGCGGGTAGTAAGCCGTCATGTAGGCCTGCGCCACGGGATTAATGCTCGGCACGGTGTTGTTTGGATATGGATCGCGTACGTACCCGTGCGGGCAATTGGCATTCGCAACCGTGGTCGTAGGATCGTAGATTTCACCTTGCATGACCGGCCGTCCCAGGCAATCCGTACCGGTTTGGGCGCCGAGGAGATCAGAAAGGTTTCCACTCCGCTCCGCCGCACTCGGAACATTTGCTTGGGTGGTGCCACTCCGAGAGTATCTGAGGCCTTCGTAGTACGTGGAGAAATACGTCCGCGTTTTACGACCGTTGATCAGTTTCGGGATGACCACCGGTCCACCCACATAGTATCCGAATTGGTTCTGGCGGAAAGGCAGGGTAGGACTCCCAAAGAAATTATCGAAGAAGTTGCGCGCGTCGAGATCGTTGTTGCGCAAGAAGTCCCAGAGTGCTCCGTGAAACGTATTGTCTCCTGACCGGGTTACAAGGTTGACATTAGCGCCGCCCGAGAGGGACACATCAGCGCTGCTCTGGTTAGAGTCGACTTTAAACTCCGCGATCGCGTCGGGCGGGGGGCTCTGGGCGTAAGCCATAGTGAAACGCTCGTTGTTCTCAGCTCCGTCCAGCGTGAAGTTATTCATCGTGGCCGCCATGCCGTTCACGGACGGGCTGATCCCTCCGGTGATAATAAACCCTTCCGGACTTCCAGGGTTCGCTCCCGGCGTAAGCGCGATTAGCTCGGTAAAGTTCCGCCCGTTCAGCGGCATTTCAACAATGTCCCGATGCTGGACCACCGTGCCGATATTAGCGGTGGTCGTATCGAGAGCCACGGCAGACGCCGAAACTTGCACCGTTTGCTTCACGGCGCCGATCGACATCTGCGCGTCGATGGTTCGAGATTGGTTGACTGTGAGATCGATCTCGGGGACCACAAAACTCTGAAAGCCAACAGCGGAAATGGTTAGCGAGTATCGTCCGGGCGGGATACTCGGCAGGAAATAGACGCCTGATGCCGAACTAACACTGTTGCGCCCGGTGTTTGTGTCCACGCTCTTGAGGGCAATTTCGGCCCCCGGAATGACATTGCCACTGGGGTCGGTCACTGTCCCGTTGATTTGCCCTTGTACGGTTTGTCCATTCACTCTAGTGGCCGGCAAGAGGGCGCATATACACAAAAGAAATATCGTGGTCACCTTCCAGTTACAAGACATCCTGGTTCCTCCTTCTCAGAATTATTATGCTCTTTCCGACAAATTGAAACAGTTGGCCAGGACCCGACGCAGTACGCAAAATCCAGTCTTGCTCTCTTTCATCCCACGAGCACAATCCGGCGCAAGATAGCACTCCTCTTGAAAGATGTCAAGAGTTTTTTGTTAGATTATTTTCCGGTCATGTTCATAACGCACATCCATGGCCGATGCTGCATAGCACCTGCTTGCGGCACTTTCCGGACGTGGCGACTCCAGAACGCAACGCAGAGAACCTCAACAAACACACGGAATCAGGATCAGCTTGAGCTTTTCCCGCCGCTGGCGGGAGGACTTTATCGCCCCAATCAGGGCACTCAAGAGACGGGCAGACGCGGGCCGAAAACTGATAGCCGCGGTTGGTATTAATTATATCTTGACACCATAAACGCACAAACCATACCATTCCGGCGTCGATTGAACGAGTTCCAAAAGAGGTATGTCGAAAAGAGGTAAAGGAGAAGCTCTGATGCTCAAACGTCGCATGCTGGCTTTCCTGGCACTCCTCCCACCAATCCTCTGTTGTGCCGCTTCCAATCAGGTAGATCCACCAGGCGTTTATTGCCGGAAAGTTAGCCGCCATATTGAGGGGAGCGCGAACTTTCAGCTGGTGGCCGGAGGGCGATCAACATTCTCTATCTTGATCCCGAACAGTTCCGACCCAGTATTTAACACAGCAGCAGAGGACACAGCCCGGTATTTCAGTGAAAGGTGGGGCAGCGCTCCACCTGTGGTTCACGAAATAGACAGTGGCTCAAATAACCTATTAGTGCTTTCCGACCTCGATTCAAGACCTCATCTCTCTAAACCTCTGCGAGATGCGATTGCCGACGTCCCTGTTTTGGGTGAACAAGCCTATGTGATTCGCCGGGTTCAATTAAGCCATGGCCGCCTGGCTCTGGTGTGTTTAGGTGGATCCCCCATCGGAGCACGGTACGCAGTGGTGGATTTGCTGCGCCGCATGATGATCCAAGAAGGCGAAGCAACGGTCTCATTCGACAGTTTACGCGACGAACCCTATTTCACCTGGCGCGCTGTCTACATCAACGACTCGGCCCACCAGATGAATAATTACAACCCCAACCTGATATATGACGTGGATACTTTTCGCTGGTCCCCCGCTCAGTGGGAGCGGTTCATTGATCAACTGGCCTTCTTCCGCTACAATGTCTTACAAATCTGGATAACACCCAACATGTTCCCACCTGAAGCCTTGACCGGAGGAGGCGCCTTCGACTACTTCCGCGACACGATGCGCCACGTGGGGCGATACGCACAGCAACGCGGCATAACCCTGGATCTGATTAATGGTGTTAACGTAGCAATTCAGGCGGGCACCAGACTCGACACGCTCCAACTGTTCAGAGACCTGCCGGTGTACACCTATCTGAGCCCCAACAGAGCGGAAGAGAAAGCCTTGTCGATGCGTTTGTGGGACTACTGGACCAAGGCGATACCGGAAGTTGGAATCTGGAGCTTGTTTCCCGGCGATCCGGGCGGTTGCATGGAAGAGGGATGCACTCCGGGAACGTACGTTGACCTGTCCTTAGAAGTGACCCGGATCATAAAGAAGAACAATCCCAAGGCTAAAGTCGACTTCACGACGTGGCATTTCTTCGGCTGGGGGCCGGATTTTACCTATTACGAATACAACAAGAACCACCGCGTCGACCGTGGGTATGAATACCTTATGTCGAAGCTGGATCAATTCCCAGCCGACACGATATTTGGGATCGAGTTGAATGACTTCACTTCGGCACCCGGGATCCGAGGAAGTGGTCACGGCGAAGGTTCAACCGCGAAACACATTTCCGAGATCAGCAAGAAGCACCTCGTCCACACGTGGAGTTATTTTGTGACGGAAGGAGAGGGCTGGATCAATCACCACTACAAGGTCCCGCAGATTCTCGCGGCACGAGACATTGAGGCCCGATTCCCCATCTCGGGAGGCATCACTTACACGATGACTCCGAGTTTCAATCTACTGAATCAATTTGCTTCCGCGGAGGCTTACTGGAACCCGCAACTAACGGTTTCCTCAATCATGCAGGCCTACACCGAGGGAATTTTCGGAACGTCAGAGGAACGCTTGCGCAAGGTCTTCCCCCTCTTTCAAGTCGCTCCGATGGTTGGGTACACATTCGCGGAGACACCCAACTGGAAACCAAACTATGGCGAGATCCTCGAGAACATGGAGCAGAGCAAGTCAATTCTGGAGTCTCTGCATGTGCCGGAACATCCACGGTTTGAAATCATGCCCACTCCAGCCGGATATGTGAACGAGTTGCTTTATTTCTGCAATCTCTACAAGCAACTCTGCAGGCTGGGATCAGATGTGGCGCAGTGCCGTGAGTTCGTTCATGCGCAGCCGGCTTTCCAATCCAGGAAGTTGCAGGACATCCATATTAGCGATGCTCAGGCAGCATTAAGCGAGATGCAGGGGGAACCGCGACGCAAGTTACAGGAGTTGCTTGATGAAATCCAAAAAATGGATGTGCCCAGAATGAAGTCGGAGTATCGCGCCAAGCACTATCAGGTATTTCTGGATCATCCAACGGAATTCACGCAGCTTCTGCCCAGGCTGGTCAATGGGTTTTTCGCGGCCTTCGGAGGGGATTTTACTGACGCGGTAGTATCACGCCCTTCCCATTAACCACATGCCGGTAGACGGCTCGACCAAGAGATAACCATAGGCAAGACACCGAATGAAAGATAACCCAATCGCATTGATAAGGAGGAGTAAATGAGAAGGAGAAGGTTCCTTTATCTCACGGGTGGTCTGGCCGGCCTCACCGCCAGGCCTAATACTTTTGATACGTTATTTGCCGAAGACGAGGCGCAAGCAGGAGCCGACGGAATCATAGGGATGTACGTACACCAACACTGGCCCTATAACCACCCCTATGCGGCTCGGACCTGGACAGTGGATGACTATCGCGGTTACGCCGATGGGCTCACTCAGCTTGGGTACAACACAATGTTGATATGGCCCGTGCTCGAAACCATGCCCTCTCCGCTGACGCCGAGTGACCGTGCCAATCTGAAGAAAATCGCACAGGTTATCGACGTGTTGCATCACGAGTTCAAAATGCGTGTTTGGATCCCTCTCTGCCCCAACGTGGCACCCAACGACGCGGAAGCAGCCAGATACCCTCTCGAAAAGAGGCACTTTTTCTATTGTGATAAGCGCGTTAATCCCGCCGATCCAGTGGCGTTGAGAAAAATGATTGAATGGCGGGAAGAGTTGCTTCGCCCGCTGTCTCAAATCGATGCAATAACAATCATCGACAGCGACCCGGGCGGATATCCCGGCTCTACGAATGCACAGTTCGTGAATATCTTGTCCGAACACAGAAAAATGCTTAATCGATTGCGGCCTGGCATCCAGTTGTACTACTGGATGCATGCCGGATGGGAGGCCTATTGCCGCTTCTATCAGACAGGAAAATTCAAATGGGGGACCGCGGAAGAGGCCAGAGATGTTCTCACGCGACTCAAGAAACTTGATCCGGAACCGTGGGGAATAACGGCCAATACGGTTAGTGATGTGTTTCCGCCGCCGGACAGGACACATCTGGCCGTCGCCAGTAAGTTAGGGCTGGCCTCACGAGCTGTGGGCTTTAGCTACGGCGCGATTGAGGGCGAACCCTCCTTCCCCATGACTAACTTCGGGGGAGACGACGCTTTCAAGGCGGGAGGCACCAAGGCGCCCCGGGGCGTGATGGGCAACGCACAAACCCATTGCGTGCAGTTGCCAAACACGTTTGCCTTCGCGCGAGGGGCCACGGGAAAGCCCATGACCGACGCCGACTATGTCTCGTTCGCCGACGATTTGATTGTGGGACAGGGCCAGATCATCGTCCAGGCCTGGAAGGCATTGGCAGGCGAAGACCCATCCGCGAAGCGAGAGATGGCGGAGAAGCTCGAGGTGTTAGCCAAGGGGGAGTTGCCCACCGGCCACCTGAAGGGCCTTTTATTTGGCGACCCGCGGCGATTCTTAACGGATCTGGTGATGCAGTTGCGCCTGAAAGCCGCCTTTGACGAATTCGTCGCGGCTTCCGAAAGCGATCGAGACGTTAAGCCATCATTCCGGAACTTTGTCACGGCGGCAGAAGTGTGGCAGAAGCAGCACGGCTATGAGTGTGCCTGGTGGTGGCCCAAGTTGCACGAAACGCTGAGAAAGGTGAAGTCTCCGACAATCGATGCCGTCTTGGATGAGAAGGGAGAAGGCAAAACGCCGTTTGACCGCGTCGCGGATGGCCTGCGGAGAACAGAGACCTACACTCCGCGGCTCATTGCGGCGATGAAGGAGACACTGGAAAACATGAAGTAGCCTGGCCAGGCTGATGCAAGTGCAGAGGGGATTCATTCCAAGGGAATGCTCTGACGTGCCTCATCGCCAGAATTTGCAATTGAGAGGCTGCGTCGGCAGGAAGAGTAGATGAATAGGAGAGACTTTCTTTGTTTGATGGGCGGTGT
>Ga0187870_1003577_pt1 | contig 11795 bp, 13 predicted proteins | sample June2016WEW_13_1_3_FD_132974 | JGI IMG/M metagenome (GOLD analysis project Ga0187870, IMG submission 132974) | Peatland microbial communities from SPRUCE experiment site at the Marcell Experimental Forest, Minnesota, USA - June2016WEW_13_150 | ecosystem: Environmental > Terrestrial > Soil >... | reverse complement strand
CCTCCTGCCTTGCCGATCCTCTCCATGGGTCACACTCCTTTCGGTTCCTCCTGGGAACCTCGGCTCCGGAGTGTCACCCATTTTCCTCACGGACTTTTGCTCATGATCTGGTCGTTAGCCCAGGGGTCGGAACGATAACGGAGAACAGCATCTGCCTCGGAAACGCTATAGTCGTGCGGCTCTTCTCCCGGAAGCAGGTCGTGGCGTTGGCAGACCCAAAGCAGGCCACGCCTGTCCCGCAGGAGTCCTGCAATTAAGCCCGGAACGGTCTGGTCCATGATTCATACCCTCCACCCCGACTCGTGCGCCCGTAAAACTCAGCATAGCACACGTCTTGTGAGCTTTTCAATCTGAGTTCGGCCTAGTCAGCCCCGAGGGTCGTCCAGGCTTCGTCCCGAGGGCACGGAACAACTCCTGAGGCTTGTGGCAACCAAAGACGCGTCTGCGTCTGATCGCCCGAGGTTGTCACGGCGGGCATACTTGCGGGCATATCTCGGGGTTCGGCGAGCGAACCGTGGGAGTAAGTTCTTGGAAGGAATGGTGGGCAGGGGCAGAATCGAACTGCCGACACCGGAATTTTCAGTCCCCCATCGTCTGTCCCTTGTCCTTACCGGTCGCCTTCAGTTCAACGCTCCGCAAGAGAGCGTCTGCATCGGCACTTGCCTCTGCTTTTGACGGTTCGGACCGGCCAGCCTCGACCGCAGCCCTAAGGTCGGCCCGGGTGACGTGCAGATACCGCTCGGTCATCCGGGTGGACGCATGCCGCAACAGGCCCGACACGGCCACCAGGTTTGCCCCACCGCGAAGCCGGCGCATGGCGAAGGTGTGTCTCAGGTCAATGCTGCCGAAGATCGGGAATCCCTGCCCGCCTTGTGGCCCTCAGAAGGGCATGCATGGTGTAGTCCACGGTGAATGGCCGCCCTTTGAGGCGGGCACAGTTTCGGGCACAGGTGAGGGAGCGGAACCTGCAGGGTGCCGGCTATGTGCCTGAAAAGAATGGTGGGCAGGGGCAGAATTGAACTGCCGACACCGGGATTTTCAGTCCCGTGCTCTACCGACTGAGCTACCTGCCCAATCCAGAGGTGAGAGCCAAGAGCCGGGGCCGAGCCTTGGATCGGCCGCGAGCCCGGGGGAACTCCTCGGGGGGTTCTTGTGAGGCGAAGAACGGAGGGTACGGTACTGAAATTGCCTCGTGGTGTCAAGGAGAATTGCCCGACGGCTCCAGGGCGCGCGGCCTCACCTTGACAGTTGGGGCCGAGTTTGCTATGTGCCTCTTGATGGAGGTGCGTGGGCGCCGCGTCCCACGCTCCGATGTGCGAGGCCGACCGTGCCCCGTTTCGAGCGCCTGGTCCAGCTCCTCACGCTCCTGCAATCCCGGCCGGGGATGGAGGCGGCCGCCCTGTCCCGCGCCTGCGGCGTCTCAGAGCGTACGCTCCTGCGCGACCTGGATGCCCTCACGACGGCCGGATTCCCGGTGTATTTCGACCATGGCTACCGGCTGGCGGCCGTGGCCCTCCTGCCGCCCATCACGCTGACGGTGGACGAGGCGCTGGCTCTCCGCCTGGCGGCCGAGGCGGCGTCCCCCGGGACACAATCGCTTGCAGCCCGATCCCTCACCCTGGCGGCCGACAAGCTGCAGCAGGCCCTCGCCACGCGCCCTCCCGAGGACCCACCCGGCCGACAACTGGCCTTGGAGCTGCCGGTGCAGGATTCCCGGACGGAGGCGCTGCTCGCAACTTTGACAACCGCCATCGCGGAACGGCACTCCGTGAAGCTCACCTACCTCCGCTCGGCGCGGCGCAGTACCCCCTCGCGCCGGGTGGACCCATATCGCCTCCTCCGGGTCGGGACGGCATGGGACCTCCTGGCGTACTGCCATGACCGGCGGCGGATTTTGCGGATTCCCGTCAAGCACCTCCAGGAGGCTTCGGTGACCCGCCACCGGTTTCGACCGGTGGCGGCCCGCGTGCTGGAGCGCCATCTCCACCATGGACCGGCGCCTCCTCCGGATTTCCACCGGGTCCGGATCGCCTACCGCCCCCCCGTCGCCAATGCGCTCAAGGAACACCCGCCGGTCGGCGCCGTCATGTGGGAGGAGGGGCCGGACGGGAGCGCGATCTTCACGATGGTGACGCTGCAGACCAAGGATCTCGTTCCCTGGCTGCTCTCGTGCGGCGATGCCGTCGAGGTGCTGGGGCCGGCCGAGCTGCGCCAGGAGATCCGTCGGATCGCCCGGGCCATGGCGGCACGCCACGCCGCGGGGGCGGTCTCTGCGGGTGAAGGCCCGCCCCCACCAGACCCCGACTCGCGATCCCCCGCATAACCAAACAGGGATTTTCTGATGGGAGGAGATGGGTTGTGCCGATCTACGAATATCTTTGCCAGGACTGCCGACGCCGGGTGAGCCTCCTCGTCCGGAGCATGAGCAATCCGGGCAGGCCAACCTGTCCCCGCTGCGGCGGCCATCAACTGGAACGTCTCATGTCCCGCTTTGCGCGGCTGCGCTCCGAGGACGATCGGCTGGATGCCCTGGCCGATCCCGGCAGCTTCGGCGACCTGGACGAGAACGATCCCAAGAGCGTCGCGCGCTGGGCCAAGAAGATGGGGAAAGAGCTGGGCGAGGATGTGGGCGAGGACTTCGATCAGATGATGGAGGAGGCCGTCGAGGAGGAAGCGGGCGGTGCGGGCAAGGAGGGGGGCGCCGGGGATGATCTGGGCGACGACCTCTAGCTTCGGCACTTTGGCAATCGGGCAACCCGGCAACCTGGCGTTCCGAGCCTCCCGATTGCCTGATTGCCGGATTGCCTGATTGCCCTCCGATGGATCTCTCCCGCATCCGCGACGACCTGGAACGGTTCGCCGAGGCCCTGAGCCGCGAGGAGTATCTCACCCGCTCGGGCCTGAAGGACGAGAGCCGCGCCGCCGCCGTCCGCGAGCAGTTCGCCTGGCTGGCCTCCCAATCCGCCTTTGAACAGGTCCGCGCGGCCCTGCAAGAGGCGGCCGGGACCGACGAGGCCCGTCGCCTGCGTTTCCTCGCCGAGTTCCTCGGAACGAATCGCGTCGAGTACCAGGTCCGCGACGCGAGCGACCGCCTCATGACGGCCGAGGCCGGGCAGACGATCGCCGTGGACGGCGAGCGCATCCCCCTCCGCTCGGCCGAGGTCCGGATCAAGAACGAGCCGGATCGGCCCCGCCGCGCCGCCCTGGAATCGGCGCGCCTACGTGCGATTGCAGATCTCACCGGGCTCCGCCACGAGATCCTGGACCGGTCCCGCAAGGAGGCCCAACGCCTCGGGTTCGCCGGGTACACGGCCCTCTGTCGCGAGCTGTCGGGGATCGACCTTCCGGCCCTTCGGGACCTCACCCAACCGATCCTGGCCCGCAGCCTGGACATGTATCGGGATCTACTGGCCTGGTATCTGCGGCGGGGGGTCGGCGTCGAGTTGCGCGAGGCGCGACGGCACGACCTCCTTCGCCTCTTCCGCGCCCCCGAATTCGACGCGGCCCTACCGCCCCACGCCCTGCGAGAGGCGGCGGACGCGCCGCTCCGCCGCATGGGGATCGACCCGCGAGCAGGGGGGCGGATCCGCATTGACGATGCGCCGCGCCCGAAAAAGACGCCGCGCGCCTTCGTGGCCACGCCGCGGATCCCGGACGAGGTCATCCTGGTGGTCCGGCCCGGCGGGGGCCCCGACGATTACGCGGCGTTCCTCCACGAGCTGGGCCATGCCCTCCACTACGCCTACACCGATGCGCGCCTGCCGGTCGAGTACCGGCGGTTAGGCGATCCGTCCGTCACCGAGGCGTTCGCCTTCCTGCTGGACGGCCTCTTGCGGGAGCGGGGCTGGCTCCGCCGATTCGTCGGCGTGGCGCGACCCGCGGACCCCCTCCGGTTCACCGCCTTCCACAAACTCTATTTCCTCCGCCGGTACGCGGCCAAGCTCGCCTACGAACTCCTCCTCGACGAGGAGGGCGGGACCCCACGCTGCGCCGATGCCTACCGGGATCTGCTCGCCGGCGCGACGCTGGTGGACTGGCCGCACGAGCTGTACCTCGCCGACCTGGACCCGTTCTTTTACGCCGCCCGGTACCTGCGCGCCTGGATCTTCGAGGCGCAGCTCCGGGACCTCCTGCGCCAGCGCTTCGACGAGGAGTGGTACCGGAACGACCGCGCGGGTCCGTTCCTCCTGGCGCTCTGGCGCGAGGGGCAGCGCCATACCATCGAGGGCCTGGCAAGCGAGCTGGGCCTCGGCCCGCTCTCTCTGGATCCGCTCCTCGCGCAGATCACGGCCGACCTCGCCTGACCACGGATGGATCAAACCTGTCCGCAGATTTCGCAGATTACGCAGATTTTAACCTAAAGGGGGCAGCGCGATTGTCACAAGCCTCTTCGGACGGTGTTATGCCCTTTGCAGACGGATGGTCCCGGCGGATGGGATTGAAGGGCTTTCGTGCAGGAGGATATTCAGAGGGAATCTGCGAAATCTGCGTAATCTGTGGATAAAGACGAGTGGGTTCTTTCCTCAGCGGCCTTTGACCGCGACCTGCAGGCGCGTCAGCGCCCGGTGGAGGGCGGCCTCGGCCCGGGTGAAGTCGATGCGCTCATCGCCCGCGCCCCAGTCGTGGAGGCGGCCCTCGGCGCGCTCGCGGGCCCGCTCGGCGCGCGCCGCGTCGATCTCCTCGGCCCGCTCGGCCGTCTCGGCCAGGACGATCACTTTGTCCCCCTGGACCTCGATGTAGCCCCACGTGACGGCCAGATGTCGCTCGTCCTTGCCCCTCCAGTAGGTGATCTCCCCGATGTCCATGGTCGTGATGAACGGGATGTGGCCCGGCAGGACGCCGAAGTAGCCCTCGGCCCCCGGCGCCATGAGTTCCGTGACCTCATCGCTCACGATGAGGCGCTGCGGGGTCACGATCTCCAGCTTGAAGGTCGTTACGCCGACTTCCGCCATCACTCGCCCGTCTTGCATCCGGGGCGATCCCGCCTGCGGCGGGACCGTCCGCTCCTGGTTTTCGGCCGCCTGCCTACTTTAAGCCCTTGAGCTTCTCGGACTTCTCGCGCGCCTCGTCGATCGTCCCGACCATGTAGAACGCCTGCTCCGGCAGGTCGTCGCATTTTCCTTCCGCCAACTCCTTGAAGCCCCGGATCGTCTCCCGGACGGGGACGTAGCGGCCGGCCTGGCCCGTGAAGACCTCGGCCACGAAGAAGGGTTGTGACAGGAAGCGCTGGGTCTTCCGGGCCCGGGCCACCACCAGCTTGTCCTCGTCGGACAGCTCGTCCATCCCCAGGATGGCGATGATGTCCTGAAGGTCCTTGTAGCGCTGGAGGATCCGCTGGACGGCGCGGGCCACGTTGTAGTGCTCCTCGCCCAGGATGTGAGGGTCCAGGATGCGTGACGTCGAGGCCAGGGGATCCACCGCCGGAAAGATGCCCAGCTCGGTGAGCTGCCGCGAAAGCACGGTTGTGGCGTCCAGGTGGGCGAAGGTGTTGGCCGGGGCCGGATCGGTGATGTCGTCGGCCGGCACGTAGATCGCCTGGACCGAGGTGATGGATCCTTTCTTGGTGGAGGTGATCCGCTCCTGGAGCTGGCCCATCTCCGTGGCCAGGGTCGGCTGGTATCCCACGGCCGAGGGCATGCGGCCGAGAAGCGCCGACACCTCCGATCCCGCCTGGGTGAACCGGAAGATGTTGTCAATGAACAGGAGGACATCCTGCCCGGCGTCCCGGAAATACTCCGCCACGGTGACCCCCGTGAGGCCCACGCGCAGCCGGGCCCCCGGCGGCTCGGTCATCTGGCCGTAGACCAGGGCCGTCTTGTTGATGACGCCCGACTCCTTCATCTCCAGCCAGAGATCGTTGCCCTCGCGCGTCCGCTCGCCCACGCCCGAGAAGACCGAGATGCCGCCGTGCTCCTGGGCGATGTTGCGGATCAACTCCATGATGATGACGGTCTTGCCCACGCCGGCACCGCCGAAGAGGCCGGTCTTGCCGCCCTTGGTGTAGGGCTCCAAGAGGTCCACGACCTTGATACCCGTCTCCAGCATCTGGACCTTGGTCTCCTGGTCCTCGAAGTCCGGGGCGGGCCGATGGATGGGATACATGGTGTCGGAGGTGAGGGGGCCCTGCTTGTCCACCGGCTCCCCGATAATGTTCATGATCCGGCCCAGGGTGCTCGGGCCCACCGGGATCCTGATGGGATTCCCGGTGTCCACGACCTCCATCCCGCGCGTGAGACCGTCGGTCGAGGACATGGCCACGGTCCGGACACGGCTCTCGCCCATGTGATTGGCCACTTCCAGGACCAGCCGCTCGCTGTAGGAGAAGATGTCTTCGATCTTCTTCCCGCTGACCTCGAGAGCGTTGTAGATGGCCGGGAGCTTCCCGGGCGGGAATTCCACGTCCACGACCGGCCCGATGACCTGCGTAACCTTCCCGACGTTCGGCATGGCGTACTCCTCTATTGCGCCCGCCCCCACCAGGACCACCCCTCGGCGCGCCGGGCCTCGTCGAGGCCGCGCCGACCTCGCTCCGGCGGCGCCGCCAGGGCCGTCAGGGGACGCGCCGGCACCGGCCGCGGCGTGCCGCGGAGCGGACACGGCCCCATCTTCATCGGTCTAGCTTCCCGCCCCCCGGAGGGCCTCGGCGCCGCCGACGATCTCGAGAAGCTCCTTGGTGATCCGCTCCTGGCGCGCCTTGTTGAACTGCAGCGTCAGCAGGTCGATCATCTCCGAGGCGTTCTTGGTGGCGTTCTCCATGGCGGTCATACGGGCCCCGTACTCCGCCGCCAGCGACTCCATGAGCGCCCGGTACACCTGCACCTCGACGTGCTTGGGGAGCAAACGCTCCAGGACGGCGGCTGGCGACGGCTCGAAAATAAATTCGACGACGGGCGTTCCTTCCGGCACCTCCGCCGGTTGAATGGGCAGCAGTTGCTCCACCACCACTCGCTGCGTGGCCACCGACTTGAACTCGTTGTAGACGAGGTGGACCTCGTCCACCTCCTCCGCCAGATAGGCCCGGGTGAAATCCTGCGCGATCTGGGCGGCATGAGAGTACGCGAGCTTGTCGAAGAGGTTCGCGTACTCGGACCGCACCGTGTACTGCCCGCGCCGCCGGTAGAAGTCCCGGACCTTGCGCCCCACCACCATCAGGGTGAGGGAGATCTCCGGATCGTCCTGGTGGGCCCGCAGGAACTCCAGCGAGCGCCGGATGATGTTACTGTTGAAGGCGCCGCAGAGGCCCCGGTCTCCGCTGATGACGACCAGCGTCTTCCGGCTTCCGACCCCATTGTTCCCGGCGTCGCGTTTGGCTAAGAGGGGGTGCATCTCCCGCGGTGTCCGGAGAGCCAGGTCCGACAGCACCTCGCCCATCTTGTACGAGTACGGGCGGGCCTCCACGATCCGCTCCTGGGCGCGGCGCAGCTTGGCCGCCGCCACCAGCTTCATGGCCCGGGTGATCTGCTGCGTGCTCTTGACGCTACTGATGCGCCGCCGGATGTCGCGAAGGGTCGCCATGAGACTCAAATTCGGAATGCGGATTGCGGAATGCGGAATTTTGGGCCGTCATTCCGAATTCCGCATTCACCATTCCGCATTCCGCATTGCCGTCAGGCCGCCTTGACCGTAGCGGCGAACTCCGCCTTGCACTCCTGGATACACGTGTCCATCTGGACGCGCAGGCTGTCGCTGATTTCCTTCTTCTCCGTCAGCTCCTTGGAGATCCCCGGGTAGCGGGTCTCGGCGAACTTGGAGAGCGCCTGCTCGAACGCCGCGATGGCCTCGACGGGCAGATCGTCCAGGTACCCGCTCGTGCCCGCGTGGATGATGAGGATCTGTTTCTCGACCGGGAGAGGGACGTTCTGCCCCTGCTTCAGGACCTCCACCATGCGCTGGCCGCGGTTAAGCTGGGCCAGGGTGGCCTTGTCCAGCTCGGATCCGAACTGCGCGAAGGCGGCCATCTCCCGGTATTGGGCTAGGTCGAGCCGGAGCTTGCCGGCCACCTGCTTCATGGCCTTGATCTGCGCGCTGCCGCCCACGCGGGACACCGACAGGCCCACGTTCACGGCCGGGCGGATGCCGGCGTAGAACAGGTCCCCTTCCAGATAGATCTGGCCGTCGGTGATGGAGATGACGTTGGTCGGGATGTAGGCCGACACGTCCCCCAGTTGGGTCTCGATGATGGGCAGCGCCGTGAGCGAGCCGCCGCCGAGCTGATCGTTCAGCTTGGCCGCCCGTTCCAACAGTCGCGAGTGGAGATAGAAGACGTCTCCAGGGTACGCCTCGCGGCCTGGCGGCCGGCGCAGGAGCAGGGAGAGCTGCCGGTAGGCCGCGGCGTGCTTCGTCAGGTCGTCGTAAATGCACAGGACGTGGCGCTTGCTGTCACGGAAGTACTCGCCCATGGTGCAGCCGGCGTACGGGGCGATGTACTGGAGCGGGGCTGGCTCCGACGCCGAGGCTACCACCACGGTGGTGTAGGCCATGGCCCCCGCCTCCTCCAGGATCTTGACCACCTGGGCGACGGTGGACAGCTTCTGGCCGCAGGCCACGTAGAAGCAGTAGACGTCCTTCCCCTTCTGGTTGATGATGGTGTCCACCGCGATGGCCGTCTTGCCCGTCTGGCGATCGCCGATGATCAGCTCGCGCTGGCCCCGCCCGATGGGAATCATAGCGTCAATGGCCTTGATCCCCGTCTGGAGCGGCTCCTTGACGGGGCGGCGGTCCACCACGCCGGGCGCGAACCGCTCGATGGGGCGGAATTCCTTGGCCTCGATGGGGCCCTTGTCATCCACGGGCTGGCCCAGGGCGTTCACCACCCGGCCGATCACGGCCTCGCCCACCGGCACCGAGGCGATGCGTCCAGTCCGCTTGACCTGGTCACCCTCTTTGATGAGCGTGTCCTCACCCAATAGCACGGCGCCTACGTTGTCCTCTTCCAGGTTGAGGACCATGCCCATGACGCCGTTTGGGAACTCCAGCATCTCCATGGACATGGCCTTATCCAGGCCGTAGATCCGGGCGATGCCGTCTCCCACCTCGATGACGGTTCCCACCTCGGCCACGTCAATCGTCGCCTCGTACGAGGCGAGATGCCGCCGGATGATCTCGCTGATCTCTTCGGCCTTGATCTGTGCCATGGCTCTCCCCTGCTCCCCTGCCCGGATTTGCGATTGTGGATTGTTGATTGCCGATTGGGTTTCAATCGAAAATCTGCAATCACCAATCTCAGATCGGCTTGTGCCCCTCTGCCCCTGTCTCCCGGAGCACCGCTGCTCAGGCGCCGCGGATCAACTCCTCTCGCAACCGGCTCAACTGGGTCCGCAGGCTCCCGTCGTACACTTGGCTGCCGATCTGGGTGACCAGCCCGCCCAGGATCCTCGGGTCCTGCTGGACCTCGAGGTACACAGTCTTCCCCGTCATTTGCTCCAGCCGCTGCCGGAGGCGCTCCTGCGCCTCGGCCTCCAGCGGACCGGCCGTCGTCACCGTCGCCCTGATCTGCCCCAGCCGCTCGTCCACCAGGGCCTCGTAGGCGCGCAGCACGCTCTCCAGGGCCGGCAGCCGCCCCGCCTCGAGGAGGATCCGGAGGAAAGACCTGGTCAGGGGCCGGAGCAGGAGGCGCGCCACGACCTCGTCCAAAACCCGCACCTTGTCCCGCCGGAGGACGCTGGGATTGGTGAGAAACTGGCGGAGCTCCCGCTGCTCGCCCAGGAGGTCTGCAAAGCGCGAGAGCTCCTGGCGGACCGCCTCGAGCTCGTCAGAGGCGGCGGCCACATCCACCAGCGCCTTGGCGTAGCGCCTAGCCACGGAACCGGCGATCAATTCTTGCTCCCCAAGTCGCGAACGTACTGCTCGGCCAGCCGCTTCTGGTCCTCGCCGGTCATGGCGCGGCCCAAGAGCCGCTCAGCGGCCGCCAACGACAGGGTCGCCACCTCTTCGCGGAGGGTGGCCCGCGCCCGCTTCGTCTCCATCTCGATCGCCGCCTTGGCCTCGTCGAGCACGCGCCGGGCCTCGTCCCGGGATTCCCTCAGCAGGCGCTGCCGCTCCACCTCGACCTCCCGCTGGGCCTGCTCGCGCAGCGCAGCCACCTCGCGTTGGGCGGCCAAGACCTGGGCCCGGTGCTCCTCCTGTGCCTTGGCGGCGGCCTCGCGAGCCAGTCTCGCCTCGGCGAGAGCTTTCTCGATCCCTTCGGCCCGCTCGGCCAGAAACTTCTTCAATGGCGCGAAGAGGAACCGGGACAGGAGGGCGATGAGGATGAGGAAGTTCACCACCTGGATGAACGTGCTGATGTTCAGATTGACGATCCCCGGCTCCGCGTGCCTCGCGGCCTCTTCGGCCGCCTGCGCCAGGCCCGGCGGAAGCGCGGCCAGCACGATGAGACCGGTGTAACCCACGAAGCGGGTGACCCGTGCCAGGTATCCCATGGAACCTCCGCCAATCATGACTGGAACAGGCATCTCCAGCATCCGCCGTCAGTCATTAGTCCATTGGTCATTGGTCATTTCGGATCGGCCTGGGCCGATTGCACGATCCAGTACCCGATCATGACGAGTTGCGTCGCCAAGAGCCCCGCCAGGAGCGCCAGGACATTCACCCGGAGTACCACCACGGACACGAAGAGGACGATGGCGACGATGGCGAACCGGAAGAGGGCGCCCTTCCACAGATGCCCCGACGCTCTGTGCGTGTCGAGATCCGTCAGGTGCATGACCGCCCGCGTGATCAGGTGGAAGTTGCCGAGGCTCACCGCCGCGCCCAGGCCGAATGCCACCGCCCAGCCGGAGCGGCCGACCAGGAACAACACCACGGTCCCGGCTGCGCCCACGATGCCTGCGCCCACCAGGGTCCGACGAATAAAGTTCTCTCGCTCGTCCAAAGTGGAAGTGGGGAGGGGATATGTGGCGAAATGCCGGCCCCAAAAATAGACGCTGCTGCGACGTCCAGTCCCGGAGAAAAACGGCTCAAGCTAACACGCTGCGAAGAAAGGTGCAAGGCCTTTTTGGGGACCAGGCACCCCTGCGGGACGCCTTTCTCGCCCGCCTCGGCGAAATCGGCTGGGCTGGGCCGATGGGGCCGCACGGTGGACGGACCACGGGACAGCCGCGATGGGGCGGGAGACACCGGCCAAGGGGGCGCGTGAGGAAAAGCCCGGGCAGCCCGTCCCCCCGGGCCACAATGCCCCGTTCTATGCGCCCGGCGTGAGTTCCTCGTAGGCTGCAGTGAGAACACGGTCGGTGAGCGGGCCGTGTTCCGGAAAGCTCTTTAACTCGACCGCAGCCTTGACGATCTCGTCGCGCGACTTCCCCGCCGCGATCTCGGCGCGCACATGATCGAGAAGGGCGGACAGAAAGTCGCGCTGGAGCCGCAGGTCGTCCTTCCTCCCCGTCACCGCGACCCCCGGCCCGGCGCGGCCGAAGATATAAATGGCGTCGGCCGGGTACTCCCGCACGATCCTTTCGAGCAAGGCAATCCAGCCGGTGATCCGACAGCCACCCGGGCGGTCGAGGGCGGGCAGCCGGCGGTTGAACACCAGGTCCCCCATGTGCACGACGTTCGCCTGCTCGAAGCTGATGATGCCGTCGCCCCCGGTGTGCGCAGGCCAGTCGTGCACGGCCGTCACGCTCTCGCGGCCGATCCGGATCGTCCAGCGCTCGTTGAGGGTGGTGTCAGCATAGACCTAGCCTCAATCCGAAAATAAAATGCGTGTCTCGCGTTGAATAGGGTGGAACAAAAGGGCCTCCTGTGTAGATTGTATAGAGAGTGCCGCCAAGCAACTCTCTCACACAGGAGGCCCCTATCGT
>Ga0187870_1003564_pt1 | contig 11831 bp, 12 predicted proteins | sample June2016WEW_13_1_3_FD_132974 | JGI IMG/M metagenome (GOLD analysis project Ga0187870, IMG submission 132974) | Peatland microbial communities from SPRUCE experiment site at the Marcell Experimental Forest, Minnesota, USA - June2016WEW_13_150 | ecosystem: Environmental > Terrestrial > Soil >... | reverse complement strand
CGTTTCGGCGAATAAGTCTATGAACCCTTTGTAGTAGTGGTAGACTTCAGGTCTTGCTAAGGCTGACAGAACTCGAGGAGATATTTCGACAGGGCCCGGTGTCATAAGAAGTCGAATTGGTTCCCTAGCTTTATTCCACATTAGTATACACCTAGTACGTTGTGTGAGTTCCCACGATGCGTATTAACTGATAGTCCTAATTCTATAGGCTATCTACCGCTGCAGATATATACCAAAGTCCGCGAAATTCGAAGGCACTAACCACGAACACAAATGGAAGACGCGAACGGGCAAGCCCCGACATGTTCCTGCTGGATACGTCATTCTCGAAGATTACATTAGCACGATAAGGATAGTAAGCCTGTTGCGACGTTGCCTCTGACTCCAAGGTCAAAGGTAACAGAGAATTGAAGATAATCCAGTACGGAATTGGTCCAATTGGAAGCACTATCGTCAAACTCTTAGTTAGGAAGGGAGGCTTCCAAATTGTCGGCGCAATCGACAATGACAAAGCGAAGGTTGGAAGGGATTTAGGTGAAGTTGCTGGTTTGCAACGGAGTATCGGTCTGAAGGTCTCTGACAATCCAGCGAAAGTTTTCAGGGAAGCAAAAGCCGACCTGGTAGTGCACTCTACCTCCTCGTTCATACCGACCGTCAAGAACCAACTAGAGCGAATAATAAGGGCGAAACTCGACATAGTGTCGACGTGTGAGGAGCTGTCTTATCCATTCAGGAAATATCCGAAAGAATCAAGATCTCTCGATAGACTCGCGAAGAAAAACAAAACGACGCTGCTCGGAACTGGTGTGAACCCAGGATTTCTTATGGATACTCTGGTTCTCACTTCAACCGGCGTCTGCCAAGATATCGACTCAATCATAGCTCGAAGAATACAGGACGCTAGTAACAGACGGATTCCTTTTCAGAAGAAAATCGGTGCAGGCTTGACGCCCGACGAATTCAACGAGAACGTCGCAAGCGGGAAATTCGGTCACATCGGATTACCCGAATCGGCCGCAATGGTTGCCGAAAAGCTTGGGTGGCGATTGAAAGACATACAACAGAAGATCGAGCCAATAATCGCCGACAGTGAGGTTGCAAGCGAATACGTCACGGTCAGGCCGGGGCAAGTAAGAGGCCTGTCCCAGACCGCTAATGCAATCGATCTGAATGGGAGGGAGGTGGTGAAATTCGTATTTCAAGCATCGCTCAAGCCGCCTGAGGCATTCGATCAGATTGTGATTAAAGGTTCGCCTCCCGTAGATTTGGTGATCAAAGGAGGAGTCCATGGAGACCTAGCCACGGCAGCCGTCGTGGTGAACATGATTCCAAAGGTTGTAGCAGCCAAACCAGGCCTAGTTACCATGGCCGATCTTCCAATTCCATCAGCAGTTGGAGCTATTCAATAGACACTTCACAGGAACCTCACGTTTCTTTCGCCAATCAGTTTAGAAAGAGACGGCATGATTTCTAGGGCTGGATCGACGTGAGACTGTTTCTGGGGGTCATTACAACGGCAACCCTAGTTTCTTCACCGCGTAATCATGCAATATCTTTCGGAGCTATTCTCTTTCAGACTTTCTAGCTAGCACGACGGTATGTCCCCACCCAACACGAAGCCAATCACAATGTCGAGTATTTCCGATACCACGTTGACGACAGCGGGCCTAATCACTCCTGAGAAACAGCGGCACCAGTACTATTCGCGCACACTTGTGAATTAGGAAGAGCAGTCTTGGTTAGCGTTAAGAGACATGAATGGGTTGAAGGATTTCCAGGCTCAATCATGGTCTGCGATTCAGCAGGCATTATACTAGAATTGAACAAGAAAGCAGTCGAATCCCATCGTGACGATGGAGGAAGGAAACTGATCGGTTCAAACCTGATGAACTGCCATCCAGAACCTGCTCGAAGCAAACTGAAACGATTAATGAAGAAACATCAAACCAATGTCTACACAGTCACGAAAGGACGCACGATACTAATCGCACTCCAAACGCCCTGGTACCGTAGAAAGAAGTATCGCGGCTTTGTGCAAGTTAGCTTTAAACTGCCAAGCAAGATCCTCAATCATATACGTAAATCCTGAATACGCAATCTTGGCACAAAAGAAGTGGCCAACCACTCGTGAAGCACGGAAAGCTATCGGACTTGTTAGAGCAAAGCGTCCGTTCCCACGAACTAACTAGTTGAACTTGACAATCATTCTTGAGTAAGAATATAACTCTTGACTTCCCTTTCATCGAGATTGATGATAGCTCCACGCAGAATCCCTTCTCCGTACTCACTGCCGGGGTTCACACACAACGTTCTCCCAATCTCTGTGAAACCCCGTGATTCATGAATGTGGCATGTAGACTCAACAATGGCTGGTGCTTCTCAATAGCGCTCCTAACTGCAGTACTTCCAACATGGATCATGTTCATTCCTCCACCCCACACGACGGGCTTAAGTGTCGAATCCAGTTCAGGAGCTAAATCCATCTCTGTGTTGTACGGTGGGACATGCATGCAGAAAACACAGTTCTCCATCCGCTGGACTCTCGTAATCATTCTGTCGTAGATTTCAGAAAACTTCTCGTCAGAAGTCTCGCGAGGGCTGTGCCAAGGAGTCAGATTCGTCCATGCACTCGTAATCATTTCGTGGTACTCATCCAACCAGACGACATCATCGCTCTGGTTGTCCAACATTCAACTCCTCCGTAGGGAGGAATATGGCATGCTCCATGTCGACTAGACGATCTCCAGCACGTAAGGCCATAACATGACCGTCACCAGTGTCTTCTCGGACAGCGGTAGAGGGTTTGTAAATCTGTCCGTAACTCCCAGTCGCCAAGATCATACACTTCGAGGAGAACCCCCTCAGCTGACCATCAAAGAAGTTCAGAGCGCACGCGCCGACGACACGATTCTCATCAAGCAGTCGAGTGGCCGCGGTATTCTCATGAATGAAAAGACCTTGCCGAAATGCTTCCTGCAGAAGAGCGTTTTGTACCATTTTGCCAATATTGCCTTTTGAGGTGAACGTTCTTGGAAATGAGTGCCTTATACAGTGAGGGCTCACAATCTCATCTAGGCTGTAAGGGAGCGGCCAGTTACCAAGAAAAGCAAAAGAAAGAAGGGGTGCTCTCTTAATGAGAGCGTCTCAGGCTTCTTCTGTACCAAACCAGGATCCCGACTACGATTATCAAGAAGATGATGGCGCCGACTGTTCCTATGGTGACATCTACGCCTCCAACATTGAATAGAACATTGGCTATACCTGCATTGTACGTGCTTGGCAGGTACGGTGTAAGGAAGCGTACATAGGCAAACACTACGCCGACCAGTAGAACTATTCCCGCGTAGATGGCGCCCTTGACCTTCTTCATGGCACCGTAGGCTAAGAGAGCTACGACAACTATGGCAGCGAAAACCATCGTAGGAATAACTCGTTCGTGGACCAGCCGAGTTTGCAAGGCGATCTTCAAGAGTATTGAGATCAAGTTCATTGGCATCACTTCGAACTTTTGGTGCGGCCCCACGACCATGTCGGTTCTGCATATTCGGGTGCATACCTAACTAGCAACACTATGCTCAATGCCGCCGCAATCGACCTAGTCCATGAAAGGGCCGTTGTGTAGATTATCGCACCTGTCATCAGATCAGGGTAGATATGGTAGATATACGTCGAGACCACCATGAGGGCCAAGTCGCCCACGAATACGGATACCATCGCCCATATCGCCAACGTTACGTACCTAATTACGCCTTTCATTGCGTAGATTCTCTTGTAGAGCATACAGAATACGAGGCCATAGATTACTACGTGAGTAGCTGTGGCAAGTGGAAACGCTGATGGCAATCCCATCAGTAGACCAACGATGACCGCACCGATGGGCCCTGAACCTGCAACGCCCAAGATCCAGAACACCGACCCTAGGTCAAGAATTAGCGGAGGAATTATCGAAATATTGAGGCCCAACACACTCGCGGCAAAGCCGAGCCCACCAAAAACGGCGGCAGACGTGAGTTGGCGCGATGTCAACAAGGGAGCTTTCTGTCGACTCAAGATATGTCTGGCGCTCACTCCATGAAATTGGCTATTTAACACCATCATAAAGGATGTGATTAATGGAATGTGCGGCTAAGGTTCTGATGTCAGGCGGAGAAGTCCCGTCAGCCTTCGACCGAACCGCCAAGTTCACCGATGGCTGGATGTCGACAAAAGTCTTTCCTAACGAATTCAGGGAAGGGTGGTCCAAAGCTCAGTCTTTGGCTCCGTCGAAAGGAATGACCTCGTCGCTCTGCCTGACCATGAACCTGAATGAGGATTCATCTAAGACCAAGTCAGAAACAGTTGATCATCCGCAAAGGACTGTGGCGCAGCGCCGCCACTCGACCGGCGGCGCCCATTCGGTTCAACCAAGGACACGGTGAAAAACATAAAAGCGTTCCACGATGCGGGAGCCCGTGTTTTCGCGATTCGCTTCAGTTCCCATAACCAGGAAAAGCAAATCAAATGGTGTACGTATGAGGTCCTTCCACAGTTGAAACGCTAACCTAGCATAGAGGGCTCCCCGTGAAGTCATTAACAACGCAAGGGTCAGTTCTCGATTATGTAGGGAACACTCCCCTTCAAATCTTGGCAATCAACTTTGAGGGCCGGACTTATCGAATCTACGCGAAATTGGAATTCATGAACCCAAGCGGGAGCGTTAAGGACCGCATCGCAAAATACATGATAGAACAAGGAGAGAAACGAGGCCTTGTAAGACCTGGTTATATATCATCGAGGCAACAAGCGGAAACACGGGCATAGCCCTTTCAATGGTGGCCGCAGCCAAAGGCTACAAAATGCTTGTAGTAATGCCCGAACATATGACCGGCGAACGAATCCGCCTAATGACTAACCTTGGAGCGGAGCTTTGTCTGACACCTAAGGCCGAGGGCTTTGAAGGAGCCGTCGCAAGGGCCGCGAAGACAGCCGAAAGCGACCACCGCTATTTCCTGACCAACCAATTCAGTAATCCCGACAACACCATGGCCTACTACAACACTACAGGAAAAGAAATTCTTCAACAAATGGGAACTGAATCGATCGACGCTTTTGTGGCGGGAGTTGGAACTGGTGGAACCTTGATGGGTGTCGGAAAGGCCCTCAGAGAGAAACACCCGAAACTTCGTCTGGTAGCCGTGGAACCTGAGGAAGCAGCCATCCTTCCTGGCAGCAAGGACCTTCATGACCACAAGATTACTGGGATAGGAGACGGATTCATACCTGAAATCATGAACATGAACCAAGTCGACGAGATAGTTGCAATCAAGAGCGACGATGCCGTAGAAATGGCGAAACAACTTTCGCGCAACTTGGGTCTGATGGTCGGGATCTCTTCAGGAGCGAACGTGATAGCTTCCATCAACGTGCTAGACAAGATTGGGCGCGATAAGAACCTGGTAACTTTGCTGCCTGATAGAACTGAGAGGTATTTCAGCACAGACCTCTACCTGTCAGGAGAGAGCCTCGTCAGGCAATGTTCCAAGCATTGCGAATGCCGCTTTGCAGTAATGTAAGCTCATCCAGCTCCGCTGAACTGTTTTTGCATTTGACCTAACGTAGCGATTGGTACGCGAGTTGTAGGATTGTCATCGAGCGAGTTTACTTTCTGCGGCCCAGAAGTTTCCATCTAACGAAAAAGAGGGATGATAGACGCCTGACTATCAGACGTCTATGGGGAAATTCCTTGCATCGTATAGAACCCGACTATGCCCGCTAGGACAACCGCTACGACAACTACTGCGAGGACAGCATACTTCCGGTTTATTGGAGGCGGAGCGTACGACTTAATCCCTGGATATGCTTTGAGGACAAGTTGAATCAGTATTAGAGCTATCACAGCACCCACAGATACCTGGAGAATGTTGATGCCGACCAGTTCTGCGATCGCGGCACCGATGCCGTAAAGCGGTGTTTCAACAGAGAAGTATCCAACTAGCATCGCTATGGCACCAGCAATTACGCCGGCGACCTTAAACGGTAACTTCCTGTTGTGGCCGATTAGCCCTGTAAGGAAACCTTCAGTGCCTTTGATGAAAAGCGTCATTGGTGCAAAGTACCCGAACCCAAGAAGCACGTCAGCAATGGCAGACCCCACTCCTCCAGCTACTGCGCCAAGTTGCGCGCCGAGAAGCAAACCTGCGAGCATCACCATAGCGTCTCCCAAGTTGAAGTACCCTCGAGTCAATGGAAATGGTATGCTGATGAGCATGGTCAGAGCAGCTGTTGCAGCTATCATTACTGCGGAAAGTGCGATTTCACGCGGTTTCAGTCCTTTTCTTGCTTGAATTTGTGGTTGAGTCAAATTTTCTTCCCACATGCCGGTAGGCGGGTTTGGTGTATTTAACGCCCACTATGCATATGCTATATACATTTTCAGAGTGAAAATACCAATTTGCCCGCAATAAGCCCGGCAAATCCTACGACCAACAGTGCAAGTACAACCCCATCAGTCAATCTCATCTTGAGATCCGTCAAGTAAGTCCTCTTTACGGGGGCACCATAAGCGCGTGACTCAATTGCCAGCGATAATTGGTCAGCCATTCGTAACGCCGAAATCACAACGGGCGCCATGACGTACACGTACTTGAGCGTCTTACGCAGGAAATTCCCTTTATCCAGTTCAAGCCCCCTCGACTTTTGTGCGTCCATTATCATCAATATGATTCCGCCGAAAGTTGGGATGTAGCGAAGCGCAATGGCGAGCGAGAGACCGTACTCGTAAGGTAGGCCTAGCCTGACCATTCCTCTCACCAAAGTTCCCTGTGGGGTTGTGTAAAGAAGTGTGAATGCTGAGAAGGCCATAATGTTGATTCTTAAAGCCGCAGAGATTCCAGCGAGGATGCTTGGGAGGCTGATGATTATGGGGCCCCAACTGAAGAGAACCGGATGGCCTCCCCGGTAGAAGAGAGGCCAAAGAAGCGTAATCATGACTGATACTGGAAGAATGGTTCTGAAAGCAAACCAGAATTTCTCCCAGGTGACTCTGGCGATTAGAAGTACCGTAATTATGAAACCGTAGAGGATGAGCTGAGCGATTATGTTCGTGAGGAGGACTGCGGCGATCATGCCTAAGGCTACGCCGATAAGCTTCACTCGGGGGTCAAGCCTGTGAATCGGCGATTCACGTTCGATGTAAAGGTCATACCTCATTGACATTGGTCTAAGCCCCCAACTCCTTCATTGTCGAATAGAACTCGTCTACCGACAGTGTTTTCGGATCCAGACCCAGGTCCTGTGCCAAGCAGGTTATTTGGGGAGGTGCCAGGAACGTTGTCTTCAGGATCTCTGGTTGCGCGAAAACTTCACGCGTCGGCCCATCTAGAATAACTTTCCCGTTTGCAAGGACGACGGTGCGATGAGCATATTGTGCCACTACCCGCATGCTGTGAGTTATGGTAACTATCGTGTGACCCTGCTTGTTCAATTCGGTGACAGAATCCATGAGTTGAAGTGATCCATTCCAATCTATGCCAGTGGTGGGTTCGTCCAAGACCATCACATCAGGTTTCATGGCAACAATCGCGGCCAACGTAACCTTTCTACGTTGACCCAGTCCAAGTGTAGATGGTGGAACCTTTCGGTAATCCTCAAGCCCAACAAGTTTCAGAGCTTCAGCGACCCTCTTCTCAATCTCATCCCTCCCCACTCCGAGGTTCTTCGGTCCAAATGCTATCTCATCTTCGACGGTTGTGCTGAAGATTTGATGGTCCGGGTTTTGGAACAGATAGCCTACTGTTCTTGAAAGTTGAGCTACAGTTTTCTGTGCAGTTTCGGCTGCGTTTACGAGTATTCGGCCATTCGTCGGCCTGAGTAACCCATTGAAATGTTTCACGAGCGTAGTTTTCCCAGACCCGTTCTGTCCAATGATAGCGACGAACTCACCCTTTCGGATAGTCAGGTCTATGCCTCTCAGAACCTCCACGCCCTTGTCGTACTCAAAGTGAAGGCCTTCGACTTGCACGGCTGCATCGTTTGAGGTTGGTGTCGCGGGACTAGGCCGATTGGGCGCGGCGAACTTCCCAGAGCTGAGACGCGGGAAGTCTTTCTTTATAACATCCTCAGCTTCTTGAAGTGTCATGAAGGAATAGGGTTTCTCCCGCCGGAACCCATCATTCATCTTCTTGGCCAGCTCACATACCTGTGGGACACTAAGTCCAATCTTGGTGAGCGTTTCAGTTTCTGAAAACACATTTCTGGGTGAACCTAGCAGAACAATTTTCCCGTCATTCATTACGGCTATGCGGTCGGAAAAACGTGCGATCTCCTCGCTTTCATGCTCAACCATGATTACAGTCATGTTCTGCATGTTCTTGAGGTCATGCACGACGGAGAAGACCTCCATCTTTCCGATGGGGTCAAGGCCCGCCGTCGGCTCATCGAGGACCAATATGTTGGGATACATGGAAAGGGCTGCTGCGATGGCGACACGTTGCTTCTGCCCTCCAGAGAGTCGGAAGGGTGAACGCATGCGGAATTGCTCCATGCGCACAACTTTCAGTGCCCAGTCCACCCTGCGCCTGATTTCATCGGGGGGCACACCGAGGTTTTCGGGGCCGAAGGAAAGCTCTTCTTGAACATTCATTGCGAAGAGTTGGCTTTCGGGCTCTTGAAAGACCATGCCCACTTTGCTGGTGAGCTGATGAACCCCATAAGTCGTAGTGTTCATGCCGTCAACAACAACCGTTCCCTGCATGGTTCCGCTGAGTGATTGAGGGATAATGCCGTTCAAGGTTAGGCAGAGGGTACTCTTTCCCGCTCCCGTGGGGCCCATGATGGAAAGAAATTCTCCTTTTCTGACGCTCAGATCGATGCCTTTGAGCACCGGTTGCGTTGATGTTGGATAGGAGTATGTCAGTTGCTTGATATCGATCGCGTTTTGGTCGTTGCTCATATGAGGCGCCTTGCAGAATTCATTTCGAATGTCGAGCCTGTCTTGATTTAAGCATGCCTAGCCCGTGGCGGATTTGAGAAGCATGAAAATAGAGCAAGAAATCACGGTACCGGTAAGAATTGTGCGCGCATTTCGGCAGAAAATATGATCAAGGTTGTCGGACGGCCGATATTCGACGTTCAGGTAAATTTCTGACTCTCATCGAAGTCCATGAGTGAATTTGGCAACCTCCATTGTTAATTCTTTCCAGAAATCGACTTGGCTTCAGTTGCTGGCAAAGTCCAGAGTTTCAGTCATAAGCAATCGATTATTCTTGTCACATATCACGAGAAGAAAACTGGCCACGATTTCTTGCAAAAAACGTTATATTCATACGAATACATTGTCCGGGCCATGACTCCACATCTATCACGCTCGGCTTTGACTAAGGTTCAGGCTTCAATCCTGATTGTTGTTGCAGTTTGCGCAATCGGCGTTGCAGCATATGCGTATTCCGCTCTCAGTACGCCTCCGAAAGCTCGGCTGATAGTTTCCACAACTACCAGCCTGTATGAGACGGGTTTTCTTGATGTCATCAAAACGAACTTTGAGGCCAAGTACCCCGACACGAACGTGTCCTTCATCTCTCAGGGAACCGGGCTAGCAATCCAAACTACAATGCGAGGCGATGCGGACATGATCCTCGTGCACGCCCCAAGTAGCGAATACCAATTCCTCAACGGAAGCTATGGAGTCAACCGCAAAATCCTGGCCTACAACTTCTTCATAATCGTTGGACCACCACAGGACCCTGCTGGAATCACTGGAAAGGCTCCAACAGACGCGTTGAAGCTGATAAGGGCCGCCGGTTTGAATGGAACAGCTGTGTGGGTCTCAAGAGGAGACAATTCTGGAACATACACGAAAGAGGTCAGTCTCTGGAAATCCGCCGGCCTGGATGTGAAAAAGCTCCGAACTGAAAAATGGTACTTGGAGGCTGGCAGCGGAATGACTGCTACGCTCCAGCTAGCCAACGAGAAACGAGCTTACACCCTCTCAGACATGGGTACATACCTGCAGAACTTCAACAATCACAACATCGACCTCGTGCAAATCATTGGGGCAAGCAAAAGCATGCTCAACGTCTACAGCGCCATAGCAGACAACCCGAACAACGCAAACATGACCAAAGCGAACTATGCAGGCGCCATGCAACTAATCAGATACCTAGTCTCAAACGAAGGCCAGCAGCTCTTCGCCAACTACGGCGTCAGCAACTATGGCCAAGCCCTGTTCCAGCCCTACATCCCATTAGCCAAAAGCCAGAGCAACCAGACATTGCTCGGATGGATCAAAGCCTACGCATTCTTCCAAGGGTCAGAATGCCCGCCACAGTTCCGTTATCAGGCAGATGACCTATATCCAGCACAAGAATCTACACCTCAACTGCTCGTATTGCCCGCCTGGGTCACGGAGAGGAAGATGGCGTACTGGACCCAATTACTGAAGGCATAGTCCGCGCCATCCACCTAATACTTTCAGGCGACCCCGAAGTATACGCCATAACCGCCCTTTCCCTATTCGTTTCCATAAGCGGGACTCTGCTCTCCTGCATCTGGAGCATACCGATTTCAGCGGTTCTCGCGTTTCGCAATCTCCCAGGAAAGCGAGCTTTGAAGGGCCTCTTCAATGCGTTGATCGGGATTCCTACAGTCGCCTTGGGCTTGTACCTGTACTTGCTCCTCTCAAGAAGCGGCCCGCTTGGCTACTTTCAACTACTTTACACACCCTACGCCATCATAGTTGGCCAATGCGTACTAGTTACGCCCATCATCGTCAGCTTCACTACCAGTGCACTGGAATCCGTCGACCCTGAAGTAAGAACACTCGCAAGGACCCTTGGGGCTTCAGGCCTACAGACCGACGCCGTTGTTCTCCGGGAAGCGTTCTGGGGAGTGGTCTTAGCGGTCCTAGCTGCCTTCAACAGAGCCTTCGCGGAGTTGGGAGTTGCGATGATGCTCGGCGGTAACATCCGAAACGTCACGCGTGTGCTGACTACTGCAATAGCGTTGCAAACTGCAATGGGCGAAATCGCACTCAGCATCGCACTCAGCATTATCCTGCTAGGTATCGTGTTGTCCCTGAGCATCATAGTCAGCCTTGCAAGAAGGCCATCGCGATGACCTCACATATTGAGACCCTCAACCTAACCAAGAGATACGATGGTTTACTGGCCCTAAGCCAAGTCAGCGTCAGAGCCCCGTCTGAGAACATCACAGCAGTAGTAGGAGTAAACGGTTCGGGAAAGACTACACTGCTTAGGCTTCTCGCTGGGCTCGATGAACCTAGTGAGGGAACAATCCTCATCGACGCAAGAGGAGTCACAGCAGAGGAACTCAGAAACTATTGCACAATGGTATTTCAGAAGAGCATCATGCTCGGAGGAAGAGTATACGATAATATTGCATATGGCCTGCGGATCAACCAAGTTCCCCGGCGAGATATTGCAGAGAAAGTCAAGTCCGCACTAGCGATTGTGAACATGGATGGCTTTGAAAAGCGGAAAGCCCGTAAACTGTCGAGCGGCGAACAGCAACGTGTTGCCATAGCCCGAGCACTGGCACTCGAGAGAGCAGTTGTTCTCATCGATGAACCCACAGCAAATCTCGACCCCGCGAACGCGACGATCATCGAACAGAGCATTAAGGAGGCGGCCCGCTCTCGGATTGTCATACTTACCACACACAATCTTCCACAAGCAAGACGTCTGTCTCATCGAGCAGTCCACCTCTACCAAGGGCGCGTAGTTGAAGAAGGAGAAACAGCCAGTTTCTTTGCCAACCCACGTGATGAAAGAACGAAGCTATTCATAAATGGAGAACTACAATTCTGAACACTAGGCTGGTGTATGCGTGAAGAGAGG
>Ga0187870_1003562_pt1 | contig 11834 bp, 7 predicted proteins | sample June2016WEW_13_1_3_FD_132974 | JGI IMG/M metagenome (GOLD analysis project Ga0187870, IMG submission 132974) | Peatland microbial communities from SPRUCE experiment site at the Marcell Experimental Forest, Minnesota, USA - June2016WEW_13_150 | ecosystem: Environmental > Terrestrial > Soil >... | reverse complement strand
TGTCGCGCACGGCTCTGGCAGCACAGGCCAAGCGGACCAAAGCCGGTCGCACCACCTGAGCCAACAGCTCTACTCGCTCCCCCTCGCTTTGGCCGTAAGGCAAAAAGTTTGCGGCATTAGGCACTCGTGCCTGCCGCGCCGAGACTCATCTCGGCGCTTGTGCCGGCGTTGCTGCGCACCTCGTGAGTCGGCCAGAGTGCCGACTCGGCAGGCTGAAGCCCGCGCCACGTCGTGAGCATTGCGTCACTCAATTACGCGACCCTCAGTAGGTGCTATACGCGGCGTCATCAGTCCTTGCGCATCAGACCAGCCGCTTGCTCACGCGCGCTGCTCAGTAACGTGGCCGAGCCGCGACCGTGAGGGAGCGGGGGCGCATTCAATTCCTTCGCTGCGTATAGTTGGTTTTGACTAGTAGCTTTTAAGTATTCCGTATTCCGAGATCCCGATGCTATACTCCGCCAGATGAAGGCGGCTGTTCTGTGACGCTCGGCGCAGTGCACCGCGATCAGGACCTAGGTAGCTTTTGGGGACTCTTAACGTGACCATGACCGAAGTGCTTCAGGCTGCCGCCAACGCGGCCACGATCGAGAAGAAGGCAATCAGCGCACCGGACATACTGAACGAGGCCTATCACTACGCCAAGCCGAGCTCCTTTTCGCGAGGGCTGCGCATCGAGCTGGGCGGAATCGCGATCCTGTTGATTTCCGGCACGGCCAGCGTGGACGAGAACGGCTGCTCCGTACACATCGGCGACCTTCGCGCCCAGTGCCGGAGGACGTTCCTGAACATCACCAGGCTGCTCGAGTCGGAGGGAGCCACTTGGAAGGACATCGTGCGGACCACGTGTTATTTGCGCGATATCGATCGCGACTACGAAGCGTTCAACGAGGAGCGGACGGCATTCTACAGAGAGCAGGCGCTCGATCCGCTACCGGCTTCGACCGGGATTCAGGCCCAGCTCTGCCGTCCCGACCTGCTGGTTGAGATCGAAGCGATTGCCATCTTCCGGCGGGCGCCGGCAGCCTAGCCCCCAGTCTGTTTCGCTCAGCGTGGAGTCGATGCGAATGCGGCGTTTGAGGGGGTGGTGGTTGGTGATGGCGGCCGGGGCCTGCTGCGTCCCCGGCCTGCGTCCAGGCGATAGCGCTGGCACGCACGCGCGAGCACCGGTGACATCCGGCGCGGCGGCGGCCAGGCCCGATCTGTCGCCTTACGCGCCCGGATACGGCGGCGTCGTGTTCACGGAGATCCCGGTGGCACGGGCCAGCGGCGCCCAGCCCCTCGCCGGCGGAATGCTTCGCGCGCCATGTGGTGACGGAGGCCGCCTGGTGCTGCTGGCGAAAACCGGCGCGACGCGCGTGCTCACGCAGGATTTCGAAAGCGCGGCCGACCCGGCGGTCTCATTCGATGGCAAACGCATCCTGTTCGCGGGCAAGAAAGCGGCCGGCGACAACTGGAACATCTTCGAGATGAATGCCGACGGTTCCGGCACCCGCCAGATCACGCGCAATGCCGGGAACTGCCGCAACCCGATGTACCAGTCCGCGTTGTTCTACCTCAACGACGCCCAACCCTCGTACCAGGTCACGTTCGCGAGCGATGCCGCGGGCGAACTCAACGAGTATGGCCGCGTCGCGGCGGCGAACCTCTACTCCGTTCGGTTCGACGGCTCCGGCCTTCGGCGTCTCACCTATGCGGTTTCGAGCAGCTACGACCCGTTTCAGATGCAGGACGGCCGCATTCTCTTCTCGAACTGGCAACGCAGCCACGCGGGGTACGGCGATCCAGGACGCATCGACCTGTTCGCCATCCAGCTTGACGGCGTCGATTACGCCGCCTTTTCCGGGACCCAAGGCCGCCGCATCAAGCACATGGCCTGTACCACGCCGAAACGCATGGTGGCGTTCATCGAGTCTGACGCGCTGGCTTGGGATGGGGCGGGTACTGTGGGGGCGCTGAGCCTCCGCCGCAATCTGCACTCCTACAAGGCAGTCACGAGCGCGACGGATGGTCTGTTTCACTCACCGTCGCCGCTGCCAGACGGCTCGGTCCTTGTATCGCGGCGGCCCGCGGACGGCGCCGGCGTCCACGCGATTTACCGCCTGGATCTGGAAACGGGCCGGAGAACGCTGGTCTTTCGCGATGCCGGATCTCACAGCATTCAAGCGGTGGCGCTGGTCTCCCGGCCCGAGCCGGACGGCCATTCCTCGGTGGTCGAGGACGATCAAAACTGGGCCAAGCTCTACTGTCTCAGCGTTTACGAAAGCGACCTCAAGCGCGAGTGGATGCCGCCGGGGACCGCCAGGCGGCTCCGGGTTATCGAGGGGATGCCGCCTACCGCGGCAACCGGCGGCGGCGCGATCCGGAAGCGCCTGCTCGGCGGCCTCGCGCTCGACGAGGACGGGTCGTTTCATCTGCTGGTGCCGCCGAATACGCCCATCCAACTGCAAGTCGTCGATGCGGAGGGAATGGCGCTCCGCACCAGCGCTTGGATTTGGGCCAAGAACAAAGAGCAGCGCGGCTGTATCGGCTGCCATGAAGATCGCGAGCGCACGCCCGAAAACGTCTTCGCACAGGCGCTCAGCCACCCCGCCGCCGAACTCACGCTTCCCCCCGAGCGGCGCAGGACCGTGGATTTCCGCCGGGACGTGATGCCGATCCTATCCGCACGATGTTCCAGTGCCGCCTGCCACGGCGGCGCCGCGCAACCGGCAATGTCCTATGAGCGGCTTCTGGCAAAATCGGCAACCGCCGCCGGCCGCCCCGACCGCGGCAAGTACGTCGATCCGGGCCGCGCCCGCACGAGCCGGCTGGTCTGGGCAATCCTCGGCAAGAACACTGCGCGGCCCTGGGACCGCATGCGACCGGCTCCCGTGCCAAAACGAATGCCGCCGGCCGGATCTCCTCCTCTGACAGATGACGAGCGGCAGGCCATTATCGAATGGATCGATCTTGGGGCCCAGCTCAATGCGCTGCCGGCAGGCGCATCCGGAGGCGAGCGATGAAACCTTGGATGATGGCTCCGATCGCCGTGATCCTGGCTGTTCTGGCGATTGGCAGCGGCGCTCAACAGAGCCCGGACCTGCCGGTGTTTGCCGATATCACAAAGCAGGCCGGAATCGCCTTCAAGCACAGCTATGGCGACCATCACCTCGACAACATCGTCGAGGGCACGGGAGCCGGCGTTTGCGTCTTCGACTACAACGGCGACGGGCTCATGGATCTCTACTTCGTGACCGGCACGTGGACCAAGAACGTCTCGAGCAACGAGGGGCGCGACCTCCGCGGCAAGTTGTCGAACAAGCTGTACCGCAACAACGGCGACGGCACCTTCACGGATGTCACCGAGAAGGCCGGGGTCGGCGGCAACGGCGTCTTCAGTTCCGGCTGCTCGGCCGCCGACTACGACAATGATGGCCACGTGGATCTCTACGTCCTCAACTACGGCCGGAACATCCTCTATCACAACAACGGCGACGGGACCTTCACGGATGTCTCCAAGCAGTCGGGTCTCGATGACCCGCGCTGGAGCCTTTCCGCGGTCTGGTTCGATTACAACAACGACGGCCTCCTGGACGTCTTCGTGGCCAACTACCTGCTCTACGACGACGGCAAATTCCGCGATTTCTACCCGGCCGCGGGCTACCCCGGACCGCTGAGCTACAACGCCGAGCCGAGCGCGCTCTACCGCAACAACGGCGACGGCACGTTCACCGAAGTGACCAAGGAGGCGGGCGTGTTCAAGGAAGGCCGCGCCATGAGCGCCACCGTCTCCGACTTCCGCAACGTGGGGCTCCTCGACATCTTTGTGACCAACGATGCGATGGAGAACAACTATTTCGAGAACACCGGGAAAGGGACGTTCGTCGAGCAGGCCCTGGATTACGGCGTCGCCTACGGGGAGAACGGGCAGGGCGTGTCGTCGATGGGGCCGGTGGTCGGGGACGTGAACCGCGACGGCCTGCTCGATATCTTCATCCCGAACCTGAACTACTGCACTCTCTTCGTGCAAACGTCGGTCAAGGGCCGCCGCGACTTCGCCGACCGCACGGCCGTGACGGGACTGGCGCAGGCCATGGGCCAGTATGCCGGCTGGGGCGCGGTCATGTTCGACTACGACAACGACGGCTGGCTCGACATCTTCACCGTGCACGGCGACGCGCACCACGAGTACGTGCAGGAAAACACGCTCATGCGGAACAGAGGGAACGGGACGTTCGAAGATGTCTCGGACCGTTCGGGCCAGCACTTCAAGGAGAAGTATGTGGGCCGCGGAGCCGCTTGGGCGGACATCGACAACGACGGCGATATCGACCTGGTGGTCGCCAACCTGAACGACCGCCCGATTCTGCTGCGCAACGACGGAGGCAACAAGCGAAACAACTGGCTGACCGTGGATGCGAAGCTGAGATTCCCCACCGGGACTCGCGACGCGATCGGCGCTCGCGTGACCGTCGCCACGGGAGCGCTGAAGCAGATCGAGGATCTGGTGCCCTTCCGCGGCTACATGTCGCAGGGCGATCCACGCCTGCACTTCGGCCTGGGGAAGGCGGCGGCCGCCGATTCCGTCGAGATCCGGTGGCCGGACGGCAAAGTCGAGAGGTTCGACAACGTCAAGGCCAATCAGTTTCTCAAGCTGGTGCATGAGGCCAAAGCCAATGGAGTGAAGCGATGAAACGGAACCGCATCCGCCTGTTCGCCGTTCCGGCGATCCTGCTCGCGCTCGGCTGGCTGAGCGTCCACGCAGCTCCGAAGAAGCCCGTCTACGTCGGCGTGCGAGTGTGTGCCGGCTGCCACGCCGCCGGGAGCATTGGCAACCAGTACAGCCAGTGGCTCCACTCCAGGCACAGCCAGACGTACGCGCTGCTGGCCAAGCCGGAGGCGCTCCAAATCTCGAAACTGAGCGGTCTCCGGACTCCGCCGCAGGAATCGGCGATCTGCCTCGGCTGCCACGCCACGGCCTGGCACGCCGAAGACTGGGAGAAGGACGAGACCTTCCACATCGAGGACGGCGTGCAGTGCGAGGGTTGCCACGGGCCCGGCAGCGAGTACTCTTCCATGGAAGTCATGAGAGACCGGCAGGCCGCGATGATGGCCGGTCTGAAGATGCCGAACCAGGAATCCTGCGTCACCTGCCACATCGAGAAGGGATCGCACGTCGCGGTGTTGAAGCGGCCCCCCACCGACCTGAAAAAGGGCTGGGAACTCCTGCGGCACCCGCTGGCCGCCAAGCCGGTCCCAGGTCCTATCGCCGGCCTCTCTCCGATGGATCCAAAGGCGAAGGGACCGAAGTACGCCGGCGTGATGGCGTGCGGACAGTGCCACCGTGGGCCCGTGCTTGGCAACCAGTGGAGCGTCTGGCGCATGAGCGCTCATTCGGGTGCATGGGCCGCGCTCGGAACGGCGAAGGCGCAGGAGATGGCGCGCGGCAAGGGCATCGACGACCCGCAGAGCAGTTCTCAATGTCTGAAGTGCCATACGACCACCGGGAGCAACGCCCGGCTTGCGAGCTTCAGTCCCGATGAGGGCGTGGGCTGCGAAGCATGCCACGGTGCGGGCAGTGAGTACATGGCGGATGCGATCATGCGCGACAAGCGGTCTGCCATGGCGGCCGGCCTCCGGAAACCCACGCGCGAAACCTGCATACGCTGCCACCAGGCGCACATGGAGAAGTTCGACTTCGATGCCGCGATGAAGAAAATCGCGCATCCGACGAAGCTCCCGCCGGTCGCGCAGGAGCCGCGCTACAAGACTCCGCTCCGCATGGCGCTGCGGCCCGACGGCCGGGAGATCTACGTCACCTGCGAAGCGGCCGACACCGTAATCGTCGTCGATCCGGCGACGCTCGAGAAGGTTGCCGAGATCCCCGTCGGCGGGAATCCCACGGGCGTGACGTTCGCTCCCGACGGCCGGCGCGCGTTCGTCACCAACCGCCTGGACGACACGGTCTCGGTCATCGACGTGGCCGCGCGCAAAGTGATCGCGACGCTCAAAACGGGCAACGAGCCGCACGGCGTCCTCTCCGACCGGGCCGGCCGGCTGCTCTACGTTCTGAACACGTCGTCGAACGACATCTCTGTGTTCGACCTGGCGAGCCTGACGCGGGTCAAGAACCTCAGCGCCAGCCACGGGCCGTGGTCGCTCGCGCTGTCGCCGGACGGCGAGCGAATCCTCGCCACCAACATGAAAGCGAAGTTCGCGCCCCTGCGCCAGCCGTTCGAATCCGAAGTCACCGTGATCGAGACCGGGCGCGGGACGGTCGAGGATCGCGTCGTCGTGCCTGGGGCGAACCTGATGATGGGGGTCGCGTGGCATCCGAGCGGCAACTTCGCGCTGGCCACTCTCAATCGCACGAAAAGCTCGGTCCCGATGACGCGACTGCTTCAGGGCTGGACCATCACCAACGGGCTGGCGGTGATTTGGCGCGACGGCCACGCCGACGAGGTCCTGCTGGACGAATCGGACATGGGCTTTGCCGACGCGACCGATATCGCCTGCACGCCGGATGGGCGCTATGCGCTGGTCGCAAGCGCCGGGACGGACCGCATCGCGGTGGTCGATATCGCCAAGCTGCTCGCTCTCATCCGGCGCCTGCCGGCCTACGAGCGGGAACACGTTCTGCCGAACCACCTCGGCTACCCGGCCGAGTTCATCGTCAAACACATCCCCACCGGCAAGAACCCGCGCGCCCTCCTGATCCCGCCCGGCAACCGGCGCGCGTTCGTCGCCAACTCGCTCGACGATACGCTGGGCGTGATCGACCTCGCGAAGATGGAGATGACCGGCACGGTGGATCTGGGCGGCTCGAAGACCATTACCAGGCAGCGCTGGGGCGAGCAGCTCTTCCACAACGCGTTCGTGACTTTTCACAAGCAGTACGCCTGCAACTCCTGCCACCCCGATGGCCACGTGGACGGTATGACCTACGATATCGAGTCGGACGGCATCGGCATCCAGCCCGTGGACAACCGCACACTGCGCGGGATTCTCGACACGGCGCCCTTCAAGTGGGAGGGCACCAATCCGAGCCTGTCGAGACAGTGCGGCGCCCGCCTCGCCGTCTTCTTCACGCGCCTGGCGCCTTTCACGCCCGCGCAGCTCGCGGCCGTGGACTACTACGTCACCACGATTCAGCGGCCGCCCAATCCTTTCCGTCCGCTCGGCGCCGAACTCACGCCCGCGCAACGCCGGGGCAAGGCGGTCTTCGACCGCACCACGACGAGCGACGGCCGGGAGATCCCGGTCGGCAACCGCTGCGTGACCTGCCATTATCCGCCGTATTACACGGATCGGAGACGCCACGATGTCGGCACCAAAATGTCGTTCGACCGGGCCGGGAACTTCGACGTTCCGCATTTGAACAACATCTACGATTCGGCGCCTTACCTGCACAACGGCATGGCCGCGACGCTCGAGGAGATCTGGACCGTGTACAACCCCGACGACAGGCACGGCGTTACCAATGACATGACCAAAGACCAGCTCAACGATTTGATCGAGTTTTTGAAGACGCTCTGATCGGCAGGAGGAGTTATGAGAGTCGTTACGTCGCTTACCCTCGTAGCTGCGCTGGGCGGGCTGCTCACGGCGGCCGAACCGCTCAAGCTGCCTTATGTCTACACCAAGTGGAAGCAGTTCACCGTGGCCGAAGGGCTTCCGAACGACCACATTTTCGCGGTGAAGGCCGACGGGCCGCGGGTCTGGATCGGAACCGAAAACGGCCTGGCGATGCTCGACAAGCGCACCGGCAAGATCAAGAGCTGGGGCGAGAAGGACGGCCTGCCCTGGCGTGCTATCACCGCAATCGATGTGGACAAGAAGACCGGAGACGTCTGGCTCGGGCTGTTTGGAGGCGGCCTTGCCCGCTTCAGCGGTGGCCGGTTCGATCACTGGCACCAGTTGAACAGCGGCCTGGTGAACGACGTCGTCTACGGAGTCGCCGTGCAGGACGAGTACGTGTGGGCCGCGACCACCGCGGGCGCCAGCCGTTTCAACACGGTGACCGGCGAGTGGGCCATCTTCACCGAAAAGAACGCGCCCATGGAGGAGATCTGGAACTACAGCGTCGCGGTTGGGAAGGGCAAGGTCTATCTCGCCATATGGGGCAGCGGCATGCTCGAGTACGACATCGCCAACGATCGCTGGAAGGACTATCTCGATCCCGACGGCGAGATGGAAATCGACCTCTATCGCGACGACGGCATCGTGCATGTCATCACCACCGCCGCCAGCCCGGCCGACGACGTCGTCTGGGTCTCCAGCTACTTCGGCGCCTGCCGCTACGACGGCCGGCATTGGCGCGGATATTACAACCAGGACTCGGGGCTGGCCAGCGACTTCATCAACAACGCCAAAGGCCGTAGCGCGGACGAGGCCTGGTTCGCCACCGACAAGGGCGCGAGCGCGATCACGGACTTCGCGACCAACACCTGGGTGACCTATACCCGCGACGCGCAGGGCCATGGCGGCAAGGCGGTCGTGATGCGTGATCGCGACGTGCTCGAAACCGTCGATCTGCCCGTCGGCATCCCTCACAATTTCATCATCAACTGCGACATCGACGGCAACGATGTCTGGGTGGCCACCGCCAAGGGCCTCGGCTGGGGCGTTGGGGAAGGCTATTATCCGGGTCTGAGGGTGCGCCCCAAGATCCTGGCCAAGTCTGGAGTCGTGAAAGGAGGCGCCAGATGAGATCCCGCAAGTGTCTATTTGGGGCGGCCTTGTTGCTGACGGCCGCTCTTGCCGGCAGCGGACCGCCGAAGTCCGCCAAAACGGCGCCCGCGGAGGCGATGCCGCCGGAGCTGAAGGCGCTCATCGACGATGACACGGCAGAGGTCTTGCGCCGCATCAACGGGCTCTCTCCGTATGAAGTGCCGGACCTCCGCCTGAGGCAGGACACCAACTACGCCCACACGCCGGTGGATTACGAGCCCTACGGCGCCATCAAGCCGTACAAAGAGTTCTTCCTGAAACAGATGGAGTACACGGGTCCTGGCCGCGCCATTCCGGAGCCCGGACCGGACCTGAAGTCGGTCAAGATCGGGTTCATCGGTCCGATCATGTCCACCGTCTCGGTCGCCACGGGCGGCAAGAGTCATGAAGAGGCTCTCGGAATCAAGATGCTCGAGGGGGCCAAACTGGCCATCGAGGAGTGGAACGGGCGCGGCGGATACTTCCGGCGCCACATCCCATTTGAACTGCACGTCCGCAACGACAACGGCTTGTGGGGCGCCTCGGGCAACGAGATCATCAAGATGGCCTACAGCAACGACGACTGGGCCATCCTCGGCACGATCGATGGCGCGAACAGCCACATCGCCATTCGCGTGGCGCTCAAGGCCGAGATCGTGGTGATGAACACCGGCGACACGGACCCCACGTTCGTCGAGACCAACATCCCGTGGGTGATGCGGTGCATCGGCGACGACCGGCAAATGGGTTACCTGCTCATGGACTACGTGCTCCGCAAGCTGAACTGTAAGCGGATCGCGATCATCCGCGGGAGCAACCGCTACGGCCGATTCGGCGTGCGTGAGGTAAACGACGCCGCGCGGCGCCATCAACGGCCGGTTCTCATCGAAATGGCCTATCGTCTGGGCGCCGAGGATTTCAGCCTGCAGTTGCAGCGGATCAAGGAGGTCAACCCCGACGTGGTGATCCACTGGGGCGATGCCCACGAGAGCGCTCTGATCCTCAACCAGATGCGCAAGATGGGGATGAACCAGCCATATCTCGCCAGCGACCGCTCGGTGTCGCCGGAGTTCGTGAAGCTCGCCGGGCCGAACGCCGAAGGCGTGGTTTGCGGGTATCCCTGGAATCCGGACCACAAAGACCCCAAGCTGGACGCGTTCCGGACTGCGTTCCGCAAGCGCTTCACCGACGAGCCGGATACCTACGCGGCCCACGCTTACGACGGTATGAACATGCTGATCTGGGCGATCCAGGTCGCTGGTTTGAACCGGGCGAAGATCCGTGACGTGTTGGCGTACCGCACCAAGCCCTGGCCTGGTGTTACCCACGACATTCCTTTGAGTGCGGCATTGGACGACCTCGGAGAGGTGTTCCTGGCGAGATACGAGAACGGAGGCTGGCACTACTATTCGCGCGACGAGCTGAAGATCCCGCGCGGCTATATCCCTGCGCGCGACCGCGTCAACCGCGCGACCGGCGCGATCGATCCCCTGAAGCCCCCGGCGCCGGTGGAATGAGCGGCATGCGCCAACTGTGCGCCTCCATAGTCGGGCTCCTGGCGCTGGCGGGGGTTGCCTGGGCGCAGGACTCCGCGCCCAAGCCGTATCATGATTTCGGCAGCTCGCCCCGCTCGTACAACGGCCCCGGACGCGACGAGCCCGACCCCGTGGACGTCAAGGAAGTGGCGATCGCTTTTTTCGGGCCGCCGGACCCAACCCATCCCGCCGGCGGCCAACTCTGGCAGGGAGCGAGCCTGGCGATCGAGGAGGCGAACCGGGAGGGCGGCTACCGAGGCCTTCCGTTCCGGCTCATTCCGGCCTGGGCCGGGAATCCGTGGGCCGGCGGAGCCGCCACGCTGATCCGAATCACGTATACGCAAAGGATCTGGGCCATCATCGGCGGAATCGACGGCGCCACCACGCACCTGGCCGAACAGGTCGTCCCCAAGGCGCTGTTGACACTGATCAATCCGGCCGCCACGGACCGGAGTATTCACACGGCGAACGTGCCTTGGATGTTCTCCTGCGTGCCTGGGGATCACCTGCTGGCGCCGCTGCTCAGCCACGAATTGAAGCGGCGCGGAACACCGTTCGCGCTTCTGTCGGCGACCGGCCATGATTCCCGTGCATTTGTTTCCCAGCTCCAGCTCGCTTTCGAACATGACCGGCTGGTGCCCATCCTGCACGTCGAGTTCGATCCTGCGACGGCCAAAGGGGAAGAAGTTGCCGGGCGGCTCGCGTCGTCCGGAGCGCAGGCGGCGGTGATTATCGCCGATGCTCGGGACAGCGCAGCCGTCATCAAGGCAGCCCGCGCCACCGGATTCGCAGGCGCCATTCTGGGCGGCCCGTGGATCGCTCGTGCCGGCCCCGATCCCGCACTCGAGGGCGTGCTGTATCCGGCGCTGGGCGGCATCCCGGCGGCCTTCCGCACGAAGTTCGCCGGCCGCTACGGGAGGGAGCCGGACTACACCGCCGCGCACGCCTACGACGCGGCGAACATCCTGACCGCCGCCATCCGCAAGGCCGGCCTGAATCGTGCCCGCATCCGCGATGCAGTCCAGGCGCTTTCGCCGTTTCAGGGCGTAACCGGCACAATTCAGTGGGACGCGCTCGGGCAGAACCAGAGGCCGGTCCTGCTGCGCGCATTCAGCTCGAAGCGGGACGCTGCCGCGCACTGAAGCGGAGGGGACAATCCCTCGGTTGGCGTTTCGCGTTCGCAGTGCGCTATACTGATTTGTTCGGCCGGTCAGGGCACAGGAGAGCTATGCCATGCCGGGCGGGTTGCGGACGGGTGGCCGAGCGGTTAATGGCAGCAGACTGTAAATCTGCCGCCCCTTGCGGGCTACGGAGGTTCGAATCCTCCCCCGTCCACCAGGAGTTTTCGGGCCGTTGTAGCTCAGTTGGTAGAGCGCGTCCTTGGTAAGGACGAGGTCACCGGTTCGATCCCGGTCAACGGCTCCAGGATTTTCAGCCCAGCATTCTGTATCACCCGTAACAGATGAGAAGCGCATGAGGTTTTCATAAATGGCCAAGGAGAAATTCGACCGCAGCAAGCCGCACATCAACATTGGGACGATCGGGCACATCGATCACGGCAAGACCACGCTGACGGCGGCGATCACCCGGGTGTTGGGGAAGAACAACCCG
>Ga0187870_1003561_pt1 | contig 11835 bp, 10 predicted proteins | sample June2016WEW_13_1_3_FD_132974 | JGI IMG/M metagenome (GOLD analysis project Ga0187870, IMG submission 132974) | Peatland microbial communities from SPRUCE experiment site at the Marcell Experimental Forest, Minnesota, USA - June2016WEW_13_150 | ecosystem: Environmental > Terrestrial > Soil >... | reverse complement strand
CTGCCAGCGCTGGCGGACCAAACGCCTAACAAGGTCATGCGCGATGTGATTCGGGACGTATGCACGCGCGTTGAAAGCGGCGAAAGTTTTTCCGAGGCGTTGCAAAAGCATCCGAAGACATTCAACCGCCTTTACTATTCCATGGTGTCGGCGGGCGAAAAGGGCGGTTTGCTGGCTGAAATTCTCGCGCGACTGGCCACTTACCTGGAAAATGCCGAACGCCTTCGTAAAAAGGTCAAGACCGCGTTGATGTATCCGTCGGCCGTGACCATCGTGGCGATTTCCATCACGATCTTCCTGCTGGTGAAAGTTGTCCCCACCTTCAAGGAAATTTACTCCGGCTTCGGTGCGCAATTGCCCGGACCGACCCAGTTCCTGATTAATCTCAGCGACCTCATCAAAAAATTTCTGCTCTTGTTCATCATCGGCGCGGCCGCGGCCATATGGGGTTGGTCGCATTTCATCAAGACCAAACCGGGACGCATATTTTGGGATGCCCGCCGCATCAAACTGCCGGTTTTCGGCCCCATTGCGCATAAAATTTGCCTGGTCCGCTTCACGCGCACGCTCGCCTCGCTCGTTCGCAGTGGTGTGCCCATCCTGGAAGTGCTGCAAATTGTCTCTCAAACCGTCGGCAACGTCATCATGGAAAAAGCCATCAAGACCGCCGCCCTCGACATTGAACGGGGCGAAGGCATTTCCGCCGCGCTCGGCAAGAACCCGATTTTCCCCAACATGATCATCCGCATGCTGACCGCCGGCGAACAAACCGGCAACATTGACAGCATGCTCGAGCGCGTCTCGAACTTTCTCGACGAAGAAATTGAAACCACGCTCTCCGGCCTCATGTCGCTCCTCGAACCCATGCTGATTGTCTTCCTGGGAGTTGTCATCGGCGGCATGGTCGTTTGCATGTTCCTGCCGATCTTCAACCTCGCCAACATCGTCAATGGCGGACACTGATTAAACTTGGGACGCGGAACACACAAACCGCCGGCCGAATTCATTTCGTCCGGCGGTTTTGCCTTTCACACCGAAACCATCCCCGCCGGCTGCGGCTGAATGATTTTGATTTTCGGATGGCGCGCGCGGATTTGCCCCTCAAACCAGGCGCGTGAATCCTCGCCGCCATGACTGAGCAAAACCGCGCGCGGCGAAACCTGCCCGACGAAATCCAGCAAATCCGCGCGGTCGGCGTGCGCGGTCAAATCGAAATCCAGCACTTCGCACTTGCGAGTGACGCGACCGGCGCTGGGGCTGAACGCAAAAGTTTCGCCTTGTTTCGCCGCCTTCAACCGTCCGGCCGGCGTGTCCGGGTCCGCGTAACCGACGAAGAAAATGGATTGCCGCTCATCACCAAGCATGCGCACGGCCAGATCGTGCGCGGCGGTGTTCTCGCTCATCATGCCCGCGGTAATCACAAAGATGCGCCCGCCACTGAGCTTCATTTTTTCCGCCGGGCCCGGTTCCAGCACGATGAGCTCCAGCGATTCGTGCAATTGCAGATTCGTGTGCTGCCGGTGTGTCCGATGCGCTTCCAGGTCGTAAATTTCCGTGAACACGCGCCCCAACCCGCCGATGTAAACCGGCTGCTGCTTCAATTTGCCCGCACGCATGAGCAACGCCAGCAGCGCCAGGATTTCCTGCGTGCGCCCCAGCGCGAACGACGGAATCAGCACACAACCCTTGCGTTTGAGCGCACGCTGGATGGCCGCGGCGAGCCGCTTGATTTCACTTTCGCGGGAAAGATGCGGCGGCAGCGCGCGGTTGCCGCGCGTCGTCTCCATGATGAGCACGTCGGCCTTCACGTCTTCAAATCGCGCGGCGCGCAAAATCGTCTGGTCGTGGAAACACACGTCCCCGGTGTAAAAAAGTGTCTCCTTTTTGCCGCGAATCAAAATACCCGCCGAGCCCAGCGTATGGCCGGCGTCGAAAAATTCCAGCGTGGGGGAGGCGAAACCGGCGCGGGTTTTGTGAAACGCCGCCCATTCGACTTCGCGATTATATTTGAAACCCTGAAACGACGGCGTGAGGTCGTCCACCTCGTCATGCGAATAGAGCGGATATTCCCGGATGCCCAGTTCGTCGCGCTGGCGCGTCATCACGTTCACCGAATTATGCAGCACGCGCTCGACGATGAAATAGCTCAGCTCGCTCATCAGCACGTGCGCCTTGGGGAAATGCCGGCAGGCCACCGGCAGCCCGCCGACGTGGTCGTGATGGCAATGTGAAATGGCGATTGCGTCCAGATCCGCATGCCCCGCCTTGCCAAACAGCGGCAGCCCGGCGCGGCCTTCGCGTTTGGGGTGCATCCCGGCGTCGAGCAAAATGCGATGGTCGTCCACCTCCACCAGCCACGCGCTCGCGCCGATGTCCGTGTCGGGATTCAGATTGGTGATTTTCACGAAAGGACTTTAACCGCCAAGGCGCCAAGCCCGCCAAGAAAAAAGAAAGGATTTGCAGAATGGACACAATTAGGAGCGGAAAATTATGCTGATAAACTTGTCAGATCCGCCGAAAACTTGGCGGTCTTTGCGCCTTGGCGGTTTTATTTCTCCAGATACCGCCAGACCCAGTCGCCGGCGCTGATGTCCACTGAGCCGTCCTTTCTGAGACCAACCTCTCCGCCGTCATCCGTCTCGTTCCAACCAACCGAGTAGAGAAAGAATTGTCCATTGGAAATTCGGCGGTAATGCAAAGGTTGGCCGTTGATGATGTCGTGCGGCAGTTTGGCGATGAACTGCGGCGATAAGGCGTCAAGCGATTCGGGATATTCACCGTGCGCAAGCCGGTAACGCTCCAGCGCAATCGCCACCCGGGCCAGGTCCACCGAGCTTTGCGCGTTGGCGAATTTTTTCACGGCACCACCAAGCGCGGGAAGAAACAAGACCTCAAGCCTGTTGTAAGGACTGGCATGTTTAAATTCCAAATCAAGCGCCGCATTGGCTTGACGAAGGTTCGCCGGAGAAATGATCCGGTGCTCCAAATCGGCCAATGGCAAACACTGTTGAACCATAAACCGCGAACAACGAAGCTGGTTTTGGTAAAACCAGCCGCTGGGGATTAAATCGTTGATGCTTACGGTTGGAGCTGACCGGGTTGAGCCACCATCATCGGACATATTTGAAATCTGTTCTGGGTGACGTTGCAGATAGTCAATGACTCCCTCTTGGCATAACACCATTTCTCCGCGCATGGCCAACTTGTAATCGGATAGAAAATCCGGGTCGGCTAGTTCTCGGTCGAGTTCGACGAGTTGCGCGTCCGACCATCTGTGTTCTGCCAAACCTTCCCAGACCGGCTGGAGCGCGAGGTTCGCCATCGCGATGCGCACCAGATGCGAGATCAAAAACGGCTCCGTGCGGATCGAATCCGTCAGCCGCAGCAACAGTTTCACGTCCGCCAGCGCTTTTTCGCTCTGGCTGTTCTGCAACTCGGCGAGGGAACGCAACTGCAAAACCCGGCCGCAGGATTTCAGACAAGACAGATGCGGTAGCAAAATGTCAAAAGGGCGATCCTTGTCGTATTCCAACGGAAACCGTGAATAAGGCAACCGGCTCTCTTCGCGTAATTCTTCAATTGTGGAATCGCATTTGCTCAACGCCAACAACACATCCTGTGCCGGGGTTTGTGGCTGCGGCGCGATGGGAAACAGATTCGTTTTAGTTGCCAGCGCGCGATAGTAGGTTTGCCATGCCGTCAGATTGGCGGCTTCAGCTTTTTGCCAGTTGCCCGTGCCATTGGTCCGCCAATCTAGCAAGCTGTCGTCACCGGCAATGCTCATTTGCATCCGGTTCATAAAATTCGTGGCGCGCTCCTTGCCCGGAATCATTTTCCCGTCGCGCGTCAGCATCTGGCCATAGCTGGTGAAGACCAGCGGCGTGAGCGCAAAATTCTGGTCGTCCGGCACCGGCGGCGGCACGACGGATTGCCGGTCAAATTTTTCGCCTTTGGCCTCCCATTCACGTTTGAATTTTTCCCAAGCATATTTCCCGCGCCAGTCCTCCTCGGCGTAAAACAGCGCAATCAGCGTAACGAAACAGGCCAGGCCGAAAAGGAACCGCTTGCAGTTGCGCCAGCAGCGCAGCCAGCGGATGAACAGCCATAGACCGAACAATAGAGACGCACCAACGACCGCAGAAATCAAAACCTCGTAGACCTCAGGTTCTGTAAATGGCTTGCCAATGGTCAAAATGCCAATTGAGAATGCGACGATCGTGACTATCATCAAGACCAGCCAAATCAAAAACAGGCGCGGGCCTTTCCATGTTTTCTTCCAGAAACTTTTCGGTTTGTCGTTCATAAATTTATTTTGGTAGGGACGCCGCGCTGCGGCGTCCGGACAGCGCAGTGCGCTGTCCCTACCAGTTCATACCGTTATAATCTCCGTACATTCGCTGCGGGGCTGCGGCGCAAAGGATTTAGACCGGTCAGCGTCGCTTTCGTCACGCGAACCGATGCGATTCTAAAAGCCAGGCGTCCGGCCATTCGAGTGCACCAGTATTGCATCACAAAGAGCACAGAACAGAAAACGCCGACCAGAACGAAACCGGCGGTTCCGTAAAAACGGCTGCGGTCGAGGCCAAAAACGGCTTCAAGCCATTTCGCAACGCCCGGTTCTCTCAATCCGAGGATTCCGACCGGCAAAGCCGCCACCGATGTGATGGACGATGTCAGAACCGCCGCCCGGCGCAGCGCGACTGCAAGTCGGCTTCTATCAACCTTGCGGTGGCTTTCTCTGCGCCCGGCATAAATACCGGCGCCAACACCCAACAAGGAAGTGCCGACGGGGAACCCCATAAAACAGGCAAACGCAACAACGAAGAAGCCGAGATAAACAACGATCATCCAGCGCAGGTTCGCGGTGTAGAACTTTTCCACCCAGCGCCGCAGAAAGACAACATCCAATAAGCACCCCGGCCCCAAGCCCGCTAGGGCGGCTGTGACAATCATGCCGGTCGGCAGGCGTAATACGTACAGGTGAAACGAGGCCGCCGTCCACCAGAAGGCCACAAACGTCAGCAAAGGACAGGCAATTCCGACCACAAGCCCGACGATGGCGAATTCCAATTTGCTCATTTCATTCGTGTCTGACATTCAAGTGAGCCAAAGATTTTCCAACAGCCCGGATATTTTCAGGCCTCATGCAGCGTCACGCTGCCTTCGTGTTTCTGGTTGGCGCAAACCCGGTCGGTGGCTGGCATTTCTGCCTGACCGGCAAGCGCACTCAGGCACCCTTCCACTTCCGTAATGACTCCATCCGGCGTGGAAGTGCCTGCGGTGAGACCAACCATCTCCGCGCTGAGAAACCATTCCGGACGCAGATCCGCTGCCGTTTGCACGTGATGCACCTTCGCGCAAAAACGGGAGCACGTTGTGACCAGTTCGTGTGTGTTGTTGCTTTGCGCGCCGCCGATGACGATAACCACGTCGCATTTTTGAGCGAGTTCAATGGCCGCGTTTTGCCGCTGCTTCGTCGGCTGGCAGACGGTGTCAATGAAACACACTTCCGACTGCGGAAAGCGTTTGCGAATCAGCCGCACCAGATGCCGGACCCGGTCAATCGGCTGAGTGGTTTGGGCCACGACGCCAAATCGCGGCCGCTCGCAAATCTTGGCCACGTCCCCCTCATCCAGTACCACGTCAAATTCGTCCAAATCTCCGGTCAGGCCGCGCACCTCCACGTGATCGCGCTTGCCGATGATGACCGGGTGATAACCTTCGCGCACGAGCTTGGCCAGGCTGCGATGGGCAACGTGCACGAGCGGGCAGGTCGCTTCGACCACATTCAGGCCGCGTTCGCGCGTTTCGCGCAACGCGCGCTCCGACGCGCCGTGGGCCGTGACCATCACCATCCGCGTGCTCACGTTGGCGGCTTGTTGTTCAATGCGAATGCCCTGCGCGCGCAATTCCGCCAGCATGGTTTCGTTATGGACGAGATCGCCCAGAATGGTCAACGGTTCCTGTTTCACGGCCCCCAGCGCCAGCGTGATGGCGCCCTTCACCCCGAAACACATGCCCAGATGTTCGGCCCGGATGATTTTCATGTTTATTTCCAAGGTAGGGCGCGATGTCCTCATCGTGCCGTTGGCTCTTTTATCTGCCTGTTTCGCGGCGCGCTCGGAGAGCACGCCCTACCCTTCAAATGTCATTGGTTATTCACTTTGTATTACAAAGCAAAAGACCGGTCAGATTCCGATGTGTTCAAACATTTGTTTATTTTTTGGTTTGCCGGATGATTTGCTCCAGCAGGTTGATGTATTCAGCGAAGGCCTTGCGGCCGGTGGGGGTGAGCGAGCAGGTCGTGAGCGGACGGTTGTTTTGATACGACTTGGCCACGGCCACGTACCCTTCCTGTTGCAACGCGCGGATGTGGGTGGTGAGGTTCCCGTCGGTCATGGTCAGTGCGTCGCGCAGCTCGGTGAACGACAGTTCCGGCGAGGCAGCGAGCATGGACATGATGGCCAACCGGCCTTTCTCGTGAATCACACGATCGAGCTGGAGAAAAGGTTCCGGATTCACGCCGCAGTCTTCCGTTTCTCGGTTAGATATAAATACGCGCCGTAAGCCAGGTGAAGCAGTCCAAAGAAAAAGCCCATGAGCAGATGGCCGGTGTGAGCGGGCGCGGCGGGATCCTGCGCGGCCCAAATCAACAGCAACAACCCGCCGCCAATCAGTCCCCAGGCGAAAAGCTTCATCCCGCGAGGCATGAAAAAACCGGCGGCATGGAGCGAGCAGCCGTAAAAGAGAATGCACAGGATGACAAAGAGCGGCAGGAGATCATCGTCATCAACCAGCACCAGTACCAGGCTCATGCAGAGTCCGCAAAAAAGCGCGGGCAGCAGCGCCTGGGCGACCCGCCGGGTCGGCGGCGACCAAAACGTTTCCCGTTCCTTGAGCGCCTGCCGGCGGGCCAGCAGGAAGGCGCCGATCACCGCTGCGGCGGCGATGCCCAGCCAGAACAAGCCGAACGCGTGCATGCTCTCGACGCGCAGGGCCACACCCGCCACGCCGCCCGCCAGACCAAGGGCGCCGACGAAGAGCATGATGGGTGCGAGGGCGCGCCGGTAAATCGCCGAACGCTCCATCAGCGTGCGGATGGTTTGCAGATGTTCAACCGCCCAATTCGATTCCATGCCATTCACTTTGCTCCACAAAGCCGAAGCAGGCAAGCGGAAAAATTTTACCACCTTGCTTTCCCAGCGCGTTCGGTTGAAAATTTCCCAGCTTCATGCCGCCGCCCAAATACATTCCGCCGCTGGGTTCGGGAAAAATGTCCGCCCGTCGTCGCGTGCTCGCGCAATGGCGCGGCGTGGACCTCGTGCCGCTCGAAGCCGCGCAGGCTGTGCGTGCGCGCCGGGTCAGCGACGTGCTGCCGCGCGTGACAAAAGATTTGCACATGGACCAGCGGCGCGCCGAAGCCGAGGTCGTCAAGGTGTGGAATTCGCTGATTGACCCGAACATCGTCGCGCATGCGCAGCCGGCGGGGGTGCGGAAAGGCACGCTGTTCGTGAGCGTGGACAGCAGTGTGTGGCTCTCGGAAATCGTCCGCTACCACCGCAAGGAAATTCTCGATCGTTTGCAGCACAGCTTCGGGCGGGATTTAATTCAGCGAATTTCGTTTCGCGTCGGCTGACTTCAAGTTTTGAAAGCAGTAATTGAAAAACTGGTGGGGCGAGCGTCCCCGCGAGCCGTCAACGGCTTTGAACCCGGCTCGCCGGGAGTCTCGCCCCACCCCAAATGCACCTAGTTACGCCATCAATTCCATCTGCCGCGGGGTGAGCAGCCACACCAATTTCGCGTAACGGCCCAACCGCAGGGATTCCGCCTCCAGTTTGCCCAAGCCGCCCTTTTTCAAATCAATCGCCATGCCCGTTTCGCCCGTCGTGAGCAGTGCGAGCAGCCGGCTCAAATACGGTTCATGGCCAACGAGCAAAACGTCTTCCGGTGCAGGCTTTAACTCATTCAATTGCCGAACCAACGCCTTCGGATTGCCGTCGGGTGTCAGCGTATCCGAAAATCCCGGTTGCTTTTTCAGCTTCAGCGATTCAGCGATGATTTCGGCGGTTTGCTTTGCCCGTAAAAACGGACTGGAAAGAATCAGGTCGAACCGCAAATCCATTTTCTTCATCGCGGCGGCGGTTTGCCGAAGCCGGCTTTTGCCTTCAGACGTGAGCGGGCGCTCGGAATCTTTCTCGTACCCCGGCGTGCCGGGTTCCACCGCAATGCCATGCCGCAAAAGGTAAAGGTTCATGGTGGGAACATACACGCCGTGGGACTCAGCGCAACGCCGCACAGAAAAGTAACATTTTTTCGCTTGGGGTTCACCAATCGCGCTTCGTAGTCTGATGGCCCGTGGAACCCGTTCGCCGCGCAGTCATTGATGTCGGCACCAACTCGATCAAGTTGTTGGTGGCCGACGTGGCCGGACGCAACGTTCAACCGGCACACGAGGAAAGCCGGCAAACGCGTCTGGGCAGGGGTTTTTACGAAACACAACAACTCCAGCCTGATGCCATCGCACGCACTGCCGAGGCCGTGGCGGAATTCACCCAAACCGCCCGCGAGCACAAAGCCGCCTCCATCCGTGTCATCGCCACCAGCGCCGCGCGCGACGCAGTGAACGCCGGCGAATTGACCGCCGCCATCCAGCGCGCGTCCGGCCTCAAAGTTGAAATCATTTCCGGCGGGCAGGAAGCTGGGTGGGCGTTTCAAGGCGTGACCACCGACCCGGAACTGGCCCGGACGCCGTTGTTGTTGCTGGATGTCGGCGGCGGCAGCACGCAATTTATTCTTGGCCAGGGCGAACGAACACATTTCGCGCACAGTTTCCCGTTCGGCGCGGTGCGATTGCTTGAAAAATTTCCGCACAGCGACCCGCCGACGCGCGGTGAATTTACCGCCTGCCGCGACTGGATTAAAAAATTTCTGCACAACGAAGTCCGGCCCGGACTTGAGCCGGCGCTGCGCCGCGAGTCCGGTTCCAAACCCGGCGAAATCCAACTCGTCGGCACCGGCGGCACGACAAGCATTCTCGCACGCATGGAGGCGAAGCTCGACCGTTACGACCGCGCACGCATGGAGGCCACGCGTCTCAGCCTGGAGCAGGTGAAAGCGCACCGGAAACGGCTCTGGAGCCTGCCGCTCACTGAACGCATGGAAATCACCGGCCTGCCAAAGTTGCGCGCCGACGTGATCCTCACCGGCGTCTTGATTTACGAGACCGTGATGGCGGAATTCGGTTTCAAACTGCTCCGCGTCAGCACGCGCGGCCTGCGTTTCGCCGCCGTGATGGGCTGAAATATTTATAATTTATGATTTAGGATTAAACTCAATGCTCCAACTGGCAGAGCAATCATAAATCATCAATCAAAAATCATAAATGTCGTGCGTGTTTTGATTGTCGGCTGCGGCTACGTCGGTTTGCCCCTTGGAGTGGAACTTGTCCGCTTGGGCCACGAGGTTTTTGGACTGTGCCGGAGCGCGACAGCGGAAAACGAATTAAAAGCCGCCGGGATCCAGATCACTCTTTGGCGACGTAACCAAGCTGCAAGTTGAGCCGAGCTTGTGAGTAATTTCCTTTCGACCTTATGAAATATTCCGCCTAACTTTCCCGCCGATGGCCGCCGAAGCTCAACTGACTCCCATGATGACGCAGTATCGCCGCATCAAAGGCGAACTGCCCAAGGACGCACTGTTGTTGTTCCGGCTCGGCGATTTTTACGAGATGTTCTTTGAGGACGCCCAGACGGGCGCGCAGATTCTCAATCTCGCCCTCACCGCCCGCAACGGCGTGCCGATGTGCGGCCTGCCGCATCATGCCTCCCATGCCTACATCGGCCGGCTGCTCAAGGCCGGACGGAAGGTCGCCATCTGCGACCAGCTTGAGGATGCCCGGCCCGGCAAGCTCGTCAAACGCGAGGTCACCCAAATCCTGTCGCCGGGCACGCATTTCGACGAGCGGATGCTCGTGGCTGAACGGAACAACTTCCTCGCCGCGATTTATCCGCTGGGAAAAACCTTCGGCCTCGCGCTGGTGGATCTGACCACGGGCGATTTCATGACCACGGAATTGGAGTCCGGATCAGCCCTCCTGACTGAATTGGAGCGTTTGCGCCCGGCGGAAATTATTTATCCCAGCGAGGCTGGCGCCCTCCGTGATTTGCTTCGGGGCAGCGGACGCAAGTCCAACATTGAAAATGAACCCCTCTCCCGGCCTGCGGCCACCCTCTCCCCGCCCGGGCGGGAAGAGGGCCGGGGCGAGGGGAGCGTTGCTTTGAAATCCGATTTCGGCTGGATTCTCAACGGCTACGACGACTGGACGTTCGCGCCGGAAACCGCGCTTTACACGGTACGCGACCATTTCAAGGTTGCATCGCTCGACGGCTTCGGGCTGAAGGATCGCACCGCCGCCATCGGCGCGGCGGGCGCGGCGCTGCATTATCTCACGCAACACCTGCGCCGCGACGTGAAGCATCTCACCCGGCTGTCGTTTTATCGCCGGAACGACTATCTGGCGCTGGATTTCGCAACACTGCGGCATCTCGAAATCCTGGAGCCGCTTCATCACGACGCGCCGCGCGCCGCGTCGCTTTACGGCGTGGTCAACCGCACCGTCACACCGATGGGCGCCCGGCGGTTGCGCGACTGGTTGTCGCAGCCGCTCGCCGCCATTGAACCCATTCGCCGCCGGCAGGAAGCGGTGCAGACGTTCATCGGGAATTCTGACGGGCTGGACAATTTCCGCGCACAGCTTTCCCAAGTGCGCGATCTGGAGCGCACGATTGGCCGGTTGAGCACTGGCAGTGGCAACGCCCGCGACCTCGTCGTCCTGCGCATGGCGTTGGAACAAATTCCGACGGTGAAAACAATCCTTGATTCAGTGGGGCGAGCGTCCCCGCGAGCCGAATCGCTGGTGAAAGAAGAGCCAACGGCTCGCGAGGACGCTCGCCCCACCAGTTTGGTTGACGAATTAAATTCCCAACTCACCGAATCACCCGATCTCGTGGAGTTGATTTCGCGCGCCATCGTGGATGACCCGCCGCTCGCTGTGAAGGAAGGCGGCATGATTCGCGACGGTTTCGATGCCGCGCTCGACGAACTTCGCGACGCGACGCGTGGCGGCAAGGACTGGATTGCGAAACTCCAGCAGCAGGAGATCGAACGCACCGGCATCACCTCGCTGAAAGTCCGGTTCAATTCCGTCTTCGGCTACTACATCGAAGTCACGAAGTCGAACCTCGACAAGGTCCCGCCGCATTACATCCGCAAGCAGACCGTCGCCAATGGCGAACGCTACATCACGCCCGAACTGAAGGAGATGGAAGGCAAAATCCTTGGCGCGGAGGAACGCAGCGTGAAACTGGAATACGAATTATTCCAACGTGTGCGCGAGGAAGTGCTCGGTCAACTGCCCAAAATCCAGCAGACCGCCGCCGCGCTGGCGCAACTGGACGTGCTGGCATCGTTCGCCGAGACAGCGCGCTTGCACAGCTACTGTCGCCCGGTCGTCGGCGACGAAGGCGTGCTGCAAATCCGCGACGGCCGGCATCCCGTGCTCGAACAAAATCTCGCCGACGAACGCTTCGTGCCGAATGATGCGGGGTTGACGAGTAGCGCGCTTTCTTCTCCCTCTCCGCCGCAAAGCGGGGGAGAGGGCCAAGGGGGGGTGGCGCGTTCACAAACCCCTCGCCCCGACCCTCTCCCCCCTTCAGGCGGGGCGAGGGAAGTGAATATGGCTTTCCCCCAGATCGTGCTCATCACCGGGCCGAACATGGCGGGCAAAAGCACTTACATCCGGCAGGTGGCGCTCATCACGCTGCTGGCGCACACCGG
>Ga0187870_1003557_pt1 | contig 11845 bp, 7 predicted proteins | sample June2016WEW_13_1_3_FD_132974 | JGI IMG/M metagenome (GOLD analysis project Ga0187870, IMG submission 132974) | Peatland microbial communities from SPRUCE experiment site at the Marcell Experimental Forest, Minnesota, USA - June2016WEW_13_150 | ecosystem: Environmental > Terrestrial > Soil >... | reverse complement strand
GAAGTGACGAATACGCTGCCGGGAGCGATTTACTATCAATGGTATTTCTTCAGCAACCCGCTCGGCAGCGCCACCAACTCTCACCTTGCCCTGGTCAACGTCCAGCCTTCCGAGGCGGGGGCTTACACGGTGGTCGTCACGGATATTTACGGGGCCGTGACCAGCGCGCCCGCCGTGCTGAGCGTCATCGCCGCGGTCGAGACAAGGGTCGTTCCGGCCCTGAATCTGACGGGCGACGTGGGCAGCTTCCTGCACCTGGATTATATCAATGCCTTCGGCCCTGGCGCCCAGTGGCTGTCACTATCGAACTTTACGCTCACGAGCACGCCGCAACTCTGTTTTGATCTTTCCGAGCCGCTGCCCGCGCAACGATTCTACCGCGCCTGGCAGACCAACGCGCCGAGTGTGAGGCCCGTGGTGGACCTCAGCTTCGCCACGGCGGTCCCGCTGGCCGGGGCGATCGGCAGCTCGGTGCGGATTGATTATATCAATGTCATTGGCCCGACCGACGCCTGGGTGACCCTGGCCACCGTGACGCTGATGAACACGACGGAGCTTTACTTCGATGTCACCGCCTTCCGGCAGCCGCCCCGGCTCTACCGGCTGGTCCCGCTCCCGTGACGCCCTGCCTGGCCCTACGCTGCATCCACTCCAGCCGCCGCCTCGATGAGTTCTGCAAAGACAGGCTCAACACCCGTGCCGCCGCCAATGATACCCTTCCTCTCCCAGCCTAAGCGAAGAATTCTGTCGTGCGCCCCCATGTAACTCCTGCAACTGGCCTATGCTCAACGACACCATCGCCGCAATCGCTACCCCGCTGGGCGAGGGCGGGCTGGCGGTGATTCGCCTTTCCGGTCCCCAAGCCCTGGCCGTGGCCGACCGCTGTTTTGTGCCCAGGGCCAAGGCGGCGCTCCTCCCCTCCGCCGCCCCCACGCACACACTGCATTTGGGCCATATCGTCCGCGACCGGCAGACCGTGGACGAAGTCATGCTGGCCGTAATGCGCGCCCCGCGCACCTTCACACGCGAAGACGTGGTCGAGATCACCTGTCACGGCGGAATCCTCCCGGCCAAAATGGTCCTCGACACCGTTCTGGCCAATGGCGCCCGCCTCGCCGAGCCGGGCGAATTCACCCGCCGCGCCTTTCTCAACGGCCGCATCGACCTCGCCCAGGCCGAGGCGGTCGCCGACCTCATCCATTCCCGCACCGAATTGGCGCTCCACGCCGCCAACCAACAGCTTGCCGGCAAGCTCTCCCGGCGCATCAATCAACTCCGCGACGAAATGCTCAAGACCCTCGCCCACGTCGAGGCCCACCTTGATTTCCCCGAAGAGGACATCGCCCCCGATTCTCGGGAGCAACTCCTCGCCCGCCTGGAACGTGGCGGCGCGTTCATGGACGAGCTGCTGCGCACCGCCAACGAGGGCCAAATCCTGCGCCGCGGGATTCGCGCCGCCATCATTGGCCGCCCCAACGCCGGCAAATCCAGCCTCCTCAACCAGCTCCTGGGCCGCGACCGCGCCATCGTCTCCGCCATCCCCGGCACCACCCGCGATACCATCGAGGAAACCGCCAATATCCGCGGCTTACCGGTCGTTTTCATTGACACCGCCGGCCTGCGCCCTGCCCGCGACGAGCTCGAGCTCGAGGGCGTCCGCCGCAGCCGCCAGACCCTCCGCCAGGCCGAGTTCATCCTGCACGTCTTCGACGTTTCCCAGCCGCTCACCGAGGCCGACTCCGATTACCTCGCCGAATTCGCCGGCAAGAAGCGCATTCTCGTGCGCAACAAGCTCGACTTGCCTTCCCGCCTCCAGTTCTCCTCCAGCCCGGCCGCCCCGGTCGTGGACGTTTGCTGCCTGACAGGGCAGGGGATCGAGGCGCTCAAAGACGCCATCAAAGAACTCGCCTGGTCGCCTGACATCAAAGCCGGGATGTTGGAAGTGATGGTCAACTCCCGCCACCAGGACGCCCTCAACCGCGCCCGCGCCGCCACTCTCCGCGCCCGCGACGCTCTCCGCTCCGGCCACACCCTCGAACTCGTCGCCATGGACCTCCGCATCGCCCTCAACGCCCTGGGCGAGATTGTCGGCCAGACCACCACCGAAGACCTCCTCGACATGATCTTCAGCCAGTTCTGCATCGGGAAGTGACCGCTTAGACTCGGCCAGCCCCTGGAGTTTCAGCGTTTTCTAACGGCCTCGTTGGCCGACGCCAACGGCGTCAGGTCATACCAGCCTGGGGCAACGCCCCAGGACAGGTGCAAGAAAACAGAATACAGCGCCAACGGCGCGATTCATCGGCTCTTCCCCGCGACGCGCTTGCAACCTGGCGCCCTGCACTCTACCTTTGGCCTGGAATGTTGAAGTCCTCGGCGCGGTCGGCGATTCGCCTCCGGGGCGTCCGCCATAACAACCTGAAAAATTTCGACCTCGACCTGCCGCTCAACCAACTCATCGTCATCACCGGCTTGAGCGGTTCAGGCAAGAGTTCCCTCGCGTTCGACACGCTTTTCGCCGAGGGGCAGCGCCGCTATATCGAAACCTTTTCCCCTTACGCGCGCCAGTTTTTCGACCGCATGGACAAGCCCCAGGTCGACAGCATCGAGGGCATCCCCCCCGCCATCGCCATCGAGCAGCGCAATGCCGTCAAGACCACCCGCTCCACCGTCGGCACGATCACCGAGATTTGCGATTACATGAAACTGCTCTGGCCGCAGATTGCCCAACTCCACTGCCGCCACTGCGGCCAGCCCGTCCACAAACAATCCCCGCGCTGGATTTGGGATACCCTCCAGCCCCCGGCGCCCCGCCCGCCAGGCCCTGCCGACCTGCGCCCCGAGGTGCTCATCACCTTCGACCTCCCGCTCACCCCCAAGCTCCCCCTGGACGAGTGCCTGGCCCTGGTCGCCAAACAAGGCTACCAACGCCTGCTGCTTGAGGGTCAGATGCTCCGCCTCGAGGAACTCGCCGCGCGCGCGCCCAACCAGGCCCCCAGCCTCACTTCGCTCACGGTCGTGCAGGACCGGCTCCGCCTGGCCGAGCCCAACCGCGCCCGCTTCGTCGAGGCCTGCGAGCAGGCCTACCATTTCGGCAAAGGCAAACTCACCATCTACCAGCCAGGTCCCGCAAACGCCCCGCCGGCACACCCGCGCCCTTTCTCCAACCGGCTCCATTGCGCCGCCTGTGACCTCGAATACCGCGAGCCCACCCCGGCCCTGTTCAGCTTCAACCACCCGGTGGGCGCCTGCCCCACCTGCCGCGGCTTCGGCCGCGTCATCAGCATTGATTACAACCTCGCCTTGCCCGACCGCTCCAAAACGCTCGCGCAAGGCCTAGTCAAGCCGTGGCAGACCGGCCTGGGCGCGGAATGTCAGAGCGACCTGCTGCGCATCTGCCGGCAGTTCGCCATTCCCACCGATGTCCCCTTCGAGCGGTTGGCCGGGCAATGGCAGGACTTGGTCATCCAGGGCGAGCCGGGCTACGGCCAGGACGCTGCGCACCAATGGCCGCGCGCCTGGTACGGCATCAAGGGCTACTTTCGCTGGCTGGAATCCAGGGCCTACAAGATGCACGTGCGCGTCCTGCTCTCCCGTTACCGCGCCTACTCCCCCTGCCCCGATTGCCAGGGGAAACGCTTTCAGCCGGAGACCTTGCTTTACCAGGTCCGAAGTCACCAGTCAGGCCCTTTGGCCCCTTCCCTCGCTTTCGTCCCTCCCGTCAGACAACAGGCCGCTCACAACGGTGGCGGCGACTCGCCTGAGGCCCAAGACAGCGACTCTTTGAGCCTGGCGGATTTTTATCAACTCCCCATCCGCGACGCCTTGCGGTTCGTCGAGCGGTTGGCCGAGCGGCGCCGTTGGGGGCCGGCGGACCCGCTCGGACTGGTGCTCAACGAAGTGCGCTCGCGCCTTGGCTACCTCCAGCAGGTTGGCCTCGGCTATCTCACCCTGGACCGCCCGACGCGCTCGCTTTCCGGGGGCGAGACCGAGCGGGTGAATCTCACCACCTGCCTGGGCACTCGTTTGGTGAACACCCTTTTTGTGCTGGATGAGCCCAGCGTGGGGCTGCATCCGCGCGACACGCAACGGTTGGTGCGCATCCTCGAGCAGTTGCGCGATGCGGGCAACACCGTGGTGGTCGTCGAACACGAAGCCAGCGTGATGCGCGCGGCCAACCAGATTGTGGACCTGGGCCCAGGCCACGGCGCCACCGGCGGCCAGGTGGTCTTCCAAGGGGCCTTCGAGGAGATTCTCAACTCGCCGGCCTCGCTCACAGGCCAATACTTGAGCGGCCGCAGACGAATCGAGATTCCCGCGCGGCGACCAGTTGACCCGGGACAGCCTCGCCGGTCGCCCTCGGCGGACGACCAGCCAGCCGCTTACGAGCCGCTCGTCTTGAAAGAGGCCACCCCTCCTTTTGGCGTCGGGCCGGCCCCAGGCCCGCTCCTCATGCTCTCCCACGCCACGCGCCACAATCTCAACGACCTGGCGGTGGCAATCCCGCTCAACCGCTTTGTGTGCGTCACCGGTGTCAGCGGCTCGGGCAAGACCACCCTCGTGCGCGAGGTCCTGCTCCCCGCCCTGGCCGCCAGCCTCAAAACCGCGCCCCTCGACCTCAAAGCCTCGGACCGCTTCTCCGGCGGGCAAAACCGTGAAGACAATGACCACGACTCGGCCCCCGCCGCGCCCCCGGCCACGCGGCTCGAGGGGGCCGAGCCTCTCGGCGGTGTTACCCTGGTGGACCAATCCATCCTCGGTAAAACGCCCCGCTCCAACCCCGCCGTCTATATCGGCGCCTTCGATCACATCCGCGAATTCTTTGCCCAGTCCGACACGGCCAGGCAGCGCGGGCTCAATGCCAGCGCCTTCAGCTTCAACTCCAGCCAGGGCCAATGCCAACGCTGCCGCGGCGCCGGCTTCGAGAAAATCGAAATGCAGTTCCTGAGCGACGTCTTTATTCGCTGCCCGGACTGCAACGGCCGCCGCTACCGCCCGCATATTCTGCAAGTCAAGATTACTCAGAAGTCAGAGCCCAGCAGCCAGGCCTCAGTCGGAGCGACTGTCCCCACCCAGCCATCCCGCCTCCCGCATTACCCTTTGCGTTCTGTCTCCATTGCCGACCTCCTGGACGCCACGGTCGAGGAGGCCCTCGCTTTCCTGTCCGCCTTTCCTGAATCCCGTCCCGCCCGCCACGCCGTCCGGGGCCTCCATTTGCTCGCCGAAGTCGGCCTTGGCTATCTCAAGCTCGGCCAGCCCATCAATACCCTCTCCGGTGGCGAGTGCCAGCGCCTCAAACTGGTCAGGCACCTGGCGGAAGTCCAAGCCGGGCCTGGGTCCGCCGCTGCCCAATCCAGCGACGCCGGCCAGGCAACCGGTCGCCCCGGTGGCCGGCCCTCACTGGCCGGCGGGCCGAGCATTTTGGCCAATGGACCAAATGCACCCGCTCCGGACCAACCAGGCCAACCAAGCCAACCAGGCCAACCAGGCCAACGAAGCCAGCCAAGCCGGCCAAAGCCAACCCTCTTCCTCTTTGACGAGCCGACCACGGGGCTGCATTTCCACGATATCCGCCTGCTGCTCAGGGTGTTTGCCCGCCTGGTGGACGCCGGCCATTCGGTGGTGGTTATCGAGCACAACCTCGACGTCATCAAGTCCGCCGATTGGCTCATCGACCTCGGTCCCGAGGCCGGCGACCAGGGCGGCCGCATTGTCGCCCAGGGCACCCCGGAACAAATCGCCGCCTGCCCGCACAGCCATACGGGCAAGGCCCTGCGCGAGGTCTTGAGCGCGGCCCCAAGCAGGAGCGCGGCCAGCTTGCTTTGATTCGGTTCTTGTGCGACTGGTCACATAGGTCCGACCGGGAACCCGGACTTTCCGGACAACCATGAAATGAAAGGACTTCGATTATGATGACTCGCAGACAAGCTTTGAAAACCACCGCCCTGGCCTCGGTCGCTTGCGCCGCTGCCGCGACCCTCCGCGCTGCCGACGCTCAACCCGCTGCCGCGCCGGCACCGCCCAACGCGCCCAGTGGGCCGTTCACTCTCCCGCCCCTGCCGTATTCATTCGACGCCCTTGAGCCCTACATGGACGCTCTCACCATGCAGATCCACCACGACAAACACCATGCCGCTTACGTGATGAATCTGAACAAAGCGGTGGCCGATTTCCCCGAGCTTGGGAAAAAACCGGTCGAGGATTTGCTCAGCGATTTAGACGCCCTGCCGGCCTCAATCCGCACGGCCGTTCGGAACCAGGGTGGGGGTCATTATCACCATGCCCTTCTTTGGCAGATGATGAAAAACCCTGGCGGCGGCCAGCCTGCTGGCGAGCTCTTGAAAGCGATCGACAAACGGTTTGGCAGTTTTGGCGCCTTTCAAGACGAATTAACCAAGGCTGCCTTAGGCCAGTTTGGCAGCGGTTGGGCCTGGCTTGTCCTGGATGCCAACAAGCAATTGAGTGTCGAGCCGACCCCCAATCAGGATTCCCCCATAAGCTGGCACAAGCTGCCCCTGCTCGCCATCGATGTCTGGGAACATGCCTACTACCTCAAGTACCAAAACCGCCGCCCGGAATATGTGGCGGCCTTCTTCCGAATCATCAACTGGGACTTCGTCAGCCAACGCTACGAAAAGGCCGTTTAATTCCAATTCGCGTTCAAGATAGCACTAAGGCGCGCAGGCCCAAACGACAAGCGAATTAGTGCTATCTTGAACGCGAATTGGAATTAGACTCAACTCGTGTTTGACGGAACCGAACTGACCGCCGAGACGGGCGGGGCCATTGCCATTCACGGGGCGCGGGAGCATAACCTGAAGAATCTCTCGCTGGCCGTGCCGCGCAACTGCTTCGTGGTGGTGACCGGCGTGAGCGGCTCGGGCAAGAGCACGCTGGCGTTTGACTTGCTTTTTGCCGAGGGCCAGCGGCGGTTTCTCGATTCGATGAACGTCTATGCCCGGCAATTCGTCGAGCAACTCTCCCGGCCCGACGTGGACCTCATCACCGGCATCCCGCCCACGGTAAGCATCGAGCAGCGCTCCAGCCGCGGCGGCGGCAAAAGCACCGTCGCCACCGTCACCGAGGTGTATCATTTCCTCCGCCTGCTCTTCGCCCGGCTGGGCACACAGTTTTGCCCCGACTGCCGGGTTGCGGTCGAGGCCCAAACCCGGGATGAGCTGGGCCGCCAACTGCAAACCGAACTGCGGCGGCGCGGTCAGCTCCTCCTGCTCGCGCCGGTCGTCAAGAACCGCAAGGGCTTCCACACCGATGTGGCCGAATGGGCCGCCAAACACGGCTACGCCCAGGTGCGGGCCGACGGCAGACTGCATTCCACCAGCGAACAGTTGCGGCTGGACCGGTTCCGCGAACACAATGTGGAAATCGTGGTCGGCGCCCTGGCCGCAGGCGGCCGAGCCTTCAAGGCTGGGCCCCGCCCGGCGCCCGCGGGCAGACCAGGCGGGGCCAGGCTACTGCCCAGCCCAGACATCTTCCAGGCGCCCAAGACGCCCCCGCAGCTCATCGATCAGACGCTCGAGCTGGGCCACGGGACGCTCCTGGCCCTGGACCAGCACGGCCAGGCCTCGGTGCATTCCACCGAACGTTCCTGCCCCCAATGCGGCCGCTCCTTCGAGCCGCTCGACCCGAAGAACTTCAGTTACAACTCCCCCCAGGGCTGGTGCCCGCGTTGCCGCGGTTTCGGCGAGTTGTTTTATCTGCCCGACGTGGACCGCGGGGCGCGCGCCGAGGCCATCGAGGAATCGTGGTACGAATGGCAGGAGGGCAGCCGCGACACCTGTCCCGACTGCCAGGGGGCGCGCCTGAATGCCGTGGCGCGCGCCGTCAGGCTGGACCTTGCCAACCGCCCATTGCCCATTGCCAATTGGAAAACTGCGCCCACCATTGACGAGTTTTCTCAAATGTCCGTGGCCGGGGCGAGCCGGTTCTTCCGCCAGCTCAAGCCCCGGGGCCGCGCCGGGATTATCGCCCGCGACATCCTGCCTGAGATTCGCGCGCGGCTCAAATTCCTGTGCGCGGTTGGCCTCGGTTACCTGCAACTGGGCCGGGGCGTTCCCACTTTGTCCGGCGGGGAAGGCCAGCGCATCCGCCTGGCCGCACAGCTTGGCTCCAATCTCAGCGGCGTGCTTTACATCCTGGATGAGCCGACGATTGGTCTGCACGCGCGCGACAACGAGCAACTGCTGGCCGCGCTGCAAAAGCTCAAGGCGCGCGGCAACTCCGTCCTCGTCGTCGAACACGACGAAGCGACCATGCGCCGGGCCGATTATATCATCGATCTCGGTCCCGGGGCCGGCACGCACGGGGGCCAGGTCGTGGCCACCGGCACGCTGCCGGAGCTGCTCCGCCACCCCCAATCCATCACCGGCCAGTGCCTGCGCGCCCACAAGACCTACCCCGCCCGCGGCCACCGCCGCCGGGTTAGTCCACGGGCCACGGACCAGGCGCCGGAGGGCAGAGACCAGAGGCCAGAGGCCGGCGTCGAACCGCACCGGCTGCCGTCGGCTGGTGCGGCAGGGACGAAGCCAACAAAGGCAATGGCGGCGGGCGGTTGGTTGACATTGGAACATGCCGGCAGGAACAACCTGAAAGACATTACGGTCCGTTTTCCCCTCGGACGCCTGGTGCTGGTGACCGGCGTGAGCGGCTCCGGCAAGAGCACGCTGCTTCGTGAATGCCTCTTGCCGGCGCTCCGCGACGCCCTCAAGTCCCGCCGGCGGGCGAACGCCCCCCAGGCTGCCCCCTGCGGCTCCCGCCGCCCGCCTCACGCCTCACCCCTCCCCCTGGCGGGCCACGAATCCATCCAGGCCGTCTATGAAGTCGACCAGTCCCCCATCGGCCGCACCCCGCGCTCCGTCCCGGCGACTTACGTCGGCTTCTTCGACACGATCCGCCAACTCTTCGCCCAGGTCCCGGAGGCGCGGCTGCGCGGTTATTCCCCGAGCCGGTTCTCCTTCAACAGCCCCCAGGGCCGCTGCCCGGAGTGCGCCGGGGCCGGCACGATCAAGCTGGCGATGAATTTCCTGCCCCCGGCTTTTGTGCGCTGTGAAGTCTGCGGGGGCACCCGGTTCAACCGGGAAACGCTCGACCTGGCCTATCACGGCCGGAACATCGCGCAGGTGCTGGAGCTCTCGGTCGAGGAGGCGCTGGCCTTGTTCGCCAGCGTGCCCAGGATCCGCCGCGCCTTGCAGGCCCTCTGCGACACGGGCCTGGGCTATCTCAAGCTTGGACAGACCAGCCCCACCCTCAGCGGCGGCGAGGCCCAGCGCGTCAAACTCGTCACCCATCTGCTGGCCGGCTTGCAAGAGCCGGCACGCCTGGAGCGGCTGCCCAAACGCAACCTCTTCATCTTGGAAGAGCCAACCATCGGCCTCCACATTGCCGACGTCCAGCGCCTGGTGGACGTCCTCCAGCGCCTGGTCGATGCCGGCCATACCGTCATCATCATCGAACACAATCTCGACCTGATTGCCGAAGCCGACTGGGTCATTGACCTGGGGCCGGAAGGCGGGGAGGGCGGCGGGCGCATCGTGGCCCAGGGCACGCCCGAGCAGATCGCCCGCAGCCAACGCTCGCATACCGGGCGGTTCCTGCGCCGCGTGCTCAACTCCAAATGAGCCAGCCCTATCCAGAGACCCTCGACGGGCCAGGCAGCTCGCTGGGCAAGTCCCCGCGCTCCAAGGCGCGCGCGGGGTAATCCGGAATCCGCCCTGATTCGGAGCTGCGCCCGCCCCGGGCTATTTCGGGGTGACCGGCAACATTCTGGGGGTGCCGTCTTTGGCCACGAGCGCCCCGGAGCGTTTGTCCCAGACGCGGTTGCGATAGTACATGCGGTGCTCGCCGTGGCAATCGGTGCAGAAGCGTTTGTCGCGGACGCGGCCCTCGAGCACCGCCTGGTGGTCGGGCTTCTCCTTGAGATCCGTCCGAGCAACCTTGGTCTTGTCGCTGGCGAGCAGTTTGACCCAGTCGTGACAGGTCAGGCAATTGAGGCGCAGGACTTCTTTGCGGAACATCCGGTCGGGAGCCGTGAGCCCGTCTTCGTCCGTGGAATGAGGCGAGGACTGGCCATGGCACCGGATGCAGCCGACGTTGGCCTTGGCATGAGTGACGGAGAGCGCCTCGTCCTCGTAATTGGCGTGGCAAACAAAGCAGCGGCTGTTGTCGGCGACCGGGCCGGCGGGTAGAGCCGGTTGCCCCTGGCCCACCGGCGGGGGTAGGTCGCCCGCTGCCCGCTCACGGAGCGACGGGGCTGCCCCTGGCGCCTGGCCCGAGGGATTGGCCGACTCGCCCGAGAGGAGGCTCAGGGCTGAGGCCGCGCTCAGCAGGGCAGGCCACAAAACAGTTCGCACTGAGGCTCAGACGTACTCAAAGTCTTTGAGCCACTGGTAATCTTGGGGCAGCCTGGCCCACATTTGGGCGCCAGCGCGCTCCAGGTCGGCCCGTTCGTTGCGGTCGAGTTGGCGGCGCTCCTGCACGGCCTTGGCCAGGTTATCGACCTGTTCCAGGTTGATCAGCCCGGGAATCGGGGCGGTGATGGCGGGGTTGCTGAGAATATTCCGGATGGCCAGGCGGGCGATGCGGCTGTCTTCCTCGGCCATGGGGTGGTTGCGGGCGCTACTGCCTTTGAAGAGCGAATTGCTGGCAAAGGGCTTGATGCCAAAAACGCCCACGTCGTGTTTCCGGACGGCCTCAAAGACGCTGTCGGTCGGCAGGACCTTGGTCCTGGCAGTGTAGGGCGTGACGGCCACATCGACGATCTGCGGGTAGGTTTCGATCATCCACTTGATATGGGGACGGTCGTGAGAGGAAAAGCCGGTGAAGCGGGCTTTGCCCTGCTGCCTGGCCTTTTCGAGCGCCTTCATCATTTCTTCGACCTCGGCCGGGGTGTGCTGGCCGCTCTGTTCGAGCATGGTGATGCGCCACAGGTCCACATAATCCAAGCCGGCTTGTTTCATGCCTTTTTCCAAGGTCTCGAGCAGCCGGGCGGTGGTCCGGCACTCCTTGTTGCGCATTTCCTCCTCGTACCAGGAGAATCCGAGGTGCATCTTGTCGCGCCGCCCTTTGAGGGCGCGGCTATAGACCATGACCTCGCTGCCGACGCAGGCATCGATATAATTCATGCCCCGTTCGATGCAGCGGGTGACGACGTCGTAGCGGTTCTTCTCGAAATCCGGGCTGCCGGGATCACCGGAGACAACGGTATCAATTCGCTTCCAATGGCCGCCCAGGCAAACGGCGGAGATTTGCAGGCCAGTCTTGCCCAGGCGCCGATATTCCATGTCCGGGTTGTAGTTCAGCGGTTTGGCGCCGGACTCGGCGGCGCGCACCGCCGGCACGCCGGCCACCAGGCCGGCGCTCGCCACTGCCGTCTCGCACAAAAAGCTGCGCCGGTTGATTCCGCTGTTCTGCTTTCTTGATTTCGCGCTCATAGTCATAGTGCAATTGAATGGCGCGATTATGCTCACCGTGCCCTGGATTTGTCAAACATTTCAAAGAGGCGGACGATGAGGCTGGGGGCATGTTGACAATGCCACCAATTCCGCTTCGCCCGCGCGCAGCGCGGCATTCTTCCGCCCCGGAGGGGCAGGAAGATAGTAGCCCAGGGCAAGGCCCGTCCCGCTCCGAGCGGGAGGGGCCGCCGCCCTGGGTAAAGTGGAAAAAGGGATCACCCCCCTCCCATGCGCTCGGAGCGCATGGGAGGGGGGATGGGGGGAGGGCTTCTGCCCGCGCTCGGGGGCAGTGTCAGGATGCGGTGCAGCCTTCGGTCTTTGACATGCTTGCAGGTGAAAGTCCTGCCTCGGCAATGGATGGTTGGGCCGAGTAGTTATAG